>Ga0207700_10000303_pt1 | contig 29240 bp, 21 predicted proteins | sample LARL82metaG_FD_184348 | JGI IMG/M metagenome (GOLD analysis project Ga0207700, IMG submission 184348) | Corn, switchgrass and miscanthus rhizosphere microbial communities from Kellogg Biological Station, Michigan, USA - LAR L8-2 metaG... | ecosystem: Host-associated > Plants > Roots >...
CGTCGATGAAGTCCGAGGCGACCCACGCGTGCGGCATGTCGCCCACGAAGCGCGCTTTTGCGGGATCGCGCCCGACCACCTCGGGCCATTGGTGCCACGCCGCGGGGCGCCGGCCGTCGAGAAAGAACGCGAGCAGCTCCTGCGCGCGGTCGCGCCACCCGAGGCGTATGAACGCGCCGACGTTGCGAAGCTCATAGGGCGTATAGACGTCCCAGGCCGTATTGCCGTCGCGGCGGTCGATGAATTCGCGCCAATAGCGCTCGTAGGTCGATTGCACCCATGCCGGAGCAAGGTCGCGCACGTCTCCGCGCGGCGCGAAGGCGATGGTTGTCGACGTCGGATCGAAGTCGCCGAGTTCGGCCGAGCCCGGAAGATACGCGATGCCGTGCGTCGCGATGGACGCGTGCAGCGAAGCGTGCAGATCGCGGCGAAACTCATCGCGCTGCGCCGCGATTCGCGACGCCGCGTCTGAGTGCCCGAGCGTGGTCGCGATCGACACCGCGTCCTCGTAGCCTTTCAGCATCCAGAAATCGTCCCAGTACGAATGCATCGGCTTTTCGGAATAACCTTCGTGACTGATCGACGCCGGCATGAGGCCGTAAAAAGCGCGTCTCGCCGGCGCGAGGTTTGCGTCCGCGCGCTCGGACTGGCGCAGCGTCTCGGCGTACTTGATGGCGGCTTCGACGTGCGGCCACATCGCTCCGAGCAGCGCCCGATCGTGCGTGTAGCGGTAGATTTCCTCCACCAGGAAGACGAACTCGCCCGGGCTGTCATTCTCGGCCACGGGATCGGCGCCTCGCTCGTCGACGCAGCACGGCACCTTGCCGCTCTTGAACTGATGCGGCGCATACCATCGCAGATAGTCCGCGGCGACGTCGGCGTAGCCGAGCCGAAGAAGCGATTCGGAGATCATCGCGCCGTCACGGATCCAGGAGCGGGCGTATGACCGCGTCCCGGGACGGAGCGCAGGACCGTCGCGTGTGATGAGCAGATGCGCCAGCGCGGTTCGCATCGTATCGACTAGCGGCTGGGCCGCAGCCGGAACGCGCAGCGACACGCGATTGAGCTTCGCGCGCCACGCCGTTGCCACGGCATCCTGTTGCCGCGCGATCCATTGCTTCGAGGAAAGTGCGCCAAGACTTGGGGGCGTCGCCGATCCTGAAAGCGGGACGGCGAGCCCTACCGTCGCGGCTCCGCGTGGCGGCAACGTAAGCTCGTAGGCAAGCGCGGCCGATGCGTAGCCCGACGGTTCGTGCAGCGCTTGCGCGCCCGACCAATGCCGCTCGGCGAGGACACGCGGAATCGGACCGTCCTTGAATGAAAAAATGGCTGCGCGGTCGGGCGGCCGCAGTGGAAAGATCTCGCGCGTGCCGTTCAGGATGAGCGCCGAGCCGGTCCACGCCGCATCATGGATGGGGCTCACACCTCCAACCGTATTCAGAAACTGCACGGGTGGGTTGACCTGGAAGGGCCGCGCGGCGAGGACGAGTGTGAGCTTCAGCGGTTTCCGGGTACGGTTGGTGAGCTCGTAGCGGACGATGAGTCGGGATTCCGCGCGCGAGCCGGATGCGAAAGACGACACGCGCAGATCCCATTGCGGTCGATGCCAGGTGACGCCGGGCATCGGCAGGTAGCCCCCGACGAGGAAAGGCTCCGCCGCGACGTCGGCCCACGTGGCCACCTGCGAATCGGTGACGACGAAGGGCTCGATCGAGAATCCACCCTTCGCGACCTCGACGGCGCCGTCCTCCGAGAGAAGGCCTGTCTTGCTGCCGCCGTCAATGCCGACGAGCGTCCAGATCGATGCCTCCGCGAGGAACCCGCGCGGGTAGGTGCCGCGCGGTGACGGCCGCGCCAGGCTTTCGAACAGGGCATTGGGCGAAGCGTCCGAGGCGAGGTCTCCGGTGGCGAGCGTTCCGTCGACCGCCAGAGGCGGCTCCGGAATTTGTGATGCTGACCGCGCGGTCGGCGCCGGCTCGCTCGGCTCCGATGGAAGCTCGCGCAAGCGGAGCTCGCTGATATAGACCGAGCCGCGTCCGCCGCCGCGTCCGGCGCTCACGACGAACTCGATCGCGGCCACGTGGCTCAGCGTCCGATCCTTCGTCGGTCCCCACGCGAATGCAATCTGCCGCTTATCGATGGTCACGAGCTGCCACTCGCGCGGAAAAGCAACGTTCGGACGATTGAACCACCAGACGTTGTCTCCGCTCGCGTCGACGAGTTTGAACTGGAAATTGTTCACCGGCGCGTCGGCGCGCAGGTAGAACGAGATTTCGTAATTTGCCGGCAGGTCGAGCGGCAGCGTACGGCGCGCGATCGCATAGCCTGCCGTGCCGGCAAGGTCGAAGTCCAGGCGCATGGCGGGCCCGTGGGGGCCTTCGGCGGATGCGATCGAAGCGCTGACATCATCGGATGCCAACGGCGCCCACGCTGTCAGCGTATCGAAACGATCCAGTACACGCGCTTGCGGCAGATCGTCGCTCCGCGCGCCGACCGGGAAGGCGCACAGCACAATGGCGATGCCGAGCGCGGCGAGCGCGGAGCCCGCGCCCCGACAAGGCCGGCGGTCGGCAGGGCACATCATCCCTTGATGCCGCCCGCCATCAGCCCCTGCAGGTAATAGCGCTGCAGCAGGAGAAAGACGGCCAGCACGGGAAGGATCGTCACCACCGAGCCCGCCATCATCATCTCGTCGTCCTGCACGTGCTCGCGCGACAGGCTGGCGAGGGCGACGGGCAAGGTGTAGAGATCCTTGTCGGTTAGCACGATCAGCGGCCACATGAAATCGTTCCAGGTCGCGAGCAGCGTAAACACCGCGAGCGTCACGATGATGGGCTTCAGGAGCGGCACAACGATGATGCGGAAGATCCGGAACTCGCTGGCGCCGTCGATGCGCGCCGCCTCGAGCAGCTCGTTAGGGATCGACAGCGCGTACTGGCGCACGAGGAAGATGCCGAAGATGCTCGCCATCGCCGGGACGATGACGCCGCCGTAGCTGTTGACCAGCCCCATGTGCTTCAGCAGCAGGAATAGCGGAACCATGGCGACTTGGCCGGGGATCACAAGCGCGCCGAGCAGCAGCTTGAAAATGCGGTCGCGGCCGGCGAATCGCAGCTTCGCGAACGCGTAGCCCGCCGAGACGTTGAACACCAGCGAGACGAGCGTCGCGACCGTCGCGAGCAGCACGCTGTTGGCGAGGTACCGGCCGAGCCCCGCATGCGCGAAGAGCTCGCGGTAATTGCCGAGCGTTGCATGACTGGGAAGCAGCGGCGGTGGAAACCTAGTCGACTCGCCCGGCGGCATCAGCGACGTCGACACCATCCAGAAGAGGGGGAATAGCGTCACCGCTGCTGCCGCGATCAGCAGCCCGTTGACGATCGGCGCGGCGAGCGCGCGCTTCATGTCCAGCCTCCCGGCCGCCGCGTGTAGCGCAGTTGCAGCGCGGTGATGGCGAAAATGACCAGGAAGAGCACGAAGGCGACGGCGGACGCCGAGCCCAGGTTCCACCACTTGAAGCCTTCCTCGTACATAAAGTAGAGGACACTGACGGTGCTTTGCAGCGGACCGCCCTGCGTCATCACGTAAGGCTCGGCAAAGAGTTGGAAGTAGCCGGCGATGGTGAGGATGCTGACCAGAAGCAGAATGGGCGAGAGCATCGGCAGCGTCACGTAGCGGAGCTGCTGCCAGGCCGATGCGCCGTCGAGCCGTGCCGCCTCGTAGAGCTCCTCCGGAATGTTCTGCAGGCCGGCGAGCAGGATGATCATGTTGTAGCCGAAGTTCTTCCACACGGCGAAGACGATGATCGCGGGCATGGCCCAGTGCGGATCGCCCAGCCAATCGATCGGCGAAAACCCCACGCCGGACAGCGCATAGTTGAGCAAGCCGTAGCGGGTGTTGAACAGATAGCGCCAGATGACGGCGACGGCCACGAGCGTGGTGACGACGGGTGCGAACAGCGCGGTACGGAACAAGGGCTTCAATCGTGCGAGCTTCGAATTCAGCAGCAGCGCCGTGCCGAGCGAGACGCCGATCGATAGCGGAACCCCGACGATGACGAAGTAGAGCGTGTTGCCGAACGCCTGCCAGAAGAGCGGCGTCTGCACGAGCAAGATGTAGTTGCCCAAGCCGACGAAGCGCAGGTTCCGGATGTCGGCCAGCGCATAGATGTCGAAATCGGTGAGGCTCATCAGCAGCGCCGCACCGACCGGCAGGAAAAAGAACACGACGATGACGGCGAGCGCCGGCGCGACGAACCACCACGCGACGCGCTGGCCTCTCAATCGCCTGTCCGGTGAGCGAGCAGCCAGCGGCGCTTTTCGAGAATCCTGTCGGCGCGCGCGTCGAGCTCCTTCGCGGCCTGGTCTACCGTGAGCTCGCCGTGCACCGCGCGCTCGCCGACGATGCGGATCTCGTTGGCGATGCGCTCCCATTCGGGGACCTTGGGCACTGGCTTGACGCGTTCGAGCTGCTCGCGGAAAGCGCGCGCATAGATGTCGTCCGCGAGCGGCGGCCCGTTCCACGAGGCGCGCCGCGGCGGCAGGTCGCCGGTCAGCTCGTGAAAGCGCCGCTGGACGCGGGGCTGCGACAAATATTCGATCAATTGCCACGCGGCGCCTTTGTCGCGTGCCGCGCTGAATATCGCAAGGCTCGAGCCGCCGGCGATCGAAGCGCCCGGGCCGGTCGGACCGGGCAGCGGTGCGGTCATCCACGCGTCCTGCTTGTCCGCAGGGAGGCGGCGCTTGAATTCGCCGATGTTCCACGGCCCGGAGATGTAGAACGAAAAATAGCCGCGGCCGAATTCATCCCACACGTTGGATACCTCGGCATTGGTCAGCGGCGGCGCCCAGTGCTGGCGGAACATCTCGAGATAGAAGGCGAGCGCGTGCCGGAATCCATCGCTCTCGAAGTTGCCCCAACGCCCATCGTCGCGCAAGAGCGGCTCCGGTTGCTGCAATGCCAGCATGAGCAGCGGCTCGAATTCGTTGAGCGGCAGCAGGATGGCGTACCGGTCGGGTCCCGCGCGCGCCTTGACGGCGGCAAGCATGCGCGTCCACTCCGGCCACGACGCGGGCGGCGCCGAGAAGCCGGCCTGCGTCAGCAGGTCGCTACGGTAGAAAAGAAGGCGCGTGTCGACATACCACGGCACGCCGTAGAGCTTCCCGCTCATGACGTTGGTGTCCCAGATGCCGGCGAAGTAATCGCTGTGGTCCACCGTCGACGACCCCGCGACGTAGGAGTCCATCGGTTGGAGCGCATTCAGCGCCACAAATTCCGGGATCCAGGTGTTCCCCACCTGGCAGATGTCGGGGGTCGCGTCTCCGGCGATCGCGGTGAGAAGCTTTTCGTGCGCCGCGCTCCACGGCAGCTGCTGGACCTGGACGCGGATTCCGGGATGCGTGCGCTCAAATTCGGGCAGCAACTCGGCGACAACCTCGCCTTCCCGGCCCATGGCCCAGAAGCGGAGCGTCGTCGGATCCGTCGAGGATTTGCCACATGCGGCGAGCGCCAGGACTGCGACCAGCATGAGCGCAGTCGCCCACCTTCGCGGGCGGCCGACGCGCGGTCGACTCACTGCGAGGCCGTGAGCCAGCCTCCGGAGAATCCCGCGCGCTCCAGGCCGAGGCGCATATGCGGGTTTTTCGCCATCACGCGCCAGATCAGCGCACTGCGCTGGTTTTCGATCATCGCGCAAATCGGCCCCTGATCGATCCCCAGATAATCGCCGTCGACCCAGCCGAAGCCGGGGATGTCGTGGCCATGGCTGAGCGGAACGTTAGAATGAAAGCTCGGATTGAAGGCATCGACAAAACCATATTTCGAATAGATATATTCGCCAAAGCGGCGGTTCATGTCGAGCACCGCAGGAATCGCGAGTTCGGGCGCGAAGGGAATGGATGCGACCGTCGCCGTGAGCGCGAGCGTGCAATCGTCGTGATTGTCCGTGCCGCGGGCCGCATAGCCGCGATAGAGGCGCCGCCCGCCCTCGTACTCGACCTCGACGTCGGCGGGGCCGTCGCTGGCCGTCATGCCCCAGACCGTCGCACCGTAATGCGTGCAGCGTCGGGGATTGGCGATCGCGTAGGCCTGCTGCGCGTAGATCGCCCTGCGGCTGTTCTCGAAATAGTCGAGACCGCGCTTGCGCATGTAGGCGTCCTGGATCTTGCGAAAATCCAGCCAGACGTGCGTGTACTGGTGCCCGAAAAGCGGCGCGAAGCCCAGGTACTCCTGCCCGAATTCCTTGTGCCAGGTCTTGTCGTAGGTGCTAGTCCACTCGGTCCAGGCCTTTTGCCCGACGGGATAGGTCGGTGAGCCCAACGCCAGCAGGTAGACCAGCATGGCTTCGTTATAGCCTCGCCAGTCGTATTCGAGAAAACCGTCTTCCGGCGTCCAGCCGTGGCTGATGGCGGGCGCGTGCACCTGGGCCCAGCGCCAGTCGACGCGGCTGTAGATTTCTTCGGCCAAGGCGCGGATTTCGACTTCCTCCGGATCCGTCCCACTGAAGTAGGACTGACAGAAAAGCGCGCCCGCCACAAAGATGGCGGTATCAACGGTCGAAAGCTCCGAGTCCTCGAACCGCTCCCCCGTCTTCATGTCGAGAAAGTGATAGAAAAAACCCTTGTACCCAGCCGCGCCGGTCGCGCTTGGTTTCTGCGGGGCATTGCGGAAGAAACGCAATGTCGCGAGGACCCTCTGCCGGGCCGCCTCGCGCGTGACGTAGCCGCGCTCGACGCCGATGGGATACGTCGTGAGTCCGAATCCCACTGCGGCGACGCTCGAGAAGGACGGCGTCGGATAGCGATCCGGGATCAGCCCATTCTGCGGATTGGCGGTGTCCCAGAAAAAGCGAAAGGTGCGCTCTTCGAGGTCGGCGAGAAACGGGTCGAGTACCCGACCCGCGGGACGCGGCATCGCGAAAGGACCGTCGAAGGGTCCGCCACTCTGAGCAAGGCCGAGGAGGGAGGCAATCGTCGCGGCCGTCGCGATCACCATCAGCGGCCGCGCGAGCCTCCGCCGGGAGATGGCGGCATGCACATGGCCCATGCACCGCGTAATCCAGGATTGGCGGACGGCGCCTTGGTCGCTCGTGTCCTGTTGCTCGAACTCGGCTGTTTCCTCGCCGATCGCTGACGTCCGCGCCGAAGACAGCGCGCGCGCTGTTGGGTGGGGACGCCCGCTCGCGGGGTCGTGGCTGTGAGGTAATTGCATCGAATCCCACTCGCAAAAAAAGCCAGCGCGCGTCAGACCCTGTCCTACAGTAAATAGTTGCATTGTCCTACCGAATGCGCCGACTTCCAACCCCCAATACCAAGAGTGTTGACCACGGACGCGGCCGCTCGGGCGTCAGCACGCTTGATCCGAAGTCCGAAAGTGGACGTTGAAGTCGGTCGGAATTGCCGTTTGGAACCGAGAACGGGCTGCCTACAGAACCGCGGCTGACAAAGGCCGAGACCCGCGCAAAGCTTTCTACCGCGGCTCTTTAAGCGCACGGGAATGCCTCTCGGAGGCGCGACCGCCGAACTGCCGCCGATACCAGCGCGCAAAGCCGCTCGGCGCCGCAAAGCCGAGTAGCGACGACACCTCCGCGAGCGACCGATGGCGGTCCTTCAGGTAACGTTCCGCCAGCTCTCGTCGAACGGTGTCGACGATGCCTGAAAACGTTTGTTGCTCGCGAGCAAGATGGCGGTGAATGGTCCGCCGGTCGACGCCTATGTGCTGCGCCACGCGCTCGATCGTACAGAAACCGGTGCCCAGCAGCATCACCACAAGCTCGCGCACGTCTCTCGACACGTCATCCGCAGGGCCTGCCAGACTCGCCTCGAGCAGGTCCCGCGCGTACTTCGCCATCGCGGGGTCGGCATTGGGATTCGGCAGATCGAGGTCCGCGCGGGCGCACACGATGCCGTTGAAGTCGTGTCCGAATTCCACGCTGTGCCCGAATATGCGCCGATGCACGGAACGATTGGCGGGTGCATCGTGCGCAAAGCACACGCGCTGTGGCCGCCAATCCGGACCCAGCAGCGTGCGTAGCATCTGAAAAGCTACGCCGACCGCGAGCTCCGTGGACTGTCGTACCGGGCTTGCGTGACCGACGATGAGCTCCTCGCGCAGCACAACGACATCTCCGGCTTCCTCGATCGTGAACAGCAATTCCTCGTTGAGCCGTCGCGCGTAACGTGCGAATGCCTGGAGCGCGAGGCGCAGCGTCGGCTGCTCACGTACCAGCAGGCCGAGCGGACCGAGATTGGAAAGGCGCCGCGCCTCGACCATGAGCAAGCCGAACGCCTCAACCCCACTGCGTTCCGCCGACGCCTCTAGAAGGCGCCGCGCAGAGTCGATTCGAATCTTGATTTCCGCGTCGACCAGGCAACGTTGTGGCAGTCCGAATTCGCGCAGCATGCGCGCCGGGTCGAGGCCGGCGCCGCGAGCGACGTCGGCGTAGTGGGTGAGGCTCGCGCTGCGAATCAGTCCGGGCATGGGGCACTTTTCCGCGTGTCCCGAAAAGATAAGTCTACGTCACTAACGAACAATCGGCCAAGCGTGGGATGCAAGACAATCGGCTCACCTGCAAAGACGCATACCCGATTGCAATCCAGCCGGCTCGCGAGAGCGGAAAACGACCGATGATGAGCATCGCGATTCACCCTATTGGCTACGACCCCGCGGAGCATCGTCCGGCGACTCGACGTTACGCTTGGTCGGTGTTCGCGATCATCTTCGCGCTCATGGTCGTGGACTATGTCGACCGCCAGGTCGTCGTGTCCATGTTCCCGCATCTGAAAGCGCAATGGAACCTGTCGGATAGTCAGTTGGGCGCCCTCGTGTCCATTGTCTCGATCACCGTCGCGCTGGGGGCGGTGCCACTGTCGCTGCTCGCTGATCGGTGGAGCCGCGTCAAGAGCATTTTCCTCATGGCGCTAGTCTGGAGCCTCGCGACGATCTCGGCCGCATTCGCCGGAAGCTATGGGCACTTGATCGGTGCGCGCAGCATGGTCGGTTTGGGCGAAGCTGCGTACGGAACAGTTGGAGCGGCCCTTCTGGCAACGCTGTTTCCGCCCCGCATGCGCAGCACGGTGCTCGGCGCATTCTTTGCTGCGGGAATGCTCGGGTCGGTGCTCGGCGTGATGCTGGGGGGGGTCATCGCCGAGCGTTGGGGCTGGCAGGCCGGCTTCGGCACCGTTGGAATCCCCGGACTCGTCCTCGCATTCGTCTTTCTGGCCATCGTCCGCGATTACGAGACCGTGGCGCTGCCCACCCGCGACGTCACCGGATTGAAGCCGCGCATGACAGCGCGCGCAGTCGTCACCGAGCTGCTCCGGCCTCGTACCGCTCTCGTCACGTGCTTCGGCGCCGGTCTGAATCTGCTCGTGGTCTCGACGATGTGGGCCTGGCTGCCGAGTTACTTCAATCGATTCTATGGCCTGCCGCCGGACAAGGCAGGACTCAAGACGGCCATCGTCGTCCTGGCTGGCGGCCTCGGCGCGCTGCTCTGGAGCGTGGTCGCCGATCGCCTGACTGCACGCATGCCGCGGGCGAGGCTGATCGTCCCGGCGATCGCCGCAGTCGTGACCACTGCATTCATGCTGATCGCCTTCGCAGGCTTTCAGCCGGGGGCGGCGCAATTCGCGTTGATCATCGCCGGCAGCGTAGTCATGGCCGGGAGCGTCGGCACTACCGACGCCGTCGTGATCGATGTCATCCACCCCGCGCTGAGGGCGACGGGTGCCTCGGTCCTGTCCGTGACCCGCAATCTTTTCGGGCTCGCCGGCGGACCGCTCCTCACAGGCGCCCTGTCCGATGCCTACGGGTTGCAGTTCGCGATGAGCGTAGTCCCGCTGTTCGGCCTTATGGCCGCTGCGCTGTACATGCTCGCCGCACGCACCTACTTGGCCGACCTCAAGAGCGTGGAGCGCGCCGCGCCTCCCGTCGAAATCGAACTGAAGCCCCGGGTGGCGTGAGCGATGAACGAAGACCGCATCGTGCCCGACAGCTCCGAGTATTCGGGAGTGCGTCGTCCACGCAACCGAAAGCCGGCCTCCGGTAACTGGAATCCCGATTGGGAGCCGTTCGCGGAACTCGATCCCGCGTGGACCGAGAAGGTGATCGCGATGGCGATTTCACCGGCGGTCTCGGGCGCGCTCGACCCCAAGACGATCGAGCTGATCGGCATCGCGCTCGACGTCTCGTGCGCCAACATGTACGCGCCCGGTGTCCGCCGGCACATCCAACGCGCGCTCAAGGCCGGCGCGACGCGGGAACAGATCACTGCTGTGCTGCAGCTCGCAAGCATGCAAGGCCTTCACAGCATGTGCCTCGGCGCTCCGATCCTGCTTGCGGAACTCGAAGCAAGCAGCGAGCGCAAAGGCCGACTTTCGTCCAATACACGGCAACCCAAAGCAACCCTCCAAAGGAAACGCCCATGAACTTTCTCGACGGATCGCTGTTCCCCGAAAACCAGGAAAAGCTGGTCATCACGGTCGCACCTTACGGGCCCGAGTGGATGCCCTCCGACTTCCCCGAGGATATCGCGGTGACGATCGAGGAGCAGGTGCAGAAGGCGGTCGACTGCTACAACGCCGGCGCCACCGTGCTGCATGTGCACGTTCGCGAGCTCGACGGCAAGGGTTCCAAGCGCCTGTCAAAGTTCAACGAGCTGCTCGGGCACCTTCGCGTCTCGGTGCCCGACATGGTCCTGCAGGTGGGCGGCTCGATCTCCTTCGCGCCGGAAACGGAAGGCGCCGCCGCAAAGTGGCTATCCGATGACACGCGCCACATGCTCGCCGAGCTCGATCCGAAGCCTGACCAGGTGACGGTGACGGTGAACACCTCGCAGATGAACGTCGTTGAGCAGATGTGCGAGGCCGACCTCGCCGGCACGTCGCTGTCCGAACCGGCCAATTACAACGCGTACCGCGAAATGGTCGTTCCCGGCGCCCCCGGCTGGGCTGAGGAGCACGTGAAGCGCCTGACCGCCGCTGGCATCCAGAGCGCGTTCCAGTTCTACAACATCAACTCCTTCGAGACCGTCGAGCGCATGATCCGCCGAGGCGTCTACAAGGGCCCCCTGGTCATGAACTGGGTGGCGATCGGCGGCGGCATGGACGCGCCCAACATCTACAACCTGGCCAACTTCCTGCGCGCCACGCCCGATGGCGCCATGCTCACGCTCGAGAGCAGCATGCTCAACACGCTGCCCGTCAACATGATGGCCATCGCGATGGGCCTGCACGTTCGCTGCGGCATCGAGGACAACCTGTGGACGCAGGACCGCAAGGCAAAGATGAGCTCGGTGAAGCAGATCGAGCAGCTCGTGCGCATCTCGCGCGAGTTCGGTCGCGAGGTGGCCACCGGGAAAGAGGCGCGCAAGATCTGCAAGATCGGCACGTTCTACGAAAGCACCGACGAGACACTGGCTAAGAACGGCTTCGCGCCGAACCGCAGGCCGCGTGCTGCCGGCGTACCGCTGCGCTCGGCAGCCTGACAGTTGCGACCGACCAAGAGGATGACAACCATGGCAACCGCAATCCGCATGCACAAGGCAGGCGGACCCGAAGTGCTGCAGCTCGAGGAGATTGCAGTAGGCGAGCCCGGTCCCGGCCAAGCGAAAATTCGCCACGCTGCCGTTGGCCTCAACTTCGCCGACACCTACTTTCGGACGGGTCTATATCCGATCCCGCTGCCAAACGGCATCGGCGTCGAGGCGTCCGGTATCGTGGCGGCGGTCGGCGACGGCGTGACCAACGTCGCGCCTGGCGATCGCGTGACTTACACGGGCTTCGTCAACACGCTGGGCGCGTATAGCACCGAGCGGATCATTCCGGCGGCGCCGCTGATCAAGCTGCCCGCGGAAATCTCGTGCGAGACGGCGGCGGCGATGACGATGCGCGGTCTCACCTCGGCGTATCTGATGCGTCGCGTCTGGCCGTTGCGGGCGGGCGATACCATCCTGCTGCATGCTGCGGCGGGCGGCGTTGGCCTGATCGTGTCGCAGTGGGCAAAGCTGCTCGGCCTGACGGTGATCGGCACGGTGTCCACCGAGGCGAAGGCGGAAATCGCCCGCGCTCATGGCTGCGATCACGTCATCGACTACCGGCGAGAGGACGTCGCGAAGCGCGTCCGGGAATTGACGAACGGCGTCGGCGCGACGGTCGTCTACGACAGCGTCGGCAAGGACACGTTCTCCGGCTCGATCGACTCGCTGAAGCGGCGTGGGCTGCTGGTGTGCGTCGGAACCGCGTCGGGGCCGATCCCGCCGATCGACGCGACGCAACTCGCGATCAAGGGTTCGGTATTCGTGACGCGCCCCGCGCTTGCCGACTACATCGCGGATCCCGCCGAGAAGAGCGAGCTCGCCGGAGAGTTGTTCGGGCATGTTGCCGCGGGACGGATCAAGATCGAGATCAACCAGCGCTATCGGCTGCAGGACGCGGCACAGGCGCACCGCGATCTCGAAGGGCGCAGGACAACCGGGTCGTCGATCTTCGTGATCTGACCCAAGAGACTCGGAAAACTCGCGGCGTCGCCGGGCGACGGCGACCGTGAGGCAGGGAGGAGAAAACGTGAACATCGCAAACCCGGACGCATCGACGGCGATCGTCGTTGCTGAACGTCGACCGCATTCATTGGAGGAGCAATCAACATGACGATTGCAACTGCCCCAGCGCATATCACTACGCGGGGTTCTATCAGAGTCGAACCGCTGACGTGCACGATCGGCGCGGAACTTGGCAACGTGAACCTGGGCGTGGCTTCGCGCGACGTCGAACTCGTCGCAGAAATCCGCGCGCTTCTTCTCAAGCACCGGGTTTTGTTCTTCCGCGATCAGGACATCACGCGTGCGGAGCACGTCGCGTTCGCGCGGCACTTTGGTGACCTCGAGGATCATCCGGTCGCCGGCAGCGACCCGGACAACCCGGGTCTCGTACGCATCTACAAGGCGCCCGACGCGCCCGCGGAGCGCTACGAGAACGCATGGCATACCGACGCTACCTGGCGCGAGAAGCCCCCGTTCGGCTGCGTGCTCCGTTGCGTCGAATGCCCTCCGGTCGGCGGCGACACGATGTGGGCCAATATGGTTGAGGCCTACCAGCGCCTGCCCGAGCACATCAAGACGCAGATCGCCGGCCTGCGCGCGCGGCACAGCATCGAGGCGACCTTCGGCGCGGCAATGCCGATGGACAAGCGCCTTGCGCTGAAAGCCCAGTACCCGGATGCCGAACACCCCGTCGTGCGAACGCACCCCGAGACCGGCGAGAAAGTCCTGTTCGTCAACAGCTTCACCACGCATTTCACGAACTACCACACGCCAACGAATGTTCGCTTCGGCCAGGACTACAGCCCTGGCGCATCGCAGCTACTCAACTACCTGATCAGCCAGGCGTTCATCCCCGAGTTCCAGGTCCGCTTTCGTTGGAAGCCAAACAGCATGGCGTTCTGGGACAACCGCAGCACGCAGCACTACGCGGTGATGGACTACCCGCCTTGCCACCGCAAGATGGAACGCGCCGGCATCATCGGCGACACGCCGTACTGACTATCGGAGGCGCGTGATGTATCGGCATCTTTTGGTTCCGCTCGACGACTCTCAGCTAGCAGTCGAGACCGTCAATCAGGCTGTCAGGTTCGCCAAGTCGCTCGGCGCCAAGGTAACGTTCTTCCACGCGCAGGCGGATTACGGTGCGTCGAGCATCGGCGCGCTCGAGCGCGTGATGTCCCCGAGTCTTTTCAACGAGCACTTGGCGGGCGAGGCACGGGCGATAGTCGCAAAGGCCGAAGTGGTCGCGCGCGTGGCGGGTGTGCCGTACGAATCCGCGATCATGACGAGTGACCGCCCGCACGAAGCGATTCTTCATGTCGCCGAGTCGCGCGGTTGCGACCTGATCTTCATCGCCTCGCACGGTCGTCGCGGCATCAAAGGGCTGGTGCTTGGCTCGCAGACGCAGAAGGTCCTCCAGCAGTCGACGATTCCCGTACTGGTGTCGGCGATCGAAAGCAACCTCCCGGACGCGCACATGCTCGCGCCGCTCACGACGATCCGCGACGAACATCGGTCGCTTGCCGCAGTGATCCACGGGCTCGAATACGTCGCCGCGCAGGCGCGCGACGGGGGAGCGGCGCCGTCGTTTCCGCTGCTGCGCGCCATGCAGCATTACATCGAGGCGTTTCCGGAGAGGCTGCATCATCCGAAGGAAGACGCGTATCTGTTCCGCAAGCTGCGGGCCAGGACGCATGAGTTCGATGCCACGCTCGACGAACTTGAACGCCAGCATGTCGAGGGGCACGAGCTGGTGACGGAACTGGCGCGAAACATCGACGCCTACGAGGTGGATCCGGAGCGTGGCCTCGCGGCATTTGTGGCGGCAGTCGAGCGTTTTTCGGTTGCGCAGCTGCAGCACATGGCGCTCGAAGCCAAGGTGATCATTCCCGCGGCTCGTACGTACCTGACCGCAGAGGACTGGGCGGAAATCGGCACTGCTTTCGCCAGCAACGGCGATCCACGCTTCTCGGCAGACAACGACGAGGAGTTCCGGCAACTGTTCGTTCGAATCATCAATCTCGCGGGGGCGCAGGTCGCTGCCGCGCCCGCACGAAGCTGAATCCAGGGTTTGCTCTTTTCAAACTTCATTACTTCATCAGGGAGAAAGAAGGTCATGCAACGTTTAACGACAGTGGGCTCGCGCGCCCCGGCATTTTTCCGACGACGGGCGGCAGCGCTCGCTATCGCCTCGTTGTTCACGGCATCCGGCGCCGTGGAGGCGTTCGAAATCGACACGGGCAACCCCGACATCGCGATGCGCTGGGACAACACCATCCGCTATAACCTCGGCGTTCGGGCGCAGTCGCAGAACAACTCCATTCTCGGCAACCCGAACTTCGACGACGGTGACCGCAATTTCTCCAACGGGTCGCTGGTGACGAACCGGTTGGACCTGTTGTCGGAATTCGATTTCGTCTACCAGCGCAAATACGGCTTCCGCGCCAGCTATGCCGCGTGGAAGGATTTCGCCTACAACAGCCTGGACGACACCAACACCGCGACCGCGAACACGCTGGTCGACGGGTTGCCGGTCGCCGGTGCCCTGAGCCCGTACACCAAGCGCTATTCCAAAGGTGTGTCGGGTGAATGGCTCGATGCCTTTGTGTTCGCCAATTTCGACGCGGGCGATGTTCCGGTCAATGTCAAAGCGGGGCAGCACACGGTCTTCTGGGGCGACAGCCTGCTGCTGGGCGGCGCGATCCATTCGGTTTCCTATTCGCAGAATCCACTCGACCTGCAGAAGGGCTTCATGACCCCGGGGTCGGAGGCGAAGGAGTTGTTTCGTCCACGCGGTGGAGTCACGCTGCAAGTGCAGCCGACGAATGAACTCTCGGTGGCGGGGCAATGGTTCTATGCCTGGCAAGCGGCCCGCATTCCCGAATCGGGTAGTTACCTTACGATCAACGACTCGCTGAACTACGGCGGCGATTCGCTGATTTTCGGTCCCAATCCGTTTGCGGCATCGATTCCGGGCGCGCCCGCCATGACCCGCTTCTGGCGCGCCCAGGACATCCAGCCGACGAGCTGGTCGGGCACCCTCGGCGACTTCGGTCTCTCGGCGCGCTGGAGTCCCTCGTGGCTGGACGGCACGTTGGGCTTCTACGGTCGCAACACGACCGACACGCTACCGCAACTGATACTCACGCCGGGCCTCGCCACCACTGTGCCGGCGGCTACCTGCACCGCGATCGGAGGGCAACCGCTTGGCGGGACCAATTGCATCATCAACAAAAACGCCACCTCGGTGCCCGAGCTGCAGAAATTCGGAAAGGTCGGAACCTACAACACGGCCTACGGCGACAATATCCACATCTACGGAATCACGCTGGCCAAGGAAATTGCGGGCATCAGCTGGGCGGGAGAGTTCTCGTACCGACAGAACATGCCGCTGCTGAGCAAGGCGGTGCAGGTGCTGCCGCCGGCGCTCGCAGCGCTGCCGGCGAACGCGGGCTCGATCGCCACCACGGCGGTGCCCAGCAGCGGCACGCCGGGCGCGCTGGGAGACACCTACCACGGCCTCATCAATGCGCTGAATGTGTTCCCGAAAACGGCCGTGTTCGATACTGCGACGCTCTCCGGGGAGTTGACCTGGATGCAGTGGGCGAAAGTCACGCAGAATCCGGCGGTGTTCAAAGGCGGCTCGAATTACCTGAACGCTGACGGCTCGACGCCGATCGACAAACCGACCCGAAACTATTACGGCCTGGCGATCAACTTCACCCCGACGTGGTTCCAGGTCTGGCCCGGAGTGGACCTGTCGGCGCCGGCGACTTGGAGCCAAGGCATCTCCGGTAACGCTGCCGTGCTGCTGGGCGGAAACAAGGATGCCGGCAACTGGAGTGCGGGGGTCGCCGCCGACATCTATCAGAAATACAAGGTACAGCTCAGCTACAACGGCTATTTCGGAAACTACTCGACGACGGCGACCGGAGCGATGGACGTGCCCAACGGCACCTTCGCCGCGCTCTCCGACCGCGGCTGGGTATCGCTCACCTTCAAGACCACATTCTGACAAGGACACGAATCATGTTCTGCAAATCATTGCTGGCCGCGGGCTTCGCGGCGATGTTCACCACCAGCGCCCTGGCGGCGGTTTCGGCCGACGAGGCAAAGCAGCTCGGCACGACGCTCACTGGTGTCGGCGCGGAGAAGGCAGGCAACAAGGAGGGAACGATCCCCGAGTACACCGGAGGCATCAAGGCGCCGCCTGATTTCAAGGCCGGGAGCGGTTTCCGTCCCGATCCCTACGCGAACGAAAAGCCGAGGCTCTCGATCACCGGCAAGGATGCAGCCTCCCAGGCCGACAAGCTGACGGAGGGCACCAAGGAGCTGCTCAAGCGCTATCCGACGATGCGCGTCGATGTCTATCCGACGCATCGCACGGTCGCCGTGCCGCAGCGCATCCTCGACAACACCGCGAAGAACGCAACTGGTGCAAAGACCACCGACGGTGGAGTCGCCCTGGAGAACGTTCTGCCCGGCTATCCGTTTCCGATTCCGAAGACGGGCTCGGAGGCCATCTGGAATCACCTGCTGCGCTACAGCGGCATCGGCTACGACAATTCCCGCTACGAAAACTGGAACGTTGACGCGGCAGGCGTGCCGACACTCGCAGTGAGCGGGGATGCGAACTGGGCGTGGCCCATTTTCGATGCGAAGAAAACGGGACCGATCAACGCCACCGATCCCTTTTGGTACGTCAAGCTCCAATACGTGGGGCCAGCCCGGCGCAACGGTGAGGCGCTGCTGTGGGTGGATGCCGTCAATCCGCTGAAGCAGCCGCGCAAGGCATGGCAGTACCTGCCAGGCCAGCGCCGCGTGAAACTCGCGCCCGACCTGGCTTACGACACGCCGAATCCTGGCGCGGCGGGTGCGGGAACCTACGACGACGTCTCAGTGTTCAACGGCGCGATCGACCGCTACGATTGGAAGCTCATTGGCAAGAAGGAGATGTACGTTCCCTACAGCAGCTACCGGCTGACCTACCACAAGACAGCGGCGGACATCACCAAGCCGAATCACCTCAATCCGGACTTCGTTCGCTGGGAGCTGCATCGGGTGTGGGTGGTCGAAGCGACGCTCAAGGCCGACAAGCGACACATCTACAGCAAGCGCGTGTTCTACCTCGACGAGGACAGCTGGACCGCGCTCGCCTCGGACCAGTATGACGCGCGCGGCCAGCTCTATCGCTCGAGCTTCGCGTTCCCATCGTACAGCTACGACGTGCAGGCGCCGTTCGGCGACACGACCGCGATCTACGACTTCAGCTCGGGCGTCTACAACATCACGGCGCTGTTCGGTCCGTACAACGGTCTTAAGTACATGACCGAGCTCCCGCGCGACAGCTTCTGGTCGTCGGAGGCGCTCGCCGGCGCCGGCGTGCGCTGACGGGTTTTCATCAATGAGCCCAACCCGGCGCGAACCGCGTCGCGCCGGACCGGGCCGATATCGACAATCGAATCATGGTTACTTTCCGCATGGCGTCCGCGTTCGCCATCGTTGCTGCAGCGACATTGGCCACGTCGGTGACCGGCGCCGGCTTCGTCGATCCGCTCGACACGCCAGCTGTGCAATCCCCGCTCGCGGCGCGCAGTCTGCTGCAAGGGGCGGCCAAGGCCGGAAACCGGCTCGTTGCGGTCGGTCAGCGCGGTCATATCGTCTATTCGACAGACGCTGGAACGAGCTGGAAGCAAGCGAGCGTCCCGGTGAGCTCGGATTTGACCGCTGTGTTCTTCATCGACGATAGGCAGGGGTGGGCGGTCGGCCACGACGGCGTGATCCTGCATACCGTCGACAGCGGTGACACGTGGGTGCTGCAACTCACCGGACGAGGCGCCAACGACCTCCTGGTCGCAGCGATGGAGCGCAGAGTGGCGGCGCAGCCGGCGTCGGAGGACGCAAAGAAGTTGCTTGCCGAAGCGCAGCGCTACAAAGAGCAGGGCCCCGACAAGCCGTTTCTCGACGTGTGGTTTGCCGACGCGCAGAACGGCTACGTCGTCGGCGCGTACAACCTGATCTTTCGCACCGGTGACGGCGGCAAGACCTGGGAGTCGTGGTTCGACCGCACCGATAACCCGAAATTCTTCAATCTCTACGCGATCCGTCCGGCCGCGGGCGGGCTCTTCGTAGCCGGCGAAGGTGGCCTGGTGCTGAAGCTCGACAGCGCGGCGCAGCGATTCCGTGCCCTGACCATTCCCTACAACGGCAGCTTTTTCGGAGTGGTGGATGCGGCACCGTCGATCGTCGTCTTCGGACTGCGCGGCAGCGCATATCGCAGCGACGACGGTGGCTCGACGTGGGCCAAGGTCGACGCCGGACTGCCGGCTTCGATCGTCGGCGCCATACGCACAGGGGAGGGCGCGACACTGCTTGCCGACGTCGGTGGCCGCGTCGTGTCGAGCTCCGACGGCGCACGGACCTTCACCAAGGTCATGCTCGCGCAACCGATGCCGCTCGCGGGAATTGCCGATGCCGGCGGAGGCAAGGTCGCACTCGTCGGACCACGCGGCGTCGCAATTTCCGCGCTCGCCGCGCGCTGACTCGCTTCAGGACGATAGACGTGGCCGCCATATCGACCGAAACCGACCAGATGCCGGTGGTCCGCAATCTCGCGGACTTCGACCGCAACTCGGGCAACCTGCTCGAGCGGCTGGTATTCAACAACCGGTTGGCGATGGTGATTGTCTGCGCGCTCGTCACGCTCGTACTGGGCTACGTTGCCGCGACGCGGCTGACGCTCAATGCCAGCTTCGAGAAGATGATTCCGCAGGGTCAGCCGTACATCAAGAACTACCTGACGTACCAGAAGAGCCTGCGCGGCCTGGGCAACGCAATCCGGGTCGTGGTCGAGACCAGCGACGGTGACATTTTCGACCCGCGTTACCTGGAGATCCTGAAGCACATCAGCGACGAGCTGGTACTTACCCCCGGAGTGGACCGTGCCTGGGTCAAGTCGCTGTGGACGCCCGCGGTGCGCTGGACCGAAGTGACCGAGGAAGGCTTCCGTGGTGGCGCGGTGATGCCGGATTCGTACAACGGCTCGTCGCAGAGCGTCGAGCAGCTGAAGCAGAACATCGCGCGCTCGGGGATCGTCGGCAGTCTGGTCGCCAACGATTTCAAGTCCAGCATGATCTTCGTGCCGCTGCTCGACAAGGAACCGGGAACCGGCAAACGCATCGACTATGAAGGTCTGTCGAAGGTGCTCGAGGAGAAGATTCGCGCCAAATACGAATTGGCGCAGAACCTGGAGCAGGTCCGCTCGAAAGCGGAGACGCCGCAGATCAAGGTTCACGTGATCGGCTTCGCGAAGCTCATCGGCGAGCTGATCGACGGGCTGGTGAAAGTAATGACTTTTTTCGCGATTGCCGCGCTGATCGCCACTGCCATCATCTACGCCTATACGCGATGCGTACGCAGCACCGCCCTGGTTGTCGCGTGCTCGCTGGTTGCGGTGGTCTGGCAGCTGGGACTGGTCGCGCTCTTCGGCTTCGAGCTCGATCCGTTCTCGATACTGGTGCCGTTCCTGGTGTTCGCGATCGGCGTGTCGCACGGCGCGCAGAAGATGAATGGCATCATGCAGGACATCGGCCGCGGAACGCAGAAGCTGGTAGCGGCCCGCTACACGTTCCGGCGGCTGTTCCTGGCAGGATTGACCGCGCTGCTGGCCGATGCAGTGGGCTTCGCCGTGCTGATGGTCATCGACATTCCCGTGATCCGGGACCTCGCGCTTACCGCGAGCATCGGCGTGGCCGTGCTCATCTTCACCAATCTCCTGCTGTTGCCGGTGCTGCTCTCGTACACCGGCGTGAGCGCGAGCGCGGCGCAACGCAGCCTGCGCGCTGAGAAGGAAGAGCACCGCGGCAAAGGCCTCGGCGCCGCCTGGGCCTTCCTCGATCGCTTCACCACGCGCAACTGGGCAATCGGCGCGATCGCGGTATCGGTGCTGCTGGCGGTGGGAGGATTCGCCGTCTCACAGCGGCTCAAGATCGGCGACCTCGATCCCGGCGCACCGGAGCTGCGACCGAATTCGCGCTACAACCAGGACAACGCCTACATCACCGCGCACTACGCGCTGTCGTCCGACCAGTTCGCGCTGATCGTGAAGACGCCGAAGGAAGGATGCCTGAAGTACGAGACGCTCGTCGATGCCGACCGGCTGGCGTGGGCACTGCGCCAGGTGCCCGGTGTCCAGACGACGGTTTCGCTGGCCGATGCCGCCCGCCAGATCACCGCCGGCTCATTCGAAGGCAATCCGAAGTGGCTGACGATCAACCGCAATCAGGACGTACTGAATTACGCGGCACAGCAGGCGTCGGTCAATAACCCGGACCTGTTCAACACCGAGTGCTCGGTGATGCCGGTAATCGCGTATCTCGCCGACCACAAGGCGGAGACGCTCGATCGCGTGGTGGCCGCCGCAGCCGAATTCGCGGACAAGCACAACGACAACGATCGGCAGTTCCTGCTCGCCGCCGGAAGCGCCGGTATCGAAGCGGCGACCAACATCGTGGTCGAGCAGGCCAACCGAACGATGCTGCTCTACGTCTACGCGGCAGTGATCGTGCTGTGCTTCATCACCTTCCGAAGCTGGCGGGCAGTGGTGGTGGCGGTGGTGCCGCTTGCGCTCACGTCGATCCTCTGCGAGGCGCTGATGGTCGCGCTGGGGATCGGAGTCAAAGTCGCTACGCTGCCGGTCATCGCGCTCGGCGTGGGGATCGGCGTCGACTACGCGCTGTACCTGCTGTCGGTCCAGCTGGCGCAGCAGCGTGCGGGACTTCCGTTGACCGATGCGTACAAGAACGCCGTCCAGTTCACCGGCAAGGTGGTTGCGCTCGTCGGCGTGACGCTCGCAGCGGGAGTCATCACCTGGGCATTCTCGCCGATCAAGTTCCAGGCCGACATGGGAATTCTGCTCACGTTCATGTTCATCTGGAACATGATCGGCGCGCTGGTGCTGATTCCCGCGCTGTCCTACTTCCTTCTGCCGACGTCGATCGTCCGGCGGCGGCACAGCTGAACGTGACTCGGAGACGGCCATGGCTTTGACCGGATATGCGATGACCACCCTGGAGGATTTCAAGGGACGTGAAATCGGGGTTTCCGACTGGGTCGTCGTCGACCAGAAGCGGATCGACGAGTTCGCCGAGTGCACCGGCGACCGCCAGTGGATCCACGTCGATGTCGAGCGCGCGCAGCGCGAAAGCCCGTACGGGGGCACGATCGCGCACGGCTACCTGACGCTGTCGCTCGCCGCCTCGCTTGCGATCGAAGCGGGCGTGATACCCGCCGACGCAGCCGCAGCGCTCAACTATGGCCTCGACAAGGTTCGCTTCGTCGCGCCGGTGCGGTCCGGTGCGCGCGTGCGCAACCGCATCCTGCTGCGCGAGGTCGAGAACAAGGCGGACGGCCGCGCACTGCTCACGATGGAAAACACGATCGAGATCGAGGGCGAGACCAAGCCGGCACTGGTCGCTGAATCGCTGGCGATGCTGGTGCGCGCACCAGGCAAATGACGACAATGAAAGGCGCCACGATGACGACGACCGCTGCGACTCCTCGCCACGCGCGCGCGGCGCGAACGACTGCGGCGGCGCGCGCGCGTCACGAGGCCGACGCAGAGTCGCTGGGCGAGCTTGCGTCGCAACACACGGTGTCGGCGAACCCGCTCATCGGCGTGCGGCGCAAGGAAGTGATCGGCGCCGCACAGTCGCTTGTCGCCCAACTCGCCCGTCAGCCGCGGACGGTATCGCGCCAGTACGTGCGGCTGCTGTTGGAGTCCGCGCGCATCGCTACCGGCCGGTCCGAGCTGGCCGCGACGCCGGGTGATCGCCGATTCGCCGATCCCGCTTGGGTCGACAGCCCCGTGTTCCGGCGCGTGCTGCAGTCGTACGTCGCGCTCTGCGGGACAGTCGACCGCTGTGTCGAGGAGGCGAACCTCGACGCAGTGGCCGGCGGGCGTGCCCGTTTCGCGGTCTCGCTGATCGAGGACGCGCTTGCACCCACGAACTTCGTCGCCGGCAATCCTGTAGCGCTGAAGAAGTTGTTCGAGTCGCGGGGAGCGAGCGGGCTTCGCGGGCTGGCGAACCTCGTCGACGATCTCGGAAGCGGCACGTGGCTGCCGCGACAGGTCAACGCGCGGCCGTTTGCGGTCGGGAAGAACCTCGCAACGACGCGCGGTGCGGTGGTGTACCGCGACGACATGCTCGAGCTGATCCAGTACGCGGCGACGACGCCCAAAGTACACGCCCGCCCACTGTTGATCGTGCCGCCTCAGATCAACAAGTACTATGTCTTCGACCTGGCACCGACGCGCAGCCTCGTGAAGTGGTCGCTGGACAGCGGCGTATCGACATTCATGGTGAGCTGGCGCAATCCGACGCGCAAGCAGGCGGACTGCGGGGTCGACACCTACGTGCAGGCCCTCGAGCAGGCGGTCGACGCCGTCAGAAACATCTGCGCATCGCGCGACGTCAACGTCTTTGGCGCGTGCTCGGGTGGCATCACGCTGTCCGCGCTGCTGGGCTACCTGGCTGCCGGCCGACGCCGAGCGGTGCACGCGGCAACGCTCGCCGTCTGCGTGCTGGACACAGCGGCGATGCAGAACACGACGGCCGGGCTGTTCGTGACCCCCGCCACGATAGCGGCCGCAAGGGCCGCGTCGCGCAGGCGCGGCATTGTCGAAGGCACCGATCTCGCACGGATGTTCGCGTGGATGCGACCCAACGACCTGGTGTGGAATTACGTCGTCAACAACTACCTGCTTGGCAACGATCCACCGGCGCACGACATCCTGTTCTGGAACAACGACACCACGCGATTGCCGGCGCAGCTGCATTCGGATTTCCTCGACCTGTTCGAGTCCAATCCTTTCAGCATCCCGGGCAAGCTTCGCGTCCGCGGCAGGAGGATCGATCTCTCGAAGTGCGGGATCGACACCTACGTCGTCGGCGGTCTCGCCGATCACATCACGATATGGCAAGGCGCGTACCGCACCGCGCAGTTGTTCGGGAAGGCGCGTGGCACGTTCGTATTGTCCAATGGTGGCCATATCCAGAGTCTCATCAATCCTCCGGGAAACAAGCGCTCGTGGTTCGTCGCGGGACCCGCGCGTGCCGCAACGCCGGAGACATGGCTTGCGGGGCGCGAGAAGCACGAGGGATCGTGGTGGCCGCACTGGCGGCAGTGGATCTGCACCCGATCGGGAGCGCTGAAGCCGGCGCCCGCCACGCTCGGCAGCAAGCGCCATCCGTGCATGGGCGAAGCGCCCGGCACCTACGTTCTGAGCGGTAGATCATGAAGGCGCATAGCCGACCCAGGCGTCCACGCACCCGGATGCGAATCGACCACGCCCGGCTCGCGGGTCGACGTATCCGCTACGGCACGCGCGATGGCGATGCCGCCCGGCCGCCGCTTCTCATCCTCAACGGGCTCGGCGCCAACATCGAGCTGGCGCAGCCATTCATCGACGCGCTGTCGGGGCCCGTGGTCGTGATCTTCGATGTTCCAGGAGTCGGGGGATCGCCGATGCCGCCGGCGCCGTATCGTCCCTCCGGGATTGCCCGACTCGCCGCGGCCCTGCTCGATCGTCTTGGTTACGCCGAGGCCGACGTGCTCGGCGTGTCTTGGGGCGGCGTCGTCGCGCAGCAGTTCGCGTTCCAATATCCCGCACGCTGCCGACGACTGATACTCGCCGCGACGGCGCCCGGGGCGCTGATGGTGCCGGGGCGCCCGTCGGTGCTGGTCAAGATGGCGACGCCAAGGCGCTACATCGACAGCCAGCACGCGCATCGCATTGCGGGCGATGTTTATGGCGGCGCGTTCCGGCGCGATCCCACGCTCGTTTCGCGCACGCTTCGGCACATCCGTTTTTCGAGCAAGGGCGGATATTACCTGCAGCTTGCAGCCACCTTCGGCTGGACGAGCCTGCCGTGGCTTTTCACGCTGCGCCAGCCGACGCTGGTGATGGCGGGAGCCGACGATCCGCTGATCCCGACGATCAACGCCCGCATTCTGCAGTGGCTGATCCCGAACTCGCGGCTCGAGATCGTCGATTGCGGGCACCTGTTTCTCGTTACCGTTCCCGCGGAGTCGGCGCGCATCGTCGACGCGTTCCTCACGGAGCCCGACGAGCGTCGCGCCCCGTACGCAACCAACACCACCAGGAGCATTCCATGAAGTCGCTTGCCATCGTCCGCACGTCGTCGGCGCACGACGCACCGCTGTCGATCGGACACATCCTCGACCGTGGTCTCGCGGCCGCACCGGCACAGGAGATCGTCTACGCCGATCGCCTGCGCTACACCTACACCACGCTCGGCGAGCGAGTGCGACGCCTCGCGAGAGCACTCGCCGCACTCGGCGTCAAGCCCGGATCCACCGTTGCCATCATGGACTGGGACAGCCATCGCTACCTCGAATGCTTCTTCGCGGTGCCGATGATGGGCGCGGTCCTGCACACGGTGAACGTGCGCATTTCCCCGGAGCAGGTTCTCTACACGATCAATCACGCCGAGGACGATGTCATCCTCGTCAACGCCGAGTTCCTGCCGCTGCTGGAGGCGATCCACGCGAAGATTCGCCCTGGCGTGAAGCTGGTGCTGATCAACGACTCCGCCTCGAGGCCGGAGACCAAGATCGCGTTCGCGGGCGAGTACGAGACCATGCTCGAAGCAGCGGCACCATCGTTTGCCTTCCCGCAACTCGACGAGAACACGCGCGCTACGACGTTCTACACGACCGGCACCACCGGATTGCCCAAAGGCGTCTACTACAGCCATCGCCAGCTCGTGCTGCACACGCTGGCGACGATGGCTGCGCTGGCAAACGCGCCGCACGCGAGTTTCACGGCGGGCGACGTCTACATGCCGATCACTCCGATGTTCCACGTCCATGCCTGGGGCCTTCCGTACGTTGCGACCATGCTGGGCGTGAAGCAGGTCTATCCTGGCCGCTACGTGCCGGACCTGCTGCTCGGGCTGATTGGCCGCGAGAAGGTGACGTTCTCGCACTGCGTGCCGACGATCCTGCAGATGATGCTTTGCAGCCCGGCGCTGGCCAACGTCGATCTGCGTCGCTGGAAGGTCATCATCGGAGGCTCTGCGCTGCCGCTGCCGCTCGCTCGCGACGCGCTCGAGCGCGGTATCGACGTGATCGCCGGCTACGGGATGTCGGAAACCTGTCCCATCCTCACGCTCGCGCATCTGCTGCCGCGGATGCTCGCATCGCCGTCCGAAGAAAGCCTGCCGTACCGCTGCCGGGCAGGGCGCCCAATCCCGTTCGTGCAATTGCGCATCGTCGACGCGAAGATGAACGACGTCGCCCACGACGGCGCGAGCCAGGGCGAGGTCGTCGTGCGCACGCCCTGGCTCACGCAGGGATACCTCGGCGAGTCGGAGAAATCCCAAGAGCTGTGGTACGGCGGCTGGCTGCACACAGGCGATGTCGGTGTGATCGATGCGGATGGGTATCTCAAGATCGTCGACCGCATCAAGGATGTCGTGAAGACCGGCGGCGAATGGGTGTCGTCGCTGGACCTCGAAGACATCATCCTGCGCGTCCCCGGGGTTGCCGAGGTTGCGGTCGTCGGCATGCCCGACGAGCGCTGGGGCGAGCGTCCGATCGCGCTCGTGGTGGTGAAGCCGGCGCAGGCTGAGCCGCCGACCGAAGCCGGGATTCGTCGCCACGTCGACGACTACGTGCAACGAGGCGCGATCTCCAGGTATGCGGTGCCGGACCGCGTTCATTTTGTCGACGCCATTCCCAAGACGAGCGTGGGCAAGCTCGACAAGAAGCTGATCCGCGCCAAGCTTCACGAAGAGGCTGCGGTGCGCTAAGCCCGCCGCGCCCACAACCGTATCGGAGCACACGATGAGCCAATACCGAGCGCCGCTCGCAGAAATGCAGTTCGTCATGACCGAGCTCGCGGGGCTCGACGAGGTTGCGCGCCTGCCGGGCTTCGAAGACGCGACGCCCGACACCGTGGGCGCGATCCTCGAGGAAGCCGACAAGTTCGCCACCGAGGTCCTCGATCCGCTCAACCGCAGCGGCGACCGCGAGGGAGCGCGTCTCGAGCCCAACGGCCGGGTGACGACGCCGGCGGGATTCCCCGAGGCCTATCGGAAGTTCTGCGAGTTGGGGTGGAACGGGCTCGCGAAAAGCACCGACTTCGGCGGGCAGGGGATGCCGCAGCTCGTCGCCGCAGCGATCGACGAGATGTGGAACACGGCGAACATGGCCTTCGAGTTGTGTCCCATGCTGACCGGCGGTGCGATCGAGGCGATCGAACGCAACGGGTCCGATGAGCTCAAGCGCATCTACCTCCCGAAAATGGTTTCCGGCGAATGGACCGGCACGATGAATCTGACGGAGCCCCAAGCGGGGTCGGATCTCGCCGCGGTGCGGGCGAAGGCGGTCCCGCGGTCCGACGGAAGCTACCGAATTTCCGGCAACAAGATCTTCATCACCTACGGCGACCACGACTTAACCGACAACATCATCCACCTGGTCCTTGCACGCACGCCGGACGCGCCGCCAGGCACCAAGGGGATTTCGCTGTTCGTGGTGCCGAAGTTCATCGTGAACGCGGACGGCAGCCTGGGCGCGCACAACGATGTCCGCTGCGTGTCGCTCGAACACAAGCTCGGCATCCACGCCAGCCCGACCGCGGTGCTCGCCTTCGGTGACCGCGAAGGCTCCGTCGGCTACGTCGTCGGCGAGGAAAATCGCGGTCTCGAATACATGTTCGTGATGATGAATCTCGCCCGCTTCGGCGTCGGCATGCAGGGCGTCGGGATCGCCGAGCGCGCGTATCAACGCGCGCGCGACTATGCGCGCGAGCGCGTGCAGGGCCGGGTGCTTGGCGCTGCGCGCGACGCAGCCGCGAGCGGCATCATCGGCCACCCGGATGTCCGGCGGATGCTGATGACCATGCGCGCCTACACCGAGGCCGCGCGCGCGCTCGGATACGAGGATGCGACGCGCTGGATCGTCGCGCACTGGGGCGAGGATCCTCGCGCCGTGCTCGCCGGGGCGGGACCGTTCCTCGAACTCGCCGGAGTCGTCTGCGGTGGCACGCAGCTCGGACGCGCCGCGCTGGCGGCGGCGCGCAAGCTCGCCGCCGGCGACGGCGATGCCGAATTCCTGCGTGCCAAGATCGCGACTTCGCGTCATTTCGCCGACCACGCCCTGACGAAAGCGCCGGGACTTCGCGACACCGTCGTCGCGGGCGCGGCGAGCGTTCTCGAGCTCGTCGATGCACAGTTCTGATGCCGGACATCGACCTGCAATGAACCTCGCCGCTATGCCGACGATCCTGATTGTTCCGGGCCTGCGCGACCACGTGCCCGCGCACTGGCAGACCCTGCTCGAGCAGAAGCTGACGAATGCGATATCGGTGCCGCGCATGGAGCGCGACAAGCTTTCCTGCGCGTCATGGGTCGCGAAGCTCGACGAATCGCTGGCGGGGATCGCGGGTCCGGTCATTCTCGTCGCGCACAGCGCCGGCGTGATGATCGTCGCGCACTGGGCGAAGCAGCATCGGCGCCAGATCGCCGGCGCGCTGCTCGCAGCGCCGCCCGATTTCGAGTCGCCGCTGCCCGAAGGGTATCCGACGCAAGAGGTCCTGCGCGAGAACGGATGGTTGCCCACGCCGCGGCAGCCATTGCCGTTTCCGACCATCGTCGGCGCGAGTACCAACGATCCGCTGGGTCGTTACGAGCGCGTCGAGGCACTCGCGCAGGCGTGGGGCAGCAAGCTCGTCAACCTGGGCAACGTCGGCCACCTCAACCCCGCCTCCGGATATGGCGAGTGGCCGCAGGCGGAAGCGCTCATCCGCGAGCTCGCCACCGCGCGCACGACGGCGGTATGAGTCAGACTCCGACCGCAGCAAGCCTTGCCGGTGGCGGCTGGCGTGGCACCGCCCAGCGGTTCTGGCCTGGTCTTCTGCTCAGCGCAGTCATCGCGATCGCGTCCGCATTCATTGCCGATCACCGCGGCGGGCCGACGTTGCTCTACGCACTTCTGCTCGGCATCGCGCTCAACCCCGTCGCCGCCGAAGGGAAAGCCAAACTCGGTGTCGACTTCGCCGCCCGGCGCATCCTGCGCTTCGGCGTGGCTTTGCTGGGCGCTCGCATCACCATCGACCAGATAGGCGGTCTCGGCTGGGTCAACGGCGGCCTGATCGTCGCGGGTGTCGTGGCGACGATCGCGATCGGTGCGCTGTTGGCGCGCATGCTGGGACTCTCGCGGCGCATGGGCATCCTGACTGGCGGCGCCACGGCGATCTGCGGGGCGTCGGCTGCGATCGCGATCGCAGCCGTCCTGCCGCGGGACGAGACGTCGGAACGCGAGCTGATCTTCACGATCGCCGGCGTCACCGCAATGTCCACGATCGCGATGGTGCTCTACCCCCTCATCGTCGGATGGCTGGGACTCGACCCGCATCAGGCCGGCATTTTCCTGGGTGGCACGATCCACGACGTCGCGCAGGTGGTTGGCGCCGGCTATAGCATCTCGCCCGAGGTCGGCGACTACGCGGTGCTTACCAAGATGCTGCGCGTGGCGTTTCTCCTGCCGGTCGTCATGGCGATTTCGCTCGTGGTGCGCCACCGCTTTGGTCGCGACAACGTCGATCGCGGCAACGATCCGCTGCTACCGCCTTTCCTGCTCGCGTTCATCGGTTTCGTCGTCATCGGCAGCCTCGGGTGGA
>Ga0207700_10000305_pt1 | contig 29115 bp, 32 predicted proteins | sample LARL82metaG_FD_184348 | JGI IMG/M metagenome (GOLD analysis project Ga0207700, IMG submission 184348) | Corn, switchgrass and miscanthus rhizosphere microbial communities from Kellogg Biological Station, Michigan, USA - LAR L8-2 metaG... | ecosystem: Host-associated > Plants > Roots >...
TCGTCGTCCGGATGCGGCGCCACAACGACGACGCGAGAGTCCGGCGGAATCAGCCGATCCAGCGAGACCTCGGAAGTGTGCTCGCACAGCCAGTCGGTCCAATCCGATTCGCGTGGGCCTGGCCGGTCGAGATCCTTGGTCAAAGTGCCCATTGCGCCTCCCCGGCAGCGAGCGTCCCCAGCGAGGCGAGATCGCGCTCGGCATGGCTCTGGCGAAGAAAGACTGGCAGGTCGCACGCCATTCGCGCGAAGTGCGCGTCGCGGCAGAACGCGTAAGCCCCGAGCGCGCGTCCCGTGTGGTGAAGCACTGCATCGGCCGCGGCTTCTGCCGCGGCACGCGCGCGAAGCGCGAGGCGCTGGGCCGGCGCGAAGGGATCGTCGTCGATGTAAGCCGCGAGCTCGGCGAGCAGCGCGCGGCACTGTGCGAGCGCGACGTCGACCGCGCCAAGGTGCGCGGCAGCGTGCGGCTCGGGCTTGCGCGCGACCTGTCGCGCCAGCGCTTGGCCCAGACTGGCGGCCGCACCGTACCAGCATGCAGCGATTCCCGCACCGCCATGCCAGAAGCCCGGACGCGAGGTATACGCGCCGGGCGCTCCCACCGCGCGAGCCTGCGCACGCTCGAACACGACGTCGACACTCGCCGTCGCGCGCATTCCCTCACCCTGCCAGCCTTCGTCGGTGACGATGACGCCGGGCTGGCGCAGGGAGACGGCGACGAGCTGCTGACGCTGTCGTTGATCCCATGCAGTCACCAGCGCGTGGGTGAGCTCGGCGGCGCCCGAACACCAGGATTTGCGGCCGGTCACGTGCACCGGACCCGCGTTCGCGCCGTCCGCGTTTTCGACGGCATCCACGCTCAAGCGTGCCGAGGACGATTCCGCTGCCCAAACGCCCCAGAGTGTATGCGCCGGAAGCGGCTTGTCATCGAGTTCCCATGCGATCGCAATCGCATCGGTGTGACCCTCGTAGAGCTTGGCCAGTGACAGGTCGTGCGCGGCGACGGCACTCAGCGTCTGCCACCGCTCCAGTGTTTCGCCACCAGCCGGCAGCGGAAGCTGGTCCAGTCCGGCTGCGCAAAGCTGGCGCAACGCCGCGACCACGTCGCGCACGTTGTCGAGCGGCTCCACGAGCGCGGCGAGCGCGCGATCGATCGCGCTGGCCGGAGCGACGAGCGCACGCGACTGCGCCGAGGGTCGAACCAGCGCGGGCAGGGATTCGGCGTTCGACATGGCCGTGCAAGGCGCCCGCACGAGGGTGCGCCCCCAAGATGAAATGCGGTCATTGTGGTGGCTGCTCGCGACCCGATATGTCGGTCGCGTCCGATTTCACTGTAGGACAGCCCGTGCCGCGGGCGCTTTACTGAAGCTGTTCAGGCGGGTTGCGCCCGGACCATGGTTGCGCGCGCGAACATCGCGCGCACGCGGGTACCGCCGTGCGTCGCGCTGTCGAGGATCTCCAGGGTCGCTCCATGCCGTTCGATGACTTCGCGCACGATGGCGAGTCCGAGGCCTGAGCCGTCACCAGGTGTTCCCGCGACCCGGTAGAAGCGCTCCTGCACCTTGTAGCGCTCCTCGACCGGAATGCCCGGGCCGGTATCTTCGACGCTCAGATAGGCGGCCTGTTCGTCCTGACCGGTACTTACGGTCACCCGCCCGCCGGCCGGCGTATAGCGCAACGCGTTGTCGATGAGGTTGTCGAGCATTTCGGGAAGCAGCAGCCGGTCTCCGACGACACTCGCGCACTCCAGCGAGAATCCCAGGTCGATGCCCTTGGCCAGAGCGGCGGCGGTCCAGTCGCGCGCGGCAGTCGCCGCGACATCGCGCAGGTCGATCGCGCCGCGCTCCTGACCGCGGTCGGGTCCGCCCTCCGCCTTTGCAAGCGCGAGCAGCTGATTGGCGAGGCGGCTGGCGCGGATGGTTGCCGACTGCATACGTTCGAGCTCGGCACGCACATCGAGCGGCAGCTCTCGCCGAAGCAGCAGTTCCAGATGCAGCTGCAGGCCGGCAAGCGGCGTGCGCAACTGATGCGCTGCGTTGGAAAAAAAACGCCGCTGCGACGTGTTCGCATCGGCGACGTGGTCCAACAGGTCGTTGAACGCACTGACCACCGGAGCGATTTCGACCGGCAGGCCGGCGGCCGGCAGGGGACGCAGGTCCTGCGGCTCCCGGTCGAGCAGGTCTTCGCGCAGCTTCTCGAATGGCCGCAAGCCGCGGGTCATGCCGATCCATGCGAGCGCGATCGAAGCGAGCGCGATCAGCAGGGTGGAGACGAGCTCCGCCACCAGTATTTCCAGCACCAGCCGGTTTCGCTTGTGCAGCGTTTCTCCGACCTGCACGCTGAATCCGGTGACCGAGCGCAGCGCGGCGACGCGAATGGGCTCGCCGTTGTAGGTGCTGTTAAAGAAGACGTGCCGACCCGGCTCAATCGGTGGCGGCGCGGGGAGCGCAGCGACACCGTCGATCACGGTGTTGGTCGGCGAGCGAACCTGGAAGATCACCTTGTCGGTGAGATCGTAGATCAGCGCTTCGAGCGCTTTCTCGGGGAGATCGACGTGGCCGCCTGCGGCGTCGATACGGACGTTGTCCGCGATGTCCAGCGCGGGGTCGAGCAGCGAGCGGTCATAGGCGTTGTTGGTCAGTTGAACCGCCACGACATAGGTGATTGCCGCCGCGCCCGACAGGACGACTATCGCGGAGAGAACCAGGAAACCCAGCAGTTGGCGCCGAATGCTCCGGGGGCGCGGCACCGGATCACTCATCCTCGCCTTCCCACATGTATCCGAATCCGCGGACCGTCCGGATCAGCGAGCCCGCGGCCTCGATCTTGGTGCGCAGCCGCGAAACATGGACTTCGATGGCATTGCTCGATAGCTGGTCGTCGAATGTGAGCAGCCGATCGCCGATCTCGTCCTTGCTGAGCACCCGGCCGGGATGCGTCAGGAACAGTTCGAGCAAGGCCCATTCGCGAGGCGTCAGGTCGACGTTGCGCTCATCGATACGCACGCGCTTCGCGGTGACGTCGACGGTCATGCCGGCGACGGCGAAGCGCGTTGCCGGCGCGATGCGCCGCCGGAGCAGCGCACGCACGCGCGCCTCGAACTCCTTCACCGAGAACGGCTTGGTCATGTAGTCGTCGGCGCCCAGGTCGAGGCCGCGCACGCGGTCATCGATCGCGTCGCGCGCGGTCAGGACCAGCACGCTGGTCGTGGTTCGGCGCTGTCTCAACCGGCGCAGGACCTCGAAGCCGTCGATGTCGGGCAGGCCCATGTCGAGCACGACGAGGTCGAACTCCTCGTTGGCGAGAAGCAGATCTGCGTGCCTGCCTGCGGCCGCGTGCGCGACTTCGTGTCCGGCGCGCGTCAGCGTCGTTCTCAGGCCGTCGGCAAGAAGGGCATCGTCTTCAACGAGCAGGGTTCGCACGAGGAGTGCCTTTCATCGCCAGGGATGCGAGTTTATTTTACGCTGCCCGCGCGATCGGTTGCACGAGTGAGCATCGACAAGGTCTCGACCGCACCGCTTGCGCGGTCAGAACGAGTGCTTGTACCCCACCTGGAACCCGTGCGGCAGCAGCTCGATCATGAAGGGCACTTCGCGCTGATGCGCGTACCACCCCGACAGCCCGCCGACGGCCCATCCGGCGAGCACGTCGGTTTGCCAGTGCGCCTGATTCTTGATCCTTCCGGCACCGACGTACAGCGGCAACAGCAGCAAAGCGTAGGTCGCAGGTTGGTCCGACGCGTATTCGAGCACGTACGGCGTAACCAGCGCCGCGGCGACGGCTGCCTCGCCGCTCGGAAAACTGTAATTCCCTTTGCCCTTGAACCATAGGCACGGATTGTCCTGCACCGCCGGTCTCACTCGCGTGAAAATGTACTTGCCCGCGGTCGCGCCCACCTCGGCGACGATTTCGGAATCGATGCCCTGCCACATCGTCTTGCCGAAGCGCGACTCCGATCCCTCCCACACCGCGCCGCCGATTTCGGCGACGGTCAGCCCCGCCACGATACCGCGGTAGACGTTCGGATTCCACGCGCCCGACTCATCGTACTGCACGGTATGGTCGATTTTCGAGAGCCCGCAATTCTGCGCGTGCGCCGAGAACACGCCGAGGAGCGTCACCAATGCCAGTGCGGCGCGCACCACGGCGGGGCTTTTCGCGGACACGACTCAAGCGTAGCGTGCTCGGCTGACGGTACGCTGAGCGCAGCCTGTCGGATGACTTGCGAAAGACCCATTCGCGAGAGTCGCGTGACACAACGCACCTCGGATGATGGGCGCTCACAAAACTTACGAAATGCTGACGTTCACACACTCGCCGATTTCAAGTTCCCTGTTCGTCCGCGATTCGTTGATTTGCTCATTGCCGGGGAATAAAGTTTTGATAGCTCGCTGCTGGGGGGCAGGGGGCGCATTCGTCTCGCAACGATCGTCCTAGCCAGGAGGAAATAAAATGAATCGAGTCATCGCAAGCGGCGCGATTGTCGCCGCGGCACTGGCGCTCGCTTCCTGCAACAACGGGGGCGGCAGCAGCAACAACAATTCGGGTGTCGCGCTGAAGGCCGTCATGAGCGTGCCCAACGTCGGCGCGGCGACCAATTTCTCGTTCGACATCAGCGCCGTCGATCCGGTCAAGGGACGCTATTACTTCACCGATCGCAACAACAAGTCAGTCGACGTGTTCGACATCAAGACCAACACTTTCATCAAGCAGATCACGGGCGGATTCGCCGGCTGCAATGCGGGCCCGCCAATCGTTCCAGCCCCAACCTGCAATGGCGCGAACAATGATTTATCGGGACCCGACGGACTCAACATCATTCAGGGCACCACATTCATCTACGTCGGAGACGTGAACTCGGTCAAGATCATCGACACCAACACCGACACCGTCGTCAACACCATCGCGATCGGCGGCGCTTCGGGCTTGCGTGCGGACGAGGGCTGCTACGATCCCGATCACAAGATCTTCATGATCTCGAGTCCCGGCGAGAGTCCGCCATTCGCGACGTTCATCGACACGGTGACGCAGAAGATCATCGCGACCGTGCTCTTCACCGATCCAGGCACCGGTCCCGCCGGACCGAAATCGGCAGGACTCGAAGCGTGCGTCTACGATCACGCGAGCGCGAGCTTCATGGTCAACAACGACGGCTCGACCGCCAATCCAGACGGCGAGGTCGATGTCATTCCCGCGTCGTTCGTGCTGGTGGGTACGCCAGCGGCCCCGGTCACGCTGACCTTGCCGGTACCGAATGCCGGCAACGGCATCAAGATCTTTCCGCTCGGCAATTGCGACCCGACCGGCATCGACCTCGGACCCGGCACCGACATGGGCGTGATGTGCAGGCAAGGCACCACCAACGCGCTGCTGACCTTCCTCATACTGAATCGCACCAACGGCACGATTCTCTCGACGCTGAACGCGGGCGGCGGCGATCAGATCGCGTACGACCCGGCGACCAATCGCTACTTCCTTGCAGCGAGTCGCTTCACCGCGAGCGGTCTGGCGGGCGTGGGCGGAGCGTGCACCGCGGCCGTTCCCTGCTCGCCACTGCTCATCGTCGTCGATGCAGGCACGCGACAGATCATCGGCAGCGTCGCCACGGGAAACAACGCGCACTCTGTCGGGATCGATTCCGTCACCCATCAGGCGTATCTGCCGTACTCGTCGGCGGCTGCGCCGGCAGGTTGCGCCACCTGCGCCGCCAACTTCCCGAGCGGTGGCGTCGGCGTCTATTCGACGCAGTAACTCCGCGCGGGCGCCGGGGCATCCGCTCCGGCGCCCGGTCGAATCGAGGCCGCGTCGCGCGGCTGCTCGCTAGGGGATCGTCACCCCGACGGTGAGCAGCGCTCCCGCGGTCCCGAAAATGACGAGCTCCGAGCAGTAGCGCACGATGCAGTAGCCCACCGACGGCACGATAACGGGCGCAAAGCCCGAGCTGTTGAGGGGGATCTTGTTCTGGTACTGGCCGGTGTAGCCGTGCACGATCCCCGCGGAGATCTTGAAGTACAGCTGCTGCGCACTCTCGAACGGGCGGAACCGGTACCCACCGTACACGTACTGCGACGACTGCCCGAAGGAGTTGTCGAACACCGACGCGCCGACCAGCCACTCCTGGGTGATGTTCCATTCGCCCAGGATCAGGTTCTGATGATTGTCGTGGTTGGGGTCGTAATGGAAGTGCGTCGTGACGACGCTCGTCTCGAGGTAGAAGCGGTCGGTTCGCCAAGGTTCGGGCGCGTCCCACTTCGACGGCAGCGAGGATTCCTTGTCCTGAGGCGCGGACACCGCCGCGGCGTCGCTCGCCGGCGCGGGTGTCTGCGCGAGCGCCATCCCGTGACACGCGATCGATCCGACCGCGGCCCACGTCACGAGCCGGCGATTCAATGCGCCGCCGCGCGCAAGATGGAAACGGCCTTGTAAGCTGGGGTCACGATCGAGTCGATCTGCGCGGGGGCGAAAAGGGGTGATCGGCGCGTCGCCGAGACGTCGGCTCCGTCGGCGCGTTCGTCACGCTGCGACGAACAGCGAATTCTGCTCCTTTGTACGTGAGCGCACAATGGCTTCTGGGCGGAGCCCGCACCGCACCCTTCGCAAGCGAACGCGATGGAGCTGCCAGTAGAGTCACCGCGCGCTGTACCGACGTGCGCCGTATTCGCGCGAGATCAGCCAGCAGATCGCAATGTCGATAACGGTGAAGACAAGCAGCGTCAGCGAGTGCGTGTGCGCGAAGCGGTAAATCTGGTAGACCACGAAGGTGCCGATGACGCCAAGCGCGACCGGAAATGCCCACAGCCTTTCGCGCCACAACGCATAGACCAGGAACAGCTTCACACATCCATGCGCGAGCAGATAGACAGTCGCAAATGTCTTGGTGCCCGCGGGGAGCTCATGCACCGCATGCAGGATGGCGCGAGAGATCAGGTCGTCGGACTCGCCGGCGAGTTCGTGTGCGACGATCTGCCTGATGACATCATTGATGGTGTGCAGAGGAACCGCCAGCAGCACCAGGCCGCCTATCATCTGCAGCATCCCGTCGATTCCCTTGATCAGGATCGCGACTTCAAACGCTTTGTGCATGCGCATGCTGCGCCGCCCATGGACGGCGGATCGGTGCGCCTTCGCTCCGGAAGCCGGTGTCATCCGACCAAGACGTAACAGACGCCCGCCCACGGCATTCGTTGCGCGGTCAGATCGATCGGGACGATAAAGGGACTTGCGTTCGGAAACCGCATCGATTTCGGGCCAGCGAATCGTGCGATCCGGATGGCGACGGTGATGTCGTGTCCGAAGCCTATCAGAAAGTCCGTCCGCTCATGCCTGTCCTACGGACGAATCAGCACCACGCTGACAGCGCCATCGTGGCGTTTCCTTAGAATCAAAGGCTCACTACCCGTTGGAGCCGGGACGTGTTCATCTGCCCATACGACGCGCAATGGTGCGAGCGTGAAGCCTGCCGCAGCGGGACGTGCGAGCTGACCGGCGCGCCGCCCATGTTCGCCTGCACCGGTTGCGGTGCGGTGGTGGAGGTGAAGGCGTCGCCGAAGCTCCGGCTTTGCGTCGAGTGCATTTTCATCGAGATCGAAACCGAGCAAGGAGCCTAGCGATGGCACGCGCGCTGTGGAAAGGCGACATCAGCTTCGGACTCGTCAGCATTCCGGTCGAGATGTATCCCGCCGAGGAGCACAAGGAATTCAAGTTCTCGATGCTCGACAAGCGTGACTTTTCACCCGTCGGTTACAAGCGCTACAGCAAAAAGAGCAACAAGGAAGTCGAATGGGCGAACATCGTCAAGGGCTACGAATATGAAAAAGGCCAGTACGTGGTGCTCAGTGACGAGGACTTCAAGCGCGCCAACGTCAAGGCATCGCGCACCATCGACATCCAGGCTTTCGTCCCAGCCGACGAGATACCGGTGCAGTACTTCGAGACGCCGTACTACCTCGCGCCGACCGAGCGCGGCAAAAAGGTCTACGCGCTGCTTCGCGAGACGCTGCGCGCGACCGGACGCATCGCCGTCGCGCAGGTCGTGATTCGCACGACGCAGCATCTGGCCGCGATCGTCCCGGTGGACCGGGCGCTGATGCTGAACACCATGCGCTACTCGGATCAGCTGCGCGCGCCGACGCAGATCGACCTGCCGGCCGCCGGTCTGAAGGAAGCCGGCGTCACGCCAAAGGAGATCGAGCTTGCCAAGCGCCTCGTGGGCGACATGGCGGGTCACTGGAATCCCGCAGAGTTCAAGGACACTTATCACCAGGACCTGATGCATCGCATCGAGGAGAAGATCAAGAACGGCGAGACCAAGGAGATCACCGCGCCGGAAAAGGAGGAAAGCGAGCGGCCGCGCTCGGCGCAAGTCATCGATCTCGCGGCGTTGCTTCAGCAGAGCCTGAAGTCCGGTAGCCAGGCGCCCAAGCCCGCGGCGCGCACGACCGCGTCGAGAAATGGCGCCCGCGCCGCGGTGCGCGCGATGCCGAAGCGCAAGCCCGCCGAAACCAGGACCGCCGCGAGGCGCAAGAGCGCCTGAGCTGAGCGTCGCCGCACATGGCCCTCGAGCGCTATCGGGAGAAACGCAACTTCAAGGCCACGCCCGAGCCGCGCGGCGGGCCGCTGCGCAAAAAGAAGCAGGGTCTTTCCTTCGTCATCCAGAAGCACGCCGCGAGTCATTTGCATTACGACTTTCGCCTCGAGCTCAACGGCGTGCTGCTGAGCTGGGCAGTGCCGAAGGGGCCGAGCCTCGATCCCGCCGATAAGCGCCTTGCGATGCAGGTGGAAGATCACCCGCTGGAATACGGCGGCTTCGAGGGCACCATCCCGGCCAAGCAGTATGGAGGCGGCACCGTCTTGCTGTGGGACCGCGGCATCTGGATCCCGCAAGGCGACGCCGCGACGGCGTACGAGAAGGGCCATCTCAAGTTCGAGCTGGTCGGCCAGAAGCTGCGCGGCGGCTATATGCTGGTGCGCACGCACGGCAGCAAATACGGCAACGGCAACAAGAAGGCGTGGCTGCTGATCAAGGAAACAGACGAATTCGCGCGCCGCGGCGTCGATGCGCGCATCGTCGACGCCGAGCCCGACAGCGTTGCATCCGGCCGCTCGCTCGATCAGATCGCCAACGACCGCGAGCACGTATGGCATTCAAACCGTTCGGTGCAAGCCAACGTCGCCGCGGGGGCTGTGGAAAGCAAGGCCAAAAAAACACGGGCGCCAGCGTCCTCGGACGGCATCGCGGTGTCCGCGCTCGAAGGCGTCAGAAAATCGGCGCTGCCGGCGATGCTCACCCCCAAGCTCGCGATGCTGGTGGACGCGATCCCGCAAGGCGATGGCTGGCTGCACGAGATCAAGTACGACGGCTACCGCATGGTGTGCCGCATCGACCGCGGCAAGGTGCGCGTCTACTCGCGCAACGGCAAGGACTGGACCGATGCGTTGCCGCAGATCGCAGCCGCGGCGGCGCGCCTCCCGGTGAAGTCGGCGTGGATCGACGGCGAGGTGGCCGTGCTTCTTCCCGACGGGCGTACAAGTTTTCAGAAACTGCAAAACGCATTGTCCGAGGCGAAGCCTGCCGATCTCACCTACTTCGTGTTCGACGTGCCCTTCGTCGATGGTTACGACCTGCGCGCGGTCCCATTGCTGGCGCGCAAGCGCCTGTTGCGCCAGATCGTGCCCGAGGCCGACGCGACGCTGCGACTGGGCGTCGAAGTGCAGGGCTCGGGCGACCAGGTCTTCGCTCAGCTGTGCAAGCTCGGCTTCGAGGGGGCGGTCTCCAAGAAGGTCGACTCGACGTACCAGGAAGGCGTGCGCAATCGCGAATGGGTCAAGGTGAAGTGCAGCCTGCGCCAGGAAATGGTGATCGGCGGCTTCACCGACCCGCAGGGCGGCCGCAGCGGATTCGGCGCGCTGCTGCTCGGTGTCTATGAGCGCGATGGCACGCTGCGCTATTCGGGCAAGGTCGGCACCGGCTTCAACGACCTCCTGCTGGTGAGCCTGCGCAAGCAACTCGACAAGCTCGAGCAGAATACCCCGCCGTTCGCCAATCCGCCGCGCGGTTACGAAGCGCGCGGCGCACACTGGGTGAAGCCCACGCTGGTGGGCGAAGTCTCGTTCACCGAATGGACCGAGGACGGAACGTTGCGCCATCCTTCGTTCGAAGGCCTGCGCGCCGACAAGCGTGCGACCGACGTCGTGCGTGAATGGCCCGCGGATGCGGAAGCCGAGCCGATGCCCAAGACAAAAGCCGCGCACGCCGCAAAGCAGACGCCAAGCGCTGGTGTTAGGGCGAGGACGACGGCAAAGGCTGCGCCATCCAAAGCGGATCCATCGCCCGCGCCGCGCGGTTCACCGCCCGGGCCAACCCCTGGTCAATCGGGGAAAACGACCGTCGCCGGTGTCACGCTGACACACCCGGACAAGCTGCTCTTTCCGGAGGCGGGGCTGACCAAGCGCGACCTCGCCGAGTATTACGCGAAGGTGAGCGAATGGATGGTTCCTCATCTGCGTGGCCGACCGTTGAGCCTGGTGCGCTGTCCCGATGGCTGGAAAGCACAGTGCTTCTACCACAAGCATGCCGACAAGAGCGTCAACGCCGCGGTGAGCCGCGTGCAGGTTCCCGAAGGCGGCGGCACGTCGACCTACATGTCGGCGGATTCGGTCACCGCCGTCGTTGGCCTGCTGCAGTGGGGCGTCGCCGAGATGCATCCGTGGGGCTCACGTGTGCCGCGGCTCGATCGTCCGGACCGGCTCATATTCGATTTCGACCCCGACGATGGCGTGAGCTGGAGCGAGCTCGTCAGCGCAGTGCAGGTGCTGCGGACGCTGCTCGACAAAGTCGGGCTGCGAGGCTTCCTCAAGACGACCGGCGGCAAGGGGCTGCACGTCGTGCTGCCGATCCGCGCGTCGCTCGAATGGCCCGAGGCGAAAGCGTTCACCAAGTCGGTGGCAGATTTCCTGGTGTCGACATTTCCCGACCGTTTCGTCGCCACGCTGTCGAAGGCCCATCGCAAGGGCAGGATCTTCATCGACTATCTGCGCAACGCTGAAGGCGCCACCGCGATCGCGCCGTATTCGGTCCGGGCGCGCAGCAATGCGCCGGTTGCCATGCCCATAGCATGGGAAGAGCTGCGCAGCGACGTTCGCTTCGACCACTTCAACGTGAAGAATGCATTGGCGCGATTGACGCGCATGAAGAAAGACCCCTGGGCCGACTTCTTCGACGTCCGTCAATCGATTACGCAGGCCGCGATCAAAAAGCTCGGCTAGCACTGCTTAGTGGCATAGCGCACAGACCAGAGCGAGGTGCCGCAATACTCTCATCACACCTTGCAGGTACGCAATCAACGTGCCGATCGCAGGTCGAGTCCGCGGTTCGCCGCAAAGGATATTTCGATGAAATTTCGCAAATCATTGGTTGTCGCGTTGTCGATCGCGTCGATCGGAGCGATTTCAGTTCCCCTGACGGCCAGCGCCCAGGTCGCCATCTATTTCAACACCGCACCGCCGCCGCCTCGTTATGAAGCGGTCCCCCCACCACGCAACGGTTACGTCTGGTCGTCAGGTTATTGGAACGCCAAGAACGACAAGCACGTGTGGCAAAACGGACATTGGGAGCGTCAGCGCACGGGTTATAGCTATGCGCAGCCTACCTGGAGCCAGCACGACAATCAGTGGCAGCTGCAACGTGCACACTGGAGCAAGGCCGATCGCGATGGCGATGGCGTGCCGAACAACGCCGATCGCGCGCCGGATAACCCCGCGCGCCACTGATCGATCGAGTAATCATCACGGCCGGCGCAACAACTCGTCGGCTTCCGTCACATCCCGTAATGCTGCTTGCGTATGAGCGCGTTTCGCGACGGAGGCGGCCCCCGCGATAGCGTTGGCTAGCACGGTACGCACGAGCATGCCGGCGGTTTCGATCGACGTTGCATCGTAGCGAGGCTGCATACGCGAGCTACGCGACTCACGCGTGGCGTGGATGATCGCATCGATCAGTCCGCGCTCGTCGCCGGGCCTGCACAGCGCGTATCGCGATCCGAGCCCCGCCAGCTCGGCCACGCCCCCGACAGCGATGGCGATCGTCGGGACACCGTGCGTCCAGCTCTCCAGCAGCAGCATGTGGTGGGCATCGCGGACGGCGGTCTGCACCAGCACGTCGATTCGGGCCGCGAAGCCATGCTCGCCGAAACTAAGCGTCTCGAAGCTTAGGCGATGCTGCAGAACGTCAGGCACGAAATGGAGCGCTCGCTCGCGGTCGCTCGGGGGAAGAGCCATTCGGAAGCGCAGCGTGGGATCGACGCGCAGGGCGGCCGCCGCGGCGCGCAGAAACCGCGTGGGATGGTAGAGCTCGCGCAGCATCCCTGCCCAGCCGACGACGCCTCGGACGTCCTCGGTCCGCTCGCCGCGTCCGCGGCGCGTTGGCACGGGCGTCGGGATCACCTCGATGTTGGTGAGCGTGCCGGCATGCGACTGCGCTGCCGCGTGCGCGGTGCTCGCGATCACGGTCGAACCGCAGAGCGCGACCGCGTGCGCGTCAGCGCGTGAAAAATCGTCTAGCAAATGCGCGACCACGGGGACGCTGGCGAGCGCGCCGGCCAGCGCGCAACGCGAGTGCGCCGCCTCGCCATGCGCGTAGAACGCCGAGGCGTCCTTGGCGCGCAGCTCGCCAATGAGCGTGCGCACTACACTCCATTCCTCGGAGATGTCCCTTCCGGTGTTGCGTGCCGGGACGCCGTGACCCGCCAACCGATGCGCCAGCGCGTCACTGGCGCGCAGCAGGAAGGCGCTGACTTCGCTGCCGGCGAGTGCCAGGCCGTTCAGCCTGCGCCACACCAGTTCCTCGAGAATCGGGTCGTCCTCGCAATCGGCGACGGAGACAATGCGCAGGGGGGCGTGGTCGGTCACGCGGAGGTCTTCGAATCGAGCGTCAGGAGTCGCGTCAACCCAGGCACGTGCATTCACAGTGAGGCGCACGGGTTCACGCTTGGCATGCTGCACTCCTGACGTAGCGAAAAACATGCCGCAGCCTCTTCGGTAGCTGTCTTTTCGTGCGTGCGTGGTATGGAGGGCCTCCGCATGGACCTCGGAACGCTCAACCGAACAATGAACCGGGCCTTTCTTGTAATTTCTCCCGGTAATTCGGTCCATGGCGGCGACGTCGGGCGGCGCCCCACGCCTGCAGCTAGCCAGACCGAAGCGAAGCGCCAGGGTTTCTCATCGCCGAGCGACCGAAGTGTCACTCGGGGCGCTTGCCGTCCTCATAGAGCACGAGCGCCCGATATACGACGCTGTGACCGGGCGTCGGGACGCCGTGCTCGAGCCCAAGATGGTGCATACGTCCAGATAGCCAGCGCAGCTCCAGGCGCTTGCCGCGGTCGAGATCCTCTGACATCGACGAACGGAACGAGTACGGCATGCCCGCGAACCTGGACATGGCCTCGTCGACGAGATCGTTGCGCTTGACGGTTCCCAGTGCGCTCCCCACTGCGGCACCTTCCTCGAGTAGCTGCCGTTGCAGGGTGCGCGTTTCAGGATGCTCCATGATCTGTCCGATGTTCGCCCGCAGCAGCGACGTTGCCGCCGAGAGCGCCGCCAGCACAATGAACTTCTCCCAGATCACAATATTGATGCTGTCGGTCAGTTTCGCACCGAGCGCGTCGGCTTTCGCGCAGGCAGCCACGAACGCGGCCATGACGGGGTCGCCGCCGGCGGCATCGGCCACGATGACGTGCAGCCCTCCCGGGCTGCGGATGACCCCGGGACGATCGATGAGAGCCGATACGTAGATCACGCCGCCCCTGACCTTCGCTCGCGGCACGTGGGTTGCGATCATGCCGACGCTGTCGATGCCGTTCTGCAGCGTCAGCACGCGCGTCTGCGGACCGATCAACGGAGAGAGCTGGGCTGCCGCGGTCTCGGTGTCCCAGAGCTTGACCGTGAATACGACGAGGTCGACCGGACCGACGGTCGACGGATCGTCGGTCGCGACCACGCGGTCGACGTGGACCGGATGCTGCGGGCTCTCGATGCGCAAGCCATCCCTGCGCATGGCTTCCAGGTGAGCCCCGCGGGCGATGAACGTCACGTCCTCTCCCGAGGCCCTGAGCCGACCGCCCACGTAGGCGCCGACGCCACCCGAACCCATGATCGCGATACGCACGCGTTGCCTCTCGCTCTACGGTCCGTGGCGCTCGAGCGTTTCCTGCAATCGAACCATGCCTTCGTCGCTGACCCGGATGAGACCGCGCCGTGGCCGATCGAGGTCGATGATGATGGTGAGCACCACCGAGATCAGGACCGCGAAGATCAGGATTGACCCGTGTCGCGGGCGGCCGGACAGGCCGTAAGCGTAGGCAATGAAGCCGAGCGCGACCAGCGCGACGACGCACAGCAGCTGCAACACCGTCTCCGGCACGTGATTGTCCAACGCGGCTCGTCGCTTCTCGTTGACGTTGATCATCTCGTTCACCGACTGGATGAACAACCCGGTCGACACCGCACTTGCACCCTGCTCGACCAGCCGCCCCGCGATGCCCCAGAGCTGCGTCTCGATGCGGACGGAGGCGGCGATGGCCGTGTCGATGCGCGCGTTGTCGACGACCGCATTCATGAAGTCGACGCGGGTGTCGACGTAGGTCTTGAGCAGGCCGGTCACTTCCTCGCGTTCGCGCGGCGCGAGAAGCTGCGCCCGAAGATAGGTCGTGTTGATGGCGCTTACCTCTTCCTGAAGCAGCACCTTGCGCGCATCGAAACGTGCCACCGCCATCGCGAAGTTGAACCCCAGCAGCAATGCAAGCAGTCCCAGCAGGGCGGCCTGCAGACCGCCGACGTGCGATCTCAGCACATCGTCGCTCTTGGGACTGTGACGTCGCCCCAGGCGGAATGCGATTTCAATCGCGGCAATGAAGACGATGATCGCGGCGAGGAACAGAAGTCCTTCGTCAACATTCCACAGCATCATTTCCCCATCGGAGCTGTGGCTGTGAGCCGGACCGGCGGCGGCCCAATCATTTGTCGCGCCCGAAAAGACGTGCACGGGCCTTCGCGAACACCGAGCGCCGCCCGGGGCGCAGGTCCGGGGAAAGTTCGAAATAGCGCCGATCGACGTAGCACCAAGCCCAGGTCTCGCCGCGTGACAGCGGCGCGATCAGCGGATGCCCGGTACTCTTGAAATGCTGAAGCGCGTGCGCGTAGTTCGAATCCTCACAGCATCCCACGTGCCCGCAGGTGAGGCAGACGCGAAGCTCGTTCCATGCCGCGCCGAGCGCCATGCACGCCTGGCATCCGCTCGCGAGCGCGGTGATCGGTCGAATACCCATTGCATGCTCGCAGGGCTCAGCGGTAATCATGTTCCTTGCTGCTCAGGTGTCGGTGCGTACAAGCGCAACGATGGAGGTCTCACGTCCCGGGCCGAGACCGGATTTGCGCGCCAGACTCATCGCTGGGCGACCGCAGTAGAGGCACTTGAACATGATGCTGCCGCCTCAGGAAGAAGATCGCCGGGCGCCGTCCAGTCACGCGCGCTTGCGCACAAAGACGTGCATCGCACGCTCGCCGGCGACGTGCTTCTCGCATTCATATCCTAACGCACGTATGTCGAGATCCTCTAGCAGGTTCTCGCCGGAACCCAGTACGACCGGCCGAACGGCGATGTGCAGATCGTCGATCAGGCCCGCTTCGAGATACTGGCGAACGGTGGACACGCCGCCGCCAAGCCGTACATCGCCGCCCCTCGCGGCCGCGCGGGCGTGCTCCAGGGCGGCATGGATGCCTTCGGTGACAAAGCGAAACTCCGTGCCTCCGGCCATTTTGAGCGGCGCGCGCGGATGATGTGTCAGCACGAAGACCGGCGTGTGATAGGGCGGCTCGTCGCCCCACCACCCTTTCCAGCTGTCGTCCGGCCAGGGTCCGCGGATCGGACCGAACATGTTGCGCCCGAGAATCCAGGCTCCAATGCCGACGAAGGATTGCTCGGCCATCGCGTTGTCGATTCCGGTCTCGCCGCCGTCCTGGCCGTGCATTTTCCGCCAGACGCGCGTGTGAAAGAACCAGTCCATGAGCTCCGGGCCGTTGACGCCGAGCGGATGCTGCAGATCCTGATTCGGACCGGCGCTGAAACCATCGATGGACATCGCGAAGCTGAGGACGCGGAGTTTGGGCATTGCTGGCTCAATCATTCCATCGTAGCGCCGGCAGTCCTGCGCACCGGAATCCCCGTCGGATCGAAGTTCTCCAGGCAGTAGACGTTGATGCCGAGGTAATCGGGCGTGACCCGCTTGCGATGGAATGGATAGATGCCGCACGTCTTGCAGAAGAAATGGCGTGCGGTCATGGTGTGGAATTGGTACTCGGCAAGCTGGTCATCGCCGGACAGCAATCGGAACCGACTTTCGTGGACTTTCACCATGAGCGCATTCTTGCGCCGGCAGATCGAGCAGTCACACGTGGTCAGCTCCGGCATGTCGGATTCGATCTCGAACCCGACCGCGCCGCAATGACAGCTGCCACGATACTTCTTCAGCGTCGGTTGACTTTTCATGCGATGCTCACCGCGGCTGGCGGGCGCTGCCTTGCCACGAACTCGGGTGTGCCCACACTAACGGACGCAAAACGGGGCGTCAAACGACCCGGAGTGGCACGCATCGCTACCCCACGGACATCTACCACGAACCCGAACCGGATACGGATCAGCCTTTGTCGCCGTACTTCGCGGCGAGGCGCTCCGAAAACTTGGCCAGATCGATCACCACCCGGCCATGGGTGCCACGACCTATTTCTTCCGTGCCGTCCATTGCATGGACCCGGAATTCGATTTGCCGACCGTCACTGGCGATCACTTCCGCGTGGGCAACGATGCGGCGGCCGACCGATGTGGGCGCGAGATGACTGACATCGACGCGCGTGCCTACCGCGGTTTCGCCTGCGTCGAAGTAGGGCTTGATCGCTTCGAGCGCGGCGTTTTCCATGGCCATGATCATCACCGGTGTCGCCAGCACTTCCGGGAGCATCGCATCCTTGAATCGATTGGCGAGGTGTTCAGGGGATACCACCATCGCGAATGAGCCTCGAACGCCTGCTGGTACGGTGCGCATGGGTCTCCCGCTTGGACAGACAGCACGAGCTGTGGCGGCTGAGCGCTCCGGTAGGCGGAGCAGCGCAATAGCCGGTATCCTGCAGTGTCGGTTATGCCGTAGACCGGGGCGGCGAGCGCGCGACGATGGCCTTCTGGTACGCGGCTTCCATCACCGCCATCGCTTCCTGAGCCTGCCAGCAAAGCTTGCAGTCGCGGCAACTCCACACCGGTAACTGCAACGCTATTTCGAAGGTCTCTCCCCGCGGGTCGGCGGCACGGAGCCGGTCGTTAACCGTGCGCGACACCAGGTCACTGCTGCCACAATTCGGGCAATGATTAGCTTCCATCACAGCCTCCTGCGCCTCGCGCAGTACCCCTTGCCTTAACGCCTCCGTGCCGGGCAGCTATCCTGTTGCCTCGATCCGCCGCTTCCGGGCAGACGCTATGATGCTATCACGACCAGAATCCGAGATGGCAAGCCGCCGGCAGGCCGGATGACGAGTAGCATTGCGTCCGTTACCCCACTTGGACTTTTCATGCGCTCACCATCGTGGCGTCAGAGCGGCCAGGAACCGGACTACAGGTTCTCGTTGGCCAATGAGCGAACGTTCCTCGCGTGGATACGCACTGCGCTGGCGCTGCTCGCCGGCGGCGTGCTGCTTGTGCAGTTCGCGACCAGGCTCGAGCCGCACATCGTCGTTCTTGCGCTGTCCGTCGGGCTCACCGCCGTATCGTCGGTGCTGTGTGCCATTGCCTATGTGCGCTGGCGCGATAACGAAATCGCGATGCGTCACGCGCGCCCATTGCCGAGCACTGCCGCGATTCCGTTCCTCGCAGCCGCCGTTCTTCTGGTCTCGGCCGTCATCGTGGCGCTGCAACTCCTGAAGTGAGCCACGTCGACCCGGGGCTTCAGCCGCAACGCACCGCGCTAGCATGGACCCGCACCGGGCTCTCGGTGCTGCTTAACGCGGCAGTGGTGCTGCGATCGGGCGTACAGGCCGACCAACCATTCCTTCTTGCACTCGGCATGGTGCTGCTCATTGCCGCCGCGGTGGCGGTAGCGTGCGGCGGCTGGCGCGCGCGGCGATTGTCGGTTGACATCACACACTCGGCCCCGCCCTGGCCGATCGTTGTCGGCGTCGTCGGCGTGGCATGGTTCGCCTGCATGGCCGGGCTGGCATCGATCGTGATTACGATGAATTGAACAAGTGTCGGCATGCCACTCAAGGCTTGGAAAGCATGTCATCAGGCACAAACATCTGGCGAACCTCGGTCTCGCCTTCCCAACCCGGCCAGTGCTTCTTGTGAAGTTCCATGAACCGCACCGCCGATTCGACCGCCTCCTGCTTCGATTTCAACTCGAACTCTGCGTAGCCGCCTACAACCTCGTTGGTCTCGGTGAAAGGCCCGTCGGTGACGATGACCTTCCCCCCCGAAAGCCGAACCCGGGCGCCCAGCGCGGTCGGTCCGAGGCCTCCACTGCCGAGCATCGTGCCGGCTTTGGTCTCCTGTTCGGCGAGCTTCCCAATGGCATCCATAAGCTCCTTCGGCGGAAGGCCTTGCGTCTCGGCGTGCTTCACTATCATCATGAATCGCATCGTGATACCTCCATGAGTCTTGGTTGGGCAGGGGCCCTGAGGTCTCGACCAGTTTGAACCCAGGCGCTTGCATTACTTAGTCGATCGAGGGAACACGGATTCGACAGCTTCGGCGTTTCTTTCCAAGGGCTCCCCGATACGGCCGGCGCTAGCCCGGATAGTGAAGCCTTCCGTATGAAGCGCGGTCGGGATCCCGCCGCAAACGACAAGGCCGACGGAGAACCGGCGGCCTTGTGTATCTGGTGGAGACGAAGGGGATCGAACCCTCGACCTCCGCATTGCGAACGCGGCGCTCTCCCAGCTGAGCTACGTCCCCAGAGGGGCAGGATTATACCGCACGGGCTGGACGCTCGCGAGACGAGCCTCGCCATCGTAGCACCCTATCCCCTTGCGAAGGACGCAATAGTGCCCCACCTATCTCAATTCTCGCATGCAAGCCAAGGCCACGCCGCGCGACGAACATCCGGGCCCCTCCAGGCGTAACGTAGTATTCAAGGTAGACCATGAACCATCTGATCATGTTGCTCCAGCAGTACGGGCTGTGGCTCGTATTCTTCAACGTGCTCGCGTTGCAGGCCGGCCTGCCGATACCTGCGTACCCCGTACTCATCGTCGCCGGTGCGTACGCGGCGATGGGTGGCAATCCGCTGTGGGAGCTGGTCGCCGTCGGCGTCGCCGCCGCGCTGGTCGCCGATACCGGCTGGTACCTCGCCGGTCGCCGTTTCGGCGTGTCGATCCTGCGTGTTCTGTGCCGCGTCTCGCTCTCGCCCGATGGCTGCGTGCGCCAGACCGAGAACATTTTCGAGCGCTTCGGCCCGACCTCGATGCTGGTAGCGAAATTCGTTCCCGGCTTCGCGTCGGTCGCCACTGCAATGGCGGGCGCGGTGCGATTGCGCTACGCGCTGTTCGTGGCGTTCGACGCCATCGGCGCCGCGCTGTGGGTGAGCGTGGGCGTGGGGCTGGGCTACCTGTTCCGCAACGCTATCGACGATGCGATGAACACGCTCAAGGCGCTCGGCCAGTACGGGCTGATGCTCGTGGTCGCGGGATTCATCGCCTGGGTGCTGATCAAGGCGTGGCGGCGCTGGATGTTCGTGCGCCAGCTGCGCATGGATCGTGTGTCCGTCGACGAGCTACGCGAACTTATCGACGATCACAAAATCAACGCCATCGTCGACGTGCGCTCGCCGATCACGCAGGCGGCGACCGGTCGCATTCCCGGCGCGCGCGCGATCGACATGCAGAAAATCACCGAGAGCTTCAAGGGCGTTCCGGTCGACGGCGAGGTGGTCGTCTATTGCGCTTGCCCCAACGAGGCGACCGCGGTCAAGGTCGCGCAATCGCTAGCCAAGCTCGGCTACAAGCGCATCCGCCCATTGCACGGCGGCATCGATGCGTGGATCGCGGCAGGGCTCGCGGTCGAGCATTAGCCCCGCGATTACGTGCTAGATTCGGTTCCCCTGGGCCGCAGCCCGCCAGGAGGACGCATGAGTGCGAAGGGCCGCCCCGAGCACCGCGTAGTCCAGTGAGCCGCAGCACGAAGCGCGAAGGCACACCAATGACCAAGACCATCATCCAGACCGCCGCCGCGCCCGCGGCGATCGGTCCCTATTCGCAGGCGGTGCGCAGCGGCAATACCGTATATCTGTCTGGCCAGATCGGTCTCGATCCCGCGACGGGCAATTTGCGCGACGGCGTGCAGGCGCAGGCTAGGCAAGTCGTCGACAACTTGCGCGCAGTCGCCGAAGCCGCGGGTGGTGCGCTCGACGACATCGTCAAGATCACGCTGCTGCTCGCCGACATGGCCGATTTCACGATCGTCAACGAGATCCTCGCGTCGAGCTTCGCAGCGCCGTACCCGGCGCGCGCGACGTATCAGGTGGCGGCACTGCCCAAGGGCGCGCGCGTCGAGATCGAAGGCGTCATGATCGTGCAGCACCCGCCATCCGCGGGCGGACGTCCGATGTTCGACGACAGCAAGGGGCAGTAGCGCGAAGGTGGCCGCTAAAAAGCCGGCGCGCGAGGCGGCCAGGGCCGGCAACACGATCGAGGACAAGCTCGCGCGCATCGGCATCGTGCGCGAGCAGGATTTCGTCCTGCACCTGCCGCTGCGCTACGAGGACCACACGCAGGTCACGCCGCTGCGCGCGCTGACAACGGGCACGACCGCGCAGGTCGAAGGAACCGTGGTCAAGACTCAGGTTCAGTTTCGTGGACGACGCCAGCTCGTGTGCCTCGTCGAGGACGATGACGCGCAGCTGGTGCTGCGTTTTTTTCATTTCTACCCCAATCAGCAAAAGGCGCTTGCCGAAGGCGCACGGGTGCGCGCCTTCGGCGAGGTGCGCGAAAGCAACTTCGGATTGGAGATGGTTCATCCGGCGTTTCACGTCATCGCGCCCGGCACTCCGCTGCCAACGCGCCTGACGCCGGTGTATCCGACCACCGCGGGACTCGCGCAGGACGCACTGCGCAAGCGCGTGCTGCGCGCGCTTCATGGCGATCCGGCGCTGCTCGCCGAGACGCTGCCGCCATGGACGCGCGAATCGCGGCGCCTGTGGGGATTCGCACAGGCAGTGCACTACCTGCACGAGCCGCCCACCGACGCATCGCAAATCGCGCTCGACGAGCGCACGCATCCGGCGTGGACGCGGCTCAAATTCGATGAGTTGATCGCGCAGCAGCTCTCGCTCAAGCTGCACCGGCGCGCGCGCGCCCGGCGCAAGGCGCCGCGGCTGGCCGGCGACGGATCCCTTGCGCGCCCGCTGCTCTCGCGCCTGCCGTTCGCGCTCACCCGCGCGCAATCGCGCGTGATCGGCGAGATCCGCCGCGATCTTTCGCGCGGCGTTCCGATGCAGCGCTTGCTGCAGGGCGACGTCGGCAGTGGCAAGACCATCGTCGCCGCGATGGCGGCGCTGCAGGCGATCGAATCGGGATACCAGGTGGTGTTCATGGCGCCCACGGAAATTCTGGTCGAGCAGCATTACCGCAAGCTGTCGGCGTGGCTCGCGGAGCTGCCGATTTCCATCGCCTGGATGGCGGGTGGGTTGCCGGCGAAGGAACGCAGAAAGGCGCTGGAGGCGGTGCACAGCGGGACAGCGCATCTCGCCATCGGCACGCATGCGCTGTTCCAGGACGCGGTCAGCGTACCGAAGCTGGGCCTCGCCATCGTCGACGAGCAGCATCGCTTCGGCGTTGCCCAGCGGCTCGCGTTGCGCCAGAAGGGCATCGGTGACGCTCATCAGCTCATGATGAGTGCGACGCCGATCCCGCGCACGCTGGCGATGAGCTTCTATGCCGACCTCGACGTCTCCGTCATCGACCAGATGCCCCCCGGCCGCACGCCGGTGGCGACCAAGCTCGTAAGCCAGCGCCGGCGCGCCGAGATCGTCGAGCGCGTTCGCAAGCTCGCTGTCGGGGGCGGACAGGTGTACTGGGTGTGTCCGCTGATCGAGGAGTCGGAAACGCTCGAGCTGCAGACCGCGGTCGCGTTGCATGCCGAGCTCACGTCGTCGCTGTCCGAGCTCAAGGTCGGGCTGCTCCACGGGCGTATGAAGCCGGCCGAGAAGTCGGCGGTGATGGAGGCGTTCGTGCGCGGCGAGGTGAACGTGCTGGTCTCCACCACCGTCATAGAGGTAGGCGTCGACGTGCCCAACGCGACGATGATGGTCATCGAGCATGCGGAGCGCTTCGGGCTTGCCCAGCTGCACCAGCTGCGCGGTCGCGTGGGACGCGGCGCCGACGAAAGCGTTTGCATCCTGCTGTTCGAGGAGCCGATGTCCGACCTGGCCAAGGCGCGCCTCAAGGTGATCTATGAGCACAGCGACGGATTCGAGATCGCGCGCCAGGACCTGCTCATACGCGGTCCGGGCGAATTCCTCGGCGCGCGCCAGTCGGGCGTGCCGCTGCTGCGCTTCGCCGACCTCGATCGCGATGCCGCGCTGATCGAGCACGCGCGCGACGCCGCGGACGAGCTGCTGCGCCGCGAGCCCGAGGCCGCGCGAGCGCATCTCGAGCGCTGGCTGGGCGGCCGCGAGGAATTCATCAAGGCCTAGCGGGCGAGCGGGCGATGACACGGCCGCCGTAGGATGCTTCGCAGACTCATGCAAAGTGCGCTCGGCTTGGCTTGGGTCAAGGTTTCGGCACCCGAACGCACCGATAATCGCCGGCGCAACGATCGACGCCGGCTCCGTCAGCGTGTAAGGAGCCTGCGATTTGCGCTACACTATCAGGTACTTACATTTAGCCAGCCGCGGTTCGCCAGCCCGACATAACATGCCTTTGTACGCCCTCGGCCTCAACCACACGACCGCGCCGCTCGAAGTGCGGGAGCAGGTCGTGTTTCAGCTGGAGACGCTGGGACAGGCGTTGCGCGACCTGATCGGCGGGCAGCGCGCGAAGGAAGCCGCGATTCTGTCCACCTGCAATCGCACCGAGGTTTATTTCAACGCGAGCGAGCCCGCGCCGGTCGGCGACTGGCTCGCCGATTTTCACCGCGTGCCCAAGTCATCGCTGTCGCCCTATCTGTACACGCTGCCGCAGGACGAGGCGGTCGCGCACGCGTTTCGCGTCGCCAGCGGGCTCGACTCGATGGTGCTGGGGGAGCCTCAGATACTGGGGCAGATGAAGCACGCGGTGAAGACCGCCGAGGCCGCCGGCTCGATCGGCCTGGTCCTCAATCGCCTGTTCCAGCGTACCTTCGCGGTGGCCAAGGACGTTCGCAGCAGCACCGACATCGGCAGCGCGTCGATATCGATGGCAGCCGCGGCGGTCAAGCTCGCCGAGCGCATTTTCCCGTCGATCGCCGAGCAGCGCGTGCTGTTGGTCGGCGCGGGTGAGATGATCGAGCTCTCGGCCACGCACTTCACGGCGAAAAAGCCGCGCTCGATCACGGTGGCCAATCGCACGCTGGAGCGTGGCGCGCAATTGGCTGCGCGCTTCGGCGCTGACTCGATCACGCTCTCCGAGCTTCCCGACCGTCTCTCCGGGTTCGACATCATCATCACCTCCACCGCAAGCTCGCTGCCGATCCTGGGCAAGGGCATGCTCGAGCGCGCGATCAAGGCACGCAGGCATGCGCCGATGTTCATCGTCGATCTCGCCGTGCCCCGCGATGTCGAGCCCGAAGCCGCGAAGCTCCCCGATCTTTTTCTCTACAGCGTGGACGACCTTGTCAACATCGTCCGCGATAACCTGCAAATCCGCGTCGAGGCGGTGCGCGAGGCCGAGTCGCTGATCACCGAGCAGGTGGGAAGCTTCCTGCAGTGGCTCGAGGGCCGCACCGTCGTGCCCACCATCGCGGCGCTGCACGAGCAGCACGACCGCCTGCGCGGCGCCGAGCTCGAACGCGCCAAGCGCCTGCTCGCCGGCGGCATGGCGCCGGAACAGGTGCTCGAGCAGCTCGCGCGCGGCCTCACCAACAAGTTCCTGCACGCGCCGACGCAGGCGCTGAATCAGGCGGGCGAGGCCGAGCGTGCTGAGCTGCTGCCGCTGATTCACCGCGTATACCGGCTTCCCGACGGCGATTAGTTGACGCGGCGGTCCGCGCGGCGCGTGCTGCGTCGCCATCGTCGGACCGAGCCGCCAGGTCCTCGCGCGGGCGACGACCTCAGTGAAGCGCATGCATTCCCGCATTCGAGAAACCACGGCGCGCGCAGCCAATGCAGAAGCCTGATCGATGAAACCATCTCTCGCCCACAAGCTCACGCAGCTCGCGAACCGCCTGCACGAGCTCGATGACGCGCTCGGCGCCGAGGACGTCACCCGCGACCTGAATCGCTTTCGCGCGCTCTCTCGCGAGCACGCCGAGATCTCGCCCGTGGTGACGCTCTACCGCGATTGGGAAAAGGCCAACGCCGACCTGGGCGCCGCGCAGGACATGCAGGCCGATGCCGAAATGCGCGCCTTCGCTGACGACGAGGTTAAGTCGGCACGCGCGCGCATGGAAGCACTCGAGGACAAACTGCAGCAGGCCCTTCTGCCGCGCGACCCCAACGACGAGCGCAACATCTTTCTCGAGATACGCGCCGGCACCGGCGGTGACGAGTCCGCGCTATTCGCGGGCGATCTGTTCCGCATGTACCTGCGCTTCGCCGAGCGCAACAAGTGGAAGGTCGAGATCTTCTCGGAAAGCCTGGGCGACATGGGTGGCTACAAGGAAGTGATCGCGCGCATCGCCGGCAACGAGGTGTACTCGCGCCTCAAGTTCGAGTCCGGCGGCCATCGCGTGCAGCGCGTCCCCGCGACCGAATCGCAGGGACGCATTCACACCTCGGCGTGCACGGTGGCGGTGCTTCCCGAAGCCGATCCCATCGCCGACATCACCATCAACCCCGCCGAGATCCGCATCGACACGTTCCGCGCATCGGGCGCCGGTGGGCAGCACGTGAACAAGACCGATTCCGCGGTGCGCATTACGCACCTTCCGACCGGGCTGGTGGTCGAATGCCAGGACGACCGCTCGCAGCATCGCAACCGCGCACAGGCGATGTCGGTGCTTGCGTCGCGCCTGCTCGATCGCGAGCGCCAGGAGCGTGCGCAAAAGGAGGCGGCCACGCGCAAGAGCCTCATCGGCAGCGGTGATCGCAGCGAGCGCATTCGCACCTACAACTTCCCGCAGGGCCGCGTCACCGACCACCGCATCAACCTCACGCTCTACAAGATCGACGCGATCATGGACGGAGACCTGTTCGAACTCACGCAGGCGCTGTCGCAGGAATTCCAGGCCGAGCAACTCGCCGCGCTGGGCGAGGAAAAGTAGGACGCGGCTACGGCTGACCGTAACTCTTGGCCAGATATTCGGCGATTTCCTTGGCGTCGGCGTCGGAGATCGGCGCGCCGAATGCCTTGATCATCTTGGTGACTTCGGCGTCCCAGACCTGGCGATTCATGAATGGTGAATTGGTGACGATGTAGTCGATGCTGTGGCAGGACCCGCAGTTCGCCTCGACCTTGTCGCGCCCGGGGCCGTCCTTGAGCACGATGCGTTGTTCGGCCGCGATGGCGAGACCGGCGACGAGCAGCAGCGATGCGGTCAACGGAGCTTTCATCGACGTTCCTCAGGCGACGTTGAGCGCGACGCGCTGCACGACGTTGTGGTGATAGCCCGCGGGATTGGCGATCAACTCGAAGGTCTGCGTTGCGCCGACACGATTGGTCGCCCTGGCGATGACCGTCATCGTGCCGCGTTCGTGAGGATCGGCGACGAAGGTCCATTGCCGGAACGAAAAGCGTCCGTAGTCGGTGCCCAGCGTCGCAGAGCGCCACCCTTGACCGCCGTCGGTCGATAGTTCCACTCTCGCGATGCCGTAGCCTCCGTCCCATGCCACGCCCTTGATCTCGAAGGGTCGTCCTTGCGCCACCTGCTGGCCGTTCGCGATGTTGGTTATAAGCGAGTTGACGACCATTTCGGTGATGGGCGTGTTGACATCGCTTTCCTGACTGATGAAGCGGTCGACGAGCGGAAACTTGCCGCGCGGTATGCGATACGCCGATTTGACCCAGAAGCCGTCGAAAGGCTTGTTGACCGCGGTGATCGACGTCACCTGCTTCATCCAGTACGTCGCGGTCCACCCCGGAACGACGATGCGCGCGGGAAAGCCGTTCCAGTGCGGAAGTGGCGCGCCGTTCATCGAATAGGCGATCAGCGTATTCTCGTCGAGGGCTTTCCAGACGGGAATGGACTTCACGAAATCCGGCGTCGCCGGGAAAACACCCGAGTCCGCGCCGTCTAGCACAAGCTCCAGTGCGTCCTTCTTGAGACCCGTCTTGGCGAGCACGTCCTTGAGACGCACGCCTTTCCACCGGGCATTGCCCATCGCTCCCGGTCCCCACTCGACGCCCGGAACGTGCGGAACGAACATGCCTCGACGGTTGCCCGAGCATTGGCACACCGCCGCGATCTCGACCTGCTCGTAGTCGTTCTTGAGATTGTCGAGGCTGAGCTCCAGGGGCGTCGTGATCGACTCGCCGCCGATTTTCAGGCGCCATGTCGCGGCCGCCACTTCGGGAATGGTCGACAAGTGATAGCGCACGAAAAAGGCGTCGTTCGGAGTGAACACCTCGTTGAAGTAGCTGACCGGGGTCTCGAAGTTCGGCGGGCGCCAGCTTTTCTTGATCAACGGAACCTTGCCCGGCAAGGCCTCGAGGAGAGACGACGACAGCGTTCCTTCCGGCAGTTCCGGTGGACCGAGCACCGAGTCGGCGCCATGCGCGTGAGTTACGGCCCAGGCGCCTCCGGTCGCGAGCACGAGGCCTCCCGTCTTCTTCAGAAAATCGCGTCGCGACGACATGGCGTCTCCTCCCTGGCATGTGGCGCCTGCGATCCGCTCTGCGCGGCGCTTTTTGAATGCCGGTACCATTATGCGGATGAGCACCGGTGACCGCAAGCCGAGACAGTGATCGTGACCACGGCCGCCACGGTGTCAGCCGCGCTTGCGCGATCCGGCCTGGTGCCCCTCGAAGCGAAGATCCTGCTCGCGCACGTGCTCGGGCGCGAGCGCGCGTGGATCGCCGCGCACGGCGAAGCCATCGTGCCGACCGACGAGCTCAAGCGCTTCGACGCACTGACACGTCGCCGCCACACGGGCGAGCCGGTCGCCTACCTCACTGGTGCGCGCGAATTCTACGGGCTGACGTTCGCCATTACCACGGACGTGCTGATTCCACGGCCGGAGTCGGAGCTCCTGGTCGAGCTCGCGCTGGAACGCGTCGGCGTCGACAGCGTGGCGGAGATCGTCGATCTAGGCACCGGCTCGGGAGCGCTGGCGCTTGTCATCGCGCGACAGCGTCCGCATGCGCACGTGACCGCGGTCGATCGCTCAGGACCGGCGCTCCAACTCGCGCGGCGTAATGGCGAGCGTCTTGGCATCGGCAATGTCGAATTCGTCGAGTCCGACTGGTTCGACGCACTCGGCGATCGGCACTTCGCGATGGCGGTGGCCAATCCGCCGTACGTCGCCGACGACGATCCGCATCTGCGCGAAGGCGATCTGCGTTTCGAGCCAGAGGGCGCGTTACGTGGCGGCGTGGACGGGCTCGGCGCGATTCGCAGTATCGTCGAGCAGGCGCCGCGCCATCTAGATGCCGGCGGCTGGCTTTTGCTCGAGCACGGTCACGATCAGGCGCAGCGCGTGCGCGCGCTGCTCACCGATGCAGGTTTTGCGCAGATCCAGTCGCGGCGCGATCTGGCCGGCATCGAGCGGGCGACCCTCGGTCAACTCGCGTTCCATAGCGGGATGAGTCCGGATATTGAATTGCAACGTCACCAAAAAGACCCCACAGCAGCCGGATGATCTTTTACAAAGCAGCCGGTCAACCAGCGAGCTTGACTCGACAACCGTAGACAAGAACAGCGGCGGAACGAATGCGAATCACTAGTCGCCGATTGGCGATCGCGAGTCGATCAAGCACAAAACGAAAAGCCCGCCGAAGCGGGCCTTCGCGGGAGTCGGGGTCCGCTACTGGCGCCGCCGCCGCCCCAGTGCGACTCCAAATAGCCCAAGCGCTAGCAGCGCGAGCGTTGCCGGTTCCGGTACTACAAACCCTCGGATTTCGCCGCCGGGATTGTTCATCGTATGAATGTTCAGATAAGTTCGGCCCGCCAGGAGGCCGGCAAGAAACACGGGTTCCGCTGTTGCGACTGTGCCTCCGTTGGCGGTAACAAAGGCTGGGTTATAGAACACAGGATCCAGCAAGCTGAACACGGGGGAGTGGTAGGTCCCGCTCGTCACGCCCAACGGGAAGCCGGTAAACGCGGGTAATGTAGTCGCAACCCCGGCATTGCCTCCGAGTGCTACGCAGCAGTGAATGTGTGCCGCCGTGTCGTTCGACGTCAAGCCGGAAAAATCAATGTCTAGTTGAATTGTCAGTGCGGTGGGGTCAACTACGATCGTTGCGTCGCCGGTTGCGGGCGTCGCAATTGGTGGATTTTCATTTGCGCCCTTTAGTAAGAAGGTAAAGGTAATCGGACCCGCGTGCGCCGCGCCTGCTACGAAAAGGCAGGACGCTACGAGGGCAGCTAATCTAACGCTCCAGGTGCTCATTCTTTTCTCCCACAGGTAGAGAGTAGGGAGAAAGCATTTACCGCACCAAACGCCAATTCTCCAACAAAACAACAGCTTGAGCCGTGCGCAAAAATGCGACTGTAAAATCCGGCGACATTGTACACTTCAAGACCGGGTGCTCCGGTCATGTAAGTAAGTACCCGCATATCACGATGTCATCGAGACGCGCGCCGAGAATAGGGAGCGAAGGATCGCATTTGCAGCATCAGTTACTGTCAGGCGTGGCCTTGGCTCTGGCAGCGGACGCGCCGTCAGGAAATGGTCTTACCCACGAACGGTGGACACCTTACCTGGCGATTTCATCGCCTCGAACGGTAGCGGGGCCGCGTAGCTAATCGATGAGTGCCGTCGCTGCCGGTTGTAAAACACTTCCATGTAATCGAACA
>Ga0207700_10000312_pt1 | contig 28609 bp, 8 predicted proteins | sample LARL82metaG_FD_184348 | JGI IMG/M metagenome (GOLD analysis project Ga0207700, IMG submission 184348) | Corn, switchgrass and miscanthus rhizosphere microbial communities from Kellogg Biological Station, Michigan, USA - LAR L8-2 metaG... | ecosystem: Host-associated > Plants > Roots >...
CTCTGACCAGCACACCCATCGACCAGCCATCGCTCACGATATGGTGCATCGTCCACAACACCACATGCTCGTGGCTGCCTAGCCGCAGCGCCCGCACCCGCACCAGCGGCCCATGCTCCAGATCGAAACCCAGGCTTGCCTCTGCGGCCGCGCGCAGCCGCACCTGTTCTTCCCGCTGCTGCTCCGCCAACCCGCTGAGGTCATCCACCTCCAGCGTCAGCTTCAGCTCCGAAGCAATCCGCTGCACCGCCACGCCTTCACGGGCGCTGTAGTTGCTGCGCAGAACTTCGTGACGCCTTACGATTTCATTCATGCTCCGCTCCAGCGCGCCCAAATCCAGGCTGCCTCCCAGCCTTACGCCCACCGGAATGTTGTATGCACCGCTGCCCGGGTCCATTTGCCCGATGAACCACAGCCGTTCCTGGGCATACGACAATGGGAGGGCGGAATCGTCGGGCTCCCGGCGGTTCCGGGTCAATGGCGGCACATTCCTTCTTTGCCCGGACCTGGCAGCCTCTTCAATTTTCTCCGCGAGGCCGGCCACTGTGGGATGATCAAACAGCATGCCGATCGACAATTCGCACCCGAAGATCTGCTTTATACGCGACATCACCCTGGTCGCCAGAAGAGAGTGCCCGCCCAGCCTGAAGAAATTTTCATCGCTGTTGATCGGCTTCTGGCCGAGCACATCCATCCAAATGCCGGCAAGCATCTGTTCGATTGCGGTTTGAGGTAAGCGGCCAATGGTCCGGGTATTTTCCTCATCCGGCTCGGCCAGCTTCCGGCGATCAACCTTGCCATTGGAAGTCAAAGGCAGCCGTTCCAGAGTCACAAACTCCGCAGGCACCATGTATGAGGGCAGCCTTTCCCGCAGAAAATCTCCGAGCTGGTCCCCGCCTGGTGTTTCACCGTCATAGCCGACGACATAGCCGACGAGGCGCTTCTCGCCGTTTTTCATTGCTTTCGCGACCACGACCGCCTCGCGAAGCGACCGGTGCTCGCGGAGGCCGGCTTCAATTTCGCCCAGCTCAATGCGGTAACCACGCACTTTGATCTGATCGTCCTGGCGGCCGATATATTCGATCTCACCCGCAGGCATAAGCCTGACCAGGTCGCCCGTCCGATACATTCTCGACCCGGCTTCTCCGGCAAACGGATCAGGCATGAACCTTTCGGCCGTAATCTCGGCCTTGCCCCAGTATCCGCGCCCGAGGCACGCGCCCGCGATAAACAGCTCGCCGACGACGCCTGGCGAAACCGGCTCAAATTCCGAATTGACGATATACAGGGCGGTATTGGCAATAGGCCGGCCGATCGGCACCGGTCCGGAACCGCTTCCGGTCACTTCATAAACACAGCAGCCTACAACCGTTTCGGTCGGCCCGTATTCATTGATGATGCGAACATCCGGTTCGATTTTCCGCCAGTGTGCCAGATCTTCGTATCGAAGCGCTTCACCGCCGACCACCAGAGTATGGCGGGCAGCGGGTTGCACGTCTCGAAGGGCATGGGTCAGCATCTGCAAATGGCTGGGAGTCAGTTTCAGGATCGCGGCGTCTGTATCGCTGCTTATGCCTTCGACGAGATCTTTCAGATCATTTCTCTCGGCCGTCAGCACCGCACGTCCTCCTGACAACAACGAACAGTACAGGCTGGTCACCGTCAGATCGAAGCTGATGGATGAATGCACAAAGGCATTGGTCTTCTTCCCGCCGGTATAATTCTGCGTCGCCCACTGCAGGTAGTTGGCCAGCCCCGCATGAGTGATCATCGCGCCCTTGGGGTGACCGGTGGAACCGGACGTATAAATAATGTAGGCAAGATTCTGCCCGTCCACCGTGTTGCCGGGCTTTTGCACGCTGTTTTCGCCGATTTCAGCCCAGTCACGGTCGATGCAGACCATCAAAGCCCGGGTTTCAGGGACTGTGCCCAGGAGATTCTCCTGGGTGAGCAGGATATCTATTTGAGCGTCCCAGATCATGTATTCGAGCCTGCTCCATGGGTAAGTGGGATCCAACGGAACATAGGCGGCACCCGCCTTGAGGACCCCGAACATGCCCACCACCATTCCGATGCCGCGCTCCATGCAAATTCCAACTCTGGATTCCCGCCCGACACCCATCTTCGACAGATACATGGCAACCTGATTTGCACGCTGCTCCAGCTCTTCGAACTTCATCTGCTCTCTTCCGCACACCAGCGCGACCGCTTCGGGAGTCTCCTCCGCCTTCTCTTCAAACATCTGGTGCACCCAGCGGGCGGGCGGCGCCGGCGGCGGCACATCGTAAATTCCCGCATGCTGTTTTTCAGCGCGGAAGCACGCCAGCGACAAATCTTCCAGACTGCAATCGGGATTCGCGGCGACCGCTTCCAGCAGCATGGCAAACTGCTCATGCATCTTCGCGATCGTGCGCCCCTCAAACAGTTCGGATGAATATTTCCAGGCAACCTGGAAGCCATCGAGTCTGGTGGTTACGAACACGGTCAGGTCCAGATTCACCACCGGATGTTCAAACGGGAAACGGCTGAAGCGCAATCCCGGAACTTCCAGGTCTTCGTTTGGAACATTGTGCAGAACAAATTTCACCTGGAACAGAGGGGTCTCACCGCGCCGCCGCTCAGGAGCGAGTTCCCGCACGACCCGTTCGAAGGGCAGATCCTGATGCAGATAGGCGCCCAGAGTCGTCTCCCGCACCTGCTGAAGAAGCCGGCTGAAAGTCCAGTCATCTTCAAACCTTGTTCGCAGGACCGCGTCGTTGACGAAGAAGCCGATGAGGTCTTCAAGCTCCGGCGTACGACGATTGGCGATGTCGGTGCCCACAACGATGTCGGTGAGTCCCGAGTATCTGGAAAGAAGGAACTGGAAGCACGCAAGCAGAGTCATGAAAAAGGTAGCGCCGTTCCGCCGGGCCACCGCTCTCAGTTTGAGATCCAGCGACAGAGGCAGAAGATACTCATGCATGCCACTGGAATGGTCCATGACCTCCGGGCGGGCAAAGTCCATCGGCAGGTTCAATGTGGGCGCTCCGGCCAGCTGCTTCCGCCAATACCGGAGATGCTTTTCAAGCACAGGCCCCTGGAGCCACGTGCGCTCCCATGCGGCATAGTCCGCATATTGCACACTCAGTTCTTTCAACGGAGACTGGCGGCCTGCGATATAGGCCACATAAAGGCTTCTGATTTCAAGAGTCAGTACTCCATGCGACCAGCCATCGCTGATGATGTGATGCATCGTCCACAGAAGCAAATGCTCCTCTTCGTCGAGCCGCAACAGCCGGATGCGCATCGGAGCGCCCGCAGTCAGATCAAATCCCTTCTCGGCCTCGGCCGTGGCGATTCTGATGGTCTCCCGGGCGCGCTCTTCGATTTCCAGCTTCCTGAGGTCCTCCATCTGCATTTTGAATCCGGAGGCATCCTGCACCTGGCCGGCAGGCACTCCGCCTTCCGCCCGAAAACTTGTCCGAAAGCCTTCATGGCGACGCATGACCTCGTCGAGACAGCGCTGCATCACCTCCACATCCAGCCGGCCTTCGATCCTCAGGAACAGCGCTATGTTGTACATCGCGTTTCCGGGTTCCAGCTGCTCGATAAACCAGAGCCGTTCCTGCGCATAGGAGAGCATTGAGAGAGTCCGCTTCAGTCCGGATTTATTCAACGGAGGAATGCTCGTCAGTACCGCCGCGGCCACGGCCTCGCTGACCTTCTCCGCCAGTCCTCGCACGGTAGGCTGCTCAAACAGAAGCGACAGCGGCAAATCCAGGCCGAAGGCCTTTCGCACCCGCGACATGACCTGAGTTGCGAGCAGAGACTGGCCACCCACCGCGAAGAAATTCTGCCGGGCCCCGACAAACTCCAGCCTGAGCACCGAGGCCCAGATGGCCGCGATCAAGCCCTCAATTTCGTCGCGAGGCTTCTCCGTGTCAGGCTGCAACTCCATGCCTGAATTCTGGGGCAGCGGAAGGTTCTGCCTGTCGATTTTTCCGTTGCTTGTGATCGGCAGTTGTTCCAGCAGCACAATCGCACCCGGAATCATGTATTCGGGAAGGCGCATCTGCAGATAGCTCTTCAGCGAGGCTTCTTCGACACTTTCTTCGGCGCCCGGCTGCGAATCCTGGTTTCCCACCACGTAGGCGATCAGATGCTGCGATCCGGAAGCATCCTCGCGGGTAACCACGATGGCGTGCTCAAGCGCGGGATGAGATTCCAGCGCTGCCTCAATTTCACCGGGCTCAATCCTGTGCCCCCTGATTTTTACCTGCTCGTCGGAGCGGCCCAGAAAATCCAGGTCGCCGTCTTTTGTCCAGCGCGCCCGGTCTCCCGTGCTGTACATGCGTTCGCCGCTCCCGCTATACGGGTCCGGCAGATAACGTTCAGCCGTAATGACGGGCTGGTTTCTGTACCCGCGGCCGACGCCGGTCCCTGAGACATACAGATCGCCCGCGATCCCCGGCGGAGCGACTTCCAGCATCTCGTCGAGAACATAGACTCTGGTGTTGATGATGGGACGCCCGATGGGCACTCGGATAACATCAGGGACCTCTCGCAGGACATGGTGCGTCACATCATCCGAGCACTCCGTGGGCCCATAAGCGTTCATCAACGGCACGGCGGAGAATGCCATCCAGCGGCGACACAGTTCCACCGGCAGCCTTTCACCCGTCACAACCACCCAGCGAAGCGACTCCAGCCTGGCCTGACTGAGATTTTCTTCACGAACTGTGTCGACCAGCGCCTGCAACATCGGCGGCACAACTTCCAGCACGCTTACATCTTCAGTTTCAATCGCATCGAACAGCCGGCGCGGATTATTGGCTTCATCGATGATGTGAACACACCCGCCGACCAGCAGCGATGCGAGGAACTGCCAAATCGAGATATCGAAGCATTGATTTGCCGACTGGGCAACGACATCATGAGCGTCCAGTTGCAGGGCGGTGATTTTGGCGAATAGATGGTTCAGCATGCCCGCGTGCTCCACCATCGCTCCTTTGGGTTCGCCGGTGGAGCCGGAGGTGTAAATTACATAGGCCAGATCCGCGCCTTCGTTACGCGTCCCGGGATTTGCGGTGATTTTTACAGTCCTTTCGATTTCCTCCAGAACAAACACTTTGCAAAGCTCTCTTCGTCCGCTAAGATCCAGGGCTGCGGACACGGCATCCTGACAGTCTTGGGCGATCAGGACCGCGGACACGTCGCTCGCGGCAAGCATTTGTTCAATTCGCCGTGCCGGGTACGAAGGATCGACAGGAAGATAAACGGCGTTGGCTTTGAGAATTCCGATCAGCGCGGCAAGGAAATCCGTCGTTCGCCTGGATACCAGCGCCACAATCATTTCCGGCCCGATGGCGTTTTGCGCCAAATGATGAGCAATTCGATTCGCGCGCCGATTCAGGTCCGCATAACTAAGTTGCCGGGTTGCGCAAGTTGCCGCTGTCGCATCCGGGGATTTCTTCGCCTGCGCTTCGAAAAGGCGCGTGAACCCGCCTTCGACGGGCAGTTCCGTCCGAGTGTCATTCCATTCGGTCAGCAACTGACGGCGCTCGGATTCAGAGACCAGCACAAACTCCCGGATCTGTCCCTCGGCATGTTCCGCCATCTGCTCAAGCAGGGTTTCCCAGTGGCGTACCAGACTCTCGATGGTTCCGGAATCGAACAGATCGGCGGCGTACTCCACATATCCGGCCAGCCGGGCGTCTTCTTCGGCCACAACGACCGATAAATCAAACTTTGCCGTGCGCGTATGAATTTCCAGCGGTGCAAAGCGAAGGTCTTCCGACTCCCAGCGAGCCTGCGGCAGGTTCTGCAGAACAAAAGTGGACTGGAAAATCGGCGTGCTTCCTATATCCCGCTCGGGCTTGAGGTCGGCAACAAGCACTTCAAACGGCAGGTCCTGATGCGCATGGGCCTGCAGCACCACCTCGCGCACCCGATGGAGCAATTCCCTGGTGACCGGCCGGCCGCCGAGATTGGTTCGCAGCGCCAGTTCGTTGACAAAGAATCCAATTACGCCTTCCAGTTCCACGCGGTTCCGGTTGGCGACATCTGTACCCAGAACGATGTCGTTCTGGCCGCTATAGCGCGCCAGCAGGCCCTGCAAGCCTCCCAGCAGCGTCATGAACAGTGTCACATTTTCATGCCGGCTCAATTCCTTCAATGCGAGAGTCAGGCCTTCACTGAACCGCACGGGCACACGGCCTCCTCGGAAGGTCGATGCGGCGGGCCTCACATGGTCGATCGGCAACTGAAGGGTCTGCAAACCCACCAATTGGGCCCGCCAGTATTGCAACTGCCGTTCCAGTACCTCGCCGCTGAGCCAATTGCGCTGCCACTGGGCATAGTCCGCATATTGAATCGGCAGCGCTTTCAGAGAAATCGGATCCCCCCGCAGGTAAGCTTGATAGAGGTCCGCCAATTCCTGAACCAGTATCCCCATGGACCAGCCATCGCTTACGATATGGTGCATGATCCAGATCACTATGTAGTCATCCGTCGCAAGCCTGAGCAGCTTTGCACGAACCAGCGGCCCGTTTTCCAGATCGAACGCGCGCATCGCTTCTTCCGCCGAGCGCACCGCGATCTGTGCCTGCTGGTCTTCTGAAAACAGATGGCTCAGGTCTTCCACATCCAGCCTCAATTGCAGGTTCTCCGCAATTTCCTGGCGCGCGACTCCCCCATGTACCGGGAACGACGTTCTCAGAACTTCATGACGCCGGATTATTTCATTCAGGCCGCATTGAAGGGCCTCCACATTCAGGCGCCCATGAATGCTCACCATCAGAGGCATGTTATAGACCACACTCTCGCGCTGGAGCTGTTGCAGAAACCACAAACGCTCCTGCGCAAACGACAGAGGAAGCGGTCCGGTGCGATCTGCCCTCACCAGTGAAGGCGCCGTTAAATGTTCTTCCCCCAGCATCTGTTCGACTCTTGCCGCCAGCCCGCGGACACTTGGCTCCGAGAACAATGCGGCGATCGGCACGTGCCGTCCGAATGCTTTGGCGACTCGCGACATCACCTGGGTCGCCAGAAGAGAATGGCCCCCGAGGTCGAAAAAGTTGTCTTCCACCCCCACACGCTCCTGTTTCAGAACGATGGCCCAGATTCCGGCCAGCACCTCTTCCACCGGAGTTCGCGGCGCAACATAAGTTCGGCGCTGCGACAGCGCCGCATCGGGAACAGGCAGAGCGCGACGGTCAAGCTTTCCGTTCGGCGAAAGCGGGAGTTTCTCCAGCAGGAGAAAGCAGGAAGGAACCATATACTCCGGCAGTATCGTCGCCGCCAGACGGCGCAGCCTGCTCTCCCAGTCGGACTGTTCCTTCCGCAGGACTACATAGGCGACGAGTTGTTTGCCGGCCGGCTCCATCTCCAGCGCCGCCACGACCGCATCCTTCACATCGATGCTCTGCTTCAGCACCGCCTCAATTTCACCGAGTTCGATCCTGAATCCACGGATTTTCACCTGGTTGTCACGACGGCCCAGCATCTCGATCGTGCCATCGGGCAGGTAACGCCCCATATCTCCTGTCCGGTAAAGGCGATCGTCGGAATCGGAGGTAAACCAGCTCTTAAGAAATTTCTCAGCGGTCAATTCGGGATCATTCAGATAGCCAAGCGCAATGTGCGGACTGCGAATATGGATTTCGCCGGATTCACCGATGCCCGCCGGCCTTCCGAATCGATTCAGAATCAGCAGCTGAGTATCCGGAGAGCTGCTGCCCAGCGGCAGAGCTTCTTTGAGTCGGCGCACCGAAAGCGCACCGGTTCCTTCCGGATGCCGCGGCACTTTGCGAAGACTAATGGCCCGCTGGCTTTCTGTCGCCCCATACAGGTTGACGCATTCCGCGGCGGGGGCCGCTCTGCCGAGTCTCGCCACATCGTGGCGAGTCAGGAAGTCGCCGACGAACAATGCCCACCTCAGCGAAGTGATTTCAACACCGCAATCCTGGCTGCCCTCTTCGAGCAATTGGGCCATCGAGGGCGTGAGATTGGCAATAGTCACTCTTTGTTCTGTCATCCACCGGACCAGGGCCTGCGGCTCCTTAATACCTTCCGGAAACGGAATGCGGATCGATGCGCCAGTCGCCAGCGGAGTGAACATCTCGCGCTGCAGCGGATCGTGAGCGATCGCAGAGAGTAACGCAAACCGGTCATCGACGGTCAGTGAGAATTCGCGGACAAACCACGTCAGATAGTGCGACAACGAGCCATGTATACCCATCACGGCTTTCGGCGTGCCCGTTGAACCGGAAGTAAACCCGATGCACGCCAGATCCATTCGATCCAGTGCGACCGCCGGAGTGAATGCGCTGTAGTTCCTGAGCGCCAGATCAATACCATCAGGCTCCGCGGATGGCAGAGTGAAATGAACGAGAAGCGACAATTCCCGCAGACACCCGGCTATCACCGCCGGAACTTCGCCGGCGGCCTCAAGTTGCAGGAAACCCCGCGGACCGGCCAGTTGCAGATATTGAACCAGCCGTCCGGCAGGATATGCCGGATCAAGAATCAGGAATGCGGCGCCCGCTTTCATGACCCCGATCACGGCAAGCACCAGAACGGCGCTTCGATGTCCGTAGATTGCGACGATATCGCCGCGCTTTATGCCTTCCGCAATCAGGCAGTTTGCCAGTCGATTGCTGAGTTCATCGAGCGTTCTGTAGCTCCACAGAACACCAGGGTCGGCCACGGCCACGGCATCCGGCGTCCTGCCGGCCTGACGCCCGAACCATTCGTGGATCGCGCCTACCCAGGCTGAATCGATCTTCGCGCCAGAGTCGGGGAGAACCAGTGCAGCCTCTTCGGTCACAAGTGAAAACCGGCTGATATCTTCGCCGGGATTCTCCACAACCCGCGTAAGCAGAAGACGGAACTGCCTCATCATCTCTTCAATGCGGGCGGCGCTGAACAGTTCGGTGTTGTAGACAAAATCGCACCTGATATTTCCCTCCTTTTCTTCCACGTAGAGAGTAAGGTCGAATTTTGACCGTTCGTCCGGAATTTCGATCAGCTCGGCGGAAACTCCCGGAAGGGACACGTCGAGCGGCTCCTGAAAATGCAGCATATTGATAAACACCTGAAACAGCGGCGCGCGGCTCGGGTCGCGCTCGGGGTTGAGTTCTTCCAGCACTTTTTCAAAAGGGACATCCTGGTGCGCGAAAGCTTCCAGGGTCGCCTCGCGCACCGCATTCAGGATTCCGGTGAATGTTGCCTCCCCGGGAATGGCGGTCCTGAGAACCAGTGTATTGAGAAAACAACCGATCAGTCCCTCGGTCGACGCCATGGAGCGCCCCGCAACCGGGCAGCCGATCGATATGTCAGAGCTTCCGATATAGCGATAGATCAAAGCGTTCAAGCCGGCCAGCATCACCATGAAATGTGTTGTGCCGGTCTTCCGGGCCAGGCTGAACAGCGCTTGTGGCAGAGCGCCGGACAACACCATCGATTGACGCGCCCCGAAATGCTTCTGCACCGGCGGCCGGGCATAGTCCGTCGGAAGATCGAGAACGGAGGCGCAGTGCAGTCTGTCTTTCCAGTAAGCGACCTCGCGTTTCAGAAGCTCCCCGGTGATGTACTGTTTCTGCCAATGGGCAAAATCGGCATACTGGATGGGCAACGGCGAGAGAGAGGCGGTCGTTCCCTCACACAGAGCCGCGTAAAGCTTCATCCATTCACGGGTCAGAATCGCCAGCGACCAGCCGTCGCAAACAATGTGATGCACCACAAAGAACAGTACATACTCGTCCAACCGTGTCTGCAGCAGTTTTGCCCGCAGCAGAGGCCCGCGCCCCAAATCGAACGGCTCCAGCAGCAGAGCTTTGCCGCAATCCAGGATTCCCTCCTGGACTGCGCCGTTCAAATCCGGCGCGTCGACAAATTGCAGTTTCAGCTCCAGTGCGGGCAGGATCGCCTGTTTCAGGATCCCATCCATGACTTCGAACACAGTACGAAGAACTTCATGACGCCTGATGAGTTCATTCAAACCGCCGTGCAGAGCCGGCACATTGAGAACTCCCGTGAACCGGATCGCCGCGCCCATGTTATAGGTCGGATCGCCAGGCTCCAGCTGATCGAGCAGCCATAAACGCTCCTGCGCGAAAGATGCCGGGAAATATACGGTTCTGATTGCGGATTTCTCACTCATACTTTGACTCTCTGTCTTCGGGTTGTCATGGGGCTGAACTGCTTACGTCAGCGTGTCCGGCCAGGGGGCCTGCCACGGTCTCAACCGCCTGCTGTGACGCGCAGCTTTCCGCCACAACTTTCCAACAATACCTGATCGGTGTTCGCGGAACTCTGTGCTTCGATTTCCTGTGGCGATTGCGGGTCGGGGTCCATCCTTCGTCCCGTAACCGGGGCTTCACCTGTCTCCGGGGTTGATCCCAGCCCGAGGCCGACTCTGGCCGTCCGCGAATCTCCAGGGATAATCTCGGTGCCGAAATTGAGTCGTTCGGTAAAAAATGATGGAAGGTTCTGAATGTGGCGGGCCGGGAAAATACGCGTGCGATTCACACCCTGAGTCAGGGCATTTTGGCAGGCAATCAGCTTTGAGAGCATCCTGTCTGGCACGCTCGAACCGGCCCGTAGGGCTGTGATTTGCTCGGTTCCCAGCCAGCGCACCACTTTTCCATCGCTGTCCTGAAAACCTTCATCGCCGGTGAGGAAGATAAGGGCATCCGTGCGCCAGCCGATTGCACAGGCACCCGCCAGTTCATCGGCGCAAAGGTAGTGATAGCGGGCATCGGGCCCAAGAGCGACATTGGCCAAGACCGGAACACCACCGCTGCGCGTGATAGCGTCAAGCCAGAATGGATTGACCGTGGCCACTTCGAGATCATGGCCGTTTGACCGAAGCCCGGGATGCACTCTTCGCAATCGCACCGTATTGCCGTCGGCTCCGCAGATGCCGATTGCCGGAACTCCGGCTGCGCCGAGGGTAGCGACCAGATACTTGTTGACTCTTCCGCCGAGGACCATCAGCGCCATATCGCCTGGATCCTCGCCTTTAGCCGGGGCGATCTGACTGTTGTCGTCGCCGAGAAAAGCCCGCGCTCCCCCGTGCACTACGATGGCGGTGTGGCCGTCATAGAGCAGAGCGCGCAGCACTACGGCAAAATCGCTCATGGCGCAGCTATCTGCCAGTGCGGTGCTGCCGATTTTAATGGCGAGCTTCATGGGATTTCCGGCGGGACAAGCTGCGCTGTCCTGAAAAAGATGAATAATATTGTGTCGATTACATCGCCTCAGCCGGAGGCGATGCTCGGTGTGCCGTTATTCAACATACCGGAACAGGATTTTCGCGCCGCCAGGGCAGCGGCAGGAAGGACTGCACGATCGATCCAAAGCCCTTCTCGCGAGCGCGGCCGAGCACGAATTCCCCGAGTGCGATATCGAGAATGCCCAGACCAAACGGGCTGAACACCACGATATTTTCCCGTCTCTCACGAGCTTCAGCCGTTCCATTGAGAATGTCTCCCAGGCTGCAGCGGACGAACCGTCGATGCCCCGCTTGTTGCTCCGTAAGATGGATCGACGTCTGTGCCCGGCACACGTGATCGAGGTCGTCCACAATGTTATCGGCGGCCAGTATGACTCCCGGCGCAAGATCGCGCAGGGAAACATGCAGCACCACCACGCCCGGGGCGCACATTTCCAGACTATGTAGCCAAGGCTTGCCCGCGGTCGTGGCAAATGAAATCACATCCACGCTTCTAAAAACGACATCGCTCGAGCCCGCGATCTCGACTTTCAGGGCCGGAAATTCGTCGGCGCAGTGTTTTTTGAAGATTTCTGCCGAAGAACGGTTCAGATCATAGACAAGGGCCCGATCAAGTTCCGGGAATACCGCCTGCAGAAAGCGAACAATTTCGAAGTTGATCAGGCCGCAACCAACCAATCCGGCGACGCACGTCCGCTTTTGAACGAGCACGCGCGCCGCGAGGGCCGCGCCGGCCGCGGTTCGCCAGGCGCTGATCATTGAACTTTCCAGGATTGCTGTGGGCCGGCCATTCTCCGGTGAGTTGAGAATCAGCACCGCCGAAGCCCGGTCGTCTCCCTCTTTTATGTTGCCGGGAAATGAAGCGATCCATTTCACGCCGGCGGCATTCACGCTTCCCCCAAGGTAAGCGGGCAGGGCGATAATGCGATTGGCAGGATTGCCCGGGAAATTCAGGAAAGTAGAGTGCGGCAGAGAGCTTTCGCCTTTGCCGTGGGCTTTATAGGCCCTGCTGACCACATCGACCACTTCAAGCTCCCGGTGGGCCAGGGCCTCGGCTATATCCTCTGCGGTTAAAACCATCAGATCTCTGTTCGGCATGTGAATCCGCCTTTTTTTCATCAGTGGACGGCGTGCGGTATCTACTCTTCTGTTGCAGGCTTTCTGGTTCTGACTTGGCAGCCAATACCCGCGCATGAACTACGGTACGATCGACGCGAGAATTGCCTTCTGTGCGTGCAGGCGATTCTCAGCCTGGTCATAGATGATTGAAGATGGACCGTCAGCCACTTCGGCAGTAACTTGCTCACCGCGGATGAACGGCATGCAATCCATGTAATACGCTCCCGGATTCGCGCGGCTGAAGTGCTCCTTCGTGACGCACCAGGCGGGCTGTAGGCCCTCTTTCGCCCGGTCCTCTTCTTCCTTCGACATTTTCAGGCTCTTCCAGTTCTTTACGTAAATGACGTCCGCGCCTTCCGACGCTTCCATGAGATCATTCGAGAACTCCAGTGTTCCGCCTGACTCGTTCAGGGCTGAGCGGGCACAGTCCACATACTCCTCTTCCAGTTCGAATCCTTTAGGGTGAACAAAGCGCAAGTTCATGCCCAGCAAAGAGCCTGCCGTCATCATGGAGTGCAGCACACCCAGCGACTTCTGACGCTTCGAATATCCCCAGGCCATTACGATCTTCTTTTGCCGGAATTCCTGGCCAAACTTTTCCCGCAGCGTAAGCAGGTCGCCCATTACCTGGCAGGGATGGTCTTTATCATCCAGGCCGTTGATCACAGGAATGTCTGCGTGCTCCGCGAAGGTCTCCAGCGCTTCACGGCCCTTACCGTACTGGGTCATGTCGTACATTCGCACGACAACGGCGTCAAGAAACCGGCTCATCACCGCGGCCGTGTCTCTGAGTTCTTCGCGGTTGCTCAATTGCAAATCCGCAACGCTGTAATGTTCCGCGTGGCCACCAAGCTGGTGAGTGCCGACCTGAAATGAGATTCGGGTGCGTGTCGAAGCGACCGAAAAGAGCATTCCCAGGTACCTGCCGCTTAGGCATTGCTGCTTTCCGCGGCCTTCTTTGAATTCACGCGCGAGTTCGACCAGATAGCGCAGTTCGTTACCTGTGAATTTTCTTAGATCGATAAAATCCCGGTCTTTGAGGTCAATGTTGATGTCGGATGTTTTATGCTGTAATGTCACAGTTGCCATATTCGTACTCCTTTTTGTCACCGAACGATATTTAGAGGAAAAGCCGAATTCCGGGCGATTCAATCGCCTGAGATCTGGCCGGACACTGCGACATAATCGCAGCGACATCGATGAGTGGATCGATACAAAACCCGCCTGGATGGCATCCGCTTGCGCGAGCCTGTTGTTTCGCTATCATGTGCATCTCGGTGCATCCCGCTATAAATGAGGTCACTTCATATCTGCGCATCAGTTCTTTCACCAGACAGAGGTGCTTCGCGCTGCGCTTGTTTTTCTTGACTTCATAGATCATCGAATGGATCGCGGCCTGATCGGCCTCATTTGGCAGAACAATACTTGCCCCGGCATGTCCCCATGATGGATGGTCCTGAAATATGCGCATCTGTCTTGTTCCCTCGGTACAGAAGAGCAGGTGCTTCCCGGGCCCGCGGCACACCGCGTCAAAGATCAGGTCCACCAGCGAAACGATCTTCTCTCGCAGATGATCCGGCAGCCGGCAAATCAGAGGGTGGATGGTGACACAGCACACCACAATTCTCGTCGCGCCGATCATCACAAGCTTGTTCAGGTCCGATTCGAAACGATCGATGAGCAGCCGCTCTCTGCCGCTGATGAGACATTCTGTCCGGTCGGGCATCGCAGGATCTGAAACCATGTACACGATCGGCAATTCCTGCTCCGCTTCGCCGGCAGCTTCCTCGTAAACCGTGCAGAGAAACTCGGCCGAAGCCAGCGGCCCCATTCCGCCAACCACTCCCCATATCTGGGCCTCGTGCTGCAGGACGATCGACTGGGCCCCTGATTTCATATTTTGCTGACCGGTTCAAGGGATGCGCACGACGGCTCGCTGAGCGTTTGGCTCACGACCCGGCCGTCATCGAGTTTGATGGTGCGATCGGCAATATGATAAAAGCGCTCGTCATGGCTGATCACAAAGACCGTCTTGCCCCGGGCTTTCAGTTCCGGCAGCAGTTCGAGATAAAAAATACTCTTGAAATAAGGGTCCTGATCGGCGGCCCATTCGTCGAAAACATAGATGGGCCGATCTTCCAGATAGGCCGTCAGCAGCGCGAGCCGCTTTCTCTGGCCCTGAGACAGTTCGGTGGTCGAAAGCTTTCCGTCCCGAACCGTGACTTTATGAGAAAGCTTTAGATTGTTCAGATATTTCCCCGCCTGCTGATCCAGTTCCGGACCAACGAGGCCGAGCATTCTCTCGAAGAGGAAGAAGTCCGAGAAAACCGCCGAGAAATACTGCCTATAGCCCTCTCTGCTCAGGTCGTCCACAGGCTTGCCGTCGAGGCTGATGCATCCGCCTTCCGGAACGTAGAGTCCGGTCAGCAATTTCACCAGGGTCGTTTTTCCGCTGCCGTTGCCGCCGACGATAAACACTAGTTCGCCGGCCTCAAGAGTAAGATTGATAGGGCCAACGACAAAGTCGCCCGCGTCGTCTTCGCGATGATAGCGATGAGTGACATTTTCAAACTGCAGTTTTCTCCACTGCGCCGCGAACGGGTCCGCAGGCCCCTCGCCTTCCGACGGCACGCCTGCGAGGGTGAACCCCAGCTTTTCCACTTTTGACAGCGACACAGATGCACGACCTAGGCCCGGCAGTGAATTCATGATTATTTGCAGCGGCGTCATCAGGTAAAGCAGGGCCAGCGTATAGCCCGTCAGTGTGGCGCCGCTTATCGGTCTTGTCATGGGCAGCAAGATGATAATCAGGCCAACAACGACAAAGACCAGGCTTTGCCCCCAGCTTGCGGCCGCGGTATATGTCTTCATGCCCGCGATATTGTGGCGCCGAAATGAGCCGGTCGCGACTTCAAGCACGTCCGCGACAAATGACCTGCGTCTCTCACCATGGAGCTTGAGCTCTTTAATTCCTTCCGTGAGCGCTCGAAAATGGCCGAGAACTTCGTCAGCGTCGGTTCGCGCCAGAGCAAGGATTTTTTGTGCCCTGAAAATGGGAATCTGGTAAGAAGCGATTCCCGCGGCCATGAAGAAGAGCACTACTACAAGCAGCAGCCATGACATGATCCCCATGTATACGATGCAGCCGATCACGACACCGGCATTGACCAAAAGCAGCGGGATGGTCAGGATACTATTGGTAATGGCCGGAACATCCTCCGTGAGGCTGGCCAGCAGCCGATGAGCGCCGATCTGTTCCAAGTGTCGCAGAGGAGCGGCGAGTATCTGCCGGCTGAGCTGAAGGCGAAGCGTATAAAGAGCATCCTGCCCCAGCCTGTTGAGCATGAGTTCAGAGAAATAGCGTGTTACCGGAAGGGCCACGCAAAGCGCGGCAAATATGGCGATTGCCTTTGCGCTGCCGCCGTTCCCTTTGAGGATGAAGTTGATTACGCCCAGCAGGGCGGCATTGCAGACGCCGCTCAGCGCGCCGACGACGACGCTCAGAAATACAATTTTGCGTGAATGGTTAAGAAAAAATCTAAACAGTTTCACTGGTTTTATCCAATCTGCTCTGAATATGCCCTGTCGATTTCCATCGACGGCCCGCGATTGCGCGTGCCGCACTGTGGTGCGTGTCTCATAAAATATTTTTTATGTTCTGAAAAGTCTTCCGGGGTGTGCGCAAAGTGCGAAGGTGGAATCGGATGATTGTCCCGATCAGATCTGAATTACTGACGTTTACATATAACCCGCATCCCGCGGGATCGGCACCGGCTCCGGAATTTCGTTGCCGGAGAGAGCGCTGTTCCCGATAAAATCCGCCATATGCTCGATGGTGGGCCGCTCAAATAAAAGCCGGACAGGCAACTCAACGCCAAACGCCTGCCGGATCCTGGAAATTAACTGCATCGCAAGCAAAGAGTGGCCGCCCAGGTCGAAGAAGTTTTCGTGCATTCCCACATGATTCACCTTCAGCAACTCCGCCCAGATTCGGGCCAGAATCTCTTGTATCGGAGTTTGCGGCGGTGCGTAGTCGCTTGTCATTCTTAAGCCGGCTTCCGGTTCCGGCAGATTTTTGCGGTCGATCTTTCTATTGGCACTGAGCGGCATCTCCTCCAGCATCACGTACACTCCGGGCACCATGTACTCCGGCAGCTTCCCGCGCAGATGCTCCCGCAGCTCCGCTCCCTGGATTCTCCGACCGTCTTTCTTCGGCACCACATACGCCACCAGCTTCTGCTCTTCCCCTTCGCCCCGCGCCACCACCACCGCCTGCTCCGTTCCCCCATGCTCCAGTATCCCGCTCTCGATCTCTCCCAGCTCAATCCGGTATCCGCGCAACTTCACTTGATGGTCCATTCGCCCCAGATACTCCAGCCGTCCGCTCCGGTCCCAGCGCACCTGGTCACCCGTCCGATACAGCCTCTCTCCTTCGCCTCCATAGGGGTTGGGCACAAATCGCTCCGCGGTCAGATCCGGCCGCTGCAGATACCCACGTCCCAGTCCTCTCCCCCCAAGGTATAACTCTCCCTTCACTCCCACCGGCACCGCTCTCATCCCTTCGTCCAGCACGTATGCCTGCGTGTTCATGACCGGCTTTCCTATCCGCACTCCCGGACGCCCCCCCGCTCGTTCCATCAATTCATACGTCGAATAAACCGTGTCTTCCGTCGGCCCGTACAGGTTGAACACTCTCTCCGCATTCGTGCTTTCGTATATCTCCCGCACCAGCTTCTCCGGCAGGGCCTCTCCGGCCAGGTTGATGCTCTTCACCGATCCCGGCACCGCCCTCATTCGCACCAGCTCCCTCATCGCCGACGGCACGGTGTTGATCATTTTCACTCTCCCGCCCTCTCCCATCCGCGCCAGTTCCAGTGCATCCTCCACCACTACCACCCGCCCGCCCCAGCTCAGCGGCGCAAATATCTCAAACACCGAAAGATCAAAGCAGATCGACGTCGAAGCCGCCATCCCATCCAGATCTTCGGCGGTAAACACCCCTCGCGCCCAGTTCATCAATACCACCGCGCTCTCATGCTGGATCGCCACTCCCTTCGGCCGGCCCGTCGATCCTGACGTATAGATCACGTATGCCAGGTTCTCCCGCTCCAGCCTCACTCCCGTTTCATCTTCTCTTTCCCCATCGATCTGTCCCCTTTCCTCTTCCGGCACCATCGTCCGCAGCCCGCTTCCCTCCCATTTCTCCCGCTGCTTCTTCCCGCTCACCACCAGCAGCACTCCCGCGTCTCCGGCCATCCACCTCAGCCGGTCTTCCGGATACCCCGGATCCAGCGGCACATACGCTCCACCCGCCTTCAGTATCCCCAGCAGCCCTTCCACCATCTCTGTCCCGCGTTCCATGCAGATGCCGACGCGCACCTCCGGACCCACTCCCTGCTTCCTTAAATAATGTCCCAGCTGGTTCGTCCGCCGGTTGAGCTCCTCGTAACTTCTCTGCCCCCCCCGGCCTTCCACGGCCACCGCTCCCGGCGTCTTCTTCACCTGCGCCTCAAACAGCTCCACCAGACTGGTTCCTTCATACTCCCCTTCCGTCCGGTTCCATTCCCTCAGTACCTGCTCCTGCTCCTCTTCCGTCAGCAGCACCATCTCCCCGATCCGCGCCTCCGGCCCTTCCACCATCCTCTTCAGCACCACTTCCCAGTGCTTCACCAGCTGCCGCATCGTGCCGGCTTCCCAAAGCTCCTGTAAGTAAGAGACTTCGCCGGCGATGACTCCCTCTTGTTCTCCAAAAAGCAGCAGCAGGTCAAACTTGGCGATGTCCGCGCCATAAAAGAAAGGAGTTGCGATGAGCCCCTCCAGCCTCAGCTCTGCAAAGTCGATGTTTTGCTGGGCGAGCATGACCTGGAAAAACGGAGTGCGGCTGAGATCGCGCCGGGGCGCGAGTTCTTCCACCAGCTTTTCAAACGGCAGCTCCTGATGGTCATACGCTTCGAGCGTCATCTGCCGGACCCGTTGCAGCGTTTCGCGAACGCTCTCTTCCCTTTCAAGCTGAGTTCGCATGACAACGGTGTTGCCGAAGAATCCGATTACGCCTTCCATCTCTTCCCGATTTCGATTGGCTACAGGGGTGCCGATCGCCACGTCCCACTGACCGCTGTAGCGCGCCAACAGTATCTGGAGCGCCCCCAGCAACACCATGAACAATGTCACTCCCTCGCCGCAGGCCAGCTTTCGTAAATCCTCTCGGACCTGAGTGCCGATCCGGAACGGAACCCGCCCGCCGCGATGACTCGGCTTTGCCGGCCGGGGGAAATCTGTCGGAAGATCCAAGGTTGCAAACTGCGCAAGCTGCTTTCGCCAAAATGCCATGTGCGTTTCCAGAATTTCTCCCGTCAGCCGGTGCCTCTGCCACACCGAGAAGTCCGCATACTGCAACTTCAATTCCGCCGGCTTCGGGTCTTCATGACGCAAATATCCTGTATACGACCGGCTGATCTCCCGTAACATCACTCCGATCGACCACCCGTCACTGATAATGTGGTGCATGGTCACCAGTAACAGATGTTCCTCGTCCTCGATCTGCAGCAGCTTGATGCGGACCAACGGCAGATGTTCCAGATCGAACCTCCGCTGTGCTTCATCCGCGGCATGCCTTTCGACCTCCGCATCCCGGTCCTCTTTCGGCCATGACCGCAGGTCCGCTTCCTCAATCCCCAGACACAAACTCTCCGCAATTTCCTGTACTGCCACTCCGTCTCTTTTGGGGAACCTGGTCCTCAGCGCTTCCTGCCTGTAAACCAAATCGTCGATGCTGCGCCGCAGAGATTCTCTGTCCAGTTTCCCCTTTAACCGCAATCCGAACGGAAGATTGTAGGCCGCGACTCCGCTCTCCAACTGGTCCAGAAACCACAACCGCTGCTGGGCATACGACAACGGCAGCGTTCCTTCCCGCCTGACTCTCTTGATCCTTTCCTCTTTCCCGCTATTCAATCCGCGCGCGGCCTTCACGCGCTTTCCCAACTCTCTGGCCGTCGGCGATTCGAACAGGGCGCGTAAAGGCAGATCGACTCCCAATACTCTCCTCACCCGTGACATTACCTGCGCCGCGAGCAGCGAGTGTCCGCCAAGTTCAAAGAAACTGTCTTCCGCGCCCACGCGATCCCGCTTTGTAATTTCAGCAAATATCTCGCACAAAACTTCTTCCGGCCCATCCGCGGGGCTCACATGCTCCCGCACCGACGCTCTTTCCGTCCGCCCTTCCGGTTCCGGCAGATTTTTGCGGTCGATCTTTCTATTGGCACTGAGCGGCATCTCCTCCAGCATCACGTACACTCCGGGCACCATGTACTCCGGCAGCTTCCCGCGCAGATGCTCCCGCAGCTCCGCTCCCTGGATTCTCCGACCGTCTTTCTTCGGCACCACATACGCCACCAGCTTCTGCTCTTCCCCTTCGCCCCGCGCCACCACCACCGCCTGCTCCGTTCCCCCATGCTCCAGTATCCCGCTCTCGATCTCTCCCAGCTCAATCCGGTATCCGCGCAACTTCACTTGATGGTCCATTCGCCCCAGATACTCCAGCCGTCCGCTCCGGTCCCAGCGCACCTGGTCACCCGTCCGATACAGCCTCTCTCCTTCGCCTCCATAGGGGTTGGGCACAAATCGCTCCGCGGTCAGATCCGGCCGCTGCAGATACCCACGTCCCAGTCCTCTCCCCCCAAGGTATAACTCTCCCTTCACTCCCACCGGCACCGCTCTCATCCCTTCGTCCAGCACGTATGCCTGCGTGTTCATGACCGGCTTTCCTATCCGCACTCCCGGACGCCCCCCCGCTCGTTCCATCAATTCATACGTCGAATAAACCGTGTCTTCCGTCGGCCCGTACAGGTTGAACACTCTCTCCGCATTCGTGCTTTCGTATATCTCCCGCACCAGCTTCTCCGGCAGGGCCTCTCCGGCCAGGTTGATGCTCTTCACCGATCCCGGCACCGCCCTCATTCGCACCAGCTCCCTCATCGCCGACGGCACGGTGTTGATCATTTTCACTCTCCCGCCCTCTCCCATCCGCGCCAGTTCCAGTGCATCCTCCACCACTACCACCCGCCCGCCCCAGCTCAGCGGCGCAAATATCTCAAACACCGAAAGATCAAAGCAGATCGACGTCGAAGCCGCCATCCCATCCAGATCTTCGGCGGTAAACACCCCTCGCGCCCAGTTCATCAATACCACCGCGCTCTCATGCTGGATCGCCACTCCCTTCGGCCGGCCCGTCGATCCTGACGTATAGATCACGTATGCCAGGTTCTCCCGCTCCAGCCTCACTCCCGTTTCATCTTCTCTTTCCCCATCGATCTGTCCCCTTTCCTCTTCCGGCACCATCGTCCGCAGCCCGCTTCCCTCCCATTTCTCCCGCTGCTTCTTCCCGCTCACCACCAGCAGCACTCCCGCGTCTCCGGCCATCCACCTCAGCCGGTCTTCCGGATACCCCGGATCCAGCGGCACATACGCTCCACCCGCCTTCAGTATCCCCAGCAGCCCTTCCACCATCTCTGTCCCGCGTTCCATGCAGATGCCGACGCGCACCTCCGGACCCACTCCCTGCTTCCTTAAATAATGTCCCAGCTGGTTCGTCCGCCGGTTGAGCTCCTCGTAACTTCTCTGCCCCCCCCGGCCTTCCACGGCCACCGCTCCCGGCGTCTTCTTCACCTGCGCCTCAAACAGCTCCACCAGACTGGTTCCTTCATACTCCCCTTCCGTCCGGTTCCATTCCCTCAGTACCTGCTCCTGCTCCTCTTCCGTCAGCAGCACCATCTCCCCGATCCGCGCCTCCGGCCCTTCCACCATCCTCTTCAGCACCACTTCCCAGTGCTTCACCAGCTGCCGCATCGTGTCAGGATGAAAAAGGCTTTGATTGTATTCCAGATATCCGCGAACGCCCGGCGGGCCGTCAATCACCCTGAGCAATAGATCAAATTTCGCGACCGGAGCGCTCACATCCAGGCAACGAAACTGCACAGGGCCAAATTCATCATCCTGAAGCGACAGGGACTGCATCACCAACATTGCCTGGAACAAGGGAGTGCGGCTTAGATCGCGGTCCAGAAGCAGTTCCGCGGCGATCATTGAAAAAGGAAGGTTCGGATAGTTGTATGCATCCACCGTTGTCTGCCGCACGTCTTTCAGAAGATCGCAGATTTTCGTATCCGCATGGACGCCGGTCCGCAGTGCCAGGGTGTTCACGAACATGCCGATCAGATTCTCCGTACCGGGCACGCTGCGATTGACAATCGGCGTTCCGACCGCCACCTCTTCCTGGCCTGCGTACTTTGCGAGGACCACCTGAAAAGCCGCCAGCAGCACCATGAACAAAGACATGCTCTCGCGCCGGCCCATACTCCCGATTTCCGCCGCCAGTTCCGGAGGCAGTGCAAATGCCACGCGAGCCCCCTGGTCGCTCATGATCGACGGCCTTGGATAGTCCGTCGGAATATCAAGCACCGGCATATTCCGAAGCTTTCTCTTCCAGTATTCAAGCTCAGGCTGATGCCCCTGCATCAGCCACTCTCTCTGTTGAATTGCGTAGTCGGCGTAGTGAATTCTAATTTCAGGCAGGCTGACCTGCCGATCGCTTATGCGGTTCAGGTAGAGAGTGCCCAGATCGCGGACCAGAATCCTCAGCGATGCGCCATCAAAAGCGATGTGGTGAATTACCAGAGACAAAAATGTTCTGCATTCGCCGGACTTCAGAAGCGCAAAGCGGACCGGCAGCTCTTTCTCCAGATCGAAAGAACGGCGGGCTTCCGACTGACAGAACAACTCAATCTGTCTATCGACATCGCCGGCCTCATCAACATCGACCGTAGGCACCTCCACAGAAACGGACGATTGAATGTTCTGGATGGGGCGTCCATCGACAGAGGCGAACGTCGCCCGAAGGATTTCGTGCCGCGCCACCAGTTCCCGGATCGCGCCTTGCAGATGCCGCTGATCAAGAGCGCCCGTTAATTCAGCGACGAAGAGCTCGTTATACGCACAGCTGCCGGGCAGGAGCTGCTGCATGAACCATATCTGTTCCTGGCCAGGCGAAAGAGGTATCCGAGCAGGACGCGCGGCCGGCAACAGCGCGCGGTGGCCGGATGCTTCTTCCGGCGACGATTCGAGTTGTTTCAATACAAATCCGCTCAGGTCGCCGATGGTTTGGTCCCATAGCTCCCCGGTCGGTATTGTGATCATCAGGTCGTCCTCAAGTTTCTGCTTCAGGTGAAACAGCATCAGGGAATCCATCCCCAGGCTGGCGAGTCTGTGTCCTCGCTGAACCGCATCGGGAGAATGGCCCAGGGCGAGGCCGACTGCATTTCGGAGATAGACCTCAACCATTTCCTTTCGGGTATCGGCGGCCTCGTTCAGAACCATCTCCCGGTCAAGAGGGACATGACAGAACTCCGTGGGCGAAAATTCCAGGCCGCTCCTGGTGAGAATCGAAAGACTGTTCCCCAGGAATTTGTTCCGACATGCGCTTCGCTGGATCTTTCCGCTTGAAGTCTTCGGCAGGGAGCCGGCCCTGACCAAAACAATCTCGGTCGCCTGTATTTCATGTTTTTCAGAGACGGCCCTGCGGATGCTTTCGACGATATTCGGGAGCTGGTCACCATGCCTTCTCTTCAGTTCGGCGATCACGACCACTGCTTCGCGTCCGGAACGCTCTACCGAGAATGCGGCGCTGCCGCCTGGTTTGATGTCGCTGTGACATGCCTCAACTGTCTGCTCAATATCCTGCGGATAGTGGTTTTGGCCCCGGACGATAATGCAGTCTTTCAATCGACCCGTAACAAACAGTTCACCCTCGACCAGGAATCCGAGATCGCCCGTGCGCAGATAAGGTCCCTGCCCGGATTCCAGAAATGCCCTGAAGATGCGGCCCGTCTCATCAGCTTTATTCCAATATCCCGCGGCTACGCTCGGACCGGAAACCCAGATTTCTCCGACCCTGTCGCCGGAACATGGGATCAACGTCTCCGGATCGACAATCAAGACCTCATGCCGGCCCGTGGCTCGTCCGCAACTAACGGTCCGGTAAGCCCCCGGGGCGCCGGAATCGACCCGCCGCACCCGATGCTGCCTGATCGCTTCCGCGTCAACCTCGCAGACATGAAAGCCCGCGCCGGATTCTCCGCTTGTTACTTTCAGGCAGGCTTCCGCCAGGCCGTAGACCGGATAAAATGCGTTCCTCTGAAATCCCGCCGGTTTGAAATGCTCCGCAAAACGCTCCATTGTCTCAATGCGAACCGGTTCGGCTCCGTTGAAAGCCACTCGCCACGAACTCAGATCCAGATCGTGGCAGTCTTCTTTTGCTATCCGCTCGACACAAAGGTCATACCCAAAATTCGGACCGCCACAGTGCGTTCCACGCCTTTGCGATATCGCAGTGAGCCAGCGCAGCGGATCACGCATGAAGGACGCCGGCGAGAATAGAAATGCGGGGAACCGGCTGAAGACAGGCTGCAGAATGCCATAGATGAGCCCCATATCATGGAAGTGGGGGAGCCAGTTCACGGAGACACTCTCCTGGGTGAATCCTCCCTGCGAGGCGATATAACTCAGGTTCTCCAGGAGGCCGGCGTGCGTGACAATAACACCCCTGGGAGCGGAGGTTGAGCCTGACGTGTATTGCAAATAAGCGATGTCCGTTGCTTCACATTCACGTTCCCGCCATTCAGCGGCCTGCCCGATTTCGAGGGTGTCGGTCGCCATGCACAATGCTGAAGGGCTGACGCCGGCCACAACCTCGGTAACTTCATTCAGGGAACCGGACACCGTCAGAGCGATGCCGCAATCGGCGTCATGAAGAATGCCGCTGATTCTTGGATGATCGCGGCTCGCGCCCGGAGCAAAGGCGGGGACCGCGGGAATTCCGGCATAAAAACAGGCGAATAATGCCTCGATGAATTCGAGCCCGGAAGGATAAAGGAGAGCGGCCCGTCGTGGTCGCACATTAAGCCGCTGCAGGGCGACCGCGATGGCCCTTGCGCGGAGATCCAGATCGCTGTAAGTAAGAGACCGGCCCTCGCGGCGTCCATCCGTCAGCCAGGTGTAAACTTTCGTGGCAGGCTCGTGCAGCGCGCGGGAACGCAGGAGAGCATCGATGGAGTTGTCGCGTTCCATTTTCATATTCATTTGCACCATATCTGCAGGCCTGCTGCATCAACCTTGCACACGACTCCGAAAGGGTCTCGGCTTCGCAGTGCCCGATCGCCCCCGATTCGGAGTGTGCACTCCAAACCGGCGTTACGGTTGTTCCGGCATGCCGAACGTGTCGGTTGCCGGGTTGAATGGTGAAATGCGCGATACGCGTTGACGCAATCAGAAGCAAAACAGGAAAGAGTTGTCACCAACGTGCAGAGGAGGTCTGGATACCTCCTGCGAAGGTCCGTGCGCCGGCCGCGCTGAAAACCGGGCGCCATCGGCGCTGAACCCGGTTGACCAGCCATTCAACCCGAATCGCGCCGGAAACGCCCCCTGGCCAACGAAGGGTCAGTTGACCCCGGATGTCTCCTGCATCTTCACACGAAGGCTGAGCGGACGCATATCGGTCCAGACCTCTTCGATGTATTGAAGGCATTCCTGTCTGGTGCCGGACTTGCCGGCATCGCGCCATCCCAGCGGATTCTCTTTATGCGATGGCCAGATTGAATACTGCTCTTCGTGATTCAGAACGACTTTGTAGACCGTGTTATCGTTGTCTTGAGTTGACATGCCTGATTCTCCATCGCCCGTCGATATCTTTAATATATGACTAAGATTTTCCGGGCCGCTAAGTATTGCGCTTTTGTTGAATCGGCATCGGCGGCTTTGCCCGAGCCGAGCAGGTACTGTGACTTGGCGAAATCCTACTCGAAGCGCCCGCAGGATGAACTCTGCTTCTCAAAGGATGACCGGATTCTGGTTCTCTGCTGCCTCAGTAACATCACTTTGATCGATCTCGACGGAAATTGATTTCTGCACAAGAGTGATAGACAAACTCAGGCGAAACTGGTTTTTATAGGACACTAGAATTCCTTCAATGCCCGCCAATAGATCGATACTTCAACTTTGGCTTTCACTTCTCCGGACCTTCTCCTTGACAAATAGTTGTCCCATATCGTGGTACATGGGTAACCAGGAAACTATCGTCGCACTATTGGGAATGCCGAATTGCCGTTTGATGACATCCTCGTTGTGCATCACGTTCCGATGAGTCCTCTTCCGACTGCGTGAGATACTTGCGAAAATATCGTTCTGCTCGGGCATTATCCGTGCCGGTGGTTAGCAGGCTCTTGCCAGCCAAATATTCAGGGAGAAAATCGTCTGGCACATCCTTTTCCGCGGTTCCCATCAAGCCGGTCAAGATCGACCACGACTAGCATGTGCTTGCGCCAAAATGGCGTAAGCTCCTGCTCGGCGAATCAATCTGAACAGCTTTCTGCGCATAATCAGCGGCTTTGTCGTAATTTTGCGAGTTCTCTCGCACGTAAAACAATCCTAATGTCACCTGCGCTTCATAAGATCGCGGATTCGCCTGCACCGCCTTCAAATAAAAACTCTCGGCCTCGTCACGTTCTTTTTCATGAGTAGCGATTCCGCCTTAGCAAGACTTCCCCGCGCCGGGTCAAGCGCAATGATCTTATCCGCCATTTCCTGGGCCTTGCTATTACTGCCACCTACTAATGCCGGGTGCCTCAAGATAAAACTGCATCGCGCCCTCAAGGGCATCCATATTTCAGGGATCGATAGGGATCGCTTGTTCTGTCTCACTCTTGATGATTTTGCCGATGCTCATCTTCTCAAACATGCCGACGGAGGGCCTTGTGGCTGTACGCTTCGGCTAGATACACGTGAGCATTTGCATTCTTAGGCTGCAATACCACTGCCTGTTGCAACAGCTTGATGGCATCATCAAAACTGCCGTACGCCACTCTTACGCGGCCCAGAAGCACCAGCGTATCCGCATCTCATGCGTTCGCCGACAACTGCTTCTCCCGGATGGCACGAGCTCGTTTGTAATGACCATGATCGACCATGGCTGCGGGATTATCATCGCTGGCAAACCCACATGCCGATAGAGCCAGGCTGAGAAATAGTAGAATATTGGCTTTACACATTACTCCGCCTTTTGTACTGCTAAACCATACATTGATCCTTTGCACGCTAGTGTAGTTGGGCGCAGTTAACGGTTCGCGCCTGAGGGGTTGTTCTGCTATTTTCTGCCTGCGAAATCGGCAATTACGCGGCGTGAAGCCGCGTTCGACAAATCAGATGAATTAGTTTGGGAGGTTTCTAGCCATCTAGTCAGTGAATATCTGGAAATTTCAATTCGGGCATTAAATGAGACGCTGGTGAGTAAGATCCGAACACGATCCGATCCTTTCATCCTCTTCTCAAAACAGCCCATCATGTTAGCCCAGCAGCCCGACTCGATAGAAACCAGGTCACCGGGCTTGAGATCATCCAGAGGCCTGACAAGCCCATCTTTGTCCGTGCGGGACCTGATAACGTCAATCACGTCGTCGTCAACCACAGCAGGTATTCCCCCAAAACTAACGACGCAAGCTATACCGCGGGTAAAACAAATTTTCTGGTACATTCCTGCTATATCACAATGAGCAAATATATACCGTGGAAAAAGCGGCATTTGGCCGTGCGAGCGTGTGCTGGAATTCACCCACGCGGCGCAAGTCTCAACCCCCCATGCACCCAGATTTGCAACTGCGCGCGCCTCTTGCCCGGCCTTAGTGTGAAGCGCGTACCATAACAGCAAACCACCGTTCTGACCCATGCAACTTAACCTTGCGGCCTCGTGAAACAATAAGGCTTTCTTATCTTCTGTCTTAACTCTATTATATGGAGGGCTTTGCCTTTGAGGCATTTACCGTTCGGTTAGATACCCTTTTTAGACAGGCTACCGCCATTTTTCAAGTTCTTGTTTTCTTTGTCAGGATGAATATGTTATATCCCTGTTATCTATCCTGTCTGTCCTTTTTTGCACAGGTTAGCTAAAAACATAGCTACTATGCCGGCAAATATCTAATGCTCATTTATGCGTTGCCGGACGGAGGCAGTCTCGTCTTTAGCACCTGTACAGGCGGCGTGCGCCCGTACGATGCTGATCGGACTGGGAGCGCTGGCACGTAGGCCTCACGGCATGCGGACAAAGTCTGAGTTGTTTCGCCTGGAATGGTCACAAGTCCACTTGGAACCTCTGAAACGATGCCCAACGGTTACATTAAAGTGAAAGAAGGAAAGGCCCAGAGTGCGGAGAGGGTCCCCTTGACTCCCCGGGCACGGGAAACCCTCCTTATATTAAGGATAGAGCCGCGGAGGAAGCGCGCTGGGTCTTTCCGGGAACCGATTCAAGTCTGGTTCTGGGACATGATGCGCGATGTTGGATTAAGTTACGATAATGGACGTTATCGATCATGCCCGGCGAATTTGAGCTTGCTTGCATGCTTTTTCATCAGCTTCTTGAAGCGACCGAGCGCCACAACCTCCCAGAGCGCCATATGCACAGCTTCTGTACGGGACTTGGCACCCAAGACTCTCGCAGCTTCATCAACTAACGGCTATTAATCCGGACCACCGTTCTGGCCTGAGCAATTCGATTCACTCGTATCATCTTATACGCGCTTGCATGAGTCTACGCCTGCATTTATGCTGCATGGTTCCTGAACCACTGGAGGCTTTTCCATGAGCCGTTTACTCTTCGCTTTGATGGTCGCTAGCTGTGCGACGTGTTTCGCCCAACCACAACCGCAACCAACCATCAAAGATTTCATCCGCGTACAGTCACCGGTGATCGCGCTGGAGCACGTGCGCGTGATTGATGGAACTGGAGCCGCGGCGAAGAATGACCAGACGATCATTATTTCTGGCGGAAAGATTACCGCCATCGGCAATGCGGGAGCAGTGCCTGTGCCGGCCGACGCGAACCGCATGGACATGACTGGATATTCCGCGCTGCCCGGGCTGGTGGGCATGCATGACCATCTTTTTTATCCCGGCGGCGGCCAGCTCTACCATGACATGCCATACAGCTTTCCGCGGCTGTATCTGGCGCTGGGCGTGACCACGATTCGCACCACCGGCGGCATGGAACCGTACACCGACCTGGAAATCAAGAAAGCGGTGGATGCCGGCAAGATTCCCGGACCAAAAATCAATGTCAGCGGACCTTATATGGAAGGCGAAGGCATTCCGCTGCTGCAATTGCATCAGCTCACCGGGACGGACGATGCGACGCGCACCGTGGAGTATTGGGTAGCAGAGGGCGCGCGCTCATTCAAG
>Ga0207700_10000313_pt1 | contig 28555 bp, 35 predicted proteins | sample LARL82metaG_FD_184348 | JGI IMG/M metagenome (GOLD analysis project Ga0207700, IMG submission 184348) | Corn, switchgrass and miscanthus rhizosphere microbial communities from Kellogg Biological Station, Michigan, USA - LAR L8-2 metaG... | ecosystem: Host-associated > Plants > Roots >...
CAGTTCTGTACAAAACAAGGCAGTATTGGCAGCAATGGAAGCAGCAAGACAAAACATCAAGACATTCAATGATAACTTGAAGGCATTCACAACTATGGATTCAAGCATATTGCAATCATGGTTCTCCGCATGGACTCCAAGCAAGAACTAGATTAAATCTTCATTTTTTATTTATTTTTCATTTTTCAGATCTTTCAACAAGCCATTGACCAAATTCAGGAAGAACCTTTTTTTGTGAAAATGAACTTGCTATCATGCCCACATGCCCAGTTGGGTATATCTTTAGCGTCTTGTCTTGACTTGATACTGCATAATGAATAGGCATACTACATTCAGGGGATACCAAGTGATCACCTACTGCAACTTGTGTAAGAAGCGGCATGGTGATATTTTTTAGTGATACCTGTCTTCCTCCCACGTACATGTTGTTATTTATCAAGAGATTTTCCTGATAGACATCTTTTATCCATTGACGGTACAGTTCCCCAGGAATTGGAGGTGTGTCAGATACCCATTTTTCTACCCGAATAAAGTTTTCAACGTATTCTTTATCATGGATATTCTTGAAGAAATTGAGGTATTTTTCAAAACCCTGCTCAAATGGCTTTAAAATCGAAAAGACATAGTACATCAACTCTGGTGGCATGTTGCCAAGCGTGTCTACCAACTTGTCAACATCCATGTGTTTTGCCAAGTTTGATACTACAGTACTATCTCGTCTTCCATCAATCACAGGAGCAGTTAGAGTCAAGTTCTTTATTTTTTCAGGATGTAATGCAGAATATACTGTAGAGAGTGTACCACCAGTACAATATCCTTGCAGCGATATTGTATCAGAGGAGGATTCTTTTCTGACAAAGTCTATACAGTTATCCATGTAACCATTGACATAGTCATCAAACCCTTCATGTCGATTGATTTGAGTAGGTGTCCCCCAGTCAATCAAGTATACATCAACTCCCTGGTTTAGCAAATTTTTCACCCAACTCTTTTTTGGATGAATATCTAAAATGTGAAATCTGTTTATCAGAGCATATGCAATTACAAGTGGTGTCTTTACCTGTAGTTGAACCAATGGGTTAAAGTGTAACAGCCTAACTTTTCCCTCAGAGTATACTACCTCATTTGGTGTGATTTCAAGATCAATCTCTTCAAGAGACTTGGCAAGGTTTGGTGCATCAAGTATGTTCTTGTTGAGTTTGATAAAATCTGCAAGCAGTCTAGGATCAATTTTTATTTCATTTGCCAACTCAAGTTCCTCCCTTGTTTGCTATTTTTTCAAGTTTGGCAACTCTTTTTCGCAAAGAGTGTAGTTCTTTGTACACTTCGTCCATCTCTTTCTTGGTAGGCATGTTTGCACTCTCAAGAAGTATGGATGCCATGTTGTTCCAGTGCTTGGCTATCTCAAGTTCACTTGATACAAGCTTGCCAAAGTTTTCGGCAAAGTTGGCAGAATCAAATAGTCGGGTAAAGTAGTTTTCAAATATATCAATCCATATGCGTTTTGATGCCTCCATATGTTCCGAGTCATTTGGAAGTTCAGGTACCTTTCTAGTGTATTCTTTCTGTGCTTCATTCCATGTATCTGTAAGTTGTTTATAGTATTCAGATAGTCTAGTGTTAAATTCTGCCATGTCTTCATTCATCTCTATTGTTTCTGTGCTGATGTTTTTGGCATTGACAGCAAATTTTCTAAATGGACCAGTAGCTGCAAGTGATTGTTGTCTGTTTGACATCAGGTACAGCAAGTCAGTCCAGAAAAGAGAGTTGTGCTTGTAATTTGCCAATGATTTTTTCATATCAGGTGGAATGGACATGGACTGTAGAATAAAGTAGATTACTGAACATATAGAGATTACTGGTTATCAATGATGCATACCACAAATTGTTAAAAGGGCGTACATGTAACACAAATAACAAGTGTCAAAGTCCATCCCAGAAAAAACTACAGATGAAAAGTATCCCCTCTCAGCGTGTGATGTGATGAGAGACAGTACAAATGAAGTAATAATGAAGATAGAGAGTCTGTTGCCTTCATACATTGAAAGTTTTACGGATTTGCAGTCAGAAGGCTTGCGAATTGCAAGAGACTTTTTCGGTACATGCTATATCGCAGAAAAAGAACTTTTAGACAACATGGGAGTAGACCAAAAGGCAATCGAATCATTTGACAGATATTCAAAAGCAATTACAAAGACCACAGTATTTGAGATAGACATGGTTAACAGTTTTCAAAAGGCATTTGTAGAAAACGTCATGTCTACAATGAAATCATATGACGATTGTGTTAAGGTCATGTTGTCGTCGTATTCCAAGATGTTAGATTATGCCATGATCACAATCTCAAAGAAAAATTGATAGTTTATCGATCTTTTTAGTGAATAAGGCTTTACCAATAGTGTCATAACTAGTGTCGCTAAAAACTTATTTTGTTTGCAAGTTCCACAATGCACGCTGATGAAGGAAAAATTTGTTACAGTAAACAGGAATAACATCAGATATTTAGAAGAGGGCGAGTCCGATCGCAATTTGATCCTACTACATGGATTGGGTGGGTACGCAGAAAGATGGATAAGCCTCATACCACACCTGAGTAAAAAATACCATGTTTTTGCCCCAGATCTTATCGGATATGGACAGAGCGACAAGCCATCAGTAGATTATACTCCAGAATTCTTTACAAAATTTGTTTTCGATTTCATCAGTACACTTGGAATCAAAGACACATACATCATAGGAACATCACTTGGAGGACAGATAACTGCAGAATGCGCAGCAGTTCAGGATCCAAAGATCAAGAAGATTGTTCTGGTATCCCCAGCAGGAATAATGAGAAAGTCTACTCCAACACTTGACGCATACACCATGGCCGCACTATATCCAAACAGAGATTCTGTAAAAAATGCATACCAGATGATGGTAGGTCCTGGAAAACAAGTATCAGAGATATCAATTGAGAGGTTCGTCAACAACATGTCAAGACCAAACGCAAAGATGGTCTTCTTGTCCACATTGTTAGGTTTAAAAAATGCGCCAGACATTTTTGACAAGCTACAAAAGATCAGTGTTCCTACACTAGTGGTGTGGGGCAGAGAAGACAAGCTGATACCATTTGAGTATTCACAACAGTTTGTATCATCAATCAAAAACTGTGAGTTTATGCCAATCGAAGGGTGTGGTCACTCCCCATATGTTGAAGACCCAGAAAGACTTGCTGAGATAATTATCAAGTTTTTTGCAAAGCATTAGCATCAAACATTAGTCTTACCGACTCATGATTTAAAATGACAAGAAGCAATCAGCATCAAATATGACTGTACCAAACGAGGGCAGAACAAGTCTTGTTGTAAATCACAGACTTTTACTTTGTTGTCTTTTTTCCCTTGCCATAATAGGTACCACATACTATTACCTAGATGACAGAAAACAAGTATACGAAGTCCAGTGGATTGCAATGTCAATTGCATGGTATGCCGTAATTGGTTTTAGCATAATCAAAGTTCTTAGCAAATCAAGAATCGGTTATCTAGTTGCAGGAATTACATCATGGACAACACTTACATTCTGGTTGCTTGACAATTACTATACAGTATTTCATATTACAATAATTGCAACAAGGCCAGATGATATCATGGTAATAAGAAATTTCATAGGAGTTGCGGTAACATCACTTGGAATACTGTCATCACATAACGCATTTCACAAGAGTAAACGTGTTCAAAATAACGCAAAACCTACCTGAGCACTATCGCATACCATGGGAATCATAGAAAACATCATAACATAACAATACAAACTATATCATACATGCATAAAGAAAGTAATGAAAAACATTGCAATGAAAATGTTCTAGTTCTCCAGGGCGGAGGCTCTCTTGGAGCTTATGAATGTGGAGTATACAAGACAATTGACAAGCTCAAGATAAAGATAGACGTTGTCGCAGGTACTTCAATAGGTGGAATCAACTCTGCAATAATTGCGGCAAGCAAAAGCGGCAACCCTGCAAAAGATTTGGAGACGTTTTGGCTCACATTGGGCCAGAAAGTAACATCACCATTTTTTATTGGACGTATGAAAGAGGTTTCATCGTCAATCTATTCTGCAGTGTGGGGAAACACCAATGCATTTTTTCCACTTTGGATGACACCAGCATTTGGATTTTTGTACAATTCCCCATATCTTTATGACATGTCACCCATGAAAGCAACTCTAGAAAAATTTGTAGACTATACAAAACTCAAAGACCCATCAAGACCAAGACTCATAATAACTTCAACAGACATCCAGAGTGGAAAGCCATCGATATTTGACAGCAAGTATGACAATTTTACATCAGATCATGTTCTTTCAAGTGCAGGATATCCATTTTATGGAATCTCTTGGACCAAGGTAGGCAAGAGATACCTCTGGGATGGTACGCTATTGAGCAATACACCCCTAAGGGAAGTAATTGACGCTTCACCCACATGTGACAAGCGAGTCATACTTGCAAACCTATTTCCTAAAGGACAAGAAGACATCCCAAAAAACATGATGGAGTCATGGCATAGAGCAAGAGATATCATGCATGCAGACAAGACAGACCAAGCAATCCGCATGTCAAAAGTAATTTCACGATATCTTACAATAATAAACAAGATGCATGACATTTTAGAGTCTACCCCACTTGATGATGCCAACAGGAAAAAACTCGCAGAGATAGAGCCAGAGTTTAACAAACTTGCCTGCCAGAGAGGAGCCATAATAAAGGAGATAGTCAGGATAGAAAGAAAAGAAGACTCTCATTATCTTTTTGAGGATGCAGACTTTGCAATTGATACCATAAAAAAACTGATAAGGTCAGGCGAACAGGATGCAGAGTTAGCTCTTGAAGACTTTGGAAAAAATTAGATACATAAAAAAAGAAAAAAGAGAAAAATCAGTGTTTGTGGTTTACAATCTGCTGTAGCTGGTGAATTACATCAGCTGCTGCCTTGATATTGTTCCAGACATCACTTGATTGGGTTCCTTGGTATTTGTTCGAGCCCACCTGACTCAGTGCAGTTTGTGCATTTGCGATATCTGTCTGTGCTTGGCTTACCAATCCCTGATACGAAGTTGTACTATTTTTCGTAGCAAGAAGATTCAGCTTTGCCTGATCTGCTTGAATTGCAGTTGCGGCTGCAAAGTGAAAGTTATCAGGTGTTTTGCATCCATTGTAAAGACAGAAGCTTTGAATTGCTGCCTGAATTTGTGTGCTGTTTTGTGCGTTCTGTACTGCTAATTGAAATGCTTGAATTTGTGCAGTTGCGTTGCCTATCACTTTGGCCATTCCAGTGGTATCTTCACCATGTTTAGCCATTTTCTGGGTCATGTTATTAGCACGAGCCATGTCAAAGTTGTACATGTCCACCTTTAGATGAGCTCTTTGCTGTTTTGCTACAAAGAGACAGCTATTTTCAGTGGATCGTAGTTGACTTGTTTCTGATTTTAGTGTAGCAGACACAGTCTTGCTGTGGGTTGCCTTTAGATCAGCATGAGAATCTAGATTTGTAGTTCTGGTGTCAGAATGATATGTTTTGAGATCAGTCTTGAACTGTACAGTATTACTGGAATTAACATCTGCCTGTAATGCAACAAAGTCAGCACTTGTTTTTGCAAGAGCAGTACTAAGAGTTGCAGTTGTAGTTGAATTGTTAATTGCAGTCACTACTGCATTTGTGTATCCATCAAGATATGCATTATTACAAGTAATAGATGCAAACTGCACCTGTAATTGTTGTTCGACATATTTTGACTTTGGACTAGGTTCTGCAAATGCTGCAGAGGGCAATACCAACATGACACATGCAATCAATGCAGTGTATTGGAGTCTTGTTTGCATAATGAGTAACTCGTTATGAGTTTATAATGCATTGCGTATAATTGTAACTTAACAAAGTTAACCAAGGTCAGGCTATTTTAAAACAGCACACGTAAGTTATAAGGTACAAAAGAGATAACAGACAAATGGTGCAACAAGAAAATAAAGACAAGGAAGAATTTCTAGATGAGCCGGTGGAAAACAATGACGAGTCAGTAGAATTTCTAGATGATGAATTTGAGGAAGATGTAGATTCTGAAAAATCCGAATCATAGATGACAATCACTTAAAAGCAAGAAATGGTTTAATGGAATCATGGACGATTCTCAGTACAACTCTCAGATTGAAAAAATAGCATTAGTGATACTCAAAGACAAGATATCGTTGGATGAACAAGATGAGAATAAATTAAAGAAATACCACGATATCGCAAAAAAACAATTTCACTTGCAAGACGAACCTGCAGTTCAGCTTGTAAATGAGGCTTTTTTGTATCTAAAACTAAAAGGTTCAGATTCTGCTGATCCTCTCCAGCATGGAGACCAGTTTGGTGCAGGATTTAGTTAGAAAAATAAATTATAGCATAGCGATAAACCGATTAATTCCATGTTGATCACGCTTTTTTAGATAAAAATTGATGTAAGGTTAAGGGTGAATAAACAGACGTAAAGGTTTTATCAAATAATTATAAAATCAACACATGTAACATTATTATTCATGTAATCATCATACAATGTAAACATGCATCTTTTTTGGAAGAAATTCAAATGTGATAAATGCAAATCAAAGTTTTCAAAATATGAAGATCTGATAAGCCATGCACGTCATGAGCATCACCATGAAATAATCAAGTGTACCGAATGTGGAAAGGAGTTCATCTACGAGACAGATAGACTGCACCATGCAAGAAAAGAACATGAGAAAAAAATGTTTGGGCGTGTTCACAAATATGGAAATAAACATGAGAAAAAATCATCATCTCCTCAGGATGATGTAGACAAATATACGGGACATTTTAGTGACAAACTTTAATCAAATATTTGTACACTTGTCTCTTTTGAAGCGAAGAAGAAAGGAACTGCAAACAATACGACTCTTCAAAGTTCATCTTTTTCCGGTTCCTCTCGTAATTGGGCTGGCATCTATTGTATAGCATTAATTTATTATCGCAGTGATACTACAAAAATGGCTGCGGTAGGTTTACACAAAGCTGAGATGATTCGAGAACATCATTATTTTATTTTAGGATAAACAAGTCAAAAACAAAGGATTGGATTCTTGCTTACAAGATCATGGTATGACCATACTTTTTGATTAACTTTTATTTTTTTGAAACAGGCTTTTAATTGTGGAGATAATTTGAGAAAAACTTGATTTCCAATTATAAGTTGATTTGGTTTACCAAGTGATTGCATCGTTGCGGCAAGATTGACTGATAATCCAATAACATCAATGTGAGACTTTTTCAGAAGTTGTCCTGACTTTATCTAGTTGACAAATAGAGTCAGGGGAGAACGGACATTGCCTATTTTTGTATCTTGGTGCTAATGGTTTCTTTTACTTAGTCTAACTATTTTGATTCTATTTTTGCAATTATATCGCAGACACCAACGGTTTCTTCAATTTGTTTGACTGGAATCAAGGATTTCATTTCATCAACAATCCTTTTTTCCTGTCCATAGTCACAACTAATCATGACAAATTCTGAAGCCATGACATTATTACGCTTTCATCGTATTTGAATCTCATAGATTGCAGTGTGTATTGATATTGCAAAATTATCGTAGAATTATTTGAAAATTTAATCATTATCAGATAAAGAAATATCACCCACACCAAATTCTGATTTAAGTTTTTCTCGTTCGTCATCTGATTTGGAAATTTCTTCAGATTCTTTTTTTTCATCGCCATGATAAATAGTTCTTATTGGCCATGGTATTCGTATATCATGTTTCTTAAATTCTTCATACAATATCATACGCATATCTGTCTCTACTTTACCATGTGACCCAAAATCCTTTGCATATACCCACAAAGAAAAATCTAATGTGGACTCGTTAAAATTTTCAAATCTTACTACGGGTTGATCAATATCCGCTAGAATATTCTTATCGCACCCACAACTTGGTTTATCTTTCTCTAAATATGGACAACTTTTTTGTATAACTAGATGTCTTCCCTTTTCATCTTTAGATTTTATCATGGTCAATTTTCCAACTTTAATTAATATGGACGCGACTTGTTTTGGATCATTAAGATATGAGACTCCCACTTTAACTGTGGCTGGAACATATGAAAATTCTTTTGTGAAATTAAGAATCTGTTCATTGATTAATTGATTAGTAGGAATAATGGCTAGTGATTCATTGAGGGCATGTCTGATGTATGTGACTCCTGGAGTTATACTATGTACATATCCATTAAATCCAGTACTCAATTGAACTCTGTCCCCTTCTTGTATTGTCTTATTCTTTCTAATTATCAAATATGCAAAGTAGTTTTCCATAGTTTGCTTGAGTGCCAGTCCCACTCCTACTCCAAGTCCGCCTGTTGCAGTAGCAACTACCACCAAATCCACACCCCACCATGCAATAACACCCAAAATAGTCATAATGAAAATTCCAACTGGAAGAATTTGGTTAACAGATCGAGGCATGGATTTTTGTTTTTGTTCAAAATATCCAGGAGGCTTTCCGCCAGGTATGATATATTCATAATCATTAATCCGTCTGACTTCCATCCAGACATCTATTGAGTAAATTTCACGAGGCCGTGCTTTCAAACTAAGTGTACGTCCAGAAGCATTATTTCCATTCAGACATAAATTCAAATATCGTTCATATTTTTCTCTGTCAATTTCTTTCCATTTCCTAAATGGATAATTTATGATTGCTTGATAACTCCCTATCGTCATTCCACCTATTCGATAATTTTCTAGATGCCTGCGACCCTCATCAGTATCAAGATATTTTTGAAATTCCTCTCTAGTAAAATCTGGAGGAATTTCTTTAGGTGGCATCCATTTGAAAAACTTGTGAAATAGATCTGGAGTATTTTCACAAACACCATATCGTTTTCCACTACACACATCACACTTGCCACATGGATCATCTGAGAAACCACGTTTTATTTTCCAATTCTCAAAATCTTCTAGTTCTTTTTGATCCAAGTCACGTTTCTGTAAAATAATGGGAACTAATTGAGATATTGTGTACCCAATAATAAGAATATTAATTGAGTTTAGAATCATGGCAAAAATTTGTTTCACAGAATACATTTCAGTAGATGCAATTGCAGATTCATCCAATAGATCATAAATTTGAATATAAAAATTCGTAGTTGATATTAAGGCAAGGGCAAAAAATGGCAATACTGCTTTTTGTATAAAACGTGAGAGATGAGGCCTAGTATAACTAAATTTTAGTCTGCTAATCCAATCTGCGAATTTAAAATAAATTGAAAAAATCATTATTAACCCAACAATCAGAATGATTAACTGAATTTGTAGGTCATTGTTTGACAATATCAATGATGGAAGACTCTGAATCTGTGCAGATGAGATTGGTTCTACCATTTGATATTTTGCCTTTTAAGTTTATTTTGTAATTTGATTGATGAAAGAGTATTACCTAATTTTATTAATCTGAAATATTGAAAATTGTTTTTATGAAAAAATACTTTCATTGTATTTTTTTGTCGTTATCATTGTTAAATCTTCCCCAAAAAAAATAAAAATCATAAAAAATATCTACGAACGAAATAAATACGATGAACGATATCATAACATATGGTTTTACAGCAATTTGATGACCCGTGGAGTAGATTTAGTTCTCCATCATACAAATCATATACGTTAACAAATTTTCGTGATATTCCACAAATAAAAAAATTATCACGTGAAAAACAATTTGAAATAGAGGTTGTAGGAAATGTTTTGCCTTTTAAGACCAATAATTATGTAGTAGAGCAACTCATAAACTGGCAAGCAGTACCAAATGATCCCATATTCATCCTAAACTTTCCTCAAAAAAATATGCTAAAACCCAAACATTACCTCAAGATGGCAACTGCTTTGAAAAAAGGATTAGAGAGAAAAAAGATTCAAAAAATTGCCAATGAAATACGCCTTCAGTTAAATCCTCATCCTGCGGGTCAAATGGAACATAATGTCCCCCAATTAAGAGATGGAACCAAACTGTATGGTATGCAACATAAATACAAAGAAACAGTTCTTTTCTTCCCAAGCCATGGACAAACATGTCATGCCTACTGTAGTTTCTGTTTCAGATGGCCTCAATTTGTCGGCATGGAGGAGCTCAAATTTGCCATGCGTGAGACCAACTCTTTAATCCAGTACTTGAAAGAGCATCCCGAAGTCACAGATATTCTCTTCACTGGAGGAGACCCTATGATCATGAATGCAAACCTACTTTCGCAGTACATCGACCCCATACTTGATGCAGATCTACCAAATCTAGAAACCATTCGAATTGGTTCAAAAGCACTAGCTTATTGGCCTTACAAATTCACATCAGATAATGATTCACAAGAAACGCTTGACTTGTTTAGCAGAGTTACAAGAAGAGGAGTGCACCTTTCGTTTATGGCTCACTTCAATCACCCAATAGAACTTTCAACAGATGCTGTCAAGGCTGCAATCCATTCCATACGAGGAACCGGTGCACAGATTAGAACCCAGTCTCCAGTTCTAAACCACATTAATGACGATGCTAATCTTTGGGCAGAGATGTGGAAAAAACAAGTATCTCTAGGGTTGATTCCGTATTACATGTTCGTCGTGAGAGATACGGGAGCACAACACTATTTTGGAATTCCATTGATACGAGCACAGGAAATATTTCGAGACGCATATCAGCAAGTAGGAGGACTTTGTAGAACAGTCAGAGGTCCAAGTATGTCTTCCACCCCAGGTAAGATCCAGATTTTAGGAGTTGCCAAAGTGGGCAAACTAAAGGCTATTGTCATGAGATTTTTACAGGGAAGGGATCCCAAATGGGTTCAGAGACCATTTCTTGCAAAGTATGATAAAAAAGCAATCTGGATTGATGATCTAAAACCATTCTCAGACAAGAAATTCTTTTTCGAAGATGGATTGGAAAAAATACTGGATAAAGATACTAAAGTTTCTGGAAGAGATAACAGTACAGTCCATGGCGGACCTCCATAAAATAATTTTTAATGAATGACATGACGGAAATTAACATCATTGAGAAAATACAAGAACAACAAGTTGATTTTATTAATTTTTGGTTTGTAGATATTTTTGGAGAACTTCACAGTGTAGGAATACCGTCGTATTCACTTACTGAAGAGCATTTTAAAAATGGTCTTGAGAAACTGGATGCAAGTTCTATCAGAGGATTCAAATCGGTCAATAAATCAGACATGGTACTTCTCCCCGACTCAACCACTTTCAAGATATTACCACCGGATTATGACGACAATAAAAGAATAAATGCCAGAATTTTTGTGGAGATTTGCGAAATTTCAGACTCTATTCAGATGCAATACAATAGAGATTCTAGAGGAATAGCCAAAAAAACAGTAAATGAATTAAAAAATTTCGGATTAACTAGAGCAGTGTGGGGACCTGAACTTGAGTTTTTCATATTTGATAAAATTAGTTTATTTCCATCACCCATAGGTGCTACTCAATCATATGGCGGTTCTGGATATTCAATAGAATCTAGCGAAGCACCATGGACTAGAGGAAGTGCGAGTAGTAGGATAGATCTAAAAGGCGGCTATTATCCTGCACAGCCAAAAGACACGCTTGAGGGCATAAGAAAAGACATCTGTGATGACTTGTACAAGTATTTTCAAATAAAAGTAGAAGCACAGCATCACGAAGTTGCCACTTCCGGTCAGTGTGAGATAAATCTTTTACATGATGAGACAGTCATTGCAGCAGACAATGTTGTCACTGCAAAAAATTTGGTGAAAGTAAAATCAAAGAAAAATGGGAAGGTTGCAACTTTCATGCCAAAGCCAATCTATGGTGATAATGCATCAGCAATGCATATGCATCAAAGTGTATGGGATAGAGAAAAAAATATGATGTATGATCCAAATGACAAAGTAGCTGAGCTTAGTCAATTGGGCAGATATTACATAGGAGGTTTGCTTGATCATGCAGATGCATTGTGTGCAATATCGAATCCTACAACTAATTCATACAAAAGACTTGTACCGGATTTTGAAGCACCTGTAAATGTATGCTGGGGAATAGGCAACAGATCATCTGCAGTCAGAATACCAATGTATTCTCGAGGAAGCGAAAAGAGTAAAAGAGTAGAATATCGTGTTCCAGATCCCACTGCAAACATATACCTTCTTGAGGCTGCATTACTCTTGGCAGGTCTTGACGGAATAAAAAATAAAAGAGATCCAGGTGACCCTGTTGAAGAAAATGTCTATAGACTCACCTCTGAACAAAAAAGAAATTACAAAATAAGATCACTGCCAAGTACATTAAAGGATGCTTTGGAATCATTAAAAACCGATCAGAAGTTTCTAGAACAGACATTCACCAAGGATTTCCTAGACACTTACATATCTATGAAATATGTGGAGCATAATGCTTTTGCACAAACTCCAACCCCGTGGGAAGTTTCAATGTACATTGATGTATAATTAGACATTTGAGGTAAGGGTATCTTTAGGTCCTAGTTTTTTTGCACTTCCAAGACCTATAGTAGTTATTATCACTGTAGAAATTATTATTACAAAAATCATCTGTGGGTATGCAGATGCATTTGGTAGACCAAGAGTTAGTGGAATGGTAGCTAATACGGCAGCTGCAAGTCCACGTGGAAGCATGACAGACGTGACTTTTCTATCAAATACTGAAAACCTCTTGGTAAGAATTACTTTGGATATGCCAAATCGTCCTACGTAGAACACAATTGCCATCACTATCCCAAACACAATAAATCCAAACTGACCAAAATTTGCAAAGTAGGCCTATGAATACAAAAAAGAAGGATCTTACTATGAAGGTTATTTGCTCGTGAAATGAGTTGTCTGTAGAAACCTCAGGCATCCTGAGTCTAAGGCGGCGCCCAAGAACTTGCCTATTTCCCAACATCAAACCAAAGATCAGTGCTGTAAGTGCACCAGATTCTCCAAGAGATTTTGCTAAAAAGAATAATACGAATAAGATTCCAAGTGTTAACATGTAAGCATGTTTTGTGTTTGATAATTTTGAACTCAAATACATCCATGGTAATCCCACACCAAAACCAAGAAGCAATCCTACCCCTATGGATTTAGCTGCTGTTATGCCAATTAGACTAGGATCAAAATTATGTGATGCAATCTGACTAAATAATAAAAAGGCTCCAATTGTTGCAAGAATATCTGTAATTGCAGATTCTAAACTGAGCATAGCTTTTATCTCATCTGAAATTGCAAGTCTTCGAACAAGACCAAAGACAACAAGGGAGCTACTTCCGCCCACCATTACTCCCAACAATAATCCATCCATCCACTGCCACCCAAGACCATACACTGCAATGACTGCGGCCGAAATGGTAGATACTACAAAACCCACCACTGCAAGTAAAGCTGCAAAATGAGCAGTTTTAATTATGCTTTTAATATCCAAGTTAAGTCCACCATCGAACATAATTATTATCAATGCCAAGGCTGAAAAATATGGAACTATTTTCAAGACTACGGTAGAGCTTACAATACCCAAGATTGGTCCTACAATAACGCCAAAAACCATGAGAAACGTAACATCTGGAATACCAGTTCTCCTAAAAAATGCCTCGCCACCAACACCAATGAATATTATAATCCCTACTGCGAGAAGAACAACTTCAGCTGATGCCAAATTAATTCCATGAAATACATTGCTAACTAGATAGTGATTTAGATTAGAAATATTAATTCTTAGAAAATTTGAATCAAGTACTTGTTGCACTTTTTCAGAATAGGTTGAATTTTCTAATATGAACATAAATAGAATATTAAATAACAAATTACAAACTATATTGATTTTGGAGATGTTTAAAAGTTTAGAACTAGATAAATGCAAGAAATATGTAAACTAACAATGTCACGATCTGACATTTGTTGTAATTAGACAAAATGACGAGATAGATTCATGAGAAAAAACCGAAGATATAAGATTATAGAAACTTAGGATTTGTGATAACCATTTTACAATTTTAGTTAGTACACACTGCAATCATTGCAATTCAAATATGATGAAAGTGCAATCATATCCTTGAAAAAATATATCATATGTACAATTTTTGTGTTCTTGTTGATTACTCCTAATGTTTTACAATCAGCACATGCTTCCAGTTCGTGGTATCCTGGTATGGGACTCAAACAAGGTGATTATTACAGATATAGTTTAGGTTGGGTTCAATGGGAGAATGGTGCACCAATAGAGATGGATTTTTGGGTAAAGAATCAAACAAGCAATGGCATCAATTTGGAGATGGCAGTACACGACGGTTCTGCAATCCAAAAAGGCATAGTTACGATAGGACATGTCACTCCTGATCCAACATCTTATGATTCTAACATGGCAGATTATGCAAATTATTTAAAAAGAACCTTAGGATGGCTTGATGCTTTTGCTACACAAGTCAGCCCTATTGATCCACTGAGTCCAGTATATGGACGGGCTGGACTTTTTGGGGAGGTCACAATAGGTTCAGTAGGAATGAAAACTGTCTCTGTCCCAGCTGGTACATTCAAGACGTCTGCAATTTACTTTCGGGATAGTGGGGTAGATAGCTATATCTGGGTAGATCCAACGTTACCATTTCCAGTAAAAGCCAAAGTATATGCGATTAAGACAAGTGGTGCACCAACAGTTGGATACCAATTTGATCTGCTAGAATCTGGAAATAGTAAGCAAGAACCCTCATTTCTAAATATCAAATCAACAGGTCTATTCGGAGCAAGTACAAAATGTCCAACACCGGATTATGCAACAGATTTTGTTCATGATTCAAAACCAACTGATTCTAACTCAGTTACTATTGAGTATCTCTACAGCCCATCTGTGCCCCATCAAGGATGCCCCATGAAATGGAGAATATGGTTCGAACCAATGTATTCTTCAACTCAAAGAATCTCAGACACACATTATGACATCTATACGGTGGATGACAAAGGCAATGAGATTAGTTCATTGGCCCAAGATCTTGGAAGGGTCGACATTTACTCGTCAATAGGTGAGGACGAGCAAACCTTTGTAGTAAAACAATCTCCTCCAGTAGTTCATTATGTGATCAATGTTGCAGGTACTGGATCACAATCGGGTATAACAGATGTAAGTCAATCAGGTCTGATACATGTTGATGTCAAGGTAGCTCCGCCGTTTGCACCCACATCATCGTCAAGTGTTATCACCAACAAGGTAAACAATACACAAGTTGTGCCAGAATTTCCATGGGGTTCTCTGATTATAATGACAGTTGTGGTAGGATTGGTAATACTATTTATCAGAATGCGTCCAAGTTTATTCAGTATCACGCGATAGAAAAATAATTTGTTTTTGCCATTTCAGATCTTATATAATTATGAATTTTTCATACAATTGATCCAAAAATCGTGCCGTGAATACTATCCCAAGCATAATAGGCTTCACCCTAGTTTACTAATACAATAAGTGAATCATAGAATAAATCCATAAACGAGGTTAAATTCTAACTAGTATACACTGCAATCTATGTTATTGAAATATAATGATTGAAGAAACAACGTGTGAGAGAAACTTATGTTCTCATAAACTGTGATCTTGGAAAAGAACAACAAATTGTCAAATTTCTCCAGAAACTACAAAGCATTAGAGAAGTACAAGCTACACATGGGGTATACGACATAATAGCAAAAATTGAAACAAAGACAGAGAGAGAATTAAACTATACAATACAAACCAAGATTCTAAGCTTGAGGCAAGTGAACAGTGTAACTACGCTACAAGCAGAATAATCAAAGCATTAAGAATCAGGCAGATATAATAAAATTATCTTGTAATTTGCCTCATGTTGCAACCAGGTTATATCATTTACACTTTCTGAGCCTTTTTCTTATGCATGGTAAATCTCATCCATATCAAGACTATTGTAATTGCAGTCACTGCTGCAATTAAAATATATTGAAAGATAGGTCCAAATTTTGTTGATACTGGAACATTGAAAATATATGTTACAACATTATGGTCTTTGTCAAAATTATACAGATCTATTTTTAATACGTGATTTCCTGATTGTGTAAATGTGTAATTAGTACTCCACGAGCTTCCATCGTGATATTGTGGGAGAAATTCATGTACCAATACATCATTATGATATATTCTCACACCCATTGTAAAGTGATTGACACCTATTTCGGCATAGTTTGATTTATCCCCATAGGCGCCTTGATTATAATTGAAGACTTTGAATTGTATATGAGTAACTTGGTCTATTGCCGGAATAACTGGCTCTGTTGTAATGATTACCTCGTAATTTCCTATTACCTCAGAATCTGAATTTAATGCATCAGGCTGCCAATTCATTATTCCGAAAATCCCTTCAACAGATGCATTATGAAGTGGTAGCTCTGCGCTTGCATAATGGAATGTAAAAATAATTAAACAATAACACATGGCTAGAATTATTTCTAATTTTTTCATGTGTTATGCCAAGCATGAATCGCTTAAAAATTATACACATGTTTCTTAATTTTCTGTAAAAATAGAAAATCATTATAATGTATTATAAGTAAAGATGACGCTCCAATTCTTATATGAAGGCAAGTTCAAATTTCATATTTGTAAAAATTATGAAAGTGACGATTCTTTGTTGCATTGCCTCCGTTCCCAGCTCACCGTCATACGGCCACCTTTATGGCTTGAACTACCAAGATTGGAAAAATCCCAGTAACAATATCCACATTCAATTTGATACTATTCCATCTACTCCCAGTATGGGCAAGAATGCTACTATGATCTTTAGTGTTCAAGATCTAAAAACGGGTGAACATCTCAAGGATTTTAAAGAGACTATTACAGTGGTAGATAGTCCAGAACCGTACTCAACTCCAAATGCGCTCATACATAAATTTGAAACTATTACAATACATGGAACTGATTTTTCACAAGACTATGTATTTCCAAGCGGGGGAACTTATTACATATGGCTACGAATTGACACTCCAACTGCCATAAATATTGCAAAATTTTCTGTATTTGTTTCATCACCACAATTCCAATTTCTTAACATGAGTCTCATTTTATTACCGGTGGTAATTGTAGTTGTAATATTTGCTGCAACATTAATAACTGTAGCATATTATATTTATAAAAAAAAGCCTAAATGAAAACTTCTCAATAGCAAATTTTGTACAACAGAACAAGATATATCGTGAAGTAACATATCAGGCTCATTTATTTTTTAAACTAGAGGAAATCGAAGATATTTTTAAATAAAAAATTATGGGAGTGGGTCATTTTAGATGTAGTTTTCCAAGTTTAATTGTTGTCAAAATTCCAATACCGCTCATAACACCAGCCACTGCAATTGCTGCTGTCCACGCAATAGATTCCAATGGTCCATGTGGATCATCTGCAGTTGTTAATGCAAATGCATGCGGAGCAATGGTAAAGACAACAATTAGAGATAACACACCAAATAATGCAGTCATTGATTTGGATTTATCTGTTAATGTCTTCATTACAATTTAGAGTATAGGTATCATGGTATTTCAATAACATAGATTGCAGTGTATACTAGCTAGAATTTATGGCATGTTTTTGAAAATCATATTGTGATTGAAATCACTGCAAAAATAATGATCAACTCTACTGTTAAAAAAGTCTGGAGTGTCATATCTGCAATTGAAAGAGATCCTTATTTTTGGAAAGGAATGATCAGAGTAAAAAACAAATCACATGACGGTAACGTGTTTACTAGAGAGGTAACACTGAGTAACTCAGACAAATGTTATCAAAAAATTATTCTTTTCTATCTAGAAGGAATTCATATAAGATGGACTAGAGGTTCGCTTATAGGCGTAAAAGATATTTTAGTAACCCAGATCGGAAACCAAACTCTTTTAGAAGTTCAAATGAATTATACCATCAAAGGAATTGCACAGCTTCGCTCAAGACACATTTCAGAAGAATTGCGAAATGAAGCTGAGTTGGCATTACAGCTTATAAAAGAAGAAATCGAGAAAATTCAGTCATTTGAAATCAAAGAAAGAAAGCAATGGGTGGACTTGATCCGTGAATAAACATAAACGCATCATTGCGAATCAAGAACTAGATGTTACTGTAAATGCCCCTATCAGAACAAGCGAAGTTTTCGCAAGATGTATTACTCAAAATTGTAAAGGATGGCCAATAATAACAGATAATGCGTCAGGTGAGATTCTTTGTGGTTCATGTGGACGAGTTTTAGAAGAGAGATCATTGGAAACGGTTTCGTCACATTGGCTTGATCCTACAGATTATTTGACAAAGAAAAATTCTGGTGCAGTTAACTCTTTGGCAATGTTTGACATGAATATGTCTACAGTCATGTCAAAAAGAGACAGCACCGGAAAATCTCTTTCCAGAACAGTCAAAAATGATTTTTATCGGCTTAACATATTGAACACAAGGAGTACAGTTGCATCAAAAAGTAAAACGCTTCGGTCTGCCCTTTTATTTCTCAATATGTTACAAATGAAATTAGGAATACCTGATTCTATAGTAGAAAACGCTGCACATATGTACCGAAAAGCTGTACGAGCAAAAATGACAATTGGAAGAAAATCAAAAAATATAATGTGCGCATGTATTTATGCATCTTGTAAACAATGTGGAATACCAAGATCAATTCTGGAAATAGCCATTGTTAGTAACATAGGTAAAAAAGAGATTGCAAGAACATATCGCAGCTTAGTGGATAGATTAGATCTATCAATAAACCCGTTTAGCTCTAGAGAATTTCTGTCAAGAATTGCAAATGAAGCAAAAATCAGCGAAAAATCAAGAAGAGATGCAATAGAAATAATTTATGCCATGGAAAAGGCAGGAATAACACAAGGAAAAAATCCAAAAGGATTAGCATCAGCATCACTTTATTTGGCCTGTGTCCTAAATGCAGAAAAAATAACCCAGGCAGAGATAGCAAAGGCCTCCGGGATCACATCGACTACCATAAGAACGAGATATTATGATTTAAAGAAGTTCTATCTTGAAACAATAGACTTGCAACAAGATTGATAAATTTAGGTACAAAACCCGAAAAAATATTAAGAAATACGGTAATACGTAATGCAAATCTTAAAAGATCAATAATACTTACCTAAAGGAGTTGGGCTCAAATATCAAAAAGACATCCACGATTACCTTTAGACTTGATGAAAACACGATAGAGGGGTTGCGTAATGAATCAAGTAATAGAAAAGTAAGCACCAATACGCTTGTAAATCAAGCTTTAAGACAATTTTTGGATTGGGGAATGTACGAATCGACAGTGGGATTTGTTATAATAAACAAACAAGTTTTTGTCCATGTTTTTGGAAAGATGAACCAGAAAGAAATAATAGATATTGCCGCCCGGGTTGGCAAAGATGAAGTAAAGAACATTGCATTATTTATGAAAGGTAGAATCGACATCCAGTCGTTTTTATCATGGTTTGAGTTACGAATGATAAACTCGTCAGTTCAAGTGAGTCACATTCATGAAGACAACCATTTTCACAAGTATGTTATGAAGCACGAATTAGGAAAGAACTGGTCTTTATATCACAAAACAATTCTCGAGCTGATATTTGAAGAAGTATTCAATAAAAAAATTGAGGTAAATATCGATAAAACCATGATTTCATTCGATTTTTCTGAATAACTAATTCATTTTATTTTATAAGCAAATACTGAGTACATGAATAAATTCTAAACAAAAATGATATTCAAAAAATACTACTAGTAATCTAACAAATTTAAGAAATTGGTTGTATTACAGTGTATACTAACTAGGCTTTATGTCAAATCGCGTATGGAATCATATTGAGTCATCCAACTTCTAGTCATGCATATGGAATAGGGTTAATTGCAATAATAGTTGGTGCTGCAATAGGAGTTTCATATTATCAGATGTATTTTATTCCAGAACGTGATGCAAAACCAATAATTCCAGAAAAAATTCTTCATCCGGGAGATACTACAACAATAACCATTGTTCCTGGTGCAGAAAATCAAGCGCAAGAGCAGAATTTTGTTCCAAAAAAAGTAGAGGTACAACTAGGTGTAAACAATAAAGTTGTTTGGAAAAATAATGGTGAGATTGGGCACACTGTTACACCCGATCCGGACAATAAATACAAAGATGCGTATAGTGGAGAATTTGGTTCTCATGGAATCATTCAGCCGGGTAAAACCTATGAATTTCTATTTACAGGTGAAACGAAAATAAAATATCATTGTGATCCACATCCTTGGATGCATGGAGAAATTGATGTTGTTCATGGTGCATTAACTTCCTGATTATTCACATGTTTATGATGTTTTAAGAAACCAGTCACATATTGAAATATTTTTTTATGTATTGCAGTGTATACCTACCAACTTAATTATTTTATTACAAATAAGGTATTGTGCAAATTTTATCCCCATTACGAGTCAGAGTGGATTCAAGAGAGAAACAAATTCTCAGAGTTTTATCAGACAAACATTGTCTTGCCATTCTAAGCATAACAAAAGAAAATGCAATGACTGTTTCAATGATTTGTTCATGCTGTAATATGTCTACAAGTACAGCATATAGAAAACTAGACTTACTTCAAAAACTCAATTTTTTACGTGTTAGATACACTTTACTGTCTAACGGCAAAAAATCAACATCATTTCAATGTAAAATCACGGGAATCAACATATTATTAAGTGAAAATCAACTACAGATTCATACAAATTTTGTATCGATTGAGCGATGACATATGTCGTCTTACATAATGCTTGAATCATTGTGTGATTCTATCCTCAGACTGAACAAAAGCATTCAATCCGTTGCAGTTATCAACAATCATGGTAAAATAATGGAAAAAATTTCAAGAGCCGCGTTTACTAAACAATTTCCCAATCATTTGAATGAACTTTTCTGCATGAGTTGCGTTCTACAGATCTCTATGGGAAAAGATTTTGATGAAAATTATGGCACCATTAACTATTACATATCAGAAAGGTCAAACCTCACAATCATTACTTTTCCATTAGATAAAGATGTAATTCTTATAACAACTAACAAAAATATAAGCCCTGTAACATTAGCAAAAAAGACTGTAGACATAATTAATAATTATGTAAAACATCTTCTTATAATTGAGAAGAGTCAATAGTTATTTGTAATAGCAAATGAAATACTATTACAAAAATCTAGATTCAGTTATGATCATAATGCTTGGAATTTTTTTTCTTATCATAATTTCTAGCAACCACGCCTATGCAGAAAATAGAACTGTTACCATTCCAAACGGTGCATCAAACCCACATTTTGAGACAGAGGCAAAGTTTTGGTATTCTCCTCCCGTGCTTACAATCCACAAGAATGATGTAGTAAAATGGCTAAATTCTGACGCTGAGATTCATACAGTAACCAGCGGCAGAGGAATTGATCGAGGCCAGTTAGCACAGGGTAAGACGAATGGAACTTCTGATGGTTATTTTGATAGTGGTCCATTCGGACCAGGACAGTCTTGGTCTTTTACTTTTGATAAAGAAGGTACGTTCTACTATTTTTGTACAATACATCCTTGGATGGTAGGAGCCATAGTTGTAAGCCAGACAATACCTGACTATGCTACTGATGCAGAAGGAAACAAAATAGAGAAATGGCCTATTGTGCAATACACACAAGACAAGCAAATTGAGGCTGATCTTTCATGGGAACCTCATGTAATTTTAACAGGAGAACAAATCACATTTGTTTTCAACTTCTATGATCCATCTACTTCTTCTTCATTTATGGCTTCCACACCATATCGTTTTGCGATAGTCCAAAATGGAACAGAAATATTCTCAGCTAATGATGTAACACAGTATAGTGGAGGCTACAAATATTTTGTATTTAATGAAACTGGACCTGTAGAATTTAAATTGGAAAATATAGATAACACTGTTAGGTCCACACACTTTTCTACCATCGTATTTAATAATCCATCAGAAATTAAAAAAGAAATTCCAATCATTCAACCAGCAAGAAATCTACAGCTAAGCCAAGAAACAATAATAATCTTTGTCGGCCCACCCATAGCGGCATTTATTTTTATTATAGTTTGGGCAAAATGGGGAGACAAGTTAAGAAGAAAAAAGAACGTTTAGTGTGAATTTTGGTAAAAAACGACAGTATTAAACAAATTTAAACAAACCCACTCCCAGGTCTAGTTTTGAGAGAACTACGCTAACAAAAATCCTAAGGGATTAACATACCATTGCGTTAATCTTGAAAAAGAGAGTATACTTTAGGAAAACTTGAGTCTAGTCTTTGCAGATATTGCAACTATGGAAAATACTGCAATGGCAAGAACTATAGAGGCCAAGACCCCAAATTCTGGAACCACCTGAGTACCAATCACTTCTACCTGAGTGGTATCCTGAGGAATTGATACGGTTATGGTCCTATCAGTATCAGTCTTACTTTCTGCAAAATCAGTATCCGCTCCATCAACTAGAACAAAATATTGATCATCGTTTGCACCATCTTTTGCATCAATAAGAGCTCGTGGCAGCGTGACAGTCAGATTACCATCAGCAGTTGATTGTAATGAAATTATAAGCGATGTATCTGGTGCGCTAATTGACATGTCAGTAACTGTAGCTCCTGTTACGTCATAAGGTATCTGAAATGATTGACCGCTCTGTGCATCTCTTAGTGTATACTGTTGTGATGTTTGTGCAAAAACCGGTGCTATACATATTGAAAACACAATACAAGACATTATCACATAAGAATTCCAACCCATAGGTTCTTTTTTTATTGTGCATTATTTGACCTTTTCTAGAAGATTGTTCTATACAAAGAATTGAAAAATAGTGGTCTTTTAGCAATAAGATAGGCGAATATTTTTGATGATATCACATACAGTACTCTTGCTAGTTCCAGTTTTGTTATTTTTCATCACAGTACCAAGTAGCCAAGCAGAATATTCACAAAATAACCAGGTTACCATCAATGTCAACTATGCAAACGATACATCATATGCATATACAATCCATGCAAGTAGCCATCAAAAATATACAGTTTACCAGAAACATTCATGGACAATAGGTGGTATCAGTAGATACAACCTACAGGCGTATTCAATTGACAATGGTCCAGTTATTCCCATCAACAGATCATCTAGTGGAAACTTCACATTAGATCTAGCATCAGATACTAACCACTCTATACTCTTTATCGCAAAACCACAGTTTGAGGTGTCATTGCAAGGAACCTCCAATGCAATTTTTTCCCCAACATCTCCAACAAATGACAACTGGTTTGATGCAGACTCTGATGTGCAATTCATTGTACCATATATCATATCATCAGACAACAATTACACTAGACAACAGATTGTGGGATGGTCGCTTGACAGCTCTGATATCAACATAATTTCAAATCAAGCGTCAGACACTTTCAAGTCTCCAGTCATTCACATGTCAGAGTCACACAAAATTGATCTAAAATACAAAACCCAGTATTATGTAAACGTCATCACTAATTTTGGTCGAACCCTTGGAACAGGGTGGTATAACAGCGGGACTATTGTAGACATAACTGCACTTCCAGGAAATGATGTTTTGATAAACCACGTATTTTTAGGATGGCAAGGACCGGTCATTGGAAACATAAATCAAGAATCTACCGAGATATCAGTAGACTCGCCAAAGATCCTAGTAGCCAACTGGTCTGCAGATTATACCAACATATCCATGATTGTGATAATCATAATTGCAGTGATAGTTGTTCTTACGATTTACCTAAAAAGGAAAAACATACTCAAATTATGATTAAAAATAGAGCGAGAACTTAAAGCCACCAGATTCGATTACCAAAACGTTGCTACAGAATCAGGATCCAGTAGCCTTGCGGGAAGAGATTCAAAAAATCATGGTAAATAATGGTTTTAAGAGAGAGTGTTATGCAAAGATTCTCGATTACACCATAAACCTGTTTGAGTCAAAGGGTCTTGGTGAAGAGTATTACGGATATCACAATATTGTCCATGAACTAGAAGTAACCTATGTCACTTTACTTGCAGCCCAGGGAGAACGTATTCACGGTATTATCAAACCAGACGACTTTCCATATCTCTTTGTTGCAGCTCTGTTCCATGATTATGATCCTCAAAAAAAGGTTGACAAGCCACACGAAGAAGATGCCGTAAAATTTGTCATGACAGATGAAAAGCTAAACTTGCTACTACGAGATGCAAATATCGATAAAAATTTGATTGCTGCACTAATCCACAGGACAACATATCCTTGGAGCGGAGAAATAAAAGAAGTGACAGAGAAAAAAATCGAAGATTGCCTTGATTCATCAGAGATTGTAAAAGACGATCCTAGCAAGAGAGAACATTTCAAAAAAATAGGATGGTTCCTTTCAGTGGCAGACAGGATTGCAGGATACACTCTAGGAGACTTTGCAAAAGCATTAGAGATGGCACAAAAAAATGCACATGCATTAGCATGGCATCCATATTACATTGTCAGAAGATCTGTTGCATATTTTGAGGACCTTCTCAATAACGATGCAATAATGTATCAGAGTGTATTACAAGCACTTCCAAAAGATATGAGAAAGCATTTCACAGACAATGTTTTGTCGTTTATGAAACTTCGTGAGCAAGAGATTCAGATAGAAGGATCACTTGTCTATGACAATACAAAATTCTTTGCAGTGATTGAACCAATGTCAAACAGACAAGCACCAGATTTCATAGACACATTATCAGAGATTCACAAGCAATTACCAAAACCACTCCAATTCAAAAAAGATGATTTTGTAGAATCAGTCATGGCAAAAGATACTATACTAAACACACTAAGACTAGGAAGTGACAATGGTCCCATCATAGGTTTTACAAAAGGAGGTCCACTTGAGACATACAAATTGCGACCCGAAATAAGTGACGCAAACTATGGCTCAAAAAACACTGCATTCATGGAGCCACTTGCAATCAGGATGGGATATTGGGGACAAAGGGGTGGAAGAGAGATGAGACTGTTATTTAACATGCAGGTCCAGTCAAAAGGATACAAGTATCTCACAAGTTTTGCACTGCGCGATGTCATTACAAGCAGAATTGAAAGAAACGAGCCTATTGAATTTGTAAAGCAATTTGACCCAGAACGCTGGGACTATTACCGTATCGCACTACAATAGCTAGTTTGAGTTCTTTCGTGATATGATGAACTTGGCAAGATGTATTGCACCAATAAATGGCCACGATATTAGCAATACCAAAAACCCAAACCATACTACCTGACCATAATTTACATAACTTGCGGCCACGTTTAGTGGAAATGCATACGATGTAATTCCACCAGGAATCATACCAGACATGAATGGTTGAATGTAGCTTTGTAATGCATTCCACCCCACAAATACTGTAACAAAGAACAAGACTGCTTTTCGTCCCACATACTTTTCAAATCCTTTTCTTTCAATTTTTTGTATTTTTTCACGGAGTTCTTTTACTTCATCATGCAACTTTTCTATTGCAACTTCTGCATTTTTCTGGTAAGAGTCAGAGTCTCGTGGGCCAAGATAGAGAGGTATCATTAGTTGTAGATATTTTTGATCAGATTCTGGAAGTGGTCGTCCCTTTTGTAAAAGGTCAAGAAGATATTCCAATCTGCCTTGGTCACCTTTTCCAAGAATTAGGATTTGCTGAATTGCGCTAATTAGATCTTCTGACAACAATTTGAACCGGAATTTGCCCAGATAAAAGCGATAGCACTTGGCGATATCTAGACCTGAGCCATTCCCACTATGGCTCTTGGAAAGACATCTTTGCGTTGCTCTTCTTCCTTGAGATATTCCTCATACCCACCTATTGATTGCAAAGATTTTGTATCCATTATCTTGTATTTTGATATCTTTGCCCTACGAAACAGGTCTTCTAGATCATCTTTTGAGAACCATTTTGAGTAGACACCTTTTGATGTTCGAAGTATTGCATTTTCTGCATCTTGCTTGGATGTCATTATCTCACCCACTGTTCTTTTGACTTCTCTACCATAGAATTTTTTAAGTCCAAAATCTTTGAAGAGTTTCTTGTTAAAGACAGAAATCAGTATGGTACCATGAGGCAGTGCAAGATTTTTCATCGATTTTAGCATCTGTACCTGCAATTCTGTATTTTCTTGGTTTCCTAGCGTCTGAAATGTGCATACGATAACCTTGTGGGTATCATCTAGAATCTTTTTGTTCAGATTAAAATTCTGGGCAATTCCAGTTATTGGAAATATTCGCTTGTTTAGAAATTTGCCCAGGCCATATTTTTTGAGTAACCTAGTAGAGTGCGATATCATTTCTTCAGAATAGTCTATCCCTATGACATATCGCAGGTTTTTTTCATAGTTTGCATCATATTGATACAGCCTACTAGTTTCAGGATTTTTTTTCAGATCCTTGCATGAATTAATTCCAATTTTAGATCCTAAAAGTATGAGATATCTTCCAGGTCCAGAGCCTGCATCAACAAATGTCACCTGTTTTTTTTTCAAAAGAGAGTCAAGATAATTTGTTATAAAAATCTCTTCGAATCTTTCATAGGATCTAGCAGACCAAGCAGCTTCCGTATGGTGTACAACATTTCTAAAATATTGTCTTGCCATGTACTTGCTTGCAATTATTCCTTTGATGATATCGTGGTCATTTTTTGAGAGCCCGCCCAAATGTAGTCTCTCTTTTATTTTTCTTGCAAGTATTCCATTTGTACAAATTTCATGTCTTATGTTAGGTGCAAGTAAATTCAGATAATCATCTTTGAAGATGTATCTAGATGAGCAGTTTGCGCAAAACAAATTTTCACTTTTTTTAGTTGTCTTGTCAAACTGTAACTTGTGCCCACATACAGTGCAATTTGCAATTATCGGCTCAAGGCTGGACAAGATTTACTGTTCTGACTTGGAGTCATCATATGCGTCTTCATTGCTTTTCTTTTTAGCAACCTTTTGCTTTGATGAGCCCTCGTCTTTTATGTAAGTATCATAAGTTCGATACACCTGTCGTATTGTTTTAAGATAAGACTCAAAGTCTGGAAGCTTTATTGGTTCGTAAAAGTAATTCATGTGAACTTTGGTCAGATTGTTCTTTGATATTCCGACACCTTCGAGTACATGAATTGGTTTGCTGTCAACAGAGTGCACCCATCCAAGAGACCTTATCTTTTCCACCATCTCTTCAAAGTGGCCAGCGTCGTTTGTCACTATCCTTAGGATAAAGTCATAGTTTTGTCCCTCTCCTTGGATGACATCAATTGTTGTAACAATGCTGTATTCCCGACTAATTTCCACCAGGTTGTTGTACATCTCAGAGTATGGAATAACTCGGCGCTCAAAAAGCGGGTTCTGAGTTTTGATAAAAGTATAGAATTGGTTGTCGAATAGCTTGCTTGGATCAACTAGAATCCATTTTATCCTGTCGTCTCTTTTGCTGTCTGCACCAGTATTGTGCTCCAAGATAACACGTTTTTTTATCAACTCTTCAATTCTGCCCTTGACATTATCTCTAGACAGCACATAGCCGTGTTTTTCAAGTTCCTTGTTTGCAGTGTCAGGAGTAGCACCGCCCTGTAAGATTTGCAATATTAAAACATCAAGTGGGCTGATATCGTTTTTTGTAAGATTCTTCAGCGGGATTGCTTGTTCAGGGTTGTCTGTTCCTCTGCCTACCATGATGACAAGGTCTCATACTATTATTAAAAACATTTACTACATTTTTGTCGCAAAAATGTTAAAACGCCAATGTTTTAGGCACGGCCAAGTTTGGGTTATGCCTAAAATGACCCCAACATTTCTGCGGCAAAACGTGTTCTAATTGATTTATAATTTCTTTGACAAGTAATGCCATGACAACAATACCAGCAGTTGAAAGAACTGAGCAAGCAAAATGCAGTACCTGTGCTTGCAACTGTACACAACTATGCACCCAATGTGGAAGAAACTTTTGTGCAAAACACCTACTTGGACATGCTGAGAAATGCAGTGGATACAAGACAGTCATCCACAAGATACTGGAAAATGACTTTAGAGAAATTGTAAAACAAGTCATGGAGGCAATGCTAAAATCGATATGACTCGCACCAAATCCCCTGATGAGTCCGTGAAATCCGGACGAAACAATATTGTCGGGAGAAAACTAGGAGGTGAAACATAGAGAATGAATGGAACCAAAATACAGCTAGTTCTTGCAATCAGCGCAGGATCATTGCTATTGAGTGCAAGTTACATGGGGTTTGCCTGGGCAGATTCAGGACAGGATTCTTTAGGTAACATACAGATCAAGGCAACCGATGCAATAAAGAAGGATCCTGGCATGATGAAGATACTATACAACATAGAACTCTTCAAGCAACAATATGCAGCACAACAACAAAAGCAAGCATACCAAGCTCAACAACAACAGTTGATTGACCAGCAACGCAAACTTGCAAACGAATACTTGCAAGCAGACCTTGCTAGCGCAAACAATGTCAATGATATGAGCA
>Ga0207700_10000314_pt1 | contig 28445 bp, 32 predicted proteins | sample LARL82metaG_FD_184348 | JGI IMG/M metagenome (GOLD analysis project Ga0207700, IMG submission 184348) | Corn, switchgrass and miscanthus rhizosphere microbial communities from Kellogg Biological Station, Michigan, USA - LAR L8-2 metaG... | ecosystem: Host-associated > Plants > Roots >...
CCGCCAGCATTTCACCGCCGATCTTCTGAAACAATCTCGGCAACGCCGGGCCGTCGACACTGATGTCGTGAGCATTGGCGATGAGACCACGCATGGTCGCGCTCAGGTCTTTTCCCATTGTGCCGGAGAACGCCATCAGAACCAGAGCGCCACCTGCGACTACGAACCAGGTATTGACCTCTTGGCTCTTGACCACATCGCCGCGCTTGAGCGCTTCCTCAAGACGCTTTTGAGTCGGTTCTTCTGTTTTGTTTTCGTTATCGTTGAATTCCTCAGCCATGCGCGCTCCCGATCAGCCGCGCGCAAGATCGGCAAGGACACCTTCGAGATACCCGACAAACGTCCCCATCATTGCGCCGATTACCAACAGGAGCAGTAACAGGCCGAGCAAGATCGAAAGCGGCAAGCCGATAAAGAAAACCTGCATCTGGGGCATCAGTCGCGACAGAACGCCGAGCCCGATATTGAACAAAAGGCCGAACACGAGAAATGGGGCCGACAGCTGGATGCCAATCCGAAACGATGTAGCGATAACCTTCGTGACATGCTGCGCAGCATCTCCCATCAAGGGCAGTTCGCCGGGCTGGAAGATCGTGTAGCTCTCGTTCATTCCCGCAATGACAAGATGATGCAGGTCGGTGGCGAAGATCAGGGCAACGCCCATAAGCGTGAGGAAATTTCCGACCAGTACTCCCTGCTGATTCTGAGTTGGGTCGACCGCCGTGACAAATCCCAGCCCCAACTGCTGCGCAACGACGGCGCCGGTAATCTGCAGGGCTGAAACCGCCAATCGTCCGGTAAGGCCCAGCACTACCCCGACGGTCAGCTCCTGGAACAGCAGAACCAATACAGGGCCAAAAGTCTTGAGATCGACCGCATACGCCTTCTGATGCGCTGGGAGGAGAATTGCCGTCAGTACCAAGGCAATGGCCAAGCGTACCCGCGACGGCACGCTCAACTCCCCTACGCCGGGAAGAAGCATGACCATGGCGCCGACGCGCGCGAACGTTAGAAGAAATGCGGTCGCCACCGCAGGCAGGAATGAGATATCGATCCGCATTGACGCCTAGCCGCTCACGATGCGTGCTGCGATCCGCAACATTTCGGCGTGCATTTTCTCGGCCATAAACGGTAGCGCGATGATCAGCGATATGAAGATCGCGAGGATTTTTGGCACGAAAGCGAGAGTCATCTCCTGGATTTGCGTGAGGGCCTGCAACAGCGAAATGGCGAGCCCGACGACAAGCCCGACCAACATGACGGGACTTGAAACGACGACAAGCGTAAAGATGGCGTCACGAGATACATCGAGGACTTCAGGGCCGGTCATGTCGACACCTAAATCGGCATTTTCATAATGTCTTCGTACGCTTGGATGACTCGATCGCGGACCGCGACCACCGCATCAATGGCAACCTCCGTTTCGGAAACCGCCGTCACCACGTCAACGATGTTGGCCTTGCCGGTGGTCGCAGCGCGGGTCTGTGCGTCGGACTTGCGACCCATTTCAGCGACCGAGCTGATTGCATCCTTGAGCACTGAAGCAAAGCTTGTGTCGGCAGCGCCTTGGCCGCCTGGCGGCCGAGCCAGCGAAAGAGAGTTGGAGTCAGATGCAATGCGCGCGACCGTGGCGTAAGCGCTGGCAGCGGCGAGAGGACTAGCCATGTGAGTCTAAACCTTTCAGGCTTTCAAGATGTCGATGGTGCGCTGGAGCATGCGACGCGTGGCACTGATCACATTGATGTTGGCTTCGTATGATCGTTGCGCGTCGCGCATATCCGTCATTTCGATCAAGGGATTCACATTCGGGTATTTGACATTCCCGTTGCTGTCGGCCGCCGGATGGCCCGGTTCATATTTCATTCGAAATGAGGAGCCGTCGGTTTGTACCTTGCCGAGCTCAACGAGCTGAGTGTCGAGCGAACGGTCAAGCTCGCTGCGAAAGGTCGGAATCTTTCTTCGGTACGGATCAGCGCCAGGGTTCTGAGGCGTTGAGTCCGCGTTGGCGATGTTTTCGGAGATGATACGCATGCGCCCCGCCTGGGCTCTCAGGCCGGAAGCCGCGATCGTGAGCGTCTTCAGAAGATCCAAGGTTGCCCTCCTCGCAGCCAGTGTTCAGCGTTTGCCAAGAGCGGTCTTGATGAGATTGAGACTTCGCGTGTAGAGCGCCGTCGCTGTCTGAAAGTCCATCTGGTTGGCGGCCACCTTCATCATTTCTTCTTCCAGATTCACGGCGTTGCCCGTTGGCCGCACATCAAAGGTGCGCGTATTCGCGTTCTTAAAAGGCGATTGGCTCAAGCCGACACCCTCGATATGCCCGCTATCGGTGCGCGACAGGGAGACGGGCGTGACACCACCGGAAGCAGCGAGAGGCGAATCGTCGAACTTGAGTGGCGCAAGATCGTGCGCACGGAACCTGGGCGTATCGGAGTTCGCGACGTTCTCGGCCAAAACCCGCTGACGGGCTTGCGACCAGTCGAGCCGCGTGCGCAGCATGGACAGAATAGGAATATCGGCAAAGGCCATCCCCAGCCCCCAGAAAGTATCCACAGCAGCAACAACGTCGCGCTAGGCAGACTTTGCCGGTCGTATGGTTAACGGCGGGTAAAAAACACGCTGCCGGAACAAGTTGAGCCGGGTGGTCCTTAAGGATTAAGGGCTTGAAATTGGCCGCCGACTGCAAATTGCCACTTTATTTATTAATCCTCTGTTAGTATTCAGGGCGGCAAATTGTACCTATTCGCATTAACCATTCGGGCGATTCTCGCCCGGTGAACTGCGGCATAAAGAACGGAGCGCGTTAATGTTCGAGAGCTTGTTTGGCTCGGAAATGCCGTTGGCCGCCCGATTCTTTATTGCCTTCCTGGTTGTGCTGGCCTTGATCGGAGTCACCGCATGGCTGGTGCGGCGCTTCGGAGCAAACCGTCTCGGAAGCACGGCGCGGGGTAGACAGCCCCGGTTGGCCGTCATAGACGCGGCAACGGTCGATGGACGTCGGCGTCTGGTCCTGATCCGTCGCGACAATATCGAACATCTTCTGATGATCGGCGGCCCCACTGACCTGGTCGTGGAGCCGAACATCGTACGCGCGGTGGCAGCGCGCGAAGTCGCCCGCGAGCCCGCGCGGACTGGAGCGCCCGCCGAACCCGCGGTGCGCCCTTCCCCGGCCGTCGAAAATGGCTGGCCCTTGCAGCCAGTCGGCGAGCCAGCCCCGGCGCACCCGCCTCGGTCCTACCGGCCAGCGGCAACCGACGAGCCGTGGATAGCGCCGGAGCCAACCGCACGTCCGCGGCCGGCCGATATCACAGGGATTGCCAACGAATTGTCGAACCGCCTCAACAATCCGGATACACCGCCGGTTGTTCGCAACGAACCACCTCCGCGTTCACCCGCACCGCTGAGCGAACCTGCGTCAACGCAAGCCGATCACAATCTTGCGGAGATGGCGCAACAGCTCGAGGCCGCGCTCCGTCGTTCGCCCGCGCCGGAAGGCCGACCACCGGTCACCGATCCCCTCGCAGGACATTTGCCCGGCGCTACTGTCAAAGGAAGCGACCCAGGTGCACGCGCGCCTCTGCGCGATCACAAACCACGGGTCGAGCCGAAATTCGAGCCGAAGGCAGAACCAAAATTCGAGCCTCGCTCCGAACCCAAGTTCGATTCAAAGCTCGAGCCGCGTGAGCCGGCCCCAACCCCCGGCAAAAACCTCTACGAAAATCTCGAAGAGGAGATGGCCAGCTTGCTGGGCCGTCCACCAGGGAAATCGTGACACGCAATTCCAGCCGCCGTGTCCGTCTTGTGACGGTGGCGGTTGGGGTAGCCGGGATCCTCATCGCGACGGCACCGGTCGCCGCGCAGGACATCAGCGTTAACTTCGGACAAGGCAACGGTCTGACCGAGCGCGTCATTCAGATGATCGCGCTGTTGACCGTGCTGTCGCTGGCGCCCTCGATCCTTGTCATGATGACATCGTTCACACGCATCGTCGTCGTGCTGTCGCTTCTGCGGACTGCGCTGGGCACGGCAACAGCACCGCCAAATACTGTCATCGTTTCGCTGGCACTGTTCTTGACCGCATTCGTGATGGGCCCTGCCCTGCAACGCGCCTACGACACGGGCGTCAAGCCGCTGGTCGCCAACGAGATAACCGCGGAGCAGGCGTTCGAGCGCGGCTCGCAGCCTCTGCGCGCGTTCATGCAGAAGAATGTGCGCGAGAAAGACCTCAAACTTTTTTCCGACATGGCAAAAGAGGCCGAACCAGCAAAGCCCGAAGACCTGTCGCTGCGCATCCTGGTGCCGGCGTTCATGATTTCGGAACTCAAGCGCGCCTTTGAGATCGGCTTCCTCCTTTTCTTGCCGTTCTTGATCATCGACCTCGTCGTCGCTTCAGTGCTGATGTCGATGGGCATGATGATGCTGCCGCCAGTCGTGGTATCGCTGCCATTCAAATTGATCTTTTTCGTTCTCGTGGATGGCTGGAGCCTGGTCGCTGGTTCGCTGATCCAGAGCTACGGCGCCTAGCCGATCTCAGCCCTTCCGATTGGCGTCATATTCGTCTGAACAAAACGGTCCGCCCTGGAAGCGATCACCGATCGGATCGGCGGCGAGCTTCGCCTGCTCTGCCATCGCCTGAGCACGGAATTCTTCCGAACGATATTCGGGACGATAGCCGAAACGCGCGGCATTGCTGTTATCCCACCACCCTGCCTCGTTGTTCGAAGCGCCATAGAAAATTTCGAAGCGGATGTCCGGATGCTCGAGACCGATGCGAACAAGCTTCGCGAGATCTTCCGGTTTGACCCAGATCGACAATCGCCGCTTGTCGAGCGGACTGTCATTTACGTTGCCGATGCGTATGCACGTCACGCGCAGTCCGTGCTTATCGGCATAGAGCGCACCGACCGCCTCCCCGAAAGCCTTGCTGACCCCATAGCGACTGTCGGGACGGACAGTTACGTCGACCCCAATTTTTCGCTCACGAGGGTAGAAGCCCACGGCGTGATTGGAAGACGCAAACACGACGCGTTTAACGCCCGAGCGATATGCGGCCTCAAAAAGATTGTAGCAACCCACAATGTTGGACTTGTGGATCGTCTCCCAAGGCCCTTCGACCGAATAGCCCCCGAGATGCACAATGCCGTCGATCCCGGCGGTGATGTTCTCGACTTGCCTGTAGTCCGAAAGATCAGCGGCAATGAACTCCTCATCCGCGTGAATATCGGCGGGTTTTCGTATGTCGCTGATCCGGATGCGCGGATAAGCGCCGTGAAGCAACTTGCGCAGTCGGGTTCCAACGTCTCCGGCAGCGCCGGTAATCAGAATGGTTTGCATGAGTCTCTCGTGCACTCGACGGATGGAATTTGCTACGGGCTATTCAGGACCGTGCTCAGCCGCAAGCCTTTGATAGCGCTGGCGACTGTTTAGGAGGTGGCGTTGCATGGCCTGCCGCGCCTGAGACACCGCATGGGCGTCGATCGCTTGCAATATCTGCTCGTGTTCTTTCTGAAACGTGTCAAGCTGGACACGACGAGCGGCAGAGGCCGGCCCATTCCAGATTGACCGCCGCGGGATGATGAAACTGCCGAGATATTCGAGGAAGCGAGTGAATTGAGGGTTTCCGGTGGCGGTGGCAATCGCACAGTGAAAGGCGAAATCTTCATCGACTGCACCCTCTTCACTGTCGATGGCCGTCTGAATTGCGTTGAACTTATCGACGATCTTTTTAAGTTGAGCCGGAGAAGCACGCTCGGCGGCAAGTCCGGCCGCTTCGATCTCGACCCCGGTGCGCAACTCCATGACGTTGAGTACCTCGCGCAGGGACGAACGTTCGTCGAAATCGACGCGGAAGGGTCGCCGCACATGACTAGCTACAAAAGCGCCCACCCCTTGCCGCGTGACCACCAGCCCGTCGGCGCGCAGCGCTGCAACCGCTTCACGAATAACGGTGCGACTGACGCCGGTCGCGGCGATCATTTCCTGTTCGGTAGGCAAACGTGCGCCCGGCGGCAGTTTGCCGGTAGTGATATCCGCGGTTAAGCGCGCGACTAATTCCGCCGTAAGACGGCGCGGCGCATCGAGCGGCTGAAGCAGCGCGAGTTTTTTTGGAAATGGCTTGGTCAAACGCTTGACATCATCCCGGGAGGTCAGGTCATCATATGACCTGATGAATAACACGCGCGGCGGCATCGATCAATCAGCCGTGCTTGCTTCGCCAAAGATCTGGGAGGAATAACTCATGATGAAGGCTCGCATCGCGTCTGTGGTCGCCGGCGCTTTGTTCACCGCTGCGGCTCTTACGTCAGGCCCTGCGCTCGCACAGCAGAAATTGGTTTTGAAAGCCTCTGATGTCCATCCGGCCGGCTATCCGACCGTGGTGGCTGTCGAGGATATCGGCAAGAAACTCGAGAAGGCCACCAATGGCCGCTTGAGCGTGCAGATGTACCCGTCAATGCAGCTCGGCGGCGAGAAAGAAGCGATTGAACAGGCGCAGGTCGGCGCGATCGCATTTGCGCGCGTCTCGGTCGGCGCGCTCGGCCCCGTGATCGACGAACTCAATGTGTTCAATCTGCCTTACGTGTTCCGTAACACCAGCCATATGCAGAAAGTTATCGACGGCCCGATCGGCCAGGATCTGCTCGACAAGGTAACCAACAGCGGCAAGGGCCTGATCGGCCTCGCCTGGATGGATGCCGGCGCGCGCAATTTTTACAACACCAAGAAGCCGATCAAGACCATGGCCGACCTCAAAGGCATGAAGGTTCGCGTCATGGGCAACCCGATGTTCGTCGAGATGGCGAATTCCATGGGTGGTAACGGCGTCGCCATGGGCTACGACCAGGTGTTCAACGCGCTGCAGACCGGCGTGGTCGACGGCGCCGAAAACAATCCACCGAGCTTCGTGTTCGACAACCACTATCAAGTAGCCAAGTTCTATACCGTCGACGAGCACCTGATCGTGCCGGAGATGGTGGTGTTCTCGAAAAAGATTTGGGACACCCTGTCCAAGGAAGAACAGGCGTTGCTGGTGAAATTTGGCCATGAAGCTCAGCAGGAAGAGCGCAAGCTTTGGGAAGTTTACGAAAAGCAGGCGATGGACAAGGCGAAGGCCGCTGGCATTCAGATCATCGAAGTGTCGGACGCCGACAAGAAAGCGTTCCAAGACGCAGTCAAGCCGGTTTGGGACAAATACGGTCCGAAACACGCCGACATGGTCAAACGCATTCAAGACGTGAAGTAGTTGTAATCGTCATCCAATGGCGCCGGCCGGGCTCAGCAACGAGACCCGGCCGGTTTTTTGTAAGAGGCCCCGATGAAAGCACAATATATCCGCGCGATGGATGCCCTCCACCGGGCTTGCGAGATTCTGGCTGGCGTCTGTCTCGTCATCATCACGCTCATCATCCCCTACGGCGTGTTTTGCCGTTACGTCCTTAACAGCGCTGCGTCCTGGCCCGAGCCGATGGCGGTGCTTCTGATGATCGTGTTGTCCTTTCTGTCGGCGGTGGTCTGCTATCGCGAATATTTGCATATCGGCGTCGGCGTATTGCCAGCCTACCTCAACGAGCGGGCGAAGACCTATCTCGGCTGGTTTTTGGAGACGTGCATGCTCGCCACCAACCTGTTCATGCTGGTGTGGGGCATCAAACTGGTTCAGGCAACGTGGAACCAGAGCATCCCGGATTTCCCGATCTTCAGCGTTGGCCTGTCGTATCTGCCGATCCCGGTAGGCGGCGCGCTGACCGCGCTGCTCGTGATCGAACGTTTCATGACGCAAAAATTCTTCGCCGAACCCGAAGCCGAAACCGTCAGCGGGCTGACGACCGAATAACGCCAAGGGGGCGGTCAGGTCATGGACATTTTTATTCTCATCGGCAGCTTCACTATTGTCTGCCTCGCCGGCATGCCGGTCGCCTATGCGCTGGGTATCGCCTCCATTCTCGGTGCGCTCTACACCGGCATCCCGCTTGAAGCGGTGATGCTCAAGGTTGCCGGCGGCATGAGCGGGTTCTCGCTGTTGGCGATCCCATTTTTCATTCTGACGGGCGCGATCATGGCGGTCGGCGGCATGGCCGAGCGGTTGATCAATCTCGCCAAAGTGTTCGTCGGCGCGATTCGCGGTGGCATGGCATTGGTCAATATCTTGGCCTCCACGATGTTCGGCTGCATCTCGGGCTCGTCGGTCGCCGATACCGCCGCGGTCGGTGGCGTGATGATCCCGCAGATGATCAAGATGGGCTACCCGCGCCTGTTCGCAGTCAACGTCACCATTTCGGGTTCGTTGCAGCCGCTGCTGGTGCCGCCTTCGCACAACATGATTATTTACTCGATCGCGGCCGGCGGCACGGTGTCGGTCGCCCATCTGTTCATGGGCGGCATCATTCCCGCGCTACTGCTCGGCCTGTCGCTGGTCATCCTCGTTTTGTACATAGCCCACCGCGATAATTTTCCGAAAGGCGAACAGGTCAAATTCAACCAGATCGGCAAGATCGTGCTCGACGCGGTCTGGGGCATGGTCACCATCGCCATTATCCTTGGCGGTATCTTGTCCGGCGTCTTCACGCCGACGGAATCCGGGGCGGTTGCCTGCGTCTACGCCTTCCTGGTGACGATGTTCGTCTATCGCGACGTAAAATGGAGTGAAATTCCAAAACTGATCGGCCGCGTGATCCGCACCGTCGGCATGGTGATGATCATGATCGGCTTTTCGATCTCGTTCGGTTACATGATGGCGTTGCTGCAGGTGCCGGCGATCGCGACGCAATTCTTCATCAACATTTCCAGTGACAAGTATACCTTTCTGCTCTGGATCAACATCCTGCTGTTGCTGCTCGGCACGTTCATGGATTTGGCGCCGATGCTCCTGATATGCACGCCGATATTCCTGCCGGTGATCAAGACCTTCGGCATCGACCCCGTACATTTCGGAATCATCATGATTCTCAATCTTGGCATTGGCCTTCTGACGCCTCCCGTCGGCCCGACGATGGTGGTCGGCTGCGCGATCGGAAAGGTATCAATGGAGGCCGTCTCAAAAAGCATTCTCATATTCTATATTCCAATGGTGATCGTGCTCTTTCTCGTCACCTATATCCCCGCGTTGTCGCTCTGGCTGCCTCACTTGATTCTGGATTGATGACGGACCTGCGGCACTTGAGCAGGTTGCCGCGCAACAGGACACAACAATCAGCGTGTTTTCGCGCGCGGTTTTGACGGAGGGGAAATCGAGCCTGTGGGCTCTTTGTCAGGCTTGGATGACTGGCCAGGCGGTGCCTTGGGCGGCAGCGGCGAGGTCCCGCCATCAGGCGTCAGTCCAGAACTTGCGGATTTCTCAGGTGCGGCGGGCGTCGATGAGTCCGTAGCGCCCTGCCCTGGCGCACCGCCCGGGGAAAGAGCATTTGAATCCGGATATCGCGTCCGCAGATCGCGCAGGAAACCATCAAGGGTGTCGATACTCGCTACTTTCTTGGCGATATCCTGGAATTCAACCCCATTGGTTCCGACCGGAGCAGTCACCACGTTGAACGCGCGGCGGTCAGGGCCGTCTGCGAATTTCGCTTCGTACTTTTCGCGCAGGCGCGCCAACCCGATCGCCTCCTCACCAAGCGCATAGCCGATGGCCGCCCGGAGAATGTCGGATCGCTCGCTGTCGCTCAATGATTCAAACTGACGCCAGCGATCGCCGTACAGAAGTTCAATCTGCTCGCCCGCGTCCCTCCAGCGCCGTGCCGCCCACAGAATGTCTGAGCGCAGCCGTCCAGCTTCGCGACTGTTGATGTTCGTGATCAGTTCCAGAGCCAGGTCGTGTCGTCCAAGAGTCGACAGCGCGCGGGATTCGAGCAGAAGACGCTGGTCGCGAAGATCGTTGGACAAATCTGCGACGCGCGTCGTCTGCAGGGCGGCAAGCGCCCTGTCCGCCTTGCGGTTCATCAGGTAGACGACCGCCAGACGCGTCGCGACCTGTGCCCGCGCAGCACCTTGGAGCCGATTGTCGACCTGGTGCTGGAGCAATTCAGCCGCCTGATCGAGTAAATCGACCGAAACAAGCCGGTCCGACAAACGCCGTATCATTTCATCGCCGCGGCGGCCCATCGGCGTCAGTTCGCGGAAATCGTAGAAGAGACCGAGGGCCTCGACCGGTGGCAAGGCCTCACCTTTCCCGCCGAGGAACAAGCTATCGAAAGTGACTGCCGCCTCGTCCTGAATTTTGCGCGTCATGTCAGAGTTAGGATGCGCAAGCAACGCCGTTCTCATGACGTGGAAGGCATCGCGATAGCGGCTCTCTTCCGTGTAGAGATGAGCCAGCACTTTAAGACCTTCTGTTTCGGTCTCGTCTCCGCGCCAGACTGTCGTCAGTGTTTCCAGGTCGTTGATGACATCCTTGCGCCCAACGCCGCCGGTCGCCGATGCGAGTACGATCTCACGAAGTCGCCCCTGCGCCGCAGCGCGCCGGTCGTTCGAAATCGCCGCGCTGCGATAGCTTGAAAGCGCGTCCTCGTTTCGTCCGAGGCCTTCGTAGAGGCGCCCCAAGAGGACATTGATGGTCGGTTCAAGATCGGCCGTCACCCCGACTGTCTCAAAATCATTGACGACGCGGGTGGCACCGTTGAAGTCCCGCAACTCAATTGATGACCGCAACGCTTCCTTCATCGCCATTCGCTGCAGTTCGATCGGAAGGGCGCCGATCGCTGCACTCACGGTCTTGAAGATGTCGCGCGCATCGACCCACCGGCCTTGTCGTGCGAGCGCGATCGCGCGCCAGATGGGCGCGTCATGCTGATTACCGACCTGCGGCTTCGACAGCTCTTTGAGCGCTTCATCGGGTCGGTCAAGCATCACGTTGGCGACCGCGGTGAGCACACTTCCCGTGATGTCTTCTGAACCGCGCTGGTCGGCGAGCGCGACGTTGAGAACGGCCTTGGCTTCGGAAGCCATGTCACGCGCGAGATAAAAGCGCGCAAGATTGAAGCGTGCCTGCCGTCGTTTGGCCACCGGCGCCGAGGCTGCTAGCCCCATCAATTCCGATTGGCGGGTATTAAAGGGCGCATCACGATCAAAACCCCAAAGCTGTGTGTCGAACGTGAACGCACGGAAACTGACCGCGACTTGCTGCTGGCCCAGCGCGGTGGCCGACAGAGACAACCCGGCCGGTCGACCGATCGAGATTTTGTCGACGCTCAGCTCGGCCGTAACATCGTCCGCGACCGGCTGTACGGTGACCCCATGAGCAGATGGCAATACGTGCAGCTCGACAAAGTCCTGCACCTTCAGAAATCCGCGTGCCGGTGCAAGTGCTGTGATCACGAGCAGACGGTCTCCGATGTCGGGATCCTTGACAGTATGAATGGCGCGTGGATTCTCGAATGGAATCGCAATGCTTGCGCGATTTTTTCCGACGATACTGCGTGCGATGCCGAGCGGCTGAATGGACGCAGTTGTCGTGTCGGCGATTTTGACGACCCATGCCGGGCCATCAGCTTCAAGGCTTGCCATCCGCGGCCGCGCGAGTTTGATCCGCACGATCGCCGCTCCGTCATCGGCCCGCTCGAATAGAACCTCCCGCACACCGTTGTCGTTATCGGCCTGAAGCGCTGCGAGATCGATCTGCGCAGGGGTATCAAAGACGAGCCAGAGCGTGTCGGCGCGTTGAAAGGCCGCGGCGGGGGTCGGCCCAGCAAACGGAAAATCGACGCGCACGCTGGCGCCCGATTGCTGCGCAGTCGCTACCACCACGGCGTTCGGATTGGCTTTGGGACGAACCCCATCCGCGTCTGTGACGAAAGGCTGCGTTGTTTTCACAACGGGTGGTGCGGCGGGTGAAGGCTCAGCAACCGTCGCGGGCACTTGCGGCGCAATCGAAGCAGGCGCGGGTGTTGTCGGTTCGGAGGATGCCTGAGATTGCTGCGATGGTAATGGACTTATGGTCGCCGCAGGCTTCGTTTGTTTGTCATCTTTCGCAGGAGAGCCTGCTTCAGGCGCAGGTCTGGCGATCGGCGGCGCGGACGCTTCCATTTTCGGTGGAGCGGCTTTGGGCAGGATTTCTGCTGCCGGACTTTTCGAAGGTTTGGTTTCCGGCAATGAGATTTTTGGCGTCGGGTCGGGAGCTTGCCTGGTGGCGGCACCCTCCTCCGCCTGCTTTGCCTTGGCGCCATCAAGCCCGATATCGACGACGATGCTGCGATCCTCACGGAAGGTGCGAACCTCGGGCGTTCCGTTAAGGGTAAAGACGACAGCAACCGAGTCGAAATCTACCTCGGCCTCGATGGATTTAAGGGTTTGCGGCAGCGAGGCCTTGGCGTCGGCGAGATCCCAATTCACCTGTTGATCGAAGTTCAAAGTGACGCGGCCGTCAGCACGTTCCGGAACGACATTGACCGTCCCAGGCATCGTGAAAACATAACGGACAAATGTCGGTTGGCTCGCAACCTTCACCCGGACAAGCGGCGGTTTCTTCTGCTTGTCGGCCGCACGCTGCTGGTGCAACTGCCGTTCCGCATCGCGCGCGCGTCGCACGAGCTCATCGACAACTTCTTGCGGCAGGCCCGGCATCGGGCCCTTCCAATTTTCCGGCAAGAGATCGACATATAACTTCTCAGCCGCGGAAATCGTGTTCAACTTCACCTTGCGCGTCAGGGCGATTCGGATCGCGCTGCCGTCCGGGTCGCGGCGCGCAGCGCTGATAAAGTCTGGCGCGTTCACATTTAAACGTTCGACGGCGAGCGCCACCGGCTTGTTGAACGAGATGACGACGATCGCTCCAGAAATACGGGTCGTCGCCTCGACGGCCTCATCGAACTGGAACGTCAGCCGCAGGTAGCCGCCGTCCGCGACGGCCTTGACCTCACCTTTGATGGGGTCGTCAGCGCGGACTGAGCAGACCGGCGCAAGGGCAACCAGCGCCAGCATCGCCACAAACACAGGCAGCCAGCCGGAGCCGACCCTTGGCCGCACCCGGTTGCGCAAAAGCATACGCTTCAGCCTGAATGGCAGAGCCGTCATAAGGCCGTTCCAGCCGGCGAGCATGCCGGTCGCGCTAGCCTAAGGTGGTGCGTTTAATGCGGCGTTAACCGTCGCGATCAGTTGTCGCTCGGCTTGCCTTCGATCTTGGGCAACTGGTCCGGAGTTTGCGCTTTGGGCTGGGCGCTGGCCCGGTTGGCGAGTTCGACGGTCAGACGCTCCGCAGAATCCGGGGACATTTGCCCGAGGATTTCGGACATTTTGCGCGGGTTGATCTGGGTCGACACATCGACCAGGATCTTCAAATCGAGGCGGTCGAAGATTCGGGCGGCATCCTTTGACTTCATGTTCTCGTACATGGAGACAATGCTTTTGAAGCGTTCCGTCCCCACCTTGTCGCGTGTGCCGATCGCAGTATTGACGCGGCTTTCGGTGTCCTTGAGTTCTACGACCTTGTCCTCAAGACGCTTTTCTGCCGCCTTGATCAGGTTCTCGCGCATTTCCAGCTCTCGGTTGCGCGTATCGAGTTCCTGTCGCCGAGTTTGCAGGCGTTCGAGGATCGCCCGCTCGCCCGGCGATGCCACACGGCCCGGCTCCAACGGAATTGCGGCCCCAGCGACTTCGAGTTTCGGCGACTCCGGCGGCTTGTCGCTGACCCGGAGTGCAGGCTCGCTCGGTTTGTCGTCCCCACCAACCGACCCCGTGACGTCGGAGCGCGCATTGAAATTGAACATCTCCTGCGCCCAGGGCTGTTTCCGCCCAGCGGCGTCGATTTTGGCTTGCCGGTCGTTAATAACGATCTTCGTTTGCTCCGGCACACTTTCAGCCGGGACGATCCGCAACCCGCCCTGATATTGGGTCTGCATCCTTTGGGCGAGCGTGTAACCGCCATCGAACACAAGACCTGAAACTTTGAGGACAAGCAGGCTGATCGTGGCAAACAGCACGATCGGTACCAGTCGCACGTCGCGCAGCAGCCGATTCATGCCGCCTTGCCACCGATCCGGGAGCGCGTTCTTTCCGCGAAGGCCTGCGCGGCGGCAGCCACGGCGTTGGCATTTTGCAGAGCCTGCGATTCATTCGGCCGCGAAATGCCGGTGATACGGACGAGCCGTGCCAGCAACTGATTGCCAGCGTTGAGATGCTGATCAAGCTCTGCAGCGAGAACCTCGCCACGGTCCAGCCGATCACTCAGAGCCTGTTCACCCTGCTGCATTGTCAGTTTCAGGCCGCCAATCGCTCGGTCCGCGATCTCTGTGGCAGTCACCAATTCAGAAATTGTCGCGCGCAGCGACTGCTCATCGGCCTTGAGCAGACGGAGTTGCTTGTTGAGCCGGACGCAATACAGGATCGTGAGTAGGAGCAGGATCGAGACCATGGTCTCTACCAGCAAACCGTAATGGTAGCTCACGGTACCTCCAATGGCGTCGTCGTTGTCGTTTCGTCGGCGTTTTCGAACATGGCGAAAGTGGTCCGCGGCTTGCGCAGCGGCTTGGCAACTCGCACGGCGACCCGATCGCCAACCCGTCCCATGCGGCCTTCGGTCAACGTGATGTCACCGCATCTGACGGTGACCATGGCTTCCGGCTTTAACTCGAGCATCAGCGTGTCGCCGACATTGAGACCCATCATCCGTCGCAGCGGCAGGCGGGCCTCGTAGAGCACGGCATCGACGCCGATCCGCGCCTGGCCAATTTCCGTCGCGAGATGGCCTTCCCAAATGGGGTCGCGGCCGAATTTCTCGCCCATGAACATCTGCAGCAAAACTGCGCGGATGGGCTCAATCGTGGCGTAAGGCAGCAACAACTCGATCGTCCCGCCGCGATCTTCCATGTCGATGCGCAAGCGCACCAGAATGGCGGCATTGGCGGGCCGTGAGATCGCGGCAAACCTCGGGTTGGTCTCAAGGCGATCGATGTTGAACCTGACCGGAGAAAGCGGCTTGAAGGCCAGTTCGGCGTCCGCAAGGACGACTTCGATCATCCGCTTCACGAGATTGGTTTCAATCGTGGTGTAGGGCCGGCCTTCCACCCGAACTGTGCTTTGGCCACGTCTTCCACCGAGCAGCACGTCGATGATCGAATAGATCAGGCTGGAATTGACAGTCGCCAGTCCAAAGTTGTCCCATTCCTCGGCCTTGAAGACTGCAAGAATTGCCGGCAACGGAATCGAATTGAGATAATCGCCGAAACGTACCGAAGTGATGCGGTCGAGCGAGACTTCGACGTTGTCGGACGTGAAATTGCGCAGGCTCGTTGTCATCAATCGCACGAGGCGATCGAAGACGATCTCCAGCATCGGCAAGCGCTCGTAGGAGACCATCGCCGAGTCGATGATCGCGCGGATGCCCGAGTTATCGTTGAGCGAAACATCGGCGAGACTGAAGCCGAGCAGGCTGTCGATCTCTTCCTGGTTCAGAATGCGTTCGGCGCCGCCCTTGGCTGACTGCGGGCCGCCACTGTCCTCGCCGATTGCCGCCCATTGCGCGGCGGCCTCATCAGTCCCTGCCGAGGCGGGCGTTTCGGCGTTGGCCGGAGCCGCACCTGAGTCAGATTCCAGAGCGAGGCCCCATTCAGCGGCCAATGCGTCCTGGTCGATTTGATCTTTTGTCGCCATTAGTGCGAGCCGCCGATCTTGTTCTCGTTATTGAACGACGATTTCCTTGAACAGAACGGCCGTGATGCGATTGGGTGCGACGGCCGCATTGACCCGACGGGTCAATTCCTCCTTGAGACGATAGAGCCCCGCGGAACCATCGAGATCAGTCGGGCGCAACTCGCGCAAATATGTTTGAAAGGCGTCGAGAACGCGCGGCATCAGTGGCTGAATCTGCGGCACCAAAGTTGCGTCAGGTAACTCGAGCACGATCTTGACCTTGAGATATTGAGTGCGATCGGCGCCGGTATTCGACAGATTGACCAGCACGTCCGGCAGATCAACGAATGTGGCCGGCTTGGCGGCAACCGGTATTTCTTTGTGTTCGTGACCCTTGAAGAAGAAATAGGCGCCCCCACCCCCACCGACGAGCACCAGGAGGCCGGCACCGCCGATCATCATCCACTTCATCGAAGGCAGCTTGAATTTCAGAAAGGCGAATTTCGATGCTGCTGCCGACTGCTCGCCTTCACTTTCCGGCTTGTCGTTTTCTTCCTCGACGTCCGCCGGTTTCGCCTTTGCCGCCATGATGACCCCACTTCGCGACGTTTGGCGGGCCGACGCGCAATGTTCGGCCAAACATCGCGCTTCGACGGGCCCACGCGCCCCAATTCGAAGGTAGGTCGGTATGGTTAACAGATGCTTTCCGGCGCCCTTTTGATCGGAATCTTTTGCCGGGTTCGTCGCACAAAAGGTTGTTTTTGCCCGCGACGACGGCCCCTCCTTTGCCGCTAGGCTACTGAACCAACACGTATTTCTCGGTTGGCATGACGCCTGCAGTTCTCAGGGGGCCGCAGGCTTGGGAGAGCTTGCGGCAGAGCTACGGCAAGACCGGCCTCGGGAGGGCCGAACCTTGTCGAACTACTAGGGGAGCTACCGATGCAGAATGCACTTCTGGTCGGACTATCACGCCAGGTCGCGCTAGCGCGCGAACTGGATGTGGTCGCCAACAACATCGCCAACCTCAACACCGCCGGCTTCAAAAGCGATGGCGCTGTGTTTGAGGAATACATCAGTCCGGTCGCACGCTCCGAAAATTTCATGGGCGTCGATCGGCCTATCAGCTTCGTTCAAGATCGCGCGACCTGGATCGATTTGAGCCAGGGGCCGCTCGAACGCACCGGGAACTCGCTGGACGTCGCGATCAACGGCAAAGGCTACCTGGCCGTGCAGACGCCACGGGGCGAGCGCTACACGCGCAACGGTGCGCTGCAGACCAACGCCAACGGCGAGCTCGTCACCAGCGAGGGCTATCAGGTGCTGGGCGAGTCCGGACCCATCACCTTTCAACCGAAAGACCGCAACATCACGATCAGTGAAGACGGCACCGTGAGCGTGCGGGAAGGAAACAACACCGCAACAGAGTCGCTGCGCGGCCAGCTGCGCATCGTAAGCTTCGATCAGCCCGGAAGACTGCAGAAGGACGGCTCGAGCACTTTCCTCGCTCCGGCCGGGATCACACCGCAGGCAGACAAGATCTCGCGCGTCATGCAGGGCACGGTTGAAAAATCCAACGTGCGCTCCGTGGTGGAAATGGCGCGGATGATCGAAGTCACGCGCAGCTACACCCAGATTGCAACTCTTTTGGCACAGCACGCCGATCTGCAGCGCTCAGCAGTCGACAAGCTCGCTGAAGTGCCGAACTAAGCCTCGGAGATCAGTCCATGCGAGCACTTCACACAGCGGCAACCGGGATGATGGCCCAGGAACTCAATGTCCAGGTCATCTCCAACAACATCGCCAACATGCGGACGACTGGATTCAAACGCCAGCGCGCGGAATTCCAGGATCTCTTGTACGAGTACGTGAGTCGCGCCGGCACGCAGACTTCGTCACAGGGAAACATCCTTCCGGCTGGAATTGAGTTGGGGTCCGGCGTCAAGACGGTCGGCACGCCTCGCCTGATGAGCCAAGGCGAATTGACGCAGACAGGCAAGGACTACGATCTCGCCGTTCGCGGCGAAGGCTTCTTCAAGATACTGCTGCCCGATGGCCGCACCGCCTACACGCGTGATGGCTCGTTCGAGCTCGACGCGCAAGGCCGGCTGGTCACCGCACAGGGAAATCTCGTGCAGCCGGGAATTACGATTCCGCAAAACGCCACCTCGGTATCCGTCAACGCGCAGGGTCAGGTGCTCGTGACAGTTCCCGGAACTAATACGACGAGCCAGGTTGGCCAGCTCGAACTCTCGATATTCGTCAACAAGGCTGGCCTGCAAAGCATGGGCGATAACCTCTATCTGGAGACACCCGCCTCGGGCGCGCCGCAGAACGGCAATCCGACCACCGACGGTTTCGGCAACCTGCAACAAGGCTATCTTGAACAGGCCAACGTCGAAGCCGTGAGCGAAATTTCGGACCTGATCGCAGCACAACGTGCCTACGAGATGAATGCCAAGGTCATTTCGGCGGCCGATCAGATGCTGTCCGCAACATCCAACCTGATGCGCTGAGGTTTCGCCATGATCCGCACAACCATTGTCGCGCTCATCGCGCTCGCAGCACTTGTTGTCTCCGCCAACGCACAAGTTGTCGGCAAATCGACACCAGAGCGGCCGGCGCTCAAGCCGGAAGCAATCGTAACCGGCGATATCGTTCGTATCGGCGACCTCATCGAGAACGCCGGTATCGTCTCGTCGGTGCCGATATTCCGCGCGCCCGACCTCGGCTCTACCGGCACCATCTCCGCCGACGCCGTGCTTGAGGCCGTCCGCAGCCATGCGCTCATCGGCCTGGACACAGCTGGCATCCGTGAGATCGTGGTCAGGCGAGCAAGTCGGACCATTCAGGCTGCGGACGTCGAGGACGTTATCGCTCAAGCGCTCTCAGCGCGTTTCGATCTCGGCCCCAGCAAAGACGTCGTCGTAAATTTCTCCCGCGAGTTACGGGCGGTTTACGTCGAACCTTCAGCGCAGGGCTCACCGCGTATCACACACATAGATTTCGACGCCCGCAGCGGCCGTTTCGATGCAACGCTGGAAATCCCCGCAAACGGGAGCAGGTCGAGTCTTGTAAGACTGTCCGGCCGCGCCATACCAACGGCCGAAATTCCCACCGTGGCAAGGCCTCTGGAACGCGGTGTCGTTTTGCGCGATTCGGATATCCAGATGGATCGGCGGCCGCGCAGTGAAATTGGCCGCGATGTCGTTACAAGTCGATCGCAAGTCATCGGATTTGCCGCCCGTGCCAATCTGCAGCCCGGCCGACCCTTGCGCGCCAGCGAACTGATGAAGCCGGATCTCGTTCAACGTAGCGAACCCGTGACATTGGTCTACGAGGTGCCGGGCGTCGTTCTCACGTTGCGTGGCAAGGCAATCGACGGTGGCGCGGAAGGCGACACCATCAGTGTAATGAACGAACAATCCAAGCGGATCGTGCAGGGAACGATCGTCGGTCCAGGACGGGTCGCCATTCGCAACAGTCCCCAGGTAGCCGCGAACAACGCGGCCCGAGCCAACACCGATGCGCGGTAATACGAACATGAAATTCCTAACGACGATATCTCTCAAGTGTCAGTTTTGTCCCACAAACACACGGTTCTCCGTGCGTCATCAGTGAAAGCAAGGTCATGAATGTCGTCATGGTTATGCGTCACGCGGTTCTCGCCGCGCTCGCGAGTTCGCTTCTCAATGGTTGTGCTTATATCGACTCGCTGAAGAACGTCGGGCAACAACCGCCGCTGACGGCGGTCGACAACCCAACGACAAGACCGGGTTATAAGCCCGTGCAAATGCCGATGCCCGCGGCACAGCCGGCCGCCTATAATCCCAACTCACTGTGGCGTAACGGCTCGCGCGCATTTTTCAAGGATCAACGCGCGCGCCAGGTTGGCGATATTCTCACGGTGAAGGTCAACATCACCGACAAGGCGAATATCGACAACGAAACAAAGCGTAGCCGGGCAATGACGGAAGATTCCGGCATCGCGAATTTCTTCGGCAAACCTAAAGTACCGATCATGAATACGCCCGTGCCTACGCGTATCTTCACGGCTGACTCCAACACGACAATGGACGGCAAAGGTTCAGTGAACCGGTCGGAGGCGTTGCAAACCAATGTTGCTGGCGTTGTAACGCAAGTCTTGCCTAACGGGAATCTCGTGGTCGAAGGCAAACAGGAGATTCGCGTCAACTTCGAAGTGCGTGAACTGATCGTGGCCGGTATCGTCCGTCCCGAAGACATCGAGAGCGACAATACCATCGACTCAAGCAAGATAGCGCAGGCGCGCATTGCCTATGGCGGGCGCGGCCAGATCACCGAGATGCAGCAGAACCGTTACGGCGAACAAATCTTCAACGTGCTTCTGCCGTTCTAGTCGGTCGCGTGAGTTTCGTGCCTCCCGCGCCGTTTCGCACCGCGCGAGCGTAAGCGGCGTCAACGACGCGGCCTCCGGCTGCTCCCCGGTCGGAGGCCGCGATCGTATTGAAGCGAAAAAAATGCCCGGCACGAGGCCGGGCATTTTTTACAAACAAAATTGTCTCAGTCGTCCCGATAAACGCGTTCGCGACGCTCATGTCGCTCTTGCGCTTCAACCGACAGCGTCGCGATCGGGCGCGCTTCCAGGCGCCGCAAGGAAATCGGCTCCCCAGTCTCTTCACAGTAACCGTAGGTGCCGTCATCGATACGTGTAAGCGCTTCATCGATCTTGGCGATCAACTTACGTTGCCGATCACGTGCCCGCAATTCGATGGCACGATCCGTCTCAGACGACGCGCGATCGGCGATATCCGGATGATTCTGATTTTCTTCCTGAAGGTGCTGCAGTGTTTCCTTGGCTTCCTTGAGGATGTCCTCTCTCCACGAGAGCAGTTTCGCGCGAAAATATTCGCGCTGCCGTTCGTTCATGAACGGCTCTTTGTCGGATGGCCGATAATTTTTGGTCTTGGCCAGCATCCCACGTACTCCCTGTCTTCTTTTGTTTCTTGGGGGCGCAACTCCCCACGCGCGGCTGGCTTATATACGTCTCGCAATCGGCGGACAATATCGGAGTACGGCCCCCGCACGTTAATGTTTTTGATGACAGTTCAATGACTTAAGGCAGCCAACACGTCGGCCCGATCGGATGCTTTGGCCTAGCGCACGCCCGCTTTTGCGAGTTCCACGGCAACGCGCAGGTCGATCTCGCCCAGCACAACGTCGAGTCCGGCATCCCCTGAAGTGTCGGTCAGACCCTCTGACGCGACCTTCAGACGCGAAAGCATCGACTGATCCACGCTTCCATCGAGTACGCCGAGCTTCAGCGCGTCAAGGACATCCAGCGCGTTGCGGCCTTTGGCAACTGCGCGCTTGCGGCGCTCGGTCGGGTCTTCCACGCCCTGGAGGGCAATGAGCGCGTCGATCGTCGAGATCGCGCGTAGCGATCCGGCTGAATTGGAACTGCGGGGCGCGCCATCCTCGGTAACCGTGAACGCGCCGCCACTGGCACGGCGGGCCGTTGACGGCGCCGCCGCAAGTGCCGTTCCATTAGGCCCGTAGACGCGCATTGCGTTGGCTCCCCCACCCTCGAGTACCATGAGCCTGAGCCGGTATGGTTAATCCCCGGTAAAGAAGCCGGCAAAAATTACCGCCTGCGTGCATTCGTGCCCAATCGCGCGAACGCTCACGACGCGCCGCAAACGAAAAACCGCCGTCCTGCCAGAGTCTTGTCCGCCGCGAGCGGTTGGCACGCCATTCGCATAGCCTGAGCAGTCAAACGTCACATTGGGGAGCAGTGATGACGAGGACTTTGCGGGCCGCGTGCCTGACGATGATATTGGCCTTGTGTGTCCCGGTTAACGCCGGGGCGACCTCGCGCATCAAGGATCTCGCCAATATTGAAGGCGTGCGCCAAAACCAGTTGATCGGCTACGGTCTCGTGGTCGGACTCAACGGCACCGGCGACACGCTCAACAATATTCCATTCACGAAGCAATCGCTGACAGCGATGCTTGAGCGCCTCGGCGTCAACATCCGCGGCCAGACGATTCGTACCGGCAACGTCGCCGCGGTGATGGTGACGGCCAATCTGCCTCCTTTCGGCACCCAGGGCACGCGCATCGACGTGACCGTCTCGGCCATGGGCGATGCCAAGAGTCTGCAGGGAGGAACTCTCCTGGTTACGCCGCTGCTGGCCGCGGACGGCAACGTTTATGCCGTGGCGCAAGGCTCACTGGCGATCGGCGGGTTCCAAGCCGAAGGTGAAGCCGCCAAGATCACACGCGGCGTACCGACCGTTGGCCGCATAGCCAACGGCGCCCTGATCGAGCGCGAGATCGAATTCACGTTGAATCGTCTGAACCAGCTACGGATGGCCTTGCGCAACCCCGATTTCACGACCGCCAAGCGCATCGCGGCCGCGATCAACGACTATATCGGTTCGCCGGCAGCGGAGCCGATCGACCAGTCCACCGTCGTGATCACGGTGCCGGCCAAGTCAACGGCCAACATTGTCAGTTTTCTGACAGAGGTCGAGCAGTTGCAGATCGAGCCCGACCTGCCCGCCCGTATCGTCATCGACGAACGCTCCGGTGTGGTCGTGATCGGTCGCGATGTGCGCGTCTCGATGGTCGCCGTCGCCCAAGGCAATCTGACGGTAACCGTTTCGGAAACCCCCGAGGTCAGCCAACCGCTGCCATTCTCGCGCGGCGGCAGGACGCAGGTGGTGCCGCGCACCCGCATCGGCGTGCAGGAAGACGGCAAGAAAATGTTTGTGGTCAGGGAGGGTATCTCCCTGCAGCAGGTCGTCGACGGCCTCAACGCCATGGGTATTGGCCCACGGGATCTCATCACGATCCTGCAAGCCATCAAGGCTGCGGGCGCGATCCAAGCCGACCTCGAGGTGATGTGATGACAAGTGCTCTCGCCTTGCCTACGCCAGGCGCCAAGCCGGTCGATCTCCTCATTAATAGCCGGGGCCCGAGTAAGCTAACGCCGACAAAAGAGGCGAAGGCGCGTTCGACGGCGCAGGACTTCGAGGCCGTATTTCTCAATTCGATGTTCCAGAACATGTTCACCGGCGTCAGCGGTGAAGGTCCGTTCGGCGGAAGCGGAGCCGTTGGTGTGTGGCGTTCAATGCTCACAGATGAATATTCCAGGTCGTTTGCGAAGGGAGGCGGCATCGGTATCGCCGATCAGGTCTACCGTTCGCTGATGGCGCGCCAGGAGGTCCAGTCATGACACCTGCGGGATCGGTGACCACGAATGCGAATGTCGAGGCGTCAGTTGCAGGCCTCGAAGCTATAATGGATCGGCTGGAGCAAGCCATTGCGGAAGAGACTGCGCAGGTGCGCGCTGGACGTCTTTCCAAAGCGTTCGACATGGAGAATGCGAAGATCGAATGCGCCCGCCTCTACGTGATGGAGAGCGAGCGCCTGAAGACGTCCAAAGGCGCACTCGTGCCGGCCGCACTCGATCGCCTGCGACGCCGGCACGATACTTTCCAAAACATGTTGCGCATGAACCTCACCGTGCTGGCGACCGCGCACGCGGTGTCGGAAGGCATCATCCGCGGTGTGTCAGGAGAGCTTGCGCGCAAGCAAGCCCCATCGACCTATAGCGCGTCGGGCCGGGCGCAAGCTCCGAGCACAAAGACGAGCCCGCCGCTGGCCTTCAGCCGCTCCTTGTAAGACGCCATATCTCTAGGCGCTGCGGTTTCTCAACCGAGAAAACGATTCGTCGCCGGCAAATACGCTTTCGAAATGGGCGAGCGTGCCCTTGGATGGCGCTGCGACACGTTGGGCCGCCGTTGGGTTCCACGGCATTCCCGGCGTGTTCTGCGTTGAAAAATACCAGTCGGCCGGCGTCGCCCCGATTGCACTGGCGAAGTTGCAGAATCGCACCGGCTCGGCGAGAAGGCCGAGCCATTGGATCATGAAATCCTGCGCCGACAACGACGGTGTCCTCGTCTGCGCAATGTGGCGAATGGCGTTGGCAGAAATTCGCTCGCGCACATCGGGCAGCAAAAGCAAACTCTGCAGCAATGATCCAAGCTCTTCGACCGATGTCGCGATAAAGCCTGTCTCGGTATCGCGAATGATCGCCATTTCCGCAGGATTGTCGAGGACCAGCGCCGTCGAGCCGAGCGACATTGCCTCGATCAAAGCATTTTCTGCCGTTCCATAGTGTTCGCGTTGGAGCGGATAAAAAAAGATGTCGGCTTGGGCAAGCGCCTCAGCCGGATCAGAGGCGTGCCCCATGAAGTTCACACGATCGGGATGACGCATGGTTCTGGCGCGGGCAACGACCGCTCCCGCAGCATCCACTTCGCCCCAAACCGAAACACGCAAATCATCGCCAACTACTGCGTCGATCGCATCGAAAAATCCCGGATGCATTTTCAGGAAATCGACGGTCCCCAGATAGGCAACCCCTGGCTTGCGCCCGCGCGCAATCCGCGGCTGGGCATCGGCAAAGCCGAAGCCGCTGTTGATCACACCGATTTTCTTGCGCTCCGCCGCGTGCAGATTGGACACCGAGGGTATCGAGAGCGATGCGGGGGTCGTGAACACGAACCGCCCGGCTTCCGTGACGAGTCCAGGCGGGATCCTCGGGCTAACGATCCCCGATATATGCGACCAAAACATGCTGCGGATTGCCGGAAACTCCGCGCGCGCTAGGAATTCGAACATGCGCGGGTGATTCCAGAATTCGAACTGGACGATATCCACATCACGCGCGAGTGAAGCAACGTCACGGAGACCCTCGGCGACGACAATCTCAGCGCCAGCAGCCTCGATTCTCTCGACGAAACGACGATCCCGCGGCTGCTCGAGTAGAACAAAGATCTGTTGCACGATCTCAGGCAGAACTGAGCTGATCGCCGCGTGCGCCTTGCCAACCCCACCGCCAAGGTGGGGTGTGACGTGCAGGATCTTCATTCTGCCGCCACGGCAGTGAATTTTCGATCGCTGCCACCCGGCGGAGTCACATCGGGATCGGGATTGACCGACGCAACGAACCTGTCTCGCAGCGTCTGCCGATGCGCATCGATGTTGTCTGGCAGGCAGTGGCTCAGTTGGCCGCAATTGCCGCAAACGGGGTTCTGACGGCGGCGTCCCTCGAGATGCTGCAGTCGCAACGCGTTCATCGCTGCCGAATTCCAGATCTCTTTCATGGATTGCGTGCGCACGTCGCCGATTATGAGCTTGCGGCCCCAATCCAGAAAGCAGGAGCTGACCAGTCCATCAGCGTTGACGGAATAGCCGTAGAAAATATACGGGCAAGTATCGGTCTCACCGATGTCCTGCTGGTAGATGCCCTTGCTGATCTTTACGCCGGTGTGCTTCTCGATGTCGAACTCGGGCCAGCACGGCGCGAAATTTTCGACAAAGATGCGGTCGCAGTGATCGCCGAAGGTGTCAAAGAATTCCTGGCGCTGCGCTTCTGTAATAAGTTCGGCCGGAATCTTGACGACGATTTCGCAGTTGCCTCTGTTGGCGTAGATCCATTTCACGTTGTCTATGAATTTCTTTAAGTCGAACTTGAATCCGGTAAAGCGCAGGTAGGTCTCTTCGTTCATCCCGTCGACGGAAATGTTGATCTTGTCGATCCCGGCCTCGAGCACCGGTCCGACGCGATCAGGGGAAAGCAAAGTCCCGTTTGTCGTCGTATCGATGTATTCGACGCGGCCGGATTTTTTAGCGTAAGCGACCATGTCGGCAAATCGCTTGTTCAGGAATGGCTCGCCATCCTTGTACATGCGAAGCACCTTGATCGGCTTTTCAAACGCGGCCAGATCGTCGACGATCTTCTGGAAGAGGTCGAGCTTCATCACGCCCTGAAAGCGTCCGGTCTCGGCGATCATGTCGCGATGGCCAGTCGGGCAAAACGTGCATTTGAAATTGCAGGAGCTTGCCGGATCAACGAACACGATGAATGGCGTTGCCAGCGGGATCACCGTCTCGAGCGGCGTGCGTCCGACGAGGTTGATGCGGGGTTCGAGCCGGGCTTTCATGGAGTGTCCTGTAAAGCGGAGCTAGCTCCGTCCTACAGGAGAATGGTTAACAGGGATTAACCAAACCGGCGGTTACCCGCCTTCGAGAACACCTACGATGCATGGCGGGTCCAGGTGGTCCGGACGCGCTCCAAACCGGAGCAGATCGCGGCGGCCGTATTCGTCCGCTATTTTCTCGGCGATTTCACGCACGGTGACCGGCTTCCCCGAACAGATATTGACGGGACCTTGAATCGACCCGAGCGCCACTTCGGCAATCATGCGGCCGGCGTCTCGCACATCAAGATAGTCTCGAATTGTGCTGCCACTCGATAGTTCGACCGGCTCTCCGGCGCCTAGTTTGGCGTGGAGAAGCGGGACCAAACGGCGCGCGTCCTCACCTTCCCCAAAAAGATAGAACAACCGGCACCAGGCAAACTCGATTCCGCGTTCAGGCAAGAGTTTGGAAAGCGCCGCAAACGTATCCACCTTCGCTTGGGCATATGGTGTCAACGGCTTTAGGGGGGTGGTGACGGACAAATAGCCTACATCGAGGTCGTATTCGAAACAGGTGCCAATTCCAATCAAACGACGCACCTTTGCTTGCTGTGCGCCGTCGGCAAGACGCATCGTCCCCGCGAAACATTCCCGATTTATCGGCGATTGAAGGTAGCGCCCAGGCTCGACGTACCAGGCTGCGTGGATCACGGTATCGACATCGCGACAGACTTCGGCCCACCACTCTGGGCTTTCGGCAAAAAGATCCGAACTTGTAGCAATCTCGACGTCAGGCCCCTGTGCGATCTGGTCTTTCTTGGTATTTCTTACGACGACGCGCACCGTGCGCCCTCGCTCCTGCAAAGCGCGCAATATCTGTCGGCCGACGAACCCGGTTGCACCGGTCAAAAGAATCAAAGAGCGAGAAGCGGCCATTGAGCGTCTTTATCTGATATTTCGGAAACCACGCGCGGCCACGCAATGGCGAGCCTGGGATCGTCAAAACGCAAGCCCCCTTCAGCCTGGGGGGCATAGGGCGTACTCACCAAGTAGAAGATACTCGTTTGATCTGTCAGTGACTGATAGCCGTGGGCAAAACCTTTCGGCACATACATCATCAGGTCATTCTGCTCTGAAAGTTCAGCGCCAAAGGCGCGACAGAAAGTTTCCGAGCCCGCGCGCATATCGACGATCACGTCAAAGATGACGCCCTTTGTGCATCTCACCAGCTTTGTTTCCGCATGCGGCGCACGCTGGAAATGCAGACCGCGTACCGTGCCCGCGCGTGAATTCGTGGAAATATTGGCTTGGACGAAGGCGCTTTCGAGGCCGTACGCTGCAAACTCCTGAGCGCAAAATGCCCGCGCGAACATCCCGCGCGCATCGAGACGTGGCTCAAGCTTGACCAAATAAGCACCCGCCAGTGGTGTCGGCGTAAAGCGCACCGCTAGCCGGCCAGTTTCGCGCTGTTGGAGGACGGCGCGACAGCCTTAGCTTCGAACTCAGAAATTTCAGCCTCACAAAGCGCTCTTGCGTGGGTCCCTGACCCTTGCGCGCGGTACCAGGCCATTGTCCGCTTGACCGTTTCAACCAAAGTCAATTTCGGCATGACACCTAACATCTCTGCTGCCTTCGTGGCGTTGAGAGCAAGCCATGCGGACTCGTGCGGGCCTTCGCTGCCATCCCGGTAGTCTACCTCGCCCTCGCCATAGACCGTGCGAGCCAGATCAATCAAGTCGCGCACTGTGACGGCCTCGCCGCCATCGGGCCCGAAGTTGTACGCGCCTGCCAAAGTCGGCCGATGCCACAGATGCCGAGCCAGGATCAGGTAGCCAAACAGGGGTTCCAGAACGTGCTGCCAAGGGCGAACAGCGTCCGGCCGACGTACGACGAGTGCCCTTCCATCTTGCCACGCACGCACTGCATCAGGGATCAGTCGATCCTCGGACCAGTCACCGCCGCCGATCACGTTTCCAGCTCGCGCGCTCGCAACTGCGATACCCTGCCCCGACAAATATGACTCTCGATAGCATTCGATAGCCAATTCGCTTGCGGCCTTGCTGGCGCTGTACGGATCAAGGCCTCCCAGTGGGTCATCCTCGCGATGCGCCACTACAGATTTTGTATCTCGATAAATCTTGTCGGTGGTCACGATCACGGCCGCCCGAACGCTGCGGGATTCTCGGAGCGCTTCCAGGACATGAACCGTCCCCATCAAATTCGTCTCGAAGGTAGCGAGCGGGCTTCGATAACCTTTGCGTACCAGCGCTTGCGCCGCCAGATGAAAAACTATGTCTGGCTCCGCGCTCCGGATCAGATCGGCCAAAGCGGATACGTCACGAATATCGGAAAAACGGGTATCGCAGAGCCCACCGATATCAGCCTCGATGAAAAGACTAGGTGACGTGAGCGGGGGCAAGCTGATGCCCAACACCTTCGCGCCCAAACTATGCAACCAAAGCGTCAGCCAGGCGCCCTTGAAGCCCGTATGACCGGTCACGACGACACGCTTGCCGCGCCAGAACGAAGCCAACCCGGCCGATGTCAGTGCCAGATTTTCCATGGTGCTTTGCCGGATGACCACAACTCTTCCAACATGGTCTTGTCGCGCAAGGTGTCCATTGCATGCCAAAAGCCGCGGTGTTCGAAAGCCATCATTTGCCCCATCGCAGCCAGCCGGATGATTGGTGAACTCTCCCAACTGCTGTCGTCCCCTTCGATGAGATCGAGGCACCGCGGAGACAGGACGAAGAAACCGCCATTGATCAGGCCGCCATCGCCGCGCGGCTTTTCGATGAATGCTTTCACCGCGTCCCCATGGCACTCCAACGCACCGTAGCGACCTGGCGGGCGCACAGCCGTTACCGTCGCGAGCTTTCCATGGCTTAAATGGAATTCGACGGACGATCGAATGTTCAGATTGCTCAGC
>Ga0207700_10000319_pt1 | contig 28182 bp, 28 predicted proteins | sample LARL82metaG_FD_184348 | JGI IMG/M metagenome (GOLD analysis project Ga0207700, IMG submission 184348) | Corn, switchgrass and miscanthus rhizosphere microbial communities from Kellogg Biological Station, Michigan, USA - LAR L8-2 metaG... | ecosystem: Host-associated > Plants > Roots >...
GGCGTGCCCGTTGTGGCGGGCGTACTCCTCGACCATGTGCACCATGATCCAGCGCAGCGACACCAGCACACCGCCGTGTCGCGGCCGCGCCCCCACGTCGTCGAGGGTCATGGCATCGGAGGCCACCCTGCGCGCGTTGTCGCACTCTGCGTTCCACGCCCGGAAGGCATCGTCCACGTCCGCGGCATCGACGTCGTCGAAGTCGCCGTCGGGATTGCGGTCCGAGTAGTAGAGCGGCGGCGCGTCCTCGCCGGCGAAGCAGCGGCGGAACCAGTTGCGCTCCACCTCGGCCATGTGCCGGACCAGGCCGAGCAGCGAGAGCGTCGAGGGCGGCACGGCGCGGCGGCGCAGCTGCGCGGCGTCGAGACCGTCGCACTTCATGGCCAGGGTGGCACGGTGGTAGTCCAGCCAGGCGTCGAGCATGGTGCGCTCGTCGGCCTCGTAGGGCGGGTCGACACGGGACACGGTCATGGCCAGGCGCCATCCTGCGGCCAGGCAGGCCGGAGCGGCAAGGCCCGGACGGCAAAGTGGCCGCGACGAGGCGGCGCCCGGCGTGTGCCCGGTTCGTCATGCCGGGCCGCCGATCCGCCGCTACACTGCGCGGCGGATGGCTGGCCAGCTCGCTGACCTCGTGACCATGAGGCGTGACGAGGCGACCCAGCTCTGGGTTGCCGACCCCCACGGACCCGCCGCGACCGAGGCGCCCGCGCTGCTCGATGCTGTCATCGCGGCCCTGGCCGGCGGCAGCGAGGAGCCGCTGCTCCTGGCCAGCTTCATCGACCCCGACACGCCCGATACCGACACCGCCGCCCACGTCGAGGTCGCGCTGCGCGAGCTGCAGGCGCTGGGCCGCACCATCGAGCAGCTCGCACCCGAGGCGCCGCCCGAGACCCGCGAGGCGATGCGCAGCGAGATGGCCGCCCTGGAGCGCCGCGTCGCCGTGCGCGCCGTCTCCCTCCTCGGCGAGCGCGCCGCGGAGCTGCGCAGCAAGCTCGACGCCAAGAGCGCGGCCCTGGGCGTCACCGTCCACGAGCTGCGCCGGCCGCTGACCATCCTGACCAGCTACGCCGAGCTGCTCGACGACGGCACCCTCGGCGAGCTGCCCGACGCGGCCCTCACCGGCATCCGCGGCATGAGCGGCGCCACCGAGGTGATGAGCCACCTCATCGAGGCGCTGGCCGAGGTGGCCCGCCTCGAGGACAGCGACGACCAGCCCGTGCTCGACCAGTTCACCCTCGGCGAGCTGGTGCACGACGCCGTCGGCGAGGTGATCACCGAGTCCCGGCTGCGCGGCATCGGCATCGAGGCCTCCGGCGACCCCACCATGCAGCTGCAGGGCGACCGCCGCCGCCTCTGCCTGGCCATGACCAACCTGCTCAGCAACGCCATCAAGCACTCGCCGCAGAACAGCGTCATCACCATCCGCGCCATCCGCGAGGACGACGCGCTCCACCTCGCCGTGGTCGACCGCGGCCCCGGGTTTCCGCCGCAGGAGGCCGAGAGGCTGTTCGAGAAGTACTACCGCTCCGCGGTGGAGCGCGACAGCGGCATCCCCGGCACCGGGCTGGGCCTCTACATCGTCAAGACGGTGGCGGAACGCCACGGCGGCAGCGTGGCCGCGCGGGCGGGCGCCGAGGGCGGCGCCGAGTTCGAGCTGACCCTGCCGCTGCCCTGACGCCGTCACCGCGAAGCGGGTGCGCCGCGCACCTCGCTACGCTACGGCCCATGACAACTGCCGCCCGCCGCACCCGTACGGAGCGTGACTCGATGGGCGAGTTCGAGGTCCCCGAGGACGCCTACTACGGCGCCAACACCATGCGCGCGGTGGTCAACTTCCCCATCAGCGACCTGCGCCTGGGCCGCCGCTTCATCCACGCCATCGGGCTGGTCAAGCAGCAGGCGGCGGTGGTCAACCGCGAGCTGGGACTCCTCGACCCGCATCTCGCCGAGGCCATCGAGCACGCCGCCGAGGACGTCGTCGCCGGCCGGCTCGACGACCAGTTCGTCGTCGACGTGTTCCAGACCGGCAGCGGCACCTCGACCAACATGAACGCCAACGAGGTGATCAGCAACCGGGCCATCGAGCTGCTCGGCGGCGTCAAGGGCTCGCGCACGCCGGTGCATCCCAACGACCACGTCAACCTCTGCCAGTCGAGCAACGACGTCATCCCCACGGCCATCCACGTCTCCGCGGCAACGGGCATCAAGGAGGATCTGCTGCCCGCGCTGGAGGTGCTCGAGGCCTCGCTGCGGCGCAAGTCGGAGCAGTTCTGGGACGTGGTCAAGACCGGCCGCACCCATCTGCAGGACGCCACCCCGATCCGCCTCGGCCAGGAGTTCCTCGGCTACGCGGGACAGGTGGAACGCGCGCAGCGGCGTGCCCGCGCCGCGCTCGACGAGCTGCGTGAGCTGGCCCTGGGCGGCACCGCGGTGGGCACGGGCGTCAACGCGCATCCCGAGTTCGCCCGGCGAGTTGTGGCCAGAGTCGGCGAGAAGACGGGCATCGAGTTCACCGAGTCGGACAACCACTTCCAGTCGCAGTCGACGCTCGACAACGTGGTGGCGGCCAGCGGTGAGCTCAAGACCATCGCGGCGTCGCTGTACAAGATCGCCAACGACATCCGCCTGCTCGGCATGGGCCCGCGCGCCGGCATCGCCGAGATCGCGCTGCCCGCGGTGCAGCCGGGCTCGTCGATCATGCCCGGCAAGGTCAACCCGGTGATCTGCGAGTCGGTGACCATGGCCGTGGCCAGGGTGGTCGGCGACGACGCCACCGTCGCCTTCGGCGGTGCGGCCGGCTCCTACTTCGAGCTCAACCTGATGATGCCGGTGGTGGCCTATGCGCTGCTGGAGGAGGTCAGCCTTCTGGCCAACTCCGCCCGTAACCTGGCGGTGCAGTGCGTCGACGGCATCGAGGCCACCGAGAACGGTCCCAACCTGGTCGAGCGCGGCCTGATGACCTGCACCGCGCTGGCGCCGCGCATCGGCTACGACGCCGCCGCGGCCATCGCCAAGCAGGCCTTCGCCAGCGGCCGCACCGTGCGCGAGGTGGCCCGGGAGAAGACCGACCTCAGCGAGGCGGAGCTGGAGGAGCTGCTCGACCCGGCCAAGATGACCGAGCCCGGCCTGCACAGCGGAGCCGGCGGCGCGGGCTGATCTTGGGCCCCTCTCAGGCGGCGAGCCGCTCGGTGTCCGGGGCTTCGCGCTGCGCTGTACGGGCGCGCGCCCGGCGCCACCACAGCGCGGCGACGGCCAGCAGGCCCACGGTGAGCCCGGCGCCCACGGCGCGGTCGAACCAGGGCAGGTAGGGCGTCACGCTGTCGCCGAGCAGGTAGCCGAGCAGGGTGAAGCCGCCCAGCCAGACCACGGTCGAGGGCAGCACCCCGAGCACGAAGCTGCGCAGCGGCAGGCGCAGGCAGCCGGCGGCGATGGAGGCGTTGATGCGCGTCCCCGGCAGCACGCGCGCGACGAAGATGGCCAGGGCCCCGCGCCGGGCCAGCCAGCCCTCGGCGCGCTCCAGCCGCTCGGGAGTGAGGCGGACGTGGCGGCCCAGCCGCAGCACCGCCCGCCGGCCGAGGTGGCGGCTGGCCAGGTAGCAGACCAGCGCCCCAGCCACCGCGCTGCCCCAGCCGAGCGGCAGGAAGAGCAGCAGGTGGGTGGAATGGACGGCGGCCAGGTAGCCGGCGGCGAGCAGGATGAGGTCGCCCGGCAGGAAGGGCAGGGGGATGCCGGCCTCCTCGACGAAGACGAGGCTGCAGATCAGGAAGTAGGCGGTGACGCCGTCGAGGTGGCGGATCAGCTCCATGCGGTGTTCAGGGCGCGCCGAACGCGGCGAACGGTTGATCGAGGTCGTCCGGAGGATAACCGGCGATCGGCCGCAGCGGGGAAGTTCGTCACCCCTTCGCACCCTGACCCGGCCCGCGACCGGGTTCAGCGGCCGGCTAGCGCAGCGGTGAAGTGAGCCTCCCAGCGGTCGGCGACGCCGGTGATCGTCTGCATGCTCCCCCAAGCCTTCGCACGTCGTGCCAGGCGCCAGCGCTTCAGCGGGTGAGACACCATGCGATCGAGCGCCTCGAGCCATCGGTCATCCTCGACCAGCCATCCGCCTTGTGCCTCGCCCAGCCCCGCGTAGGGCGTGCGAGGAGAGGCGAGCCACACCAGGCCTGACGCCGCGTATTCCTTGACCTTGATGTCCGAGCGCGATTGGTTGAAGGGGATATCCGAGAGGGGGGCGATGCCGATGTCCCAGCGCCCCATGATCTCGTACAGGCGTTCGAATGGGACGATGCCCAGATGGGTGTACCGCTCGGGCAGCCGCAGGTCGAGGCCGACACACTCGACGCGGACGTTCCTGTGCTTCGCCACCAACCGTCGCAGCGCATCGACGATGTCGATGCGGACAAGGTCGGCGGCGTGGTCGTGGCCTGCGACCCACCCGACTACGACACCGTCGTGCGCCTTCCGCGGGCGCGAGCCAGGGGCGACGTAGTTGGCAATCACGGTGACGTTCTCGACCCCGGCTTCGCGGTACTTCTGAGCCAGCACCTCGCTAGTTGTGGTGAAGCCTCGCGCCATGCGGGCGGCCTTGACCGTCTCGGCGAAGATGCGCTGGCCGATCGCGCCTCCGACCTTCTTGTAGTCGGGGCTCTCCTTGGGGAATGTCGTGAAGTCGTCGTCGTTGTCATATGTGATCGCCGCGCCGCGGCGGCCGAAGTCAGCGAGCAAGCGGCGCGTGTCCTCTGCGGCGCGGCGATACACATGGATCAGGTCGCAGCCGCCCAGGCGCTTCGGGTCGGCGCGACCGTCGGCGGCCGGCCACACCACCTCGTGTCCGCGCATTTCCAACACCCGGGCCGGGTAGATGGCCCGGTAGTAGGCATTCGCGCACGACTCGTACACCACTCCGATCCGCATAGCCGGATAGCATGACGGATCGCCGCTCCGCGCGGTGAAGTCCGGAAGGGGTTTCCTGTCTGGGGTACACCCGGCGTCAAGACGTGCTCGACGCGGCGGGAGCAGCCCCCATACTAGAATCGCCCGCCATGACAGTGGACGATGTCAAGCGTGTCTGCGTGGTTGGCGCCGGCACCATGGGGGCTCAGATCGCCCAGCAGGTCGCCCTGGCCGGCGGCTATCCCGTCCGGCTCTACAGCCGGTCCCAGCAGCGGCTCGACGCCGCGGTCAGGAGCAACGCCAAGCTGCTCGGCAAGCGTGTCGAGAAGGGCAAGCTCGACGCGGCCGAGTGCGAGGCGGCCCTGGCCCGGGTGACCACCACCACCGACCTGGCCGAGGCGGCCGGCGACGCCGACCTCGTCATCGAGACCGTCGCCGAGGACCGCGAGACCAAGCGCCACATCTGCCAGCAGCTCAGCGCGCACGCCCGCAAGGACGCCGTCATCGCCAGCAACTCCTCGACCATGGCCTCCTCGTTCTTCGCCGACTGCATCGAGAACGAGGACCGGCTGCTCAACGTCCACTTCTTCAACCCCGCCCTGGTCATGCAGCTCGTCGAGGTGGTACGCGGACCGCACACCTCCGACGAGGTGGTCGAGACTTGCATGGAGTTCGTCCGCCGCATCGGCAAGACGCCGGTGCTGGTGGAGAAGGAGACCTACGGCTTCATCGCCAATCGCATCCTCTTCATCGCCATGCAGGAGGCCTTCCGCCTGGTCGAGGACGGCTACGTCTCCATGGAGGACGCCGACCTTGCGGTCAAGAACGGCCTGAACTGGCCGATGGGCCCCTTCGAGCTGGCCGACCTGGTCGGCCTCGACGTCACCGAGGACATCCTCTCCCAGGGCCACGTGCAGACCGGCGAGGAGCGCTGGAAGCCCACCGCGATCCTCACCGGCCGCACCGCCAAGGGCGAGCTGGGACGCAAGACCGGCAAGGGCTTCTACGAGTACGCGCACTAGGCGCGCGGTCCTCAGCGCGGGCGCTGCAGGATCAGGATGTTCTGGTGCACGATGTTCGGCACGTAGCCGAACGGGTATCCGTACGGCCGCACGCGTGAGCCGGTGCCGTACCAGACCTTGACGCCCTTGAGGACGAAGCCCGCGCGCTCGAAGCGCTGCGCCAGCTCGGCGGTGGCGAACACGTAGCGTCCCTGCTGGTACGAGTCGCGGATGATCACCGCGCAGTAGCCGCCGGGACGCAGCACCTGCAGCAGCAGCGACGCGACGCCCTCCATGGCATCGAAGAAGGCGGCGAAGGATTCGAGGTTGCGCAGGTCCTCGCCGCTCTCGCTGAAGCGGTCGAAGTCGGTGCGCCGCGCCTGCACGTCGTAGCGGCCGTCGCACATCGTCTTATCGAGCGCGATGGAGTAGGGCGGGTCGGTGGCGATGCAGTCGAACAGCCGACCCTCGGCGGCGAAGCGGGCCAGCACCTCGCGGCAGTCGCCCTCGACCACCTCCTGCTCGGTGATTCCCTCGCGGGCGCACACCGCGCGGTACACCGCGATCCATTCAGGGTTGATCTCGATGCCGGTGGCCACGCGCGGCGCGGGTTCGCTGATCGAGGCGCCGAGCAGCGTGCCGCCGACGCCGGCGAAGGGATCGAGCACGCTGCCGCCGGGCGGGGTGAAGAACTCGATGAGGTGCCGCATCAGGAAGGGCGGCTTGTTGGCGCCGTGGCGGCGGCGCAGGTCCTGGCCGGCGTGGGCCGGGTACGAGGTGCGCAGCACCGTCTTGGTGAAGTACAGCCACTCGTTGCCGCTCAGCGCGTTGAGACGGTTGCGCGGGTGCACGGCGCCGCGCACGTAGTCGCGGCCGCCGTCGTCGCCGTCGGCCTCGCCGGCGTCGTCGAGGAGATCGTCGCCGTCCGCGAGCGCGTCGCCGTCGAGGGAGAGCATCGCGGGCAGCATAAAGGGCGCTGCCCGCGATGGGATGAAACCGACTGCCCCTAGACGCTGGACACCGGCGCCACCGGGTAGCGGATCACCGTCCGCTGCACGGACGCGCCCGGCATGGTGAGGTACTCCTCCTCGTGCGGCCCCACGATGTGGTAGCCGCGCGACTCGAGGTGCTCGTGGAGCACGGCGACCGAGGCGGACTCGGTTGCGTAGGGCCCCTCATGGACGATCTCCGCGACGGTGCCGTAGTCCCAGGTCTCGACCGCGACCTTCTCACCGGGCACGGTCTCGGGCGCCTCGGTGGTGTGGTCGTCGACGGGGATGCCCCAGATGCCCATCCAGCGCTGCCTGGCCTCGGTGGCCGCGTTGGGCCAGCGGGCGCGCAGGGCGCCGCGCGGGCCGCCGACCGCCGTGGCCGCGCCGAAGAGTGCCGCGATGGCGGGCTGGGCGACGTCCTTGGGATCGCCGGTGGTGCGCACCACCAGCATCGTCGCCGGCGGCATCTCGTGGATGTGCGGCTGCGCCGCGGTGCTGATGGTGGCCATGGCCGGCGACCTCCGTGCACGCAGGTGCGGACGAGCCCTGGGGCGCGTCCGGAATACCCATGTCGTAGCGCACCGCGCACGCACGCGACAGGGTCGACGGTCCCGTCGCTCGGGGACTTCCGGTGCGCCGCGCGCCTCAGCCCTGGGCGACGAGCAGCGCGAGCTGGCGCGACTGCGCCACCAGCAGCCCGTCGCGCGTCCACACCCAGCCGTCCTCGACGCAGACCCCGCCGGCCGCGATGCCGGTGCGGAACATGACCGCGAACTGCGCCTCGGGTGGCAGCTCGGGCAGCGGGTTGGGCAGGTGCACGGTGAGGTCGATGGTCGGCATCAGGTGGGTCGGACCGCTGAGCCGCGGGGTGATCGACGGGATGATGGCGTCGGTCATGGCCACGATCGAGAGCGCGTCCGGCGGGCGCGGTTCGGCCAGCCGGCACCAGCCGGCCACCATGGCTTCGTCGCCGCCGCTGAAGGGCTTGCCGAGCACCGGACGGCCCTCCCAGCAGGCCGCGAAGGGCGGCATGCGCACACTGTCGAAGGCGTAGGGGGCCATCTCCTCGGGCGGTGTCAACACCGGCATGGGCAGCTCCGAGAAGGTCGGGCCCGACCCGGCGGTGATGAAGGCGCCCATGGCCGACACCGTGGCCCGCTCGTCCTGGCGCAGCCGCGCCTCCACCGAGGTGACGTTGCGCCCGCGCTTGGCCACCTCGACGTCGATGCGCGCCCGGCCGGGCGCCGCCGCGCGCTGGTAGTGCACGGTGAGCGAGCGGGGCAGCTGCAGGGGATCGTCGACGGCCATGGCCATGGCCCGCAGCAGCACCGCGGCGAGATAGCCGCCGTTGGGGCCGAATCCGTTCCAGCGCGGGTCGAGGGTGGCGGCGAAATGGCCATCGACGGCCACAACCGCAGTGTCGGCGTCGAAGCGCCCGGGCTCGCGCGCCGCCGCAAGCAGCGCCTCGCGATCGGCGGTGAACTCGGCGGTCATGGGCCGCCGATGATAGTGGGCCAGGGTGTCTACACTGACCGACCATGCCGATGTTCGAGTCGCTCCAGAAGCTGTTCGCCGCCACGCGCGTGCGCCGCGAGGAGGTGCCCTACGTGGTCGCCCGGCTGCAGCCGGGGACGCCGCTCGACCGTGTCGTCCAGCTCCAGCCGCCGCCGCTCTGCGTCACCGTCGAGCCCGACGGCGCCACCGTGTTCCTCCCCGAGGCCGAACTGCCCACCCTGCAGAACGTGGTCCCGGTGGCCGAGCACGACGGCCCCTGGACGGTCTTCGGCCTCTACGCGCCCTTCGACTTCGGGGTGACCGGCTACCTGGCCAAGGTCTGCGAGGCCCTGGCGGCGCGCGACATCCCGGTGCTCTCGCTGGCCACCTACCGGCGCGATTTCATCCTGGTCCCCGGCTTCCGCGCCGAGGACGCCCAGGCCGCCCTCGACGAGCTGGTGCTGGGGCAGCACACCTCGTAGGTCAGACGAGCCCGAGTCGCTCCAGCACGTCGGCGACACCCGCCTCGCCCGGCGGCGCGCAGATCGCGTCGGCCTCGCGCAGCAGCGACTCGGGTGCGCCCGCGACGGCCACGGCATAACCCGCGGCGGCGAGCATGTCGGCGTCGTTGGGCGCATCGCCGACGGCGACCGCACGGTCGAGCCGCACGCCGAGCGACGCGCAGAGCCGCTGCAGGGCCTTGCCCTTGCTGGCCACCGGGTTGGTGACCTCGACGAAGGGCGGCAGCGAGCGCGTCACCCGCGCGGCGCTGCCGAGCGCCTCGCGCATGGCGTCCTCGCAGCGCTGCGTCTCGGCCAGGTCCTCGACCACGCAGGCGAACTTGGTGGTGCCGCGCCGCAGCAGGGGCGCGAGATCCTCGACGAGGGTGATGGGCACGTCGGCGATCTCAGCGTAGAGGTGCGCCTCGCGCCGATCCTCCTCGCAGAGCAGCTGCTCGTCCTGGTACGCCTGCCGGTGCCAGCCACCCTCGCGGGCCACCGAGAGGCAGCGCAGGGCGACGTCGGCGCCTAGAGGATCCTCGAAGAGCAGCCGTCCCAGCGGGAGGCCGTCGACGATGGGGTCACCCTCCTCGGGCAGCGCGCGCACCAGCGCGCCCTGGTAGCAGACCAGCGGCTCGACCACCTGCAGCTCGCGCGCGTGGGGCAGCGCGGAGCGGTACATGCGCCCGCTGGCGATGATCACCCGGGTGCCGCCGCGGACCGTGGCGCGCACGGCGTCGCGCGTGCGGGGGTGGAGCGCCTGGTCATGGGCGTCGAGGACGGTGCCGTCGAGGTCGAGGATGACCAGTTCCGGTCGCTGCGCCGGCAGCGGCGCCTCGAGGATCGAGGGCGGCGCCGGGACCGTGCTCACGACCGGCCGGGCAGCGGCGGCGGCGTGCCGCCGGACCAGGCGTCCGGGTTGAGCGCCGTCGGCGGCATCTGACCGTCGAGCGCCGCGACGGCGTTGCGGGCGCAGAGCTCGGCCATGGCCGCGCGCGTCTTCACCGTGGCGCTGCCCAGGTGCGGGGCCAGCACCGCGTTGCGACATCCGGCCAACCCTGGCGCCATCTCCGGCTCGCCCTCGTAGACGTCGAGCCCCGCGCCAGCGATCCAGCCCTCGCGCAGCGCGCGCACCAAGGCCTGCTCGTCGATCACCGGCCCGCGCGAGGTGTTGACCAGCACCGCAGTGCTCTTCATGCGGCGCAGCACCGCCTCGTCGACGAGGTGCCGCGTCGACGGCGTCAGCGGCGTGTGCAGCGAGATCACGTCGGCGCGCTCGACGATGGTGTCGAAGTCGACCTTCTCCACCCGGCCGCGCAGGGCCTCGGCCACCGGCGGGTCCTGCTCGTCGGCGTAGAGCACGGTCATCTCGAAGGCCAGGGCGCGCTGGGCCAGCGCCTGCCCGATGCGGCCGAAGCCGACGATGCCCAGGGTGGCGCCGCCGAGGTCGAGGCCGAGCAGGTACTCGGGCTCCCAGCCCTTGTAGTGCCCGGCGCGCATCTCGTGGTCGCCCTCGCAGAGCCGCCGGGCGGTGGCCAGGATCAGCCCCATGGCGCAGTCGGCGGTGGCCCCGGTGAGCACCCCGGGCGTGTTGGTGGCGATCACCCCTCGCTCGGTGCAGGCGGGCACGTCGATGTTGTCGAAGCCCACGGCGTAGTTGCAGACCGCGCGGAGCCGGGGCCCGGCGGAGTCGAGCAGCGCGGCGTCGATCCGGTCGCGCAGCTGCGGGCAGAGCACGTCCACACCCTCGGCCAGGCGCGACCGCAGCTCTTCGGGCGAGGGGATGCGGCCGAGGACGACCAGCTCGGCGCGCGCCGAGAGCAGCGAGGGCGCGGGCTCGGGCAGGGCGAGGGTGCAGAGCACCGTGGTCGTCACGCAACGCATCGTAGCGGCGGCGTAACCACTGCCGGGTGCTACACTGCGAGGCGTCTTGCGATCTCGTTCACGCCTCCGGCCGGGGATCCGGCCGACCGTCGCAAGGCCCCGTCCCGCCGCCCCCTCCTGGGGAACGCCGGTGGTCGACGAGGCCGCGACGCCCGAACCCCAACCGTCCGTCACCTTCGACATGCTCGGCCTGACCGCGCCTGTCCGTGCCGCCGTGGACGCCATGGGCTTCGCCACCGCCACGCCCATCCAGGCGCAGGCGATCCCTCCGGCCCTCGAGGGCCGCGACGTCATCGGCCAGGCCCACACCGGCAGCGGCAAGACCGCCGCCTTCGGCATCCCCATGGTCGAGCGCCTCGACCCGGACGGCCCGGCCTTCCAGGGCCTGGTGCTCTGCCCAACCCGCGAGCTGGCGCTGCAGGTGTACGAGGAGCTGACCCGCATCGGCGCCCCTCGCGGCATCCGCAGCGTCTCGATCTACGGCGGTGAGTCCTACCGCAAGCAGCTCGACGCGCTCAAGAAGCAGCCTCACATCGTGGTGGCCACACCGGGACGCCTGCTCGACCACTGCCAGCGCCGCGCCGTCCGCCTCGACGGGGTGCGCATCGCCGTGCTCGACGAGGCCGACCGCATGCTCGACATGGGCTTCGCGCCCGACGTCGAGCGGGTGCTCCGGCAGTGCCCGCAGCAGCGCCAGACGCTGCTCTTCTCCGCGACCGTGCCCGACTGGGTGCGCCGCCTGGCCCAGAAGTACATGCAGGACCCGGTCTCGGTGTCCTTCAGCGTCCGGCCCGAGGTGGCCCCCAACGTGCGCCAGCTCTACCTGCAGACCACCTGGGCCGACAAGCTCGACGTCCTCGCCCGCGTCCTCGACCAGCCCGACGTCTCGATGGCGCTGATCTTCGTCGAGACCAAGCGCAACGCCGACATCCTCCAGGTGCAGCTCTCCCGCCGCGGCTACGGCGTGGCCCACCTGCACGGCGACCTGTCGCAGAAGGACCGCGACCGGGCCATGGCCAAGTTCAAGGAATCCCACGTCAAGTACCTGATCGCCACCAACGTGGCCTCGCGCGGTCTGGACATCGACGACATCTCCCACGTCATCAACTACGACGTGCCGCTCTCTCCCGAGGAGTACCTGCACCGCGTCGGCCGCACGGCGCGCGCCGGGCGCGACGGCGTGGCGGTGACCCTGATCACCCCCAGCGAGATCCTCAAGCTGCGCGACGTCGAGCGCATGGCCCGGACGCACATCGAGCCAGCCAGCCTCGACGAGCAGTTCCCGCCCGTGCAGCGCGAGGCCGCTGCCACCGCCTGACGGCGGCCCGCGCCCGGCTCGGCGCGGTCAGTGGCTTCGCGCCGAACGGCAGCAAAGCGCCGGGCGCTGAGTATGCTTGCGTCGCCATGCAGGAGGGCATGCTCAGGGGAGGGACCGCCACGGCCCGTACCGAGCCGCGGGCCGACGCCCCTCCGCAACCACGACCCGCCACCGCGGCGCTCCCCCACACCGGCCTCGCCCGCCGGCTCTTCTGGGGCACGCTGCCGTCGGCGCTCGTCGTCGCCACCATCGCCCTGGTCGACCACTTCCTGGTCCACGTCAACGCCACCGGCGGTCCCCTGCTGCTCGCCGTGGTCATCGGCGGCTTCATCGGCGGCGCCCGCGCCGGCGTGCTGGCCGCGGTGGTCTCCTCGGTCTTCCTCGCCTTCCACGAGTCGACCAGCTACTGGCCGCCGATGTGGGGAAACGACGGCGCCGCCCGCATCCTCCTCTTCGTCCCCTGCGGCGTCGCCGCCGCCTTCCTGGTCGGCCTGCTGCAGCGCCGCGCCCTGGAGCGCTACGTGCGCGAACGCGAGCACGGCGAGCGCATGGCCACCCTGGAGCGCGTCAAGTCGCAGTTCCTCAACGTGGCCTCCCACGAGCTGCGCGGCCCTCTCGGCGTGGTGAGCGGCTACGTCTCGATGGTGCAGGACGGCTCCTTCGGCGACCTCTCCTCCGTCGACATGCGCCGGGTGGCGCCGGTGATCGCCCAGAAGGTCACCGAGATGAACACCCTGGTCAACGAGATGCTCGACACCGCCCGACTCGAGGAATCCCGCCTCACCCTCCAGCTCACCACCATCGACCTCGGCGAGCTGGTGCAGCGCGCCGTCGACGCGGTGACCCCCCTGGCCAGCCCGCGCCACGAAGTCCTCTACACGCGCCCCCGCCAGCCCCTGCGCGTCATCGCCGACGAGGTGCGCTCGGTGATCGTCGTCACCAACCTCATCCAGAACGCCGTCAAGTACTCCCCGCGCGGCGGCGTGGTGCAGTGCTTCGTCACCGAGGACGACGGGTTTGCGCTCGTGTCGGTCTGGGACCAGGGGTTGGGCATCGCCTCCGAGGACCTGCCCCGGCTCTTCTCCCGCTTCGGCCGCCTGGTGACGCGCGAGAACTCCCACATCGCCGGCACCGGGTTGGGGTTGTACCTCGCCCGCGAGCTGGCCCGGCTCCACGGCGGCGACATCACCGTGCGCTCCGCCTCCGGTGCAGGGAGCTGCTTCACGCTGACGCTCCCGATCGGCGGCCCACCCTCCGAGTGACCGTCCTCCCCCACGTCCACGACACCGGCTCCGGCCCCGCCCTCGTCTTCCTCCACGCCTTCCCCCTCGACGCCTCCCAGTGGGACCACCAGGTTGCGGCCTTCTCCGACCGTTACCGCTGCCTCCGCCCCGATGCGTTCGGATGCGGGGAATCGCCGGCCCCGCCGCCCTCCCTGAGCCTTTCTGTCGTCGCTGACGGGGTGCTCGCGGCGCTCGACCGCCTCGGAGTGTCGGAGTTCGCTCTTGTGGGGCTCTCAATGGGCGGCTATACGGCGTTCCCGCTGCTTGCTCGCGCCGGATCCCGTGTGCGCGCCCTGGTGCTCTGCGACACGCGGCCCGGAGCAGATTCGGATCAGGTGCGGGCGGACCGCCTGGCCATGGCGGAGCGCGTGCGGCACGAAGGTGTCGAGGTGATCGTCGAGCCCATGGCCGCCAAACTGCTGGCGCCGCGCAGCCTGGAGGAGTTCCACATCTCCGATCCGGTGCGCGGCCGCATCCGCCGATGCACCCCCGAAGGCGTCGCCGCGTGCCAGGAGGCGATGGCATCCCGCCCCGACTCCACCCCGCTCCTCGCCTCCATCTCTGTGCCCACTCTGGTCGTGGTGGGGAGTGAGGATGCGGTGACGCCGGTGGGCGAGGCGAAGGCGATGGTGGGAGCGATTCCCGGTGCGCGGCTGGAGGTGATCGAAGGAGCGGGGCACCTCAGCAATCTGGAGAGGTGGGATTTGTTCAATGCGGCTGTGAGTGGGTTCTTGGAGATGGCGTACCCGGCGCGGTAGAACCGAAGCCGCGATCAGGGCACATATCCGCGCTTGCTCAGACAGTCCTCGTCGCCGGCACGGCCGGCTCCTGCGGAACTCGCCGCGCGGATACGTGCCCTGCTCGCTCTCGTTGAGTGCACCACCGGGTGAGAGCGCCGCTGGTGATGTGGGAGTCAGGGCAATCGCGCGCGCTGCGCCGATCTCATCGCCGACTACGCCCCCCAAACGAAAACCACGCATCGAGGTGTTGCATTCAACAGCCCCAAGAGGAGGCGAGCAACAGGTGACGCTCTGACGAGAGCGAGCAGGGCACGTATCCGCGCGGCGAGTTCCGCAGGCGACTCGCGCGTTCCGCGCGGGTCGCCGAGGACTGTCTGAGCAAGCGCGGGTATGTGCCCTGATCGCGGCCTACGAAGCGAAGGTCAGCGCCCCGTCCTCAGCCGCGTGCGCAACAAGGTTCGGATTCAAGCAGAACCCTTCGTAATCGATCGGCTCGGTGATCGTCGGGTTCTCACCGCACACCGGGCAATGCGGATCCCGCGGAATCCGGAACTCGCGGAACTTCATGTCCAGCGCATCGATGTGCAGCAAGCGCCCGGTGAGCAGCTCCCCGTGCCCGATGATGAGCTTCACCACCTCGGTCGCCTGCAGGATGCCGACGATGCCCGGCAGGATCCCCAGCACACCCGCCTCGGCGCACGACGGCGCCTCCTCGGGCGGCGGCGGCGCGGGATAGCGGCAGCGGTAGCAGGGCGACGCGTGCGGCAGCACGGTGGTCACCTGTCCCTCGAAGCGGAAGATGCCGCCGTCGACCAGCGGCTTCTTGGTGAAGATGGCGACGTCGTTGGCCAGGTAGCGGGTGGGGAAGTTGTCGCACCCGTTGACCACGATGTCGTACTGCTCGAAGATCTCGCGGGCGTTCTCGCTGGAGAGCATCTCGCGATGCTCGACCACCTTGACGTCGGGGTTGAGCGCGTTGATCTGGATGCGCGCCGACTCGGTCTTCGGCATCCCGATGCGATCGTTGGTGTGGATCACCTGGCGCTGCAGGTTGGACATGTCGACGGTGTCGAAGTCGAGCAGCCCGATGGTGCCCACGCCCGCCGCGGCCAGGTACAGGGCCGCGGGAGCCCCCAGCCCGCCCGCGCCGATCAGCAGCACGCGCGCGTTGAGCAGCTTCTGCTGGCCCTCCTCACCGACCTCGGGAACCAGGAGGTGGCGGGAGTAGCGGATCTTCTGCTCGGGGGTGAGCAGCTTGGGGACGGTGAACTCGTAGCCCTTCTGCTTCCAGGCGCCGAAGCCGCCGGCCAGGGACTCGACGTCCTCGTAGCCCATCTCATGGAGCGAGCGGGCCGCCAGCAGGGAGCGCACGCCGCCGGCGCAGTAGAGGGTGATGGGGGTGGCGCGATCGGGGACGCGGTCCTCGATCTGGGTCTCCAGGAAGCCCTTGCTGAGGTGCTGGGCGCCGGGGATGTACCCCTCCTCGAACTCGTGGCGCTCACGCACGTCGATGAGCACGCGGCCGGTGCGGCCGCGCCGATGGACGTCCTCGGCCGACACCTCAGGGACGACCGCCCGTGCGGCGGCGAGCAGGTCGCGGGAACTCTGGGGCATGGCTTTCGTGGATCCTCGGTCGCGGCTGGAGGTGTCGTGGACTGTCCACTCTACCGCCCGCCGGGGTGTGTGGTCAAAACCCGATCGGAAATGTCAACAATCCTCTACCCGCCGTTCGTAGGCGTCAAACGCCGCAGCGGGGAGCGAACCTGCACCGCTGAGGCGGGTTCGGTTCCAGCTCGATCGGAAACACCCTGGCCGCTTCGACCGTCATAACAACTGCGGTCGGGCCGCGTCAGCAATGGAGATATCGGAGGCTTGGGAGGGTCGGCGATGCGTCGGCAGCGGGGACTGGTCACGGCGGCGGCAACGCTGGCGCTGGCCGCGCTCGCGGTGAACAGCGCGGCGACGGTGCTGGCCCAGGGGAGCTACCTGGTCACCATCGTCGACGCCACGCCGGGACGCTGCTCGGTGCGGACCACGGCGCCCGCCTGCTTCAGCCCGTCGTCGGCCACGGTCACGGTGGACACCACGGTCGAGTGGTACAACCGCTCCTCCCTGCAGCACACGGTGACGGGGACCGGCTGGGGCAGCGGCACGATCGGCAGCAACGGGATCTACAAGCACACCTTCGGCACCGCCGGCAGCTTCCCCTACCACTGCACGATGCACCCGACCATGACCGGGACCATCTACGTCTACGACCCCAACGCCTCCAGCTCGAGCGACTCGCAGTCGACGGGCGGGGGCACCACCAGCTTCTCGATCTCCTCGCCGCAGAACCAGCCCTTCACCTCGACGACCACGAGCAGCGCCAGCAGCACCTCGACCGGCGCCACCTCGGCCACCACCACCGACACGGGCGACGTGGCCCTGGCGGGCGGCGACAGCGGGAGCGACACGGTCAGCTTCAGCACCAGCTCGCACGCCAGCGCGCCGGCGGCGGTGCTCAAGGAGGGCGGGTCGGGCCTCAGCGCGGCCCTCGTGGCGGTGCTGCTGCTCCTGCTCATCGGCGGCGCCTCGACCGCGGCGCTCGTCCTCACCCGGCCCGGGCGCGCGCCCCGGCACTGAGCCGGAGCGGAGCGAACCCGCCGCGCGCAGCGCAAGCTTCTGCAGCGGCCCACGTTCTCCATGCAGGCGCGAGGCGCGCCGCCGGCCGGCCCAGGGGATGCCGGGAGCTCCCCGAGTGCCGCGTCGTCGACCAGGGAGGGTTGCGCCGCCCACAAAGCGGCTGCGCGACGCGGACCCGGCTGCGGCGCCCGCGCCTCCTCCACCCCCGCTGCGCACCTCGCGGGCTGGGCTGGTGAGGGACAGGCGTGGTATCTGTCTTCCAGAGGGAGAGTGAGGACAGGTTCTCTCGACAGGTCCTGTCAATGCCGCCAGCTGTGCGTGCCGACAGGTTTCTGTATTGGGAACGGCAGTGTGCCGATGGGAGAATTCCGCGCCAGCATGATCCAGCGCATCGTTGCCTTCGAACCCTCCCCGGAGTACCGCAGCGTCGTCGACTGCCTGCTCGACGCGGGCAATGGCTACCAGGTGGAGATCTCCGACACCTACGACGGCCTCCTCGAGCTGCTGCGGCGGGCGGAGACCGACCTGGTGCTGGTCAGCTTCGCCGACCTGCCCGACCCGGAGCAGACCCTGGCGGCTCTGCGCCAGTCGGTCGACGCGCCGATCATGGCCTTCGTCCAGAGCGCCGAGGAGACCAAGGCCGCGCTGCGCAGCGGCGCCGACTACGACCTGCCCAAGCCCTTCGACCCCGAGGTCTTCACCATCGCGGTCGAGGCGGTGCTGCGCCGTGGCGCGCCGGCGACGAACGGGTCGTCGCTGCTGCCCTCGGCCGACCCCGTCACCATCCACGACCTCAAGGTCTATCCCGACCGCCGCACCGTGGAGCGCGACGGCCGCCGCCAGACCCTGAGCCAGACGGAATGGCAGCTCTTCGCCTTCCTGCTCCGCCAGCCGGGGCGCGTCTTCACCCGGCGCGAGCTGGCCGCGGGCGCCTGGGGTCCCGGCTACGCCTCGCGCAACGGGCAGGCGGAGCTCTACGTGTCCCGAGTGCGCCGCAAGGTCGAGCGCGACCCGCAGCGGCCGCGGATCATCGAGACGGTGCGCGGCACGGGCTACCGCCTGGTGCCCGACGCCGAGCTGCGCCGCCTCCCCGCCTCCGAGGCGCCCGCCGAGAACGCGAGCTGACCGCGGCGCGGCTAGGCTAGCCGTCCGTGACCACCCTGGGAGCGCTGCTCGACGGCGCCGGCCTGCCTCCCGCGCCGCCGGGCGCCGCCGGGGTGCCGGTGAGCGCGGTGGTCTACGACTCGCGCCGGGCGACGCCGGGCGCGGTCTTCGTGGCCATCCCCGGCGAGCACACCGACGGCCACGCCCACGCCCGCGCGGCGGTCGAGGCTGGCGCGGTGGCGGTGGTCGCCGAGCGCACGCCGTCGCCCGCGCTGCCGGAGGGCGTGCCGCTGGTGCTGGTGCCCGACACGCGCCTGGCCCTGGCTCCGCTGGCGGCCGTCGCCAACGGCCATCCCTCGCGGCGCCTGCTGGTGGCGGGCGTCACCGGCACCGACGGCAAGACCACGACGACCACCATGCTGCATGCCGCCTGGCGCGGCGCCGGCATCGCCGCGGGCAGCCTGACCACCGTGGACTTCCGCGCCCTCGACCGCGTCGAGGCCAACACCACCCGGCAGACCACCCTGGAGTCCGCCGACCTGCAGGAGCGCCTGCGCGCGCTGCTCGAGGCGGGCTGCAGCCATGTCGCGGTGGAGACCTCGTCGCACGCGCTCATGCTCCACCGCGTCGACGCGGTCGACTACGCCTGCGCGGTGTTCACCCGGATCACCAGCGAGCACCTCGACTTCCACGGCAGCCGCGAGGCCTACCGCGACGCCAAGGCCTCACTGCTCAGCCGCGCCGCGCGCCACGACGGCGGCCTGGCGGTGCTCGATCGCGACGACGACTTCGCCTTTCCGCACCTGCGCGCCATGCCGGTGCCGCGGCGTCTGTCGTACAGCGCGAGCGGCGCCGCCGGCGCGGACCTGGCGGCGCGCGACGTGCGGGTTGATGCCGGAGGTGTCCATTTCACGGCGCTCACGCCCTGGGGCGAGGCGGCCCTCGACCTGCGCGTCGCCGGCCGCTTCAACGTGGCCAACGCGCTGGCGGCACTGGCTGCGGCCTGCGGCACCGGCGCCGATCTCGACGGCGCGGTGCGCGGGCTCTGCGCGCTGGACCGGGTGAGCGGCCGCATGGAGCGCGTCGACCTCGGCCAGCCTTTCAGCGTGGTCATCGACTACGCGCACACCGCCGAGGCGCTGCGCACCGTGCTCACCGAATTGCGCGCCGCCACGCGCGGCAGGCTCTGGGCCGTGTTCGGCAGCGCGGGGAGGCGCGACGTCGAGAAGCGCGCGGTGATGGGACGCACCGCGGCCGAGCTGTGCGAGCGCGTGGTGGTCACCGACGAGGACCCGCGCGAGGAGGACCGCCTGGCCATCATCGAGGCCATCGCGGAGGGCGCGCGCAGCGCGGGCGGGCGCGACGGCGAGACGCTCTTCCGAATCCCCGACCGCACCGAGGCGATCCGCTCCGCCATCGACCGGGCCGAGCCCGGCGACACGGTGCTGCTCGCCGGCAAGGGCCACGAGTCGACGCTGATCGCCGCCGAGGGACCGCTGCCCTGGGACGAGCGCGGCGCGGCGGAGGCGGCGCTGCGCGAGCGTCTGGCGCGGGAGCGTGCGGCGTCGTAGCATCGGCGCCACAAGTCGCAGCGACGGAGATCCGCGAGGAGGCGTGCCATGTCGGCCTGGGAGAAGCGCGTCCGCAGCCTCAGCCTGCACGGCGTCGAGCAGAACATGGCGCTGGGCGCGCGCTACTTCCGCTTCGAGGTGCTCGCCCTCGAGAGCACGCACAGCGATCCCGCGGCGATGCGCCTGGACTCCGCCATCGCCGTTCTCGAAGAGGTGAGCACGCACGGCCGCTGCGTCATCGTGCTGCCCGACGAGCGCCGGGTCGCGCTCTACGCCGTGCATCCCGAGGAGGGCGCGCCCGAGGTGGTCTGGTACGAGCGCACCGAGCGGCTGCCGGCGACCCCCTAGCCGGAGCGCAGAGGACGCCGCACCGGCACCCCGGCGCGCCGCGGGTACTCGTCCGGAGTGGGGCGCAGCTTGTCGACGAGCAGGACGCCGCCCGGCGCGCTGCGCGGCACGCCGCCGCCGCACATCTCCGCCGCGTATGCGCAGTCCGCGGCAGCCTTCTCGGCGTCGCCGACCAGCGCCGCCACCAGGCCGCCAACGCGCACCAGCGGCAGCGAGAGCTCGCACATCACCGGCGGCGGCGCCACCGCGCGCGAGGCCGCCAGGTCGAAGCTCTCGCGCAGCTCGCCGCGCCGCGCCGCCTCCTCGGCACGCATGTCGAGCACCTCGACGTTGTCGAGCCGCAGCGCGCCGGCGACGTGGGTGAGGAAGCCCGCCTTGCGCGCATCGGACTCGAGCAGGGCGACATGCATGTCGGGACGCAGCACCGCCATGGGGATGCCGGGCACGCCGCCTCCCGCGCCGACATCGACGGCGCGCGCGGCGGCCGCGGGTGCGCAGGCATCGAGCAGGTCGAGCACCTCGACGACGTGCTTGTCCCACCAGCGCTGGCGCGGCACCGTGGTCAGGTTCATGCGCGCGTTCCAGAGCGCCAGCTCGTCGAGGTAGGCGCGCAGCCGCCGGCACATGTCGGGCGTCATCGCGGCGGGCTCGTCGGGCACGGCGGCACGCTACCAGCCGCACGTCGGGGGCCGCCTTCGCCTCGATACGATGGCCGCATGCCGCTGCCCGCGCTGGAGAGCCCGGCGCCCGACCTCAACCTCGACGCGCTGCTGCCGGCCGGTGAGGTCCGCCGCCTCTCGCTGCGCGCGCTGCGCGGCCGCTGGGTGGTGATCTTCTTCTACCCCGCCGACTTCAGCTTCGTCTGCCCCACCGAGGTGCGCGGCTTCGCCCAGCGCTACACGCAGTTCGCCGAGGCCGGCGCGGAGGTGCTCGGCGTCTCACCAGACGGTACCGACACCCACCGCGAATGGGCGCGCGAGCTGGGCGGCCTGCCCTACCCGCTGCTCAGCGACGCCGGCAACCGCGTGGCGCTGGCCTACGGCGCCGCCGCGGAGGGCCAGCTGCGCCCCGACCGGGCCACCTTCGTGGTCGACCCCGAGGGCCTGCTGCTCTACGCGGAGCGCGTGTCGCGCAACGTCGGGCGCGGCGTCGGGGAGACGCTGCGCGTGCTGCAGGCGCTGCAGACGGGACGCCTCTGCCCCGCCGACTGGCGGCCCGGCGACGAGACCTTCGACCCCGAGCTCGACGCCGCGCGGCCGTCATGACGTCGTCGCAGACAGGCCGCGCACGCCAGGCCCGCTGGGCGCGCCGCCGTGCCATGATTCTCGCGTCCCCCATCAACTGAGCACCGCCACTCCGAGAGGAAGCAGCATGACCTCGCCCGCCGACCAGTGCCCTCGCTGCCGCTCGACGCGACTCGCGGTCGTCTACTACGACGCCAACGGCCAGCCGCTGGGCGGGCACAGCCAGTGCACCGAGTGCGGACCGCGCCACGCCGTCAAGCTGGTGCCCCGCTCCGGCGAGGTTCGCAAGCAGCTCCTCTCGCGCAAGGCCTCCTGAGCCGCAGCCGCCGGCTCGGCCTCGCGCCGCACGGCGTCTAGGGGACTCGCGCCGTGGCGCTGGTCCGCATCGCCCAGGCGCGGACGCGCATCGAGCGGGGCAGCCGCGTTCGCGAGCTGGTCTTCGGGCTGCAGGACGCGCTGCTGGCCACCGTCGGCCTGGTGGCCGGCGTCGACGGCGCCACCCAGCAGAACAACAAGGTGGTCATCTTCGCCGGGCTCTCCCACCTGGTCGCCGGCGCAGTGTCGATGGGCGCCGGCGAGTACCTCTCCTCGGCGGCGCAGCGCCGGGTCACCGCCGCGGCCACCGACGACGCCCGGCGCATCGGCGAGGCCGAGCCCTACGTCGCCCAGGAGGGCGTGATGGAGGCGCTGCAGGGCGAGGGGCTGGACCGGGCCAGCGCCTACCGCGTCGTCGAGCTGGTCTCGCGCAGCCGCGGGGCGCTGGCCAGCATGTTCCAGGCCACCGCACTCGGCGTCGGCACCGGGGAGGGCGAGGGCGAGCGGCGCGACGCGGTGCTCGGCGCGCTGGTCATGGCCGGGTCCTTCGCGGTCGGCGCCATCCTGCCGGTGATCCCCTACTTCGTGCTGCACGGCGCGGCGGCGCTCATCCTCTCCATCGCCATCGCCTGCGCGGCCATCTTCGGGGTTGGCGCCGCCATCGGCCGGCTCTCGGCGGACAACCCGCTGCGCGCCGCCCTGGAGTTCTCGGCCGTCGCGCTGGGCGCGGGCGGCATCGGCTACGCGGCGGGCCTGGCCATCTCGGCGATCGCGGGACACCAGGTCCCCTCGGGGAGCTGACCGGCGGGCCGGTCGTGTAGCGTCGCGGGGTCAAAGACGGTACGCTCAGGCGCCGTCGCATCCACCAGGGAGGGCCCCGGGAACCATGGGCACCGTTCGAGACGACGTCGTTCCGGCACTGGAGCGCCTGCCGCTCTTCGCCGGCTTCGACCGCAACCAGCTCATCGCGCTCGCCGAGCGCTTCGACGAGCAGACCTTCCTCCCCGAGCACGGCGTGCTCACCGAGGGAATGACGGGGATGGAGTTCTTCATCATCCTCGAGGGCTCCGCCGAGGTCATCCACGACGACGCCGTCATCGCCACCCTCAAGGCCGGCGACTTCTTCGGCGAGGTCGGGGTGCTCGACGGCGGACCCCGCACCGCCTCGGTGCGCGCCACCGACCGGCTGCGCTGCCTGGGCCTGCCCAACAACACCTTCAAGCAGGTCCTGCTCGACTACCCGCTGATGGCCGTCAACCTGCTGCCCCAGGTGATCCGCCGCTTCCGCGCGGTGATGACCACGGGCGGCGGGCACGAGGCATAGAGCCGAGCTTGTCCAAGTCGAAGCGCCCCGCCCGGTCGGCCGCCCGCAAGGAGGTGGAGCAGCCGCAGGGCGACTCCGCCGCCCTGGAGCAGTGGCTGGCGCCGAGCACCAGCTCGTCGATCGACCACGTCGAGGTCGCGCAGATCGACGACGGCTGGGAGCCCGAGCGCGTCGGCCAGGCGCCGCTGGAGGCCACCGTCGCCGCCATCCAGGCGGTGGGCGTGGTCGAGCCGGTGCTGCTGCGGCCGCGGGACGGGGGGCGCTTCGAGGTGATCACCGGGCATCGCACGGTGGCGGCCGCGCGCTTCGCGGGCATGCCGCGCGTGCCGGCGATCGTCAAGGACCTCGACGACGTCGGGGCGCTCATGGCGCTGGTCTTCGACGGCAGCGCGTCGGGGCAGGTGACACCCGGCGGCGCCGCCGAGCTGCGGCAGCGGCTGCTGGCGGCGGGGGCGGGTGAGGAGGACGTCGAGGACGTGATGGCGGCGGTGGCCGTGGCGGAGGCGGCTGTCGAGGCCGCGGCGGCCGAGCCGGAGCCGGTTGCTGCCGAGCCCGAACCGGTTGCGGCCGAACCCGAGCCCGTCGCGGCAGCGCCCGAACCCGAACCCGTTGCGGCCGAACCCGAACCCGTCGCGGCAGCGCCCGAACCCGAGCCCGTCGCGGCCGAACCCGAACCCGAGCCCGTGGCGGCAGCGCCCGAACCCGAGCCTGTCGCGGCCGAGCCCGAACCCGAGCCCGCGCTGGTCGGCGCCGTATCCGGCGCAGAACGCGAGCCCGTGGCCGCCGCCGCCCGCGGCGCCCAGCCCGAGGGAGCCGAGACCGCCTCGCAGGGCCGCTGGCTGCCGCTGCCCGCCGGTCGCCCGCGCTTGGCCCGGCTCAGCAGCGCCTTCGCCGACGCGCCGCGGATGCTGCGCATCCTGGCCGGCGACCGGTTCACCGGCACCGTCGAGCTGGTCGGCCGCGACGGCCGCAAGGACGCCGTCGCCTACCTCGACGGCCGCATCCTGGCCACCTACGTGGAGCAGGGCGAGCGCCGGGTGGACGCCGCGCTGCGCCTACCCACGCCCGACCGCGGCCCCACCGTGGAGATCACCGTCCGCCCGCACCCGCGCGCGGTCTCGGTGGCCCTGGCCCTGGCGCTGCGCTCGCCGACGCGCTTCACCGGGCTGCACGCCGCCTTCCTGCACCTGCCCGGCCTGCTCGACCTGCTCAAGCGCGAGCGCCTCGACGCCGCCTGCGTGGTCTCGGCCCCCACCGGCTCCGGGGTGATCCTGCTCGACGCCGGCCAGCCCGTCGCCGCCTACGCCCGGCGCTGGGGCGACGAGCCCGGCGAGGAGTCGGAGACCACCGACGTCTCGGCGGTGCTCGACATGCTGGTCAGCGGCAACGGCGAGGTCGACGTGCACACCGGCGAGGTGCCCGAGCCGCTCGACCTCGAGGAGGTCATCTCCCGCAGCGTCACCGGCGACTGAGCCCGCCGCGCAGTCGTGCGCAGTGGTTCTGGCCAGTCACGGCAAATGCTCCGTTTCAGCCGTAACAGGCCAGAACATATGTCCGTATGCCGACGCCTTGGCAGAAACTGTTTGATGACGAAGGCATGAAAGTCCGTGCGACAGGCGGTACACGCGTGCCACACTGCGGCTCCCATGGCCATCGGCGTGCACGCTGCGCGCGGACGCCTCGCCGCAGTAGTCCTCACCACCGTCCTCGTCGGGCTCTCCGCCCTCCCCGCCGCTGCCGACACCGACCCCTCCGGCCAGGTGGCTCAGGCCAAGCAGCAGCTGCAGGCTGCGCGGCAGAACGCGACGCAGCAGGACAGCGCGCTGGCCACCGCCCAGAACGACCTCGCCGCCGCGCAGGCGCGCCTCGCCGGCATCCAGCGCCAGGTTTCTGCCATCGATGCCGAGATCGCCACGGACGAGGCCACCGTGCGAACGCTCGACGCGCAGACGGCCGCGGACAAGCAGCAGCTCGCCGACATGCTGCGCGCCTCCTATGTGCGGGGCATGGACTCGCCGCTGCTCTACATCGTCAGCGCGGCGGACCTCAACAGCGCGTTGCAGCGCCAGGGCGAGCTGGCCCACATCGCCGACCAGAGCAAGCAGCTGATGAAGCGCATCGGCGACGCGCGCGACAAGGTGCAGAGGGCGCACGACGACGCGGTCGCCCGCCGGGCGCAGCTCGCCGTGGTGCAGCAGCAGGCGGCCACCACCGCCATCCTCGTCGGCGTCGAGGAGGAGAAGGTGCAGGCGGCCGACTACGCCGCCTGGAACACCGTCTCGCAGGCGCAGCAGCAGGTCAACGCCGCCGTCGCCGCCAAGAAGAAGTTCGACGCGGAGCAGGCCGCGCTGGCCGCGGCCAAGGCCAAGGGCAGGGGTGTCATCTACCCGCCCGTGCCCGGCGTCGACTTCACCGTCGACACCGACCTGACCCGGCCCTCGGGCGAGACCGCGGCGCGCCTCAACGCGTTCCTGCAGGGCACCGCGCTGCAGGGTCTCGGCGACGCCTTCATGGCGGCGGAGACGAACTACCACGTCAGCGCGCGGTACCTGCTGGCCCACGCGATCGAGGAGTCGGCCTTCGGCACCTCGAAGATCGCGCAGGACAAGCACAACCTCTACGGCTACGGCGCCGACGACGCGCATCCCTACCAGGACGCCTACAGCTTCCCCAGCTTCGCCGCCTGCATCGACTTCGTGGCCCACGTGGTGGCGGAGAACTACCTGTCGCCGGACGGGCAGTTCTACCACGGGCCCACCCTGCGCGGCATGAACGTCGACTACGCCAGCGATCCCAACTGGGCGAGCAACATCGCCGCCATCGGGCGCTCCTTCCCGTAGTCCAGCGAGCGGCTGATCGCGGCTCAGACCGCGGCCAGGACGCTGCCCTGGATCTCGGCGACCTGGTCGACGTCGTCGAGGTCCCAGATGCGCGCGTAGATGCGCTGCGCGCCCGCGCCGGCATACTCGCGCAGCCGCTCGGCGGCCTGTTCGTGCACGCCGACCACGCTGCGCGCGGAGATGGCCGCGATGAGCTGGTCGGCATCCTCGCCGGGCGAGCCCGTCCAGGCGGCCATCCGCTCGGCGCGGTGGCGCAGCGTGTTCTGGTCGGGTGCGACCAGAACCGTGCCCATCCAGGAGAGCCGCAGCGTGTCGGGATCGCGCCCCGCGCGCTCGCAGGCCTCGCGCGCCTTGCGGTAGGTCTCGGCGGCGCCGGCGGGGTCGATGGAGGTGGTGTTGTACTCGCTCGCGTGGCGTGCGGCCAGGGCGACGCTGCGCGGGCCGCCGTGGCCGCCGACGATGAGCGGGAAGGGGTCCTGCACCGGGCGGGGCAGGGCGACCGCGCTGTCGAGGCGGTGGTGGCGGCCGGCGAAGCTGACCCGCTTGCCGCTCCAGAGCAGGCGCACCACCTCGACCGCCTCCTCCAGCATCTCGGTGCGCTCGCGCTGCGGCGGGAAGGGGATGCCCAGGGTGGTGTGCTCGATGTCGTACCAGCCGGTGCCCATGCCGATCTCGAGGCGGCCGCCGCTCAGCTCGTCGACGGTGGCCACCTCGCGGGCCAGCACGGAGGGGTGGCGGAAGGTCGCCGGCGTGACCAGGGTGCCGAGGCGGATGCGCGCGGTGTCGCGGGCCAGCGCGGCGAGCGTGGTCCAGGCTTCCAGCGCCGGGCGCGGCGGGTCGGCGTCGAAGTAGAGGTGGTCGCTGCGGAAGAAGGCGTCGTAGTCGGCGTCCTCGGCGGCGCGGGCCAGGCGCAGGAACTGCGCGTAGGTGCCGCCGGTGTGCGGCTCGACCATGAGGCGGAGGACGGGCGGCATGGCTGCGGGCAGGCTAGCAGCCGGTGCGGTGCGTCGGGTGTGTGCCTTCGTTCGATGAGCGAAGGCTGGGGGAGAAGTCGACGGCCGCCGTTTCCGGCGGCCGCCGTCCCCCCAGTCAGGGGACCGCGCAGCCCGTTGGACGAGGTGCGGCGCCTTCCAAAGCCCCCGGGCCCCCCAGCCCCAGGGCGAGGACCGCGCTGATCCCGTGTCGGGAAGTGTGGGGTGCCCCGGTTAAGCCGGATAAGGGGTCGAATCAACAGAAGTACAGGTCCGGTAACGCCGAGGTGACGCGGGCGGCATCACCACAGACCTGTGACATTGGAACGCTTGAAGCGATCGCTGTCAGATCGACTCGGGAGCCGAGATGCCCAGGGTGCCGAGCGCGTCGGCCAGGGTGGCGCGGGTGGCCGCCACCAGGGCGCGGCGGAAGCGGCGGACGGTGGGGTCGGACTCACGGACGATCGGCGCGGTGTGCTCGTAGAAGTCGCTGAGGGCCGAGGCCAGGCTGAAGGCATAGGTGCAGAGCACGGGCGGCGAGAGCCCGGCGGCAGCTTCGGCCAGGGCTGACCGATACGCGTCGAGGCGCAGCAGCAGGGCGCGCTCGGTGGGGTCGAGCTCGCCGTGGGCGGCCACGGGCCCGGCGGAGTCCTCGGCGACCTTGCGCAGGATGCCGGCGGCACGCGCGTGGGCGTACTGCAGGTAGACGCCGGTGTCGCCGGTGGTGCGCAGGGCCTCCTCGAAGTCGAAGGCGATGATCTGGGTGAGGCCGAACTTCTGCAGGTAGTAGCGCACCGCGCCGGCGGCCAGCGAGCGCGCCGCCTCGTCGTCCTGGGCCTTGTCGCGGACCCGGGCCACGGCCTGGTCGAGCAGGTCGTCGGCGCGCACCTCGATGCCGCGGCGGCCGCTCAGCGCCACCATGGAGCGGCCCGCCTCCACCTCGATGCCCAGCTCCTCGGCGGCGCGCACCGAGAGCGCCACCACCTCGTAGGCGAGGTGCACGGAGCGCCGCGCCTGCTCCTCGAAGCCCAGCCGCTGCACCGCCTGGCGCACCACCTGCTGCGGGTAGGCCTGGCGCGCGTCGATGACGTTGACCACCCGCGCGGCGTGGCCGTAGCCGAGGTTGTCGAGGTCGGCGCCGCCGGCGTCGCTGGTGGTGCTGGCCGGGCTGTGCGGGTCCTCGCGGTTCCAGCGGCGGTAGTGGAAGTCGAGGCCGAGCAGGCCGAACTTCCAGAGCTGGTAGGCGATGTCCTTGGCGGTGTAGGTGGCCACGCCGTCGGACTTGACCAGGATCTTGGCTTCAGCGGCCTCATCGGCCGAGGCCCGCAGTGTCACGACGCCGGTCGCGTAGCTGTCCGGCTCCGGCGAAAGCAGCTTCGCCGTCGGCAGCGAGTCGACAGGCGCCTGAAAGGCGGTCAGACCGATCGCCCACAGCCACGTGCCAAGCAACACCGTCACAGACGCGATGTGCGAAATACGAAGTGCGGCTCGCAGTGAACGGTCGTGTATACAAGCAAAGCCTGGAAGTTGGTGTCGATCCCCGCGTAGATGTAACGGGCGCGGCACTCACTCAGGAATTCGAAATGGAGAAGAAAACCAGCAATCTGGTGACCCGCAGTTATGAGTTCTATCGGCAAGCTTTATTGCTCCGCGAAGCGGTCGCGGTAGCCGAGAAGAAAGCAGTTCAGGATGAAGCGGCGATGACCGCCCTGAAGGAGTTTGACAAAAAGGCGCT
>Ga0207700_10000320_pt1 | contig 28180 bp, 22 predicted proteins | sample LARL82metaG_FD_184348 | JGI IMG/M metagenome (GOLD analysis project Ga0207700, IMG submission 184348) | Corn, switchgrass and miscanthus rhizosphere microbial communities from Kellogg Biological Station, Michigan, USA - LAR L8-2 metaG... | ecosystem: Host-associated > Plants > Roots >...
AAGCGTCAGCTCGGGGTAACGGCGCACGGTCTGCGTCACCAATTCGCCCACGAGTTCCACGTCGAGTTGACGGGCGTACAGGCTCCGGTGCGCGGCGGCGGCGTATGCGCCGATCCGGAAACACTCAAAGCCGCGCTCCTCGAGATTGCCCGCCAGCTCGGGCACAGCCGTCCGCAGATCACAAACGTGTACCTCGGGTCACCGGCTCGGTCAGCGCATTCGGTGCCGCCGTCCGAGACCAAGAAGGAGGCACCGGTATAGTTAGGTGCGTTCGAGGCGCACGATCTTCGTTACCGCGAACGTAGTGTCGACAACTGGCCCAAGGTTACTGAGGAGATTCTGCAGGAGGCACGACGTTGAGCCTAGGCGGTAGTTTCACACCTTTCGCTTTCGCCATCGCCGAAGCGATCTTTTCCAGCAGGTCGAAACGCTCATCGGCAAGGGTGTGGGCCCACCGGCTCACCTCTTGCTCGATGTCGTTTTGGCACTCTACATCGCCCAAGTCGAGCCCGACTTGTCGGAACTCCTCGATTTCGTTCGGTGTAAAGCGTAGGAAGTCGGCTGATCGAATCATGGCGATGTCGTTCGTGTCGATCATGTAAGTCTACCAGTATGATCCACTCAAGCGAACGACGCGAAGATCAATCACGCTGCCGCATGCCGCTTCAAATCATCCAGCCACGAAACCGGGCAATTTGATCGCCCTCGCGTCGAAGGTCGCCGTACGACATCCCGGTCTGCGGTGGTGGTGAGCTCCGATCACGCAATCTGCAAAATCGGCAGCGCTGTCGTTCCAGAGGCACAGCGCTTCCTCGATCGTGGGCTCGCCCTCGAGCTCGAGTTCCCTAGCGTCGAGCAATCAGGAATCGGCGTCCAGGCTGATCAACACCTTTTCCCGGGCACCGACTTCCCGCTGGATCAACCGGCGGGCTCGTTTCAATCGGGCCCGTGGTCGCGCACCAGAACCCGCACCGGCACGTTAGTATCGAGCCCCAGCTCAGCGTGACAGGCGCACGATCGCGATTGGCTTGCGACCTTTCTTGCGCAGGACGCCCGCCAAGTCCATGACGCTCTTGGTCTTTACCCGCATGACCACGGTGCTGTCGGGCATCAGCGTGAAGGTCATTCGATCTCCGGGTTGCAAGCCCAAGCTGTTGCGGATTTCCTCGGGGATGGTGATCTGACCCTTGCTGGTCAGGGTCGCGTCGGTCGTCATGGCCTCTCCTTATCCTTACCCGGCGACGTATAGTAAGGAGCCGATCAGAGTGCAACTCACCAAGTCGGCATCCGCCGCCGCGCAGGGCCTGCGGCGGCTTGATGTTCGTTATTGCCCGCGTGTCAAAATCCTATTGGCGTAGGCGCCTCGATCGTCAAATCACTTTGGGTATAGCTGCGTCATGCATCTGAAGAAATTGTTCCTTAACGCCTGTTGTGTCACAAGCTCCGCAAGGAAGTTATCAGCAGAGTCCCGAATGTCTCGCCACAGACGCCCAAGACGGATATGCACTCGATGCGTATAACGACATGGCCACGGCGAGTCTCTGATGATCTGGCCTTGGCTTGCAATGACTTCGAGTGCAGGGCGGCCGGAGTCTGCGCTGACCTTCCACGTGAGCCTGCGCTTTCCCTTTCCAGGATGTGGATCTATCCAAACCCCCGACGCTATTCCACGGTGAGCTATAGCGTTTCGGAACGCATCGAATAGAACTCGGATCGCCTCAGGATCGTATTCGGGTTGAGGCAGATACTTGGCGTAAGCAGTTACCTCTCGTTTCCCCAATCGGTCGATCCGACCGCTGTACAGGCCAGCGAGATATTCCAACATCCCGCAGCACGTCCCAAGTGCTGGGAAATACGCGTGGGTTAACCCTGATCGAATCTCCGAAGGGATACCCGTTAGGCAGATCTGCATATCCTTCTCAAATCCCGCTAATCGGCCTTTTAGAAAACCAGTAGCGAATTTTGCTTGATCGTCGGCAGCACCTCGATGCGGTAGCCTGCGATCGTATTTGCGTGACTCCATTGGACCTCCGCGAAACTTCGCCGGCAATCTTGCCATCCTGCCGGAAGGCTGTAACAGTCCCCCTGGGGCGAAGGAATCAGCGCTTCATTGCAATATTCTGCTTGCCCGCCTGCTCTGCCAATCGCCGATATTCTTGAACGACGTCCGCCGGCAAGTAAACAAATCTCAATACCTCATCCAGAATCTCAGGATGAAGCGAAAGCGGCGAATTCGCTGCATGGAAATGCGCCGCAAGGCGCACTGTGCGTCGATGTCTGCCGCCGAAAAAGGCATTCTGCCAAAGCAACGGCTCGCGGGAGGGATGATCCCGCTTCGCGACAATGCCTTCCAGAACCCCACCCATGATCCGATATCGGTGCGGACGATTTTCTGCATTCTCAATTTGTCGCAGCTCCTGCTGCAATAGATGGACAATCCCCTTCGGCGTCGCGATGTAGTAGTCGATTACGTGAGCATATCGGCGCACTTCCCAAACAGCGAGATCGAGTCGCATGATTTCGACGTCTCGTGTGTAATAGGGCGTCTCGAAGTACCGGTGCCGGCCGTAGGTATCGAGATACTCGATGAAGCTTCGACTACTCCTCGATAGCTTGATGTCGAACTTCCTCGCTGCTTGAAATCGATTGAGTAGCGGCGTTACCTCATGGCGGCGATGAATCGCTGAGACCCGATTGAGGACCAGAATGCACTTCACGTATTTCTCGAGTGACTGCAAACTTAGCCATAAGAACTGAGGTATCAACCTTGCCCGATATGCCAGGCGTGCGGCAACGTAGTCGCCGTCTGCAGTATCGCGAAAAGATCGGGTCGCGAAGTCATTCAGCAGACGCTCGCCATAGGGGTACGGAGATCCATCGGACAGGCACGTAGTCATGCGAAAGGTTCGTCACCGTTTTTCACGGCGCAGCAGATGAAAGAGCATATGACTCCCGAAGTGTACACACGGCAGCAGCTCTATGAACTCGTCTGGCAGAAACCAGTACGCACAGTTGCAAGAGATTTGGGTATGTCCGACGTTGCATTGGCCAAGGCGTGCCGACGCTTAAAGATTCCACTCCCCGGCCGCGGCTACTGGGCCAAAGCCGCCGCTGGTGTGAAACTTTCGCGAATCCCCCTTCCGTCCGCACCAAGCGTGCGCTCACAAATCTCGTTCAAGCCGGTTAAACCTCGACCGCCACTCGAACCACTCGCGCCGACATCGCCGGCAGATAACAGTACAGCAGCTGCACCGGACGTGAAGTTATCAACGCTCGAAGCGCCCCATCGGATCGCGAGGAGTGCGCAGAGCGCTCTTAAACGTGGAAAACCAGACAAGCAGGGCCTCGTTGCAGCGTTTCCGCTTGTAGGGTGGAAGGTCGAGGTCGCGCCGGGATCGGTAAGCCGCGCGCTTATTATCGTGGACACGCTCCTGCAGATCCTTAAGAATCGTGGGGCCTGCCTGCGTGCAGGAAAGCAGGAGCCTTGGCAGCGGCGGCCTCCCACGGAACTATTTCTTGCGGATGAGCCAATTCACGTGTCGCTGCGAGAAGGCGTCCGTCGGCACCGCAAGACCGAAGAAGAACGCGCGCGAGAGAGACACGCGGGCGTCAACTACGTCCATGCCTATGAGTACTCTCCCAAGGGCGAATTGATTCTTGCTATCGCGAACGCTCCATCGGGCACCGCGAACGAGTGGCGTGACGAAAAGCAACGTAAACTCGAAGAACAACTTTCCCAAGCTGTCACTGGTCTCCTCGCGTTACCTGATGTGCTCAAAGAGCGCCGCCTGCTCGCGGAGGAAGCAGAGAAACAACGGCTCGCGGAGGAGAGGAAGCGTTGGGAAGATCAACGCGCGCGCGAAAGGGACGAGCAGCGGCTAGAGGAACTTCTCAAGGAAGCAGGCCAGTATCGAGCTCGTGTCGACCTCTTAGTTTATCTCGCCCATCTGGAAAAATACGTCCAGGACAATGACGTTGAGGTCACCGAGTCCTTGACACGCGGCCTCACCGAGGCACGTGCTTTGGCGGACTCGCTCGATAAGACCAAGACCCGGCTCGGATTGCTGCAGCACTACGGCCTGGTCACCGAGAGTGAAAGTCGATACAAATCGATTTGGGAAAGGCAGTAGATTCACATCAAGCCGCCACAGCACACCAAGGCGAGAGTAGAGCACTACGTGATATCGGAGGGTACCGGGTACGCCAGGAGCACGCGCGGTTCTTTCTCGGTGGTTGCGATCTCCCACGCAACAGCAAATGCTGCCGGACCCCCTGGCATTGCGAATTGTTGGAACGGTGCTCTGCCCGTCGTCTGCACAAGGCCAGTGGCGATATCGATGTAGCAGGCTCTGAACGCGCCGATACGAGCCGAGTCGAAATTCGCTCGCCAATAGGCGCTGCGTTCAGTAACGAGGATACAACTCTTGTCAGGTGCAGGCTCGTTCGCCTGCCATCCACCAGGCTGACATGGAAGCCGGAGCACGTATGCCTTTGCTAACGACGGAACGGTCATGCCGGCGCAATGTACGAGTCTCGGTCCACTTGTACCGGCTGGGAATGTTGGGCCTAGCGTCAACATCAGCTTTTCGCCGTTCTGCGTCGGATCTTCCGCGACGATTGCAACAAACCCCTCATCGCCGTTTGGGACGATGAATAGGTCACCTGGGTCCAGTTGGGCAAACCGGGTCACCGTGAGTTTGGGAGTGATCTCCATCGCGTAGCCGCCTCAACTGAGCCTCGCCACGAAGCGTCGCCAGAGATACTCGGCTCCGGCTTCCGGGGTTAGCGAGTCGAGTTTCAGCCCCTCGCCCTCACGACCGACCGTCATTCCCAAAAGTGCCGAGAGGACGAGCTCGCTTTGTCCATCGGCTAGGCTGAGAACTTCGTTGTAGCTGTTGTCACTGCTCCCGCCAACATCACTCTCCGAGTAGGCGATCTCGTTCCCTCCCAGCATCGCGCCGATCCAGATCTTGCATCGGGCTCGACTATGGCCATCAACGAAGACCTCTGCTGTGAACTTCGTTGGTCCCACGCGCGTGAAGTCATGCTCGATTCCCTTGTTCTGCGCGGCGAGTTCGCGCAGCGACCCCTCGAAGTGCCCGGCGACGATGTCGAACGCCTCTCGAATAAATCGTTTTCTGTCGAGATCGGTGGGCGCGCGTCTGACCTTGGGCATGTAGGTCGGCTTCGGTCGAGCGCGCTCCGTGGCACTGCGACCAGGAAACGCCGGATGAGGAGTCGTCCGAGATTGCTCGCTAGCACCTCGTCCTGGAAAGGCGGGCTTCTCCGTTGGCTTGGCGCGCTTTCCCCGTAGACCGTTTAGCAGCCGCCTTCGGGCTTCAAGTTCGTCGACTCCTACGATGTCGATGTAGACAACCGACTCCAACAAGCCATCGATCCGGCATTCGTACACACGGACTGGCACGAGCAAGCGCCCAAAACCCTCGGGATCCTTTACGAAGGCGGCGGTCCACTCGGGAGCTGCAAATTGCGATTTGAGGTAGTCGGGCGAAAGCACGGCGATCGTGCGCGAAGCCTGTCCCGCCGCGCGATCCATTTCAAGAACGAAATTGCTCCCGGCGGCGAAGTCCCATGCCTGGAGCACAACGGACATCCCTTCTTCCTCGAGAACCCAGCCGATCCATTCGGCCCAGCCCAAGTCAGGGGATGTATAGCTAATGAAAAAATCAGGTTTCACTGCGCGCCTCACGGCCGGCGATCCCAACCCCCCGGGCACATGGCGCTGAACTGGGCGACGATCGAGATGCCCTGCCGCAGAGGCGCGGTCTCCAACTCAAGCCGTCCATAGTAAGGGCTCTCTTGCCCACGCCGCCTCCACTTGCCCTTAATAAAGGCAGCCTTTATTATGCCAGCAAACAAGCCCCATGATAAAGGCATCCTTGGCAACGCCCGTCGCGCCGCCTCTCCCAGCCTCCACCAGGGCAGGCCGATATCTTCGGCAGCCCGCAGGCCATCGTGCCTTCACCCCGGCCTCCTTGCCGCCGGAACCAGCGATCCGTCTCGACGGCGAGCTTCAGACCCTCCTCTCCGATGCCGATCGGGCGCTTGGAAGGCTCGACGGGTCCATCCAAACGCTGCCCAACCCCGACCTGTTTGTCCTGATGTACGTTCGGAAGGAGGCCGTTCTTTCGAGCCAGATTGAAGGAACGCAAAGCTCGCTACAGGACCTGCTTGCCGCCGAAGCAGATCTTTTCGGCGGGCACCACGAGCCGCGTGACGTCGACGAGGTGGTCAACTACGTCGCCGCGATGAACCACGGCCTTGCGCGATTACGCGATCTTCCCGTTTCGGTCCGTCTTATCCGGGAGATCCACGCCCGACTACTCGACGGCGTCCGGGGCGCCCATCTAACGCCTGGCGAACTACGGCGAAGCCAGAACTGGATCGGAACCTCAGGCTGTACGCTGGCCGAAGCGACGTTTGTTCCACCGCCTCCCGACCAGGTGCCCGACAGTCTTGGTCAACTCGAGCAGTTCTTACACGAAGAAAATTCGCTACCGCTTCTGATCCGAATCGGGCTCGCTCATGCCCAGTTCGAGACCATCCATCCATTCCTGGACGGCAACGGCCGCGTCGGACGTTTGCTGATCACATTTCTACTCTGTGAAAAGCAGGTGTTGCAGAAGCCAGTGCTGTATCTCTCGCATTGGTTCAAGCAACACCGACAGACCTATTACGACCGCCTTCAATCAGTGCGCGATAACGGCGATTGGGAAGCTTGGCTCGCGTTCTTCCTTCGCGGCGTTGCTGCGGTCAGCGAACAAGCAACCGAAACGGCTCGTCGCATTCTTGCGCTTCGTGAGCAGCATCGCACGATCATCACGGATCACTTTGGTCGTGCGGCTGGCAACGGTCATCGCGTTCTTGAGAGCCTTTATCGCCGACCAATCGTATCGGTAAAGCAGGTTCGCGAAATGACTCGGACAACCAGTCCCGCGGCAAACGAACTCGTGCGGCGGTTTGTCGACCATCGCATTCTTGTTGAGATCACGGGATTTGCACGCAACCGACGCTATCGATACGACGATTACGTGCGGTTGTTCACCGAGGGGACCGAGACTGGTCAGTGACTGCCTCGCCCCTCGCACATCTAACAAGGATCACGAATGATCACCGGCGACATTAAGAACCAGATCGACCGTATCTGGGACTCGTTCTGGTCGGGCGGCATCTCGAATCCGTTGGAAGTCATCGAGCAGATTACCTACCTGCTATTCATTCGCCGCCTCGACGACCTGCACACACTCGAAGAGAACAAGGCCAACCGAGTAAAGAAGCCGATGGAGCGGCGCGTCTTCCCGAAAGGTAGCGATGGAAAGGGCCGCGCGTATGAGGACTTCCGCTGGTCGCGCTTCAAGCACTTCGCTCCAGCAGAGATGTTCACAGTGGTCGGCGAGCACGTGTTCCCCTTCCTGCGCACGGATCTCGCCCGGCAGCTCGGCAACGGGGACTCCACCTACGCGCACCACATGAAGGACGCGCGCTTCACCATCCCGACACCGGCGCTGCTCGCTAGGGTGGTGGACATGCTCGACAAGGTGCCGATGGAGGAGCGCGACACCAAGGGCGACGTCTACGAGTACATGCTCGCCAAGATCGCCACCGCCGGGCAGAACGGCCAGTTCCGCACGCCACGCCACATCATCCGGCTGATGGTCGAGATGACGGCGCCGCAGCCGAACGACATTCTCTGCGACCCGGCCTGCGGTACGGCGGGGTTCCTGGTCGCGTCAGGCGAATACTTGCGCGAGTGCCACCCGAATCTCCTCCTCGACGCAAAGTCGCGCGAGCACTTCCATCATCGCCTGTTCCACGGCTTCGACTTCGACAACACGATGCTGCGCATCGGCAGCATGAACATGCTGTTACACGGCGTGGAGAGCCCGGACATCCGCTACCGCGACTCCCTCGCGCAGGACCACGCCGGAGAGGAAGAAAAGTACACGCTGGTGCTCGCCAATCCGCCCTTCGCCGGCAGCCTCGACTACGAGAACACCGCCAAGGATCTCCTCCAGATCGTCAAGACCAAGAAGACCGAGCTTCTCTTCCTCGCGCTCTTCTTGCGACTGCTCAAGCCCGGCGGGCGCGCGGCGGTGATCGTTCCCGACGGCGTGCTCTTCGGCTCGAGCACCGCGCACAAGGAGCTGCGCCGCATGTTGGTGGAAGATCAGAAGCTCGACGCAGTAGTCAAGTTGCCCGGCGGCGTTTTCAAGCCATATGCTGGCGTCTCGACCGCCATCCTAGTCTTCACTAAGACCAACTCGGGTGGCACCGACTCCGTGTGGTTCTACGACGTCGAGGCCGACGGCTGGAGCCTCGACGACAAGCGCACGCCGCTACTCTCCGAGGACAAGCTCGGTCCGGTACCCCGCACGGCGCTCACCGACGACGAACACGCGAAGAACGGCCTGCCCGACGTGCTGGCACGCTGGACCCAGCGCGCGAACGCGGAACGCGAGCGCCCGCGTACCGCGCAGAGCTTCTGCGTACCGAAAGCTGACATCGCCAAGCAGGGCTACGACCTCTCGCTAAACCGCTACAAGGACATTTTGCACGAGGCGGGCGAGCACAGGTGGCCGAAGGAGATCCTCGCCGACCTGGCGAAGCTGGAGGATGAGATCCAGCGTGAGCTGAAGGAACTAGAGGGGTTGCTCGCGTGACTTGGCCTGTTGTACCCCTTTCCAAGGCGCTTGAACACGCCGAGGTCTTCGTCGACGGCGACTGGGTGGAATCGAAGGACCAAGACCCGAATGGTGATGTTCGGCTAATTCAACTGGCCGATATTGGCGATGGTGAGTACGTCGACAAGTCCTCGCGATTCTTAACTAGCGCAAAAGCTAAAGCGCTGAAGTGCACGTATCTGAAACCTGGTGATGTGCTTGTTGCGCGGATGCCCGATCCGCTTGGCCGAGCTTGCATATATCCCGGCGATCAGCGACCTGCTGTCACAGTTGTGGACGTATGCATCATTCGACCAAACGGTGGCGGGCCCGATAGCCGCTACCTGATGCACTGCCTGAACGCCGCAAAGCGTCGACATCAGATTGGAGGTTTCGCCACGGGCACAACGCGCTCTCGAATCTCACGAAGTAATCTGGCGAAGATAGAAATTCCGCTTCCGCCCCTCCCTGAGCAGCAGCGGATCGCGGATATCCTGAACAAGGCCGATGGGTTGCGAGCCAAGCGCCGCGCCACCCTCGCACAGCTCGACACCCTTAAGCAATCGATCTTCCTCAACATGTTCGGCGACCCCCGCAAGAATGAAAAGGGATGGCCTACGTCAACCATTGAGTCAGTTGTTTCCGATGTGAGAGGTGGAGCAGCACTGGAGCCGGAGGACTTCGTAGAACAGGGCTGCCCAATTCTGCACAAAGGCGCGATTAAGCCAGGCGGAAGAATAGCGATCGACTCAAGGAAGAAGACATTTACAACCTGGGCATATGCCAGCGCGAACAGTAGATGCTTTGCCGACCGCGACTTCGTTGCCGTAACTCTTCGAGATTTGGTGCCGACGGGACCGACTATTGGACTGGCGGCGGACCTACGCAAAGGTCCATTCGACAAATACCTGCTTGCCCAAGGCGCCTACGCGTTCAAGCCCGATCCGAAAGCACTCACCGCCGAATACTTCGTGCAACTATCAAACATGCCAAATTTTCGGCATTTGCTGCGTCAAAACGCTGTGGGGAGCACCCAGATTCACATCCGGACGCCGGTCTACATGGCAATTCGAATTCCAATTCCTCCCGTCCGGACTCAGCGTGAGTTCTCCCTCTGTTTAGCGACTACAGAAGCTATTGAGACTAGGCAGCGCGAAACGTTGACGGAGTTCGACTTCCTTATGGCATCGCTCCAAATGCGCGCTTTTGGGGAGAGCTTTAGCTGATGAGCCAGTTCACCTTCCTTGAGCGTGAATGGGCCGCCGTCTTCGATGCAGCAACGAAAGCTGAGGCGCAGGTTCACGCTGACCCGCGGACAGCCTGCTTCTACGCCCGCCGTGCACTCGAACTGGCGATGGGCTGGGCGTACAAGTACGACGCCGCACTCAAGCTCCCATACCAAGACAATCTCTCGGCACTCATCCACGAGCCGAGCTTCAAGCAGACCGCAGGCGAGGCGGTGTTCAGCAAGGCGCGGGTGATCAACACGCTTGGCAACCGCGCCGTACACAGTCATCGCGTGGTGCCGGAGTCAGACGCACTGGCGGCGGTGCGCGAGCTCTTTCACGTCGCCTACTGGTTCGCCCGCACGTATGGTCGGACGGAGCGGCCCGTTCCGGGACTCGCCTTCGATCCGGCAGTACTGCCCCGGCCCGCGCAAGTGGCAAAGCAGACTGCGGAGCAGTTGCAGGTTTTGGAAGCACGCCTGCGGGAGCGCGACGAGAGCCTCGCGGCGTTGTTGGCGGACAAGACGGCCCTCGATGAAGAGCTGAAGCGCCTGCGGGCCGAGATCGCGAAGGCGAAGCAAGCGGCTGCGGCGCAGCCCGACACGCACGACTACTCCGAAGCGGAGACCCGCGACTACTTCATCGACCTTCTGCTCAAGGAGGCCGGCTGGCCTCTCGACCAGCCCCGCGACCGGGAGCTGGAGGTCAGCGGCATGCCCAACCAGGAGGGCAAGGGCTTCATCGACTATGTGCTGTGGGGCGACGACGGGAAACCCCTCGGACTGGTCGAAGCCAAGCGCACGCGCCGTGACGCGCGGGTGGGGCAGCAGCAGGCCAAGCTCTACGCCGATTGCCTGGAGCGGCAGTTCGGCCGGCGGCCGGTTATCTTCTACTCGAACGGCTACGAACACTGGATCTGGGACGATACGCACTACCCACCGCGCAGGGTGCAAGGCTTCTACAAGAGGTCGGAGCTGGAGCTGCTGATCCTTCGCCGTGAGACTCGACGATCGCCGGCAGAGGCGGCGATCAGCTCGACGATCGTCGAGCGCCACTACCAGACACGCGCCATCCGTCGCATCGCCGAGGCGTTCGAGCGCGACCACGACCGCAAGGCGCTGCTCGTGATGGCGACCGGGGCTGGCAAGACACGCACGGTGATTGCGCTCTGCGACTTGCTGATGCGGTGCAACTGGGCTAAGCGCGTGCTGTTCCTGGCCGACCGGGTCGCGCTCGTCAACCAGGCGGTCAACGCATTCAAGCGTCACCTGCCCGATGCCTCGCCCGTGAACCTCGTCACCGAAAAGGACGGCGAAGGGCGCGTCTTCGTCTCTACCTATCCAACGATGATGGGACTGATCGACGAAACATCGGACGGCCAGCGGCGCTTCGGCACCGGGCACTTCGACCTTGTAATCATCGACGAGGCTCATCGCTCGGTGTTCCAGAAGTACCGCGCGATCTTCGACTACTTCGACTCGCTGCTCGTTGGGTTGACGGCGACGCCGAAGGACGAGGTAGACCGTAACACCTATGGCCTGTTCGACCTTGAGGACGGCGTGCCGACCGATGCGTATCCACTCGACGAGGCAGTGCGCGACGGCTTCCTCGTCCCCCCAAGGGCAGTATCGGTACCGCTGAAGTTCCAGCGCGAGGGGATCAAGTACGACCAACTATCCGAAGAGGACAAGGACCAATGGGATGCGCTGGAGTGGGACGAGGATGGCAACGTACCCAGTGTCGTAGAGGCCGCCGCCGTCAATCGATGGCTCTTCAATGGAGACACCGTCGACAAGGTATTAAAGCATGTGATGACGCGAGGACTAACCGTCGCGGGCGGCGACCGGCTGGGAAAGACGATCATCTTCGCTAAGAATCAACAGCACGCAGATTTCATCGCCGAACGCTTCAATGCCAACTATCCGCATTACAAGGGCGAATTTGCGCGCACCATCACGTACAACACGACATACGCACAGAGTCTCATCGATAACTTCTCGAACAAGGAGAAGCCCCCGCACATCGCGATCTCTGTCGACATGCTCGACACCGGGATCGATATCCCGGAAATCGTCAACTTGGTCTTCTTCAAGCTGGTGCGCTCGAAGACCAAGTTTTGGCAGATGCTTGGGAGGGGTACGCGGCTTTGTCCTGACCTCTTCGGCCCGGGACGGGACAAAGAGCTGTTCTATGTTTTCGATTTCTGCCAGAACCTCGAGTACTTCAGCCAGGACATTCCGGCCGCTGAAGGAGCAGTGGCGGAGCCGCTTGGCAAGCGGCTGTTCAACGCGCGTCTGGAGTTGATCGCGCAGCTCGATACACGAGAGGACACAGAGCCGGTTCGGAAAGTTGCCGAACCTCACGCAGCGCCCGTTGCAGATCCCGAATCCGAGGCGGATGTGCGGTCCCAAGTCGCGGGGCTGTTGCACAAGGAAGTTGCGGCGATGAATCTCGACAATTTCGTAGTCAGGCCGCGCCGCCGGCTAGTCGAGAAATTTGCCAAGGCAGAGGCCTGGGTCACCCTTCCGCCGGAGGCAAGAACTGAGTTGTCGCACGAGGTCGCCGGGCTGCCGTCAGAACTCGACCCCGAAAGTGAAGAAGCGAAGCGCTTTGATCTGCTGGTTCTGCGTATCCAGCTTGCAGTGCTGCGCGGGGGGGCCGGGTTTCTGCGGCTCCGGGACCAGGTGCGGGAGATCGCTGGACTGCTCGAAGAGAAATCCGCCGTTCCGATGGTCCAGCAACAGATGGTCCTCATCCAGGAGGTACAAAGCGAACAGTGGTGGCAAGACGTCACGATCCCAATGCTGGAAGTATTGCGTCGCCGGCTACGCAATCTGGTCCAGTTGATCGACAAGCAACAGCGGAAGACCGTCTACTCGGATTTCGAGGATCTGATGGGGGATGAGATCCCCGTCGTTGTTCCGGGCTTCGCCGGGGGTACTGACTATGCCAAGTTTCTTGCAAAGGCACGGGCGTTCGTGCACCAGCATCTCAACCACGTTTCGATCCAAAAGCTGCGGATGAACAAGCCGCTCACCGCCAGTGACCTCGGTGAGCTGGGACGGATGCTCGCCGAAAGTGGGATTGGTGGTGCCGACGATATTCGCCGCGCTGCCGAAGAGTCGCAGGGGCTCGGTCTGTTCGTTCGATCCCTCGTCGGACTGGATCGCGGCGCCGCAAAACAAGCGTTGGCAAATTTCATGGGCGGCAAGGAGCTCACCGCCAACCAGATCGAGTTCATTAACCTAGTCGTGGACCATTTGACGGAGCACGGCATCGTCGAACCGAGCAGGCTCTATGAATCGCCGTTCACGGACGTAACGCCACGCGGGCCAGACGGCCTGTTCACTCCGACCCAGCTCGACGAGCTGATGCGTTCGCTCGATGCACTTCGGGCGACGGCAGTGGCGGCATAACCAACGAAACGTCCAAAGGATGGTTGCGAGTCGTCCGTTGCGATGCCCGCTGGTCTGACGCATTGTCAAGACGGAAAGCACCCCGAAATGCCGTGCTTGTCGTCTTGCACCCCCTATTTTGTCGCAGAGACCCTTGAAGTGGCGCACCAGCAGTGCAATACTCAAGCCGCTTGTCCGTGAGCATCGTGCTCACACAGCCTTCATGTCGACTGGTCATCCAGCCATGCATGAAGTCCAGTACCTCGGTATTGGCGTTGCGGTCGTTACCCGCCCTTGAAGTGATCGGAAGCGATTCCGATCTTGTCGCGCAAGCGACTTAGGTTGTGCGCTCGGTCTAGCGCCCGAGCATAGCTGGCGTTGTCGGATCGCAAGATCCGGCGGTGCTTGGTGATGCGCCCTCGGCCATGCCTCGTGCATGGACTCGAAGTCGTCACGCAGCAAGGCCCTCAGTTCGCAAGGACCGGGGGCCTTTCCTTTTCTTCTCTCCTCGTCTCCCGCTGTATCAGCCACGGGCCATCTTCGCGCGGGGCGATTTTGCAACTGACGACATCGCCACTAAAGGCAGCGACGATTACGTACCAGTCATAGTCGCCGCATTTGGTAGAACCCTTTCGCTTCTTGACATTTCAGCGCCGAGTTGTTTGCTGATGCGCGTCAATGGCTTCGTGCCGCAACCCGACGCAGGACAACTGACTAGCCGTGGGCAACCAAATCAAAGCGGCTACGTTGGCAAAGGAATTTCGCTGGTTTTCGTGGGAGTGACAAGGCAGCGCTTGAACAGTTATCGATTAACGCACTAGAAGGAGGCATGATGATTAAACGATGGAGTCGCTCGAGTCGCGGCGAGACCTCGCGCGCGTAGGGCGAAAAAAGTTAGTTCCTCCGCCATGCGTTATGTCACGATCGAAAAGGCTTCGGATCTTACCGGGTACACCCCGGACGCCATCCGGTCTAAGATCAAGCGCGGCGACTGGCTGGAAGGGGCCGTATGGCAGCGCGCGCCGGACGGCCGGGTACTGATCGACCTGCAGGGATACGACAAATGGGTAGAGGGAAGCTTGCAACACCTGGCGTGCGGGTTCGGACCGCGCAATCGATCGAGATCGACTTCTACTATCGTGGAGTCCGCTGTCGAGAGCGATTAAAGCTGGCGCCAAACACGGCGAATCGGCGCTATGCAAGCCGGCTTAAGTCGGAAATCGAGAGCCGCATCGCGCGTGGCAAGTTCAACTACGCCGAGTTCTTTCCAGATTCGCCGCGAGCGCAGACCCTGTCGAGGCGCGCCGGGGACGCGATAACGGTGCGTGAGGTGTTGCGCCTGTACATCGACACCGCCGAGCACTCGCTACAGCGTTCCACCTGGCTCGATTACAAGCGAAGCGTCGATTCGCAGCTGACCCCGGCATTTGGCGATTTGAATCTTTCGGAGCTCACGCGCGCCAAGCTGCGCGAGTGGGCATCAGGTCTCGACGTCACCCCGAAGCGCCTGGCAAACATCCTGCTACCGCTGCGAGCGGTGCTCAAGGATGCTGCCGCCGACGAGATCATCGACCGCAACGTCCTGCATGGTTGGAAGCCCGAAATCAAGGCGAAGCTGCGCGACGAAAGTGCGATCGATCCGTTCACGCCCGATGAGATCCGGCTGATCTGCGCGGCATGCGACGGTCAGGTACGGAACCTCGTCCAGTTCGGGTTTTGGACCGGTGTGCGCACGAGCGAGCTCTTTGCGCTGCGCTGGTCGGATGTCGACTGGCGGCATGCATCTGTGCGCGTGCAGCGAGCGCGTGTGCGCGGTGAAACCAAGACCACCAAGACCGCGGCAGGCGTACGCGATGTCAAGCTGTTGCCGCCGGCGCTCGAGGCGCTAAAGGCGCAACGAACGCATACTGAATTGGTTGGTGGCGAGATTTTCCACGATGCCAGAACCAACGCGCCATGGTCGGGCGATCAAGCGCTGCGATTGGGACCGTGGCGCCGCGCGTTGCGCACGGCTGGAGTGCGCTACCGCTACCCGTATCAGATGCGGCACACCTACGCGAGCATGATGCTCTCGGCGGGCGAGAATCCGGCATGGATTGCGCGACAAATGGGCCACGCCGACTGGGGAATGATCCGCCGCACGTACGCGCGATGGATGCCTGATGTAGAGCCGAACGCCGGAGAAAAAGCTTCGTCTTGGTGGGCCAAAAATACTGCTCAAAATTTAAGCAAACCTGTGACCAAAAGTGACCAAAGCGATGCCCAAACAGGCCCAAAAGTGACCAAAATACGGTCACAACGAAATTGTAAATTATTGATTTATAACGATATACTGGCGGAGAGGGCGGGATTCGAACCCGCGTTAGGAATTAACCTAAACACGCTTTCCAGGCGTGCGACTTAAACCGCTCATCCACCTCTCCGGTACTGCCGCTCAGCTTTCGCCCGGCGCGCGTTGCACGCACCGGCTCCCTTGCGAAGGCGCAATTTTAACCGACCGGCGTCTTCACGTCTTGCTTGGGCGCCTTCGCCTTCTTCAGCCAACGCCTGCGTTTCTTCGGTGGGATGTCCTTGTCGCCGGGAAATGCCTCACCGGGCTCCCTGCTCCATTCGGCCAGCAGCGCGTAGCCGATCGCGAGCAGCGTCGGCCCGAGGAACACGCCGATGAATCCGAAGGCGACCGCGCCGCCTAGCACGCCGAGCAGCACGAGCACGAACGGCATGTTGCTGCCGCGGCTGATGATCAGCGGCTTCAAGAAGTTGTCTACGCTGCTCACCACCGCCGCGCCCCACACGATGATGAAAATCGCCCAGCCGGTCTGGCCGTGAAAGTACAGCCACGCCGCCGCGGGCAGCCACACCAGCGGCGGTCCGATGGGGATCGGCGAGAGAAAGAACGTGACCAATCCCAGCAGCGCCGCGGCCGGCACGCCGGCGATCTCGAAACCGATCCCCGCCAGCACGCCCTGCGCCAGCGCGGTGCCCAAAATACCGTAGACGACGCCGCGCGTCGTGTTCACCGCGAGCGCCGCGAGATGGCGGCCGCGCTCGCCGAAAATGCGCACGATCGTGCCCATCAGTCGGCGCGCCATCGCCTCGCCGTCGCGATACAAAAAGAACGCGATGAACACCGAGAACGCGAGCGCGATCAATCCGCGAGCGAGCACGGCGCCGCTGCCGATCGCGACCGTGCGAATCGTATCGAGATTGGCCTTGAGCTCGTCGAGTAGATGCGTGCGGTCGCTGGTCATGTCGTTCCAGTACGCAGCCGTGCGCGGACCGATCACCGGCAGGTTCGACACCCACGCGGGCGCCTGCGGCGGTCCCTCGGCGAAGACTCGCTTGCCCAGCTCCAGCAATTGCGCGGCGTCGTCGGCGAGCGAGAAGCCCACCACCACGAAGGGTCCGATGACCACCGCGGCGATGCCCAGCGTCATGAGCAGCGACGCCCACGTGTCGCTGCCGCGCACCAGCCGGCGCGCCGCGTGGAACAGCGGCCACGTCGTGCATACCAGGATGAATCCCCACAGCAGCGCGGTGAGGAACGGCGCCAGCACGAAAAAGCAGCCGACGACGATGATGGCGAGCACCGCGATCGCCACCCAGCGGTCGATGGGCGTGGCGCGCGGAGGGGGTGACGACTCGGTCTGGAGTTCAGGCACGGCTTGTCTGCCTCTGAGGTGGGCGGCCGGGAGAAGAGCGCAGCGAGTCTAGCATGCAGCCGTGGCGGTCGCGCTGCAAGTCGCGCGACCGCTACAGGTCTCGGAAACCGCCCTGGAGGGCGGTCAGTCCAGCGCCACCGCGCGCCCTGAGCGTGCGCTCTCGGCGATCGCTTCCAGCGTGCGCATGATGTCTTGCGATTGTTGGGGCGTCGTGCCGGGCCACGCGTCCCATCCGCCGTAAACCAGCGCGGCAAAGGCTTCACCCTCGGCCAGGAATCCCGGCATCGATCCGGTCTCGATCACTTCGCGCGGCGCGTCCCAGCCGACGCCGCGGGTGATCTCGATGCGCGCCGGCATCTCGGCGGAGGTGTCGTTGAAATACGTCGTCGACAGTGTGCCGGCGTCGCCGACGATGATCGCGCGGCGGTTGCGCGCGGTCGCGAAGCTGCACGCGATCTGCGCGAGCAACCCGCTCGGATGTTCGAGCGACGCCACCAGCGTGCGCTCGACGCCAGTCTCGCTCCAGCGCGCGAGCGCCTGCACCTGCGTCGGACGCTCGCCGGCGATCATGCGCACCAGGCTCAGCGGATAGCTGCCCGCGTCCATCAGCGCGCCGCCGCCGAGCTCCGGGTTGTAGCGGATGTTGGTGATGTCCTTGAGCAGAAAGCCGAACGACGCCTGCACCGTCTGCAGCGCGCCGATCGCGCGCTCCTGCAGGAGCTGCGCGAGCTTGATCGTCTGCGGCTGGCAGCGATACGGATATCCCTCGACCAGGTACACGCCGTGCGTCTCGGCCGCCTCGAACATCGCGATTGCCTCGCGCGACGACATGCACAGCGGCTTTTCGCACAGCACGTGCTTGCCCGCCTGCGCCGCGCGGATCGACCATTCGGCGTGCAGGTTGTTGGGCAGCGGATTGTAGACCGCGTCGATCGCGGGATCGGCGAGCAGGTCGTCGTAACTGGCGTGCACCACGGGCACGTCGAGCGCCTTGGCGAACGCGCGGCCCTTGTCGATGTCGCGGCTGGCGACGGCGGCGATCTTTAAACGCTTCGATGGTTTCACCGCGGCGATGAATAGCTTGGCGATGCTGGCGGCGCCGAGCACGCCGATGTTGAGGACGGGTTGCGGGTTCATGGATTGCCTAGTTGAGTTGAAGCGCGTTGCATGCGTTGGAAGTTGCGCGATCGATTCGCCCTCGAATGCAAGTTACTTTATCGGTGGCTTCGGCAGCACGGTCTCGCCGGGCTCCATCACGTAGGTGTAGTCGAGCGAGTACCACGGCGCGTGCACGTCGCTGCGGCTGGGATGCGGCTCGTCGTGGCGCACGTAGTCGCCCATCAGCTTGCGCGTCACGCCGAATTGGGCGTCCGTCTCGATGTTGGGATCGGTCGGGTCGTACACCTGCGAGATGAGCACCTTGAATCCCGGCTTCACGATCAGCGCGTGCAGGTGCGCGGGACGGAACGGATGCCGATTCTGCGCGCGCAACAGCCGTCCGACCATGCCGCCGGTGGGAATCGGATAACCCACCATCTTCACCGTCTCGAACCAGAAGCGGCCCTGCTCGTCGGTCGTGAATTTGCCACGCAGGTTCATGTCGGCCTGCGTCTCGTCCTGGTTTTCGTACAGGCCGACCGGCGACGAATGCCAGATGTCGACTTCGGCGCCCGCGACCGGCTTACCCGCCTGGTCGACAACGCGCCCGGTGACGAACAGCGCATCACCCGGCGTGTCCGAGCGCACGATGCTGCCGCCGTTGGCCACGCGCGGCGAGTTCAATCGCCAGAATGGACCGAGCAGCGATTGCGAGGTCTCGGTCGCGCCGTGGTTGCCGTTGTTGAGCAGGCACACCAGCGACGACACGCCGAGCGATCCGGCCATCAGCACCGTCTCGTTGTGCGTGTCGGTGCTCTGCCGGCCGAGCTCGGCGAGGATCGCGGTCGCTTCGCGGAACTCGGCCTCTGTCAGCCTCGCCTCGCGCACGAAGGCATGCAGGTGCTTCACCAGCGCCACCATGATTTCGCGGGCTCGCGGGTCGGACGTGCGCTCCATCGCGCGCAGCGCGTCCGCGGTGACGTCTTCGTGGTTCCTGAGGATCATCGTGGAGCTCGGCGCGCCGATAATCGTCTATTCTATCGCCCTGCGATGAGTGCGAGACCAGACACCGCGAAAACGGCTCCCTTCGCACGGCGCATTCCGCTCATCGTCGCGGCGGCATTCTTCATGGAGATGCTCGACGGCACGATTGTCACCACGTCGTTGCCGGCGATCGCGAAGAGCTTCGGCGAATCCGCACTCGAGCTGACGTCGATCATCACCGTCTACCTGGTGGCGATGGGCGCGTTCATTCCCACCGCGGGATGGGCAAGCTCCCGCTTCGGCGCGCGCAACCTGTTCGCGGCCGCGATCGCGGTGTTCACGCTCGCATCGCTCGTCTGCGGCGCGGCGCCCTCCTTTGCGGTGCTGCTGGTCGCGCGCCTGGTGCAGGGCATCGCCGCGGCGTTCATGTCGCCGGTGGGACGCCTGGTGGTGCTGCGCCAGACGCCGAAGGAACAGATCATCCGCGCCATCGGGCTCATCGTGTGGCCGGGGCTGATCGCGCCGGTGATCGGTCCGGCGCTGGGCGGTTTCATCACGACCTACACGTCGTGGCGGTGGATCTTTCTCATCAACATTCCGGTGGGCATCGCCGGCGTGTGGCTGGTGTTGCACTTCATTCCCGCTGACGCCAGGGAGACGCCGACCAGGCTCGACAAGACCGGCTTCGTGCTCACCGCGATCGGTCTCGCCGCGCTGGTGCACGGGCTGGCACTGGCGGGCGACCCGGGAAGCCGCGTCGCGGTGTACGCGACATGGATCGCGGTGGGACTGGTGTTCAGCGTCGCGGCGGTCCGGCACGCGTTGCGCCATCCGACGCCGATGCTCGACCTGCGTGCCGTACGCGCGCGCACTTTCCAGATGTCGGTCGTCACCGCCGGCATGCTGGCGCGGACCGCGATCAGCATGACGCCGTTCCTGATCCCGCTGATGTTTCAGATCGGTCTCGGCGCGAGCGCGGTCACCGGCGGCGTGATGCTGCTGGTGTACATGGCCGGCAACCTGATGATGAAGAGCTTCACCACGCCGATCCTGCATCGCTTCCGGTTCTATGACGTGCTGGTTTTCAACGGCACGCTCTGCGTGCTCTCGCTGATCGGTTGCGGCATGCTCGGCGGCGCCACGCCGCTGGCGATCACCTACGCGGTGCTGTTCGTCGCCGGGATGTCGCGCTCGATGCACTTCACCGCGACCAGCACGCTCGCCTTTGCCGACGTCCCCGACGCCGATCGCGGCGGCGCGACCACGCTATGGGCGATGGCGCAGCAGTTCGGCAACGTGCTGGGCGTGGCGGTAGCGGCGTTTGCGCTCGGCATCTCGCAGACGCTGCGCGGCGGCGCGCCGCTGGCGCTCGATGATTTCCACTCGGCGCTTTTCGCCGCGGCGGGCTTGATGGCGGTGGCGGTGCTGTGGATGCTCAGGCTGCCGCGCGACGCGGGGGCGGAGCTGGCGCGTCGGCCGAAGTCTTGACAGGGTTTCACCGCGCGACTAGCGTCTGCCGGGCATCGCACTCGTCCAACCCAGGGGGAAACAAAATCATGTCCAAGCTTTTGCTGGCGATTTGCCTGATGACGATCACGTTCATCGGCCCTTCCGGCGTCGTGCAGGCGCAAGCGCCCGCACCTGCCGGTCCGGTTACCATCGTGACGCTGGTCGACGTGTTGTCGAACGCGAACGTGGCGGGGAATGTGGAGAATTCGGGCGCGCTTCTCAAGCAGCTCGCGGCCGACGCGGAGAAGATGCCCGGCTTCGTGTCGTTCAGGATCCTGCGCGAGGCGAGCCGCGCCAATCACTTCATCATCTTCGCGGTGTGGAAGGACATGGCGTCGTTCGAAGCCTACAGCGGCTCGGACACGGCGCGCGCGTTCCGCCAGGCATTCCAGTCCAAGCTCGGCAGCCCGTTCGACGAGCGGATCTATATAGACCTGAAGTAGTTCCTCTTCAACCTGGTGGCGCGACGGCCGCATCCACCTGGCCGTTGCGCGCCAGCGCCTTCGCCACGAATCCGTCGGCCTTGATGCTTTCGACGAAGGCGTTGAGATACGCGGCGGCGGCGGCGCGACCCGCGGGCGTCCCCATCGCCTGATTGATTTGCATGAACGGCTCGGGAATCATACGCAGCGTCGGATCGGTCGCGATCAGTTGCAGCATCGCGGTCTGCACGCCGGCGCACACCTCGAGGTGTTCGGAGTGAAACAGTGCTGCCGCCTCGCGCGGGCTGCCGGCGCGAACGATCTTCGCGTGCTTGAGCGTCCGGCTCAGGAAAAGATCGTAGATGCTCTGCCCGCTCACCGCGATGCGCACGCCGTCGCGGTCGACCTGTTCCGGCGCCGTGAACGGCGAGTCCTTGCGCACGGTGTAGGTACCGTTGATGACGACGTACGGCGCGGTGAAGCTAATTTCGCGTGCGCGCTCTGGATCGCCCGCAAGAAAAGCGACGTCCCACACGTCCTTGGCCGCGACCGCCGAGACCTTGCCAGCCGCGTCGAAGGGCACCAGCGTGATCGGCAGGCCGAGCCGCCGGCCCAGCTCTTCGGCGATGTCGACCGAAACGCCGCTCAGTTTCCCCGTTTCCGCGTTGCGCTGCGCGAGCACCGCGTTGCCGTAGTTGATGGCGATACGCACTTTGCCGGTGGGTGCGATGCTCGATGCGACGTCGGGCGTGACGGACTGCGCGCGAGCGCTCTTCTCGGCGAGCAACAGCGCGGTTCCAAGCAAGCCTGCGATCACGCTCCTGCGCTGCATCGAGTGCTCCGCACGCCAGTGCTGGCTTCGACCTTAGAACTGCAATTCTGAACGCATTGCGGCTCGCGCCGTCGGCGACGCTCAGGTGACCCTGACGATCTTCGTACCGCCTCCGGTCTTGCCATGCACGACGATATTGGACAAGCGCCGGCAAGCAACCTCGTCCGGATCATTGTTCATACACCCGGGAAGCTCCGGGTCGGTACAGACGATTTCGTACGTCGCGCCATTGTCCAACGAGAAGCTCGCACCGGACGACGCGCTGGCAGGGCATTGGCCAGATGCATCGTAGTCGGCCTCGTGCGGCGAATCCTCGATCTCGGTCCAGTCTCCAGGCGCGCCCGGGTCGGTCCGCCGGTACCAGATGTAGATGGATCGGTGCACGCCGTCCGAGTCCGTGCTCGTATTGCAGTTCTGGATCAGAACGTCATCATAGCCGGCCGGAGCCGGCGTGTTCACCGTGAACGTCAACGATCCGGAGGGCTGGCCATCCGGGTTGACGACCCGTACCGCAATGCTCTTCGCGGTGGCTACGTCTGTCGCGGGAATAGTGACGTGGAGTTCGGTTGCCGACACGAACGTCGTGCTGCGATCAGCCGAGTTCCATTGACCCTTGGCGCCCGCACGGAAATTGCTGCCCTTGAGCGTCAGCACGAACCCGGCGCTGCCCACCAAAGCGCTCGACGGAACGATCGACGAGAGGCTTGGCGCTCTGAGCCCCACGCCGACACTTGGCTGCGTCTGAACGTAGTGGCCACAGTGCCACGTTTTCGCGTACACCTTCCAACCGGATTGCAGCGCGCCGAATCCCGAGAAGTCGAAGGCAACGCTGTCGGTGTCGCTGAACGGTGCGCGGACCTGCTGAAGCAACTGGTTTTTTGTCTCTTCCCAGAGTTCCATGTGCGCGCCGGCGATCGCACCGGTGATCGTAACCGTCGTGTCTCCATCGTAGAGCGGCGCCTTGATAGTGCCGGGCACGACGTCTCGCGCCTGCCGGACGGTTTTTCGAGCCGTTGGCACCGTGTACTTGCAAACATGGTGTTCAACCCAGACGTCGTCCGCGGTCGTGAGGCTCGGTGCAACAGGAATGACCATGACGTTGCCGCTGGCGTACACGCGATTGAGCTCACCGCGCATGGTGCTCACGACACGGAGATAGCCGATAAGCGGAAAGATATTCTCCACCGGGACCGCGTTCTGGCAACTGAACAGCTCATGGGAAATCTTCGGCGTCTGCGGCGGCGCATTCATCGCCTTGGCCGTCTGCTTGTCCGACCAATCGCTCCAGAGGCTGCACTCGCCTTGCCGGACCCGGACAACCGCATCGACGGGCATCGGCGGCGCCGGCACCGCGCCGTCCGTTTCCGTGACCACGGTTTGATACACCGTCTCTGTACCGCCCTTCGGGGTGACCGAGATCTCCAGGTTCGCCTCGGGCTTCAGCCCAAATACGTAAATGGTCGGCGTCGCATTGCAATCGATTGACGCGAGGCCTGGCTTGTCGAGCTTTTTTTGCGGGCCGACCGTGGTTGTCTTCCGCTCGAAGGTGAGCTCGCATCGGGGTGCGACTTCCTGGTGGATCGTGACCGCTTCGCCGGGCTTCAGTTCGACCGGCAGCGGGAGCCACGCCGACGTTAGATCGGACGGCCCAAGGTAGGCCCACCAACCGCTGTCCTTGCCCTCCAACGACACTTCAGCGCCCGCCTGAATATTGGTCACCTGGACAGATCGGGAACAGCCGGTCAGACCTTGCGCGATCGTCGGTGCCGGCAGTGTTTGGCCCTGATGGAAAGTACAGGCGTCGACCGCTGGCAGCGGCGAGTCCACTGTATAGCTGGAGGACGGTGGCGGCGGCGGTGGTTTCGGGCAGATCACTTGCCTTGCGGTCAGGACGCCGGCAACGACGAGAGGTATGCCGTCCGGTACGGCAACAGAGGCCGTCCCGTCGACTGCCACACCCGTTCCAATCACCGAGCCGCCTTGGAGAAGCTGGACTTGCGTGCCAGGTCGCATGCCACCCACAAAGAAGCCGCGTGAGCATTGGTGAAGATGGCTGAGCACCTGGATCGCGTCGAACTGCGCGACGCTCTTTTGCACTTCGGGCCCGTCGGTGGAATTGGCACTGTGATCACCGTTCAACTCCTGAGCGGCATTCACGAGATCGCCACCCGCAAGCGATTCGGCAGGGTCAAGCGGGATCGTGCCATTGGAACCCTTTAGCGTACTGCGGCCGACTGGATGATCCACACCTCCGCGCTTAACAACGAGCGTGACTGTCGCGCCGGGGATTGCATTTGCGACGATGACCGATCGGCTGCATTCGGAGAGCGGTCCGAGGACGCGAGGCGGCAAAAGATTCACTGTGGTGGCCTTGGATGGGAATGGTGGAGGACGCGAATCGGCGCCAACATCAGTGTGGCGGCCGAGATCAAACCCAGTCCTTTGCGCATTATTTTTCTCCCTCAAGCTTTCCAGGCGCGCCAGCACCGGGTCGCCCGTGATGATACATCCGGAGCGACAGGTGGAAGCGTTTCCGCGACGGCACCCTGGGTCCGGCGTTCGACGCCGGACCCAGGGCTGTCCGAGCCTTACTGGTATGCGGCCGGATCCGGCGAATCGGTAGGCTTCTCGAACGCGTGCTTGAGCGCCGGTGACTGCGGAAAGTTGAGCGTCACGCCTTTGGGCGGGATCGGACTCAGGAACCACTTCTGGTAGATGCGCTGGATGTCGCCGCTGCGCATGAGGCGCGTCAATGTGGCGTCGACCACTCGCTTGAATGCGTCGTCACCGCGCGGCAGCATCAACGCGTAGGGGTCGATGCTGAAGGCCTCCGTACCGATGGCATAGTCCGCCGGGCGCTGCGAATTCGCGACGATGCCGGCGAGCAGGATGTCGTCCTCGAAAAACGCCGCGGCGCGGTCGGTCTGCACCATCAGAAACGATTCAGCGTGGTCCTTGCCGGTCAGGATCGTAAGTCCGAGCGCATTTTTCTGGTTGAGCTCGTTGACGCGTTGGAGCGTATTCGTGCCGGCCGTGCACACCACCGTCTTGCCCTTGAGGTCGGCGAGCGTCTTGAGATTGCTTGCCCGCTTGGCGACGAACTTCGTGGAAACGATGAACGTCGTGATGCTAAACCCAACCTGCGCCTGACGTTCGACGTTGTTGACGGTCGAGCCGCATTCGATCTGGACCGTTCCGTTGGCGATCAAGGGAATGCGGTTGGCCGATGTAACCGGGTTGTACGCGACCTTCAGATCGGGAAGCTTGAGCTGCGACTTTAGGTCGGCGACGACCGCGAGGCACAGGTCGACCGAATAGCCGACCGCCTGTTGCTTGTCGTCGAGATAGGAGAACGGGATCGAGGCGTCGCGCACGCCCATCGTGATCTCGCCCGACTCCTTGACGCGTTTGAGCACGCCCGTCAGTTCCTGCGCCGACACGAGTCCGACGAGCGCAAGCGCCGCCAGGCCAACACCGATGCGAGTGGCGAACAAGTTCATATGAGCCTCCTGATGTGATTGATCCTGACGTAACTGAGTTTGGGCGCGCTTACCCCGCACTTAAGCCGCGCGCACCGCTTGGGCAATGCCCGCGTCGATCGCTCGCGCGAGTCGCGCGACGATTTCGTCGATCTGGGCCTCGCTGGTGATGAACGGCGGCGCCAGCAGCACGTGATCACCCCGCACGCCGTCGATCGTCCCACCCATCGGATACACGCACAGGCCTTCGCTCATCGCAGCGGCCTTCACCTTCGCATGCACGCGCTGCGCTGGATCGAAGGTCTTCTTGCTCGCACGGTCGGCGACTAGCTCGATTCCCCGGAACAGCCCACGACCGCGCAGGTCGCCGACATGCGGATGATCGCGAAAGCGCGATTGAAGCGCCTGCTCGAGATACGTGCCGCGTGCGCGCACCGCGTCGAGCAGGCGATCGCGCTTGATCACCCGCTGCACCGCCAGCGCCGCGGCGGCGGCGACCGGATGGCCGATGTACGTGTGACCGTGCTGGAAGGCGCCGCTGCCATCGCGGATCGGCGCGACGACGCGCTCTTGCGCGAGCAGCGCGCCGACCGGCTGGTAGCCGCCGCCCAGCCCTTTGGCGATGGTGATGAGGTCGGGAATCACGCACTCCTGCTCGATCGCGTAAAGCGTGCCGGTTCGGCCCATGCCGCACATGACCTCGTCGGCGATCAGCAGCGCGCCGCAGCGGTCGAGCACTTCGCGCACCCGGCGGAAATATCCTGGCGTCGGCGGAACGGCGCCGAGCGTGGCGCCGACAACCGGTTCCGCGCAAAAGCCGATGACCCGCTCCGGACCCACGCGATCGATCGTCGCCTCGAGCTCGGCAATCAGGCGGTCAGTGAAGGCGTCCTGTGTTTCGTCGTTGCGTCGTTCGCGATACTCGAAGCATGGAGACACGTGCTCGACGGGCAGCAGCAGCGGCGCGAATTCACGGCGGCGCCATTCGTTGCCACCAACGGATAGCGCGCCCAAGGTGTTGCCGTGGTAGCTCTGCCGGCGCGCGATGAAGACACTGCGCTGCGGCTGTCCGATCTCGACGAAGTGCTGGCGCGCGAGCTTGAGCGCCGCCTCGATCGCTTCGGATCCGCCCGAGACCAGGTAGACGTGCTCGATGCCCTCGGGGGCGTCGGCAACCAGGGCGTCGGCCAGCGCCTCCGCCGGCTCGGTAGTGAAGAAGCTCGTGTGCGCGTAGGCGATACGGTCGATCTGCGCGTGCATCGCTGCGATCACGTCGGGATGCCCATGGCCGAGGCAGGACACGGCGGCGCCCCCGCTGGCGTCGAGGTAGCGCCTGCCGTCGGAGGTAATGACTTCGATGCCGCGCGCGCCCGTCGCGAGCGGCGGCACTGCGCGCAGACTGCGGTGGAGGACGTGCGTCACTCGATCACCGGCGGGATGACGATGCGGCATCGCGCTGCCAATACGCGTCCGCGTCGCGCAGCAGCGTCTCACGCGAGCGCAGGCGAGCAACGACCTTGCGGCCGCCGCGAGTCGCCACCTCGTGCATCAGGCGCTCGACCAGAGCGTGGGCGCCCACGAGCGAATGGAAGAAGGAGCTCGACGCAGGCTCGAACAGCAGGCGCTCGGTGCCGCCGCGTGCCAGCGGGGAAAGCTCCGAGTCGGTGAGCGCGACGATGCTGACGCCCTGGTCTCGCGCGCGACGCACGGCATCGACGGTCTGGCGCGAATACGGCGCGAGCCCGATCGCCACCAGCGTGTCGGAGCGGTCCAGTCCGGCGACAGCTTCGAGCAGCGTGCCGTAGGCGTCCTCCAGCAGCACGCCGCGGCCGATGAGCATCGAATACAGGTAGTGCGCGTGCAGGGCAATGCTGTGACAGCTGCGAAACCCGAGAAACGCGGTCGTGCGCGCGTTGAGCAGCGTCGTGGCGACCCGCTCGAACCGATCAGGCAGATTGAGCGTGGCCAACGACTCGATATCCGACATCTGCAGATGCGCGAGCTGATCGGTGGCGGGTCCACCGCGCGCTCGCCGCTGCAGCCGCTTGGCGCGCGCGGCGAAATCGGCCGAGCCCCAGGCGACGGTGGCGCGAAAGTCGTCCTGGAAGGCGCGAAACGAGGCATAACCGAGCGCCTTCGAGAGGCGCGTCATCGTCGGCGGCACCACGTCCGCGCGCCGCGCCTGCTCGCGCAGGGACAGGAAGCACACCTCGGCAGGATGGTCGGCCATCCAGCGCGCGGCGCGCTGCTGCGTGCTGGACAATCCCTCGAAGCCCGACTCGAGCCGGGCCAGCGCGGGACCGCTCACGCTCGTCTACGGCAAGGGTGAAAGCGCATGGAACGAACGTTACATGACCGGCGGCGACGACGTCAAACGTTACAGGCGACAGCGCTCTCGCGTCCCAGCCCCGATCGTAGGCTTCCTACACCGGCACTGCTCGATCGCCGATAGACCGTTGTCCCTGCACCGAAGAGAATACACAGGGGCCGGAAGATGTCACTCGCTCCCCCATCCCCCACCCGAAATGCTCGAAGGAGGTGAAGCATGGCCAAGGTCCACGACATCGTTCCCTGCCTCTGGTTCGAAGATCAGGCGGAAGAGGCGGCACGCTATTACACCGGCATTTTCAAGACTGGCCGAGTGACCAGGATCATCCGGTATTCCGAGGCGGGGCAGGAAACTCACCAGCGCCCGCCGGGTTCTGTGTTGACCGTGGAGTTTGAACTCAACGGCAACAGCTTCACGGCACTCAACGGCGGTCCCCGGTTCAAGTTCAACGAAGCGATTTCACTGCAGGTGGTCTGTGAGGACCAGAAGGAAGTCGACTACTACTGGGAAAAGTTGAGCGCCGGCGGCGATCCCGACGCGCAGGCCTGCGGCTGGCTCAAGGA
>Ga0207700_10000323_pt1 | contig 28133 bp, 27 predicted proteins | sample LARL82metaG_FD_184348 | JGI IMG/M metagenome (GOLD analysis project Ga0207700, IMG submission 184348) | Corn, switchgrass and miscanthus rhizosphere microbial communities from Kellogg Biological Station, Michigan, USA - LAR L8-2 metaG... | ecosystem: Host-associated > Plants > Roots >...
TTGCAAGATAGACGCCGGACAGGCGCACGGCGAACCAACCAAGGAGCAGCGCGCCGGCGAGCGCGACGATGGGCGCTGCGACCAGCGCGAAGCCCATCGGTACCGCGAGCCATTTCACGAGCAGTGCCGCGCCATAGGCGCCGAGGCCGAAATATGCTGCGTGCCCAAAGGAATGCATGCCGCCGGGCCCCATGATGAAATGCAGCGAGGTCGCAAAAATCACCGCGATCAAAACGTCGATGCCGAGAATGAGAAGGTATGGGGAATTTTGCGCGAGCAGCGGCAGGCACAGCAGCAGCACAAGTATGGCCACACCGAACGCTTTCAGGGCCAGCGTCGCCGGCCGGATCGGATCTTCAGGCTCCGCCACAGAACGCACCTGGCCTTGCGGCCGGCCAAGCAACCCGTAGGGCCGGACGATGAGCACGAGAGCCATCACCAGAAATTCCGCGACCAGCGTAAGTTTCGAGAAGTTGACGGTCGCAAAACCGAAATCAACGACACCGATGCCGATGCATATTGCTTTGACCTCGGCGATGATCACGGCAGCAAGATAGGCACCCGTTATCGAGCCCATCCCGCCAACCACCACGACCACGAAGGCGTCGCCGATCGCGACCAGATCCGTGGCAAGGTTCGCGGGCTCGCGCGCGACCTGCAACGCGCCACCAAAGCCCGCAAGCGCCGCACCGAGGGCAAAAACCGACGTAAACAGAACCGCCTGATTGACCCCAAGCGCACCCACCATTTCGCGATCCTGTGTCGCGGCGCGCACTAGCCGGCCAAAACGTGAGCGTGCAAGCGTGAAATGCAGAACGAGCAGGACCAGCGGGCCGATAAAGATCAAGAACAGATCGTAAGTCGGCAGACGACGGCCGAGGACTTCGATTGATCCGCGCAGGCCGGGTGCGCGCGGCCCGAGCAGATCTTCCGGGCCCCACAGCCACAGCGCAGCATCATTGATGATCAGGACCAGTGCGAAGGTCGCAAGCAGCTGGAAAAGCTCGGGCGCGCGGTATACGCGCCGTAGCAGCAGAACCTCGATCAGCGCTCCCAAGGCACCCACGATGAGCGCGGTCGCGACAATTCCACCCCAGAAACCAAACACGCCGCCGATACGCGTTGCGAATGAATAAGCGATGTAGGTCCCCAGCATGTAGAGGGACCCGTGCGCGATATTGATGATGCGGGAAACGCCGAAGATCAGCGACAGGCCAACCGCGACGAAAAACAGGCCGGAGGCGGTTGAAAGGCCGTTGAGCGCCTGAAACAGGAATGCGCTGAAAGTCATGAGTCTGACGCTGCGAGCTCTCCGACCCTCTCTCCTTGTGCGAAAGGGCGGCTCGCGTCGGCATGGCCGGCACGAGCTGGGTTAAGAGTTACGTAATGTCAGGCTAACACGCCTCACCCACAAATCGTGGCTCCGCCCGCGCCCAATGACCCTCTGCAAGATGAGAGGATCGCTGGCGCCGGTCGAGATCACATCAATTCGATTCCGTGGGCCGCAGCTTGATGACTTCGGCATCCGATGGAAGCACCGTCGCCCCATCGACGTATTTGAAGTCAGCCATGGTCCCCTTCCCGCCTTCCAGAGCAATCTTGCCGACATAGGCACCCATCGTGGCCTGGTGATCGCTAGCGCGATACCGGAACGGTCCAAACGGGCTGTCGACCTTGAGGTCCTTGAAGGCCTCGACCAGCTTTTCGGTGTCCGTTGATTTTGCCTTGGCAATACCGGCGGCGAGCGACGTCATCGTCACATAGCCGACGATCGAGCCGAGCCGCGGATAGTCGTTGTATTTCTTCTTGTACGCATCAACGAATGCGAGATGCTCTGGCGTCTTGATCTTGTCCCACGGGTAGCCGGTGACGACCCAGCCGACCGGAGCTTCGTCTTTCAAGGGATCGAGATATTCGGGTTCGCCTGACAGCAGGCTCACCACGGTGCGATCCTTAAAGACGCCGCGCGTATTGCCCTCGCGCACGAACTTTGCGAGATCGCCGCCGAACAGCACGTTGAAGATGGCATCAGGTTTCGCATCGTCGATCGCCTGTGCGACCGCGCCGGCGTCGATCTTGCCGAGCGGCGGTGCCTGCTCGGTGACGAATTCAACGTCCGGCTGCGCCTTCTTCATCAGCGTCTTGAAATTCTCTGCAGCCGACTGGCCGTACTCGAAGTTCGGATAGACCAAGGCCCATCGCTTCTTCTTCGCGGCGATTGCCGCCGGCATCAGCATCGCGGTCTGCATGTAAGTCGTCGCGCGCAGGCGATAGGTGTACTTGTTGCCGTTCTGCCAGGTGATCTTGTCGGTCAGTGGCTCGGCCGCGAGAAAGAACACTTTCTTCTGGCCCGCGAAATTCGTGACCGCGAGACCGATGTGCGAGAGGAACGTGCCGGCGATCACGGCAACGCCTTCGCGCGTCACGAGTTCTTCAGCAACCCGAACGGCTTCGCCCGGATTGGCGCCGTCGTCGCGCGAGATCACCTCGAGTTTCTTGCCAAGAACCCCGCCCTTGGCGTTGATTTCCTCAATCGCCATTTCCCAACCCTTTTTGTAGGGATCGAGAAACGCGGGCTGCGCTTTATAACTGTTGAGTTCGCCGATCTTGATGGTGTCCTGCGCCGACGCCGACGACATAAGGCCGGCGGCGAAGAAGCCCGCAACCGCGAAATATTGCATATGACGCTTGATCATGACTTCGTTCCCTTCGTGGCGGATAACCGCGCAATCCTCAGGTGTACGTCGCCTCCGGCTGGCGAACTTGTTTGTATGCAAATAGTCCGACCGCAGGCCCGAGGTGTCAAGCCACGCGTCTTACGCGAGCGGCGTCAGCCGCCAGGCTTGTCGCGGAAACGGTCCATCAGCGGCTTGTCTTGCCCGCCGTCGATTTCGATCATGGTTCCGTTGACCATTTCCATGAGCGGAGACGCGAGCATGACAACAAGGTTTGCGACCTCGTCGACTTCGGCAATGCGACCCATGGGGATCGAGGCCGGTGCGAGTTTGTCCGCCTGCTCGTAGGAGATCTTCATGTCGCGCGACATGGCTTTGACCAGGCCCGCCCAACGCTCGGTACGCACCGGGCCCGGATTGACGGCAACAAAACTAATGCCGTTCTTGCCATACTGGCCGGCGAGCGAAAGCGTGAGATTCTGACCAGCTGCATTGGCAGCACCCGGGCAGATTTCCCAGTAAGATGGTTTCACCCCGTCGTTGCCGATCAAATTGACCACGCGCCCGCCGCCTTGCTTGACCATGATGGGCAGCACGTAACGCAGGCACCGCACATAGCCCATGAACTTGAGCTGGAGACCCTTCTCCCAGTCGTCTTCAGTAAGATGTTCGATCACACCGCCCGCCGCCGAGCCCGCATTGTTGATCATGATGTCGACACGACCGAGCGCCTTCACGCCCTGCTCGATGAAACTCTTCGCATCGGCGTCCTTGCGCAGGTCCGCGGCTATCGCCACGATCTTGCGTCCCGTTTCCTTGGAAATTTCATTTGCTGCGGCTTCGAGCGGCTCTTTGCGTCGCGCACAGATCGCGACATCGACGCCTTCCCGCGCGAGTGTGCGGGCTATGCCTTTGCCGATGCCTTCGCTGCCGCCCGTGATCAATGCGGTTTTGCCCTTGAGCTTGAGGTCCATCGCTTCCTCCAGAACTTATTTTGGTGGTTTGTGCGCGAGCCAGCGGCCGGCTTCGGCTGCTGCAAATAGATCGGCGAGCGCTGCGTTGAGGGCCATCGGCTCCTCGGGGATAAGCGTGTGGCCGGACCGCGGGATAACGAGCAGGCCTGCCGTGGGTACTGTGCGTTTCAGAAATACGCTGCCGTCGAGCGCCCAGTCGTCCTCGTCTCCGACGATGATCAATAATGAAACGGAGAATTTTTTCAGGTCCGGTTCCATGTCTTGAAGCGTCGGTCGCTCAGCCTGCAAATTGATCATCGTCAGCGCGTGACCCGTTGCCGAATGTTCGCCAAGCATCCTGGTAAATTCGGCGTAGCCGCGCGGATCCTTGTTCTTGTGCGGCTGGCGCTGCGGACCGTCCGCATACCGCGCGCTCACAACAGCCATTCCTTCGCTGGCAAAAGCCTGACCTACCGCGCGTGAAAACGCTCGCATCTCCTCGACTTTTTTTGGATCGGCATTCGAACCGTAGCCGCAGCCGGCAGCGGTGACGGAAATACAGCGCTTGGGATAACGAATGCCGACATGGAGCGCGGTAAGAGCGCCCATCGAGTGACCGACGATGTGCGCCTTCTCGATCTTCAGCGCGTCCATCACCGCGATCACATCGTCGCGCGATATATCCTGACTGTATTTCGCACCATCGTCCGGAACATCAGATGGCGGATACCCACGCTGGCTATAGGTGACGCAACGGTGTGCGCGGGAGAAATACCGCATTTGCATCTCCCACGAGCGGTAGTCGCCGGCAAACTCATGAACGAAAACAACTGGCGTGCCTACGCCCGCTTCCTCGTAATAAAGCCGGGTACCGTCCCGTGCGGCGATGTGCGGCATCACGCCCTCCGCTACTCAGGCGCGATTATTTGCACGCAAACGAAAGCGGAGTAAAGTCGCACTCGCGCTCGAATGACGTGACGTGCAAGATCACGGATCGAGCGACCACGAGGGGGAAGTGTTCATGTCGAACTTGTCTCGACGCGGCCTCGCCGCGCTTACAGTCGCTTTGACGATCGCTGCCATCGGAGCGGCATCGGTACCCGCGCACGCCCAGCAAAAGCCGGTGATCAAGGTTTCGAGTCTGACGCTGCCGGTGTTCAACCCGCTGGTGTGGAACATCATGAAGGCACGCGGCTTCGACACCAAGAACGGCTTCGAGCTTGACGCCAAGGCCTATCCCTCGATCTCGGCTTTCTATGCTGCTTTCGCAACAGGCGAGACTGATGTCCTTATCGGCGGCCCGACGATCCTGCAAAAGCTTTACCAGGAAGGCGTGCCGGTTCGGATCATCGGCACCGGCTTTACCCTCGCCGACCTCGTCATTTTCACCAAGAACGACAAGATCAAATCTCTGGCCGACATGAAGGGTAAACAGCTTGCCGTCGACATGGGCGGCTCGCAGTTCCAGGTGACAAAGATGTATGCGGCGGCCAAGGGCCTCGATCTCGGCCGGGATATCATCGTCGTCAATGCCAATTTCGCGGTGGCGCGAGCACAACTGGAAGCGGATCGCGTCGACGCGGCTCTGGTCATCGAGCCGCTCGCCAGCATCATTCTCAAACAGAATCCCGACTGGAAGGTGATCTTCAACGGCGCAGAAGGCTGGAAGGAAATCACTGGGCAGGAAGGCTGGGAGATCGTCACGGCGATGCGCGCCGACGCGATTGCAAAGTATCCAGACGCACCGAAGATGCTGATCGCAGCGTTGCAGGATGTCGCTCAATTCATGAAAAGCGACACCGCGGAGGCTGACAAGATTGCCAACGAGACACTCAAGCTTCCGCCGGGCATTCTGGCGGCTGCGCTCGAAAGCAAGCGCCTGCAAATGGTGATTCAACCCGCCTGGGACCCGGCCGTCCGCAAGTCGATCACCGACATGATGGAACGCGCAGTAAAGACGGGTTTCTACGAGAAAATGCCGGACGAAAAGATCATCTATTCGCCGTAAACGCGTCAGCGTGCATGTCCGATGACTGAGGGGTACCGCGAGTCTGTCCCGGTTCTGATTTTTCCGCGCCAGACATTCGTCTCCCTTCTTGTTTTCGCGCTAGCCTGGGAAACTCTGTCGCATCTGGCGCCCTATCTGGGGATTCCGCCATTCGCGATCCCGAGCTTTGTACGCATCGCAAAAAGCGTCGCGACCATCACCCCCATCGACATCGTCGTGACATTGGCGCGCGTGATTGCCGCACTCATCGTTTCGTTTTTGCTCGGCGTGGCGATGGCGATGGCGATGTATCGTTCGGACTCGCTCGACAAGTATTTGCACCCAATGATCCGTCTTCTCATGGCGGTGCCGGTGGTGTCATGGATTCTGTTCGCAGTGCTGTGGTTCCCGGGCGTCGAGTTCCGCATCTGTTTCGTGCTTGTGGTCGTTTGCGGGCCGGTTTTCCTCATCGATACGCTCGATGCCATGCATGGCGTGCCGCGTGATCTGCGCCATATGATGCAATCGTTCCGGCCGACAACGTGGCAGTATTTTTTCAAACTGATGCTGCCGGCGATCCTGCCGACCATCTTCACCAGCTGGAAGGTGAATATCAGCCTGGCGATCCGCGTCGTGACGATCGCGGAGTTGGTCGGCGCCGTGACCGGCATAGGACATCAACTGTCGGTCGCTCAGGAGCTTTTCTCCGTGGCTGACGTATTCGCCTGGACACTGGTTCTGGTTGCGTTGCTGTTCCTGCTTGAAGCGGTCGTCGCACGAGTCGAAGCGCGCGTATTGCGGTGGCGCGTATGAATAGTCCCCCGCCTATTGAAGTCCGCGGCCTGCGCAAGATCTTCCGGCAGACCACCACCGGGCAAGCTGTGGTCGCGATCGATCGCCTTGATCTCGATATTTCCCCGAGGGAAGTGGTGGCGATCGTCGGCCAGACGGGTTGCGGGAAATCGACTTTCTTCGATCTGATGATCGGCCTTGAAGCGCCGACCGAAGGTTCGCTCCGCATCGGAGACAAAAGCCCGCATTTCGACTTCGATGATTTTCGTGGCCGAATCGCGACCGTTTTCCAGCAAGACCGCCTCTTGCCGTGGCGTTCCGCGCTCGACAATGCGCGACTCCCACTCGAACTCATCGGCTTGCCAGAGTCTGAACAACGCGAACGCGCTCTCACCTGGCTCGAACGGCTCGGGCTTGGCAATTTCACCAATGCCTACCCGCACGAACTGTCCGGCGGGATGCGCCAGCGGGTGGCGATCGCGCGCGCCTTCGCTGTCGGGCCTGACATTCTCCTTGCGGATGAGGCCTTCGGCCATCTCGACGAAGTGACGGCGGCGGAATTGCGCGAAACCTTTCTCGAGCTCGCGCGCGAATGTGGATCAACCGCAATCCTCATCACGCATCAGCTGGAAGAGGCAATCGGTGTCGGCGACCGCATCGTCGTGTTCGGAAAATCGGCGAAACTGCTGGCTGATATTCACGTCAACCAGTGGACCAAGAACAATCATCCGCTGCTGCGTGAAGCGATCCAGTCGACGCTGCAGAACAATCAGGCCGATCCGCGTCTCTCCAACATTCAGTGACGAAGGCAGCAAGCCGGAACAGCGCGCCCGGTTGAGACTAGAAAATCGCTTTGGCCGCATCACCGACGGCTTCCACCGACATGTCGGTGTCGAGAAAGCAGACAATGCGGCAGGGACAACCTTCGAGCCCCTCGTAGCGCCAGGGAAATGCACCAATCACGCAGCGCTTGCCGAGCATCATCTCGATGTCGCCGCCGAGATTCTCCGCGTGCAGCAGACCTTCCTGGAATGCCCAGCTATGGAATGGGAACATATCCTGTTGCACCCTGCGGCCTGACTTTTTGTGCGTGTACTCGAACGTGCCGAAATACTCGGCCGGTGTCTTGCCGTGCTTTCTCGTAAATTCTTCGGCGAGATCGGGTCGCATGCGGCGAATCGACGTGTTCATCGCGTGGTCGCATGAACCCGTGTCCATGCCCCACCACCTGATCTTTTTTTTCAGCATCCAGTGCAGCGTGTCGAGATTGGGTCCTGGGTGGTAGCAGAAGTATTTCACCAGATCCTGTTGCGGCTGACCCTCGTAGTGCTTGTGCCAGCCCGTGTGCAGAATGAGGATGTCGCCCTCGCGTATATCGGCCCCAGCGCCCTCGATCATCTGCGGCGTGATGACCGCCCAATCGTGCATGTGTTTTGAGATGTCGACCACAACGCCCCGGTTGACCAGAAAATCCAGCGGCAACGACGCCATGTCACCTTTGCGGTTGTCGGTTGCGTGCATCGCGCCGTCGAAATGCGTGCCGACATGCAGCGCCGTATCGATGCGTTGCGCCACGATCATCTGCGTCTGCAGATTCTGCGCGTAATACATTTTGTTGCCGGCATAACCGACCCATCCGGGCGTATGCACGTTCATGACATGGGAGAGATCGACGATCTTCATCGCACGTATTCCTGATGACCTAGACTAAGGGCACCTAATCGATCACAAGAGCCCGCGCAGCGCCAGATGCAGACCGAGCAGCATCAGACCGACGAAGAAACACAGCCGGAAGGTCTCAGCCTTGATTTTACCGCGCGTGAGTTGTCCCAATCCCATCCCGGCAAGCGCCGCAGCAAGCGCCACAATTGAAGGCCACGCCAGAGATGTTTGTACTTGCCCTGTATAGGCGAGCGCCGCCGCGAGCGTGATTGTCGACACCGTGAACGACAGGCCAAGTGCCTGCACCAGCTTGTCGCGATCAAATTCCATGGACTGGATGTATGGCGTTCCCGGCATGACGAAGATGCCGGTCGCAACAGTGATCGCGCCCGTTGCGGCGCCCATCAGCAATCCGAGCCAAGTTTCGGCATGCCGTGGCACGAAAAACTCGACCTTCACCAGACCGAGTGCGGCGTAGACCGCCAGCGCCAATCCCAGCCACACAGTCGCGCGGCCATTGTCATCATGCGGCAGGACAACCACTCCCAGAGTGGTCCCAATGCAGATCCCGGCGAGCAGCGGCCATAATCGCCGCGCCAACGCGAGAAGACCGCCGCCGACTGCCGCTTGCCAGATGTTCGTGACAAGCGACGGCACTACCAGAACAGCGGCTGCCTGTGCCGGCGTCATCAGAAGTCCCAGCAGGCCGATCGACACGGTCGGCAATCCGAGACCAATGACGCCTTTGACGAAACCCGCCAGCAGGAATGCGCCCGCTATCGCGGCGAGAGTTGAGGCAGCATCCATCCAGCGCCCTTTCGATTGCGCCGAACCTTGCTGGATACTGCGTCCTTAGACAATGCGGATCACTGCAATGCTGGTTCTGATTTTTGCGAAGGCCGCTTCGTTGCCGCACGGCACCGTTCAGTGCCATACTTTTCGTTCGTCCAAAAAAGCAAGGCCCCGATGACGGAACTGTTTGTCGCCAAAGTCTCGCAATTTCCCGACGGCGGACGCCGCATCGTGGCGCACCAGGGGCGCGAAATCGGGGTGTTTCACTGGCAAGGGAAATACTACGCGTACGAGAATCTATGCGTCCACCAGGGCGGACCGGCCTGCGAAGGCATCATTATGCACAAGGTCGAGGACGTCCTCGGTCCCGATCGCGGCTGGGTGGGGCAGAAATTTTCCGACAATGAAATTCACTTCGTCTGCCCATGGCACGGCTACGAGTACGATCTCAAGACCGGCGAATGCGTCGCCGATCGCCAGCTGAAGCTGAAAAACTTTGAAGTTGTGAGGCGTGGGGAGGACATCTATGTCGTCGCAAGCTGAAATCGCCATGCTGACGAACGAACGTCTGAGCGACGTGGACATCCAGAACAATCTGGCAAAGGCCATTCGTCTTTATGCCGAGCGGGCAGCCGAACAGGATGGCGCTCTCCCCGCTTTCCCACCCGACGCTGTGACCGCCACTGACGTGATGGTAACGGCGAGCGCCATGCTTAAGGCCGTCAACCTGCAGCTCTTCGAGCTCGGCATGTGGCAGGCGTGGTCAGGGCGACAGGCAGGCGGATAGGCAAATGGATCTTCCGCTCAGTGATTTTCGCCGGATGGAAGTCGAGGAATTCGACACATCGAAATTGCTCGCGCACGCAAGCCAGCAGGCGACCGAACGCGGTTACAAGAATTTTCCGATTGTCGATGTGGATTCCCATCACTACGAAAGCGAATCGATCGGAGAAATTCTCGACTACATGGACGATCCTGTATTGCAGCAGCTGGCGCGCAGTGCCCGGCAGGCCAACGCCAAGAGTGTCGGCATGCTGCCGGCCGGCGTTGGCTATCAGGATATGGGCGGGCGTGTCACGCGCTACGCCGTGCGCGGCATGGAGAAGACCGAACCAGGCGTGCACCGGGACATCGCACTGACGCGACGATGGATGGACGCCATCGGAATTGACGTGGCGGTCATGTTTCCCACGCCGATGCTTCAACTCGGGCTCCATCCGCAGGTTGAGGTCGAAGTCGCCCTCGCGCGCGCCTACAATCGTTGGCTTACCGAACGCGTCCTCGCGCACGAACCCCGTATCCGCTCGATGCTATATCTGCCGTTTAACGATGCGGACGCCGCATTCAGAACGGTGCAGGAGTTCGGCCAAAGCAAGGGCGTGGTCGGATTCATGGTGACGTCGGCGCGCTACCGCCCGGTGCATCACAATTCGTACATGAAGACCTACGCGCTGCTGGAAGAGATGAATCTGCCGCTCGCGTTTCACGCCGGTTACAACTGGAGCGACCAGACCGTCGGCATGATGAACCGCTTCATCTCCGTGCACGCGCTTGGCTTCGTGTTCTACAACATGGTGCATCTCGCAAACTGGATCACCAATGGACTGCCGGAGCGGTTCCCGAAGCTGAAAGTACTGTGGGTCGAAAGTGGCTTGGCCTGGGTGCCATTCATGATGCAGCGTTTCGACAATGAGTACATGATGCGTTCGTCGGAAGCGCCCGCACTGAAGAAAAAGCCTAGCGAATACATGCGTGACATGTTTTTTTCCTCGCAGCCGATGGAAATGACCGATATGGCGGCGCTGGAGCAGACGTTCCGCATGATCAAGGCGGAAACACAGTTGCTCTATTCTTCGGATTATCCGCACTGGGATTTTGACCTGCCCTCGACAATCTACGATCTTCCGTTCCTGAACGAGCAGGCAAAGCGCAGCATTCTTGGTGGCAATGCCATACGGCTGTTCAATCTGAAATTACCGGCGCAAAAATTGGCAAGCGTTGCATAAGGCGAAGGCGCGAGGGAGGAAACTGAGTGCGCGGACTATTCGTATCGATTTCGGCGGTTTTGTTCCTGGTGTCGACGGCGCTGGCGCAGGATCCCGCAGCCACTTTCCCGAATAAGCCGATCAAGATCATCGTCTGCGTGCCCGCCGGGGGCGGCGTCGATACCGTGACGCGTATCGTGGCCGAAGGCCTCCACCAGAAGCTTGGCCAGCCTGTCATTGTCGAGAACCGCGCAGGTGCCGCCGGGAACATCGGAGCCGAAGCCGTTTTCACGTCTGATCCCGATGGATATACGTTGCTCGCCGCACAACCGGCGCCGCTTACGATCAATCCCCTTCTCTACAAGAAGATGAATTTCGATCCGACGCAGTTCGAGCCGGTGGTGATAATGACCTCGATTGCCAATGTGCTGTTAGTACGCCCCGACTTTCCGGCTAAAACTCCCCAAGAGTTCGTTGCCTATGTCAAAGCGAATCCCGGAAAGGTCAACTACGCCTCACAAGGCATTGGCACCACATCGCACCTGACCGCGGCTTTGTTTGAGCGCGTCACCGGCACGAAGCTTGTGCACGTGCCTTACAAAGGGACCGCGCCGGCTCTCAATGACATCATCGCGAGCCATGTCGATTTCATTTTCATGGAGCTTGCTTCGGCGATCAAACTGCATCAGGCCGACAAGGCACGCATCCTTGCAGTCGCAACTGACAAGCGCATCCCCAGTCTGCCGGACATACCGACACTCGCCGAAGCTGGAGTGAAGGATTTCGAGTCCGGCACCTGGAACGCCATGGCCGCGCCACCGAAGACGCCGGCCGCGATCGTTGCCAAGCTGAACAAAGCCGTAAACGAGGTGCTGCAAAGCCCCGAAGCGCAGGACCACTTTGCCAAGATCAACCTGCGCGCCGCCGGGGGGAGCCCGGCCGAGGCGGCGGCATTCATCAAGAAAGAGACCGAAGTTTGGGGCGGAGTCATCAAGGACGCCAACGTCGAGGCTCATTGACGCGTCCATTCCTGCCGACAACGCCGCCGACAAGGCCTATAATCAATCGACCCTCCCGGCGATAAGGCCGGTATCAATACCGCGTAAGGAGACGACCATGGACGAGAGAACGCGCGAGCCGGTGAAGATCACCGCGGAAGACATTAATCCCCGTTACAATTGGGGGCGGCACTTGCCGGTGCTGGGCACCATGGGCGTCGATTTCGAGGAGCGTGTGGACTACCGCCGCATGCATCGGTATCGCCTCGGCCGCGCGCAGGCCGCGCTCGAGGCTTCCGACCTCGGCGCGTTGTTGCTCTTCGATGACAACAACATCCGCTACGTCACCTCGACCAAGATCGGCGAATGGGCACGCGACAAGCTTTCGCGCTGGGTGTTGCTGACACGCGGTGGCGATCCGATCCTGTGGGACTTCGGCTCGGCCGCGATGCATCACAAGCTCTATTCGCCGTGGCTCAAGCCTGAGAATTGCAAGGCCGGTCTCGTCGGCCTGCGCGGCACTGTCGACCCGGCCTTCGGACTCATGAAGCGTCACGCCGAGGAAATGGCTTCGATTATCAAAGCCGCCGGCGTCGCCAAAATGCCGATCGGCGTCGATATCATCGAGCCGCCGATGATGTTCGAGCTGGAAAAGGCCGGGCTCAAGATAAAGGACGGCCAGCAGATCATGCTGAGTGCGCGCGAGGTCAAGTCGTCAGACGAGATAGCACTACTCAATCGCGCCGCCGCGATGGTCGATGGCGCCTATGACGTGGTCAATGAAATGCTGCGGCCCGGAATCCGGGAAAACGACATCGTCGCCGAGGTCAACAAGTTCCTTTACACGCACGGCTCCGACGACGTGGAAGCGGTGAATGCGATTTCCGGCGAGCGCTGTAACCCGCATCCGCACAATTTCACCGACCGCATGATCCGTCCGGGCGACCAGGCATTCTTCGACATCCTGCAGTCGTTCATGGGCTATCGCACCTGCTACTACCGCACCTTCAATGTCGTGCGTGCAACGCCTGCGCAGCACGACGCCTACAAGAAGGCGCGCGAATGGCTGGACAATGCCATCGCCCGCATCAAGCCCGGCGCAAGTACCGCGCACATTTGCGAGGTCTTTCCGAAGGCCAGTGAGTTCGGCTTCCCAGACGAGATGGCGGCGTTCGGCTTGCAGTTCGCGCACGGCCTCGGGCTGAACCTGCACGAACGGCCGATCATCTCGCGAGTCGTGTCCATGGACCACCCGACCGAGATCAAGGAAGGCATGGTCTTCGCGATCGAGACTTATTGTCCCGCCACCGACGGCTTCTCCGCTGCGCGCATCGAGGAAGAAGTCGTGGTCACCGACAAAGGCTGCCGCCTGATCTCGCTGTTCCCCGCGGAAGAACTGCCGATCTCAGCGAAGTATTGAACGGAAAAACCGGAGCGCGTTACGCGCTCCGGCTCCTCAACTGAGCACAATCAAACTGACGCTTTTTCCCTCAGGTGCGGGAAGCGTTCGCTCACCAGCGATCCAGGATAGAACGTCGGCTTGAAAGCCGGATGTGCGCGGATATTGTCGAACCAGGTTGCGACGCGTGGCAAGTCCTGCCAGTCCGGCAGTCCCAGGTCATCTATACGAATAAGTGATGGCATCACGGCCACGTCAGCCAAAGTAATGGCCTTGCCAAGCAGCCACGGGCCCCCACTCCGCTCGATTTCAACATCCATGCGCTCCCAGGTTCGACGCAGACGGCCGAGTGCGGCATCCATATCGGCCTTGGGAAATCCAGTTTGCCCCATTGTGAGCATGAACTCGCGCCGCAACGGCTTGCTTTCCGCCATCGCCACAAAAGCTACCCGACTCATCTTTTGAAAGCTCGGCAGGAAGGCGAGGTTGAAAGTCGGCACCCGTACGGCGGCGGCCGGCATCTCGTCTATGAAGTGCATGAGCGTGCGCATGTGCGCGCGTGCGACCGGGTCTTCCGGTGTAAAGCTGTCGTCTGGCGATATCTCGTCGAGGTATTCGGTGATGACGGTAGAATCGATAATGATCGCGCCGTCATGATTAAGCGTGGGCACAACACCATTTGGATTTAGCTTCAGGTACTCCGGCTTGAGCTGATCGCCTTCGAGCAGATTGAGTCTCACCTCTTCGAACGGGAGATGCTTGGCGTTCAGCACAAAACGGACGCGTTGGCTGCACGTCGATTGCGGGGCGTTGTAGAGCTTGAATGTCATTTAGAGCTCCGGTTTTCTGCAATTACCACTCGAACGGAGGAGGCCTGACATGTGCAATATGCATAACCTCCATGAAATTTATGTCCATTTTACTTGTGATAGAGGCGTGATCCGATTTGAGTAACAACGTGCGCAGCCGCCGTTTTCCTCCCTTCAGGCTTAGACGGCGGCGTGAATCCTCCACCTTATGCACACAGGGCCCCGCAAGGGGCCCTCTTTTTTTGTCGCGCGCGCTGAAACGCGCGCATTGAGCCTCAGCTCTCAAGCCCCGTCGGCACGTTCTTGTTTTCGGGCGTGAGCTTCATTCCGGCCGCGAGTGCCATCGTCTCAATCAGCGCCGCGAAGTCCTTGTTGAGATAAGCCTGCGGGTCCGGTTGAAGGGTAGCGTGGCCAAAGTGGCCCTGCAGGACTTCGCGCGTGGCCGCCGTGACCGGCATTGGAACATCCATTTCGCGGCCGAGCTCCAGGCCAAGATCGAGATCCTTGCGCAGCAATTCCGGTGTGAAGGTCGTGGTCCAGTCGAGGTTCACCAGCGCTGGCGACTTGTATCGTGTGAACATCGATCCCATCACGCCGTTGTTGAGAAAGGCGAGGAATGCGTGACGGGGCACGCCCATCTTGTTCACGAGCAGCGTGATCTCGATGAGGTTTTCGATCACAACGCCAAGCATGACGTTGTGCGCAATTTTACAGACGCGCGCGAGCTCACCATCGCCGACGTACGAAACGCCCTGCGGCGCGATCACCTCCATCAGCGGAATGATCGTCTTGCACGCCGCCTCTGGCCCAGAAACGACCGATGACAATCGGCCGGCCTTGATCACCTTGGCATTGCCAGAAACCGGTGCGGTGACGTAATCGGCGCCGCGCGCCTTCAGTTTCTTGCGGATGTCGGCAGATTCCTCGACGGAAATCGTCGAGCAATCGACGAAGACGGCAGGCGTCTTGCCCGATCCGGAAACGACACCATCCTTGCCGAAGAGTACCTGTTCCAGATCCTTACCTTCGGACACGATCGAAAACACGACGTCGCATGACGCCAGTTCGGAAAGCTTGTCGACGATCTTTCCGCCCTTGGCGGCCAATGGTTCGGCTTTCGCGCGAGTACGATTCCAGACGGTTACGTCGTGGCCGGCCTTGAGCAGGCGTTCCGCCATGGGCAAGCCCATGCGGCCGGTTCCGATCCAGCCGATCTTCTGAGCATTCTTCGACATCCCGAAACTCTCCCGTTGAAATCCTGGCGACTTGAAAGTGCGCGTGCCGGGGCTTTAGCCGTTCTGCCAGAAATGCGCCAGTGGCGCATTTCTGCCCAACACGTCGACGCCGCACGTGCTTGTGGTAGGCGTTCAAAGCGCACTATTCTTCGATCAAGGCCGGTTACAAGGCCGAAAAAGGACCACGCCCAGAGATCACGTGGCCCAGACCGTGGAGGAACGCGGGCCCGGATGCAGGACGCCGTTACTGTCATCACTGCCGACAATGCACCCGATCGATCGCAGGGCGGCGAACGCCTGCGGGTGATCTGGCGAAATATTTTTCCTTTCGTTGTCGTCGGCGCAATCTGGGAGATCATTGCCTGGAGCGGTATTTTTCCCCGCCGGCTTTTTCCGACACTCGAAGAGATTACCACTTCGTTTGTAAATTTGACGATTACGGGCATCCTCCCTCATCACGCCATTGAAACAGTCATCCGCTTGCTCACCGGATTTGCGCTCGCGGCCATCATCGGCGTCACCATCGGCGTGCTGATGGGCCGCTCGCGCCGCGCCGAGGATATTTTTCTGCCGCTCGTATCGATCGGCGCCCCCATCCCCGGCCTCGCCTATGCGCCGCTGTTCCTGCTCTGGTTCGGGCTCGGCAACCTCTCGTCCGTCCTGCTGGTAGGCTTCGTTTCCGCGTTTCCCATCATCTTCAACAGCTGGACCGGCGTTAAAGCCGTCAAGGAGATCTGGGTTCGCTCGGCGCAAGCCATGGGCGCCGATGACCGGCGCCTGTTCAGACATGTCATTCTCCCGGGTGCGCTGCCGTATATTCTTACAGGCATGCGGCTCGGACTCGCGCAAGCCTGGCGCATCCTTGTGGCAGTGGAGATGCTTGCAGCCGTGCCCTGGGGGCTCGGCTGGTTGATTTTCGGTGCGCGTAAGTTCCTCAACACCGATACGATGATGGCCGGAATCGTGGTGATCGCCCTCATCGGGCTCGCGCTGGAAAAATTCGTCTTCCAGAAAATCGAAAACTACACCGTAGTGCGCTGGGGCATGATCTCGTCATGACGGAACCAGGATCACGCCGGCGCTCCCTTGTACGCGGTACGCTGTCTTTGCTTGTTGCAGCGGCCGCCTATGAGGCTCTCGCGCGCAGCGGTTACTTCGCACCGGCATTGTTGCCGACGCTGCCGACAATCGCGCACACGTTGTTTGCCGGACTCGCAGATGGCAGCCTGATCGAGCACGCGGCCTTCACGCTTTATCGCGTCATGTTCGGCTTCGCTCTCGCGGTCGTGGTTGGTCTTCCACTCGGGATCCTGATGGCCCGCTTCCAGAGTGTGCAGAACTTCTTTCTCCCGCTCGTCAGCGCGATGATGCCGATCCCTTCCTTCGCGCTTGTGCCGCTTTTTATGCTGTGGTTCGGCATTGGCAATCTGACGACGATTCTGATCGTCTTCTACGCAGCGACCTTCCCGATGATCTTCAACACCTGGTCGGGCGTGCGTTCGGTCAACCCGATCTGGCTGCGCGCGGCGGGCGCGATGGGCGCCGACGAACACAGGCTGTTCTGGAAGGTCATCATTCCGGGCGCCTCGCCCTTCATTATTACCGGCATGCGGCAGGCGTTTTTGCGCGCATGGATTGCCGTCGTGGGCGCGGAGATGATCGCCGCCTCCGATTGGGGCCTGGGTTGGGTCATTTTCGATGCCAAAGAGTTCCTCAACACCGACACCATGCTGGCGTCGTTGATCGTGATCGGCATAATCGGCTTCGTGTTCGAGCGCTTCGTCTTCGGATCGCTCGAGCGCACGACTGTAATGCGGTGGGGCATGGTGCGCGCGACAAAAGGCTAGCGCGATAAGGTAGCAGGTATGGTCCCCATCGAAATTCGCGAAGTCTCGCTGATCTACGACACCCCGGGCGGAAAAGTCCCGGGGGTCAAAGACGTGACCCTGAACATCGGGGCTTCGGAATTCGTATGCATTGTCGGCCCCTCCGGTTGCGGGAAATCGACGCTACTCAATATCGTCGCGGGGTTTATTTCTCCGGCGGCCGGCGAAATCCGCATTGGTGGCAAGAAGGTCGACGGTCATGGAATGGACCGTGGCGTCGTATTCCAGGATTTTGCGCAGCTTTTCCCGTGGCGTACCGCGCTCGGCAATGTCGCGTTCGGCCTCGAGATGAAAGGCGTGCCAAAGGATGAACGGGAAAAAATCGCGCGCGAGCAACTGCGCCTGGTGAAACTCGATAAATTCACCGGATCGTACCCGCATCATCTCTCCGGGGGGATGCAGCAGCGCGTCGCCATCGCGCGCGCCCTTGCCTACAATCCTTCCGTTCTCCTGATGGACGAACCGTTTGCAGCCCTCGACGCGTTGACCCGCGACGACATGCAGCGACTTCTCGCGGACGTCTGGCGGGAAACGCGCAAGACTGTGATATACGTGACGCACAACGTTTCTGAAGCAGTCTATCTCGCCGATCGGGTCATCGTGATGACACCGCATCCCGGTACGATAAAAGCCGAAATTCGAATTCCGTTGCCGAGGCCACGCGATCCCCTCAGCATCGAGTTTCTCGATTTTCAGAAGATGCTGTTGCGCCATCTTGGTCACGAGACCGGCGCGAGCGAGCCTACGAAAGCCAATGGCAAGGCGAACGCATAAGGGAGGACACCAATGACAAAGACAGGCGGACTAACACGCCGTCACTATCTCGCAGCAACCGGCGCCGGCGCGCTCGCGGCGACCTTTGGCGTAAGGCCGGCAGCGGCGTTGGAAACAGTGCGGCAGGGCTACCAGACCAATATGTGGGGCATGCCGACTTATTACTTGTTACGCTCGGGGCTGCTGGAAAAGCACGGCGTAAAGTTCGAAGAATTCGCCGTCCCGTCCGGCAATCTCACAATGCAGCAAATGGTGGCGCGCCAGGTCGATATGGGTACCTACGCTGGCCCTTCTTTCGCGATCGGTCACGACAAAGGCGGCTTGCTCGCCATCGCCATGATTGAATATGTCGGAAAGACCGCGCGCGTGATGGCGCGCAAGGACCTCAACATCACCAAGATCGAGCAGTTGAAGGGACTCAAGGTTGCCAATCAGACGGGCTCATCCACCGGAAATATCTTCGTAGACCAGATTGCGCCGAAAGCCGGCCTCAAGAAAGGCGACTACCAGGAAGTACGCATGAACGTCGATGACATGGTGGCGGCATTGGCGGCCAAGACCGTGGACGCGATGGCGAATGTCGAACCGTATAACGCAATCGCTGAGGCAGACGGGTTGGCTGTCACCATTTCCGAATACAGCCAGTTCGACAAGCTGCCGGTGTTCATGGCTGCAACACCGGAATTCGTACAAAAGAGCCCGGAAACTATCGTGGCCTATCTCAAGGCCTGGCTTGAGGTCGCCCAGGATTTCAAAACCAAGCCGGACAAGGTCGCCGACACGATTTACTCGTTCTTCGAGTCAAAGGGATTCAAATTGTCGAAAGACACTTTTACCAAGGCATTGGCGCGGGTTGAAGTGCAGCCCGGATGGCCGTCTGACCTCGTGCCCTACATGCAAGAGCAATCCGAAATTCTCTTGAAGGAAAACAAAATCAAGGCGATCCCTGATTGGAGCAAGGCGCTTCGTACTGAATTCCTCAAGCAGGCAAGCGCCTGATACCCCGGATGACGGACTAGTGCGCATGTTGTAGTAACCAAGGCCGGCGCAAATTGCGCCGGCCTTTCCGCATACCCAAGCCACGGAGACGTGAATGTCCACCGCCACCAGCCCGCTCAGCAAAAGCGCGGAGCCCACTACCTGGAATTTCAAACTGCTCGCGCAAAACGATCTCGGCGGCTTCGGCGGCATGGGCGAAGGCATGTCGGTTCAGATCGCGAAAGACGGGCGGCGCATCATCTGGCTCGCGCATGAAAGCGCGCCGAAGAATTTCACCGCGGTCGACGTGTCCGACCCGCGCCAGCCGAAAGTGGTGGTGCAGACCGATCTGCCTAAACCCTATATGCGATCGAACTCGCTGGAATTGTCCGGCGACATCATGGCGGTCGCTTACCAGACTCAGAAAGTGAGCCAACAACCGGCCGGGCTGGAGCTGTTTGATGTTTCGGTGCCGGAAAAACCGCGGTCGATCTCGTTTCTCGACTGTTCGGGAGCGAACTCACGTGGCGTCCATCAACTGTGGTTCTGCGATGGCGAGTACGTGCACATGGCGTCGGGGTCGCCGGATTTTGTGCCGAGCCACCCGAACGACGATCAGTTCTATCGATGCATCGACGTGCGCAACCCGTCGAAGCCGGTCGAGATCGGCCGCTGGTGGATGCCGGGCACCAAGAAAGGTGAGACGCCCTTACCGCGCCACAAGCTCGATAAGGGTTATCGCGCGCACAATACCAACGTCTACAAGCAGCGCCCGGACAGGCTTTACCTTTGCTATATCGACGGCGGCATGTTCGTGATGGACATTGCCGACAAGACGAAACCGAAGCCGATTTCGCACTGGACCAATTCTCCGCCCTATACGGGCTTTATGCATACAGCCGTTCCGCTGTTCGAGCGCAACCTGCTAATCGTCACCGACGAGTCTACCGAGAACAAAGCCGAGGATTGGCCCAAACTTGTGTGGGTCCTGGATGCGCGGGACGAAAAGAATCTTGTCTCTATTTCCACGTGCCCACTGCCTCCGGTCGATGCCTATGCCAATCGTGGCGGGCGTTTCGGCGCGCACAATATTCACGAAAATCCATCGGTCCCGACCGCCTGGCAATCGGACCAGATCGTCATCGGCACTTTCTTTAATGGTGGCATGCGCGCTTACGACATTTCCAATCCGTTCCAGCCGAAAGAGGTCGCGACCTTTGTCCCCCCACCGCCAAAAGGCACGCCGGCGGGTGCGGTTCAGCTTAACGACGTGTTCGTGGACGAACGCGGCATCGTTTACACGGTCGATCGCCATACGGGCGGGCTGTACATACTGGAGATGGATTTCTGAACGAAGTCTTCCCCTCACCCGCCGCCGGGCGTTTCGGCCGCAGACTCAAGCGCGAACGCGGAGCGCGTGTCCCCGTCATTGTATTCACCGGCTTTCTAGGTGCGGGAAAGACAACGCTTCTCAAGCGCTTCCTTGATACGCCGGAGGGCAACGGCACCGCGGTCGTCGTCAATGAGTTCGGTGCGACCGGCATTGACGACGCACTGGTGCGTTCCAGTGCTGATGAGACCGTGCTGCTTGGCAATGGCTGTCTGTGTTGCATCACCCGCACTGATTTGCAGCAGGCGCTACGCCGTATGGTTGTCGAGCGCGAGCGCGGCGAACTGCCGGACTTCCGCCGTGTCGCCATCGAGACCAGTGGACTGGCCGATCCCAGCCCCATTCTCCAGACTTTCGCCACCGATCGCGCCCTCGGCGGCGCATTTCATGTCGAAGCTGTTGTAACGGTCGTCGACGCCGCCACCGGAGGTGACACGCTTGAATGGTCGGCCGAGGCGCGCAGGCAGGCGATACTCGCCGACCGTCTCATCGTCACGAAGACAGATATCGCCGGCGACAGCGCACTGAGCACGCTGACCTCCCGACTGCGCGCCCTCAATCCCGGGGCCGAGATCCTGGAGGCGGTCAGCGGTGAAATCGATCCGCAGCGCCTTATCGAACCGGTTACCGACCAGCGCAACCCATTCGTTGCGGAGGCTGCTCACAGCGATGGTATCGGCAGTTTTGTCCTGGCCGAAGAAACGCCGATGCCATGGGCAATATTTGCGCGTTCGATGGATACGTTGATGCAGTTGCGCGGGCCGGACTTGTTGCGTGTCAAAGGCTTTCTCGATGTCGAAGGCTGCAAGGGACCGGTGCTGGTGCAGTTCGTGCAGCACCTCGCCCATCCTCCGGTCGAGCTCGAGGCATGGCCGGACGCAAACCGGCAGAGCCGCGTCGTTTTCATCACGCGGAATATTTCGGAGCATCAGGTGCGTACGCTAGTTCAGGCGATCAGGGCCTTGGTCTAAAGCCGGCCTCTGCAGAGAAACTATTCTCTGTCTCGCCCGGCGATCTCCGCCTGCCACGGCGCGACCTTGCGCTCGACAAAACCGATCAGCCAGTTCAGTCCGATCGCCATCACCATCAGAATGATGATCGGGACGAACATAGTGGCGGTGTCAAAATTGTTCGCCGAATTGATGATAACCGCGCCCAGACCCGAGATGGTCGTGAAAAATTCCGCAATCACCATTGCGACAACTGCACGACCGACCGCGAGACGTATCCCGGCCATGATGTAAGGCAGCGTTGCCGGCAGGACGATGCGGCGAAGAATGACAATGTTGGGTGCGACGAATGATTTGCCGACCTCGATCAATGTTTTTGGCACGGCAACTACGCCAAGCCATGTGTTGATGCAGATGGGAAATAAGGCCATCAGGAATACGACCGCGACTTTCACCGCAAAGCCGAGGCCAAGCCACAGAATCAACAATGGCACCAGTGCAACCAGCGGCATTGCGTAGCCGGCTGTGACATAGATGCCGAGTGCTGCCTCCGCGGCGCGGAACCCTCCAACCAACAAGCCGAGAGGCACGCCGACAACGATCGCAAGGGCATAGCCAAGCAGAAACGGTCGCAAGGATTCATAGAGCGCCGACCACAGCTGGCCTGTAACCGCAAGGTCCCAAAATGCCACCGCTATCGCCGACGGATAGGAACCGAACACCGGATTGATGCGGCGGCCAAAAATCTCCCAAAGGATCAGCATGAACGCGACGGAAGCCAGCGTGATCGCCCACCGCGGGAATGGACGCCGCTCGGGCGGATCGGATGCGGTGTCGGGGGTGTCGGCGGTGTCGGCGACGTCGACCATCAGTGCACCACAGCGTCGTCGTGGATCGCGCGCCACACCTTGTAGCGCGTCTCGGCAAACTCCGGCGTTCCGCGGACCATGCCCAAATCGGGGCGCGGGCGCTTGAGCGGCACGTCCATGATCTCATGCACACGACCATGCTTCATCACGACGATCCGGTCGGCGATCAGAACCGCCTCGTCGAGATCATGCGTGACAAAGAGGACGGTCTTGCCAGTGCGGGCGTGAATATCGAGCAACTCCGCCTGCAGCGATTCCCGCGTTTGCGCGTCGAGGGCGCCGAACGGCTCATCCATCAGCAGGACCTTGGGGTCGATAGCAAGCGCGCGCGCAATGCCGACACGCTGTTTCATGCCGCCGGAAAGCTGATGCGGACGCCGATTCTGCGATTCCTTCAGGCCCACAAGGTGAAGATATTTTTCGGCCGTCTCGCGCAACGGCGCGCCACGGATACCTTTCATTTCCAGCCCGAACATCACGTTCTGCAGCGCGGAAAGCCAGGGAAGCAATTCGGCGTGCTGAAACACCATGCCGCGATCGTGACCGCAGCCGTGCACCTCACGCCCATCCACCGTAACCCGGCCAGCACTCGCTGCATCAAGGCCCATCGCGACCCGCAACGCCGTCGTCTTGCCGCAGCCGGAAGGACCGATGAGCGCAACAATCTCGCCGTCCTTGACCGTGAAGCTAATGCGATCAAGCGCCTGCACATGATGAACCTCGCCGTCCACGCGCAGGGAAAAGCGCTTGGAAACGTCGAGGAAGGTCACCTCACCCATTCATTTCTCCAAAATGTGACCCGGTCAGTGCCCAACGACCTGCAGTGCCTTTTCGCGATACTCTGGCGCGGTCACGGCGCTCAGGTCCAGCGGAGCTTTCAAGCGGCCCGCCTTCACCATCTGCTCCTGGATCCACTGAATCTTGTCGACCGGGAGAGGCAGTGTCGGGTCAACGGCATTGTGCTGGACGGCATCATCGTACACGAAAGCCGGACGAGGATCGTCAGGCTTGGCCCGGGAGATCTCGCGGGTCAGGGCGATGGTTTCGTCCCGATGGGAAAGCGCAAACCGCAGCGCGCTCATCTCGGCCGCAAGAAATTTCACGGCGTCGTCGCCACGCTCGGCCAGCTTCTTTGCGGTCGACACCATGCACACGCGCAGAAAATTCGGTACGGCATCGCGACCGGCGACGAGAAGATGGATGTTCTTCGGCGCCACCGGTTGATATTCGTTCGACACGACTGCGGCATCGACGACACCGCCGACAAGCGCCTGGTACCGATCGTTGTCGCCGCCGATGGCGGCAAGTTTCACCTCGGTATCGGCGACGCCGAATTTTGCCAACGCGGACCGCGCCAGCATGTCGGGCATGGAATTCGGTGCCGATACCGCGATCTGCCTGCCCTTGAGATCCTCGACCTTTGTCACCTTTTCGTTGGCAAAAATTCCGTGCGGCACCACAACCCAATGACACCCGAGCAGCTTGACGTCGCCACCTTTGGCGTCGGCGGCGAAGACACCCTGGGGACCACCCTCGAAGCTGTCGAGCTCGCCGGCGATCAATGCCTTCAAGGCAAGCTGGTCATCCTTGAACTGCGAAATTTCTATCTTGAGACCCTGCTTTTTTGCAAAATCACGGGTTGATACCATCAGGAAAATACCGGCGTCTGATTTGGCGTTGATGAGGCCGTGCTTCCAAATCTTTTCTTGCGCGTCAGCGCGGGTTGAACAAAAGGCCACGATCGCGGCGACCACCAAGGGTCCAACAGCAATCTTCCCGGCGAGGTTGCGCATCGCGAAGTTCCTCCCTGAACGCAAGTTCCTTTGAGGCCTCTGACTGGACCCCTGTTCAAATGATGTTAACACGAAATTTATATCGGCGGCGTTTCCAAGTTTACTCTGTGAGACTAGCCTTTCGCCCGCAAGCGTCGGCACGGACGCGTCTGCAAGGGGCACGGTCAGCCGTAAGCAACCGGGCCTGCAATCCTGTTCAGGGGAGCTGAACGCCATGAGTCAACGCTTCACCATTACCGTCAACGGCAAATCTCACACCATAAACGCCGATCCCGACATGCCGTTGCTCTATGCCCTGCGCGACGAGCTCGGGCTTAACAATCCTCACTTCGGCTGCGGGCTCGCGCAATGCGGAGCTTGTACCGTTCAACTTGATGGGCAACCGACCCGCTCCTGTATCACAGCGATGTCGGCGGTGGGTGACGCAAAAATCACGACCCTTGCCGGTCTTGGTACTCCTGAAAAACCACATCCGTTGCAGACCGCGTATATCGAAGAGCAGGTGCCGCAATGTGGATATTGCATAAACGGCTGGCTCATGACCGCCGCGGCATTTCTCCGCGACAAAAAGAAGCCAACGGAAGCCGAGATCAAGGACGCCCTCTCGGGCCTCAAGTGCCGCTGCGGCACTCACATCAGCATTCTGAAGGCGGTCAAGCGTGCCGCCGAGATGATGGGTTGAGGGAGGGTACCATGACAAAATTCGAACAAAGCTCAGCCTTCACCCGTCGCGCGGTGCTGCTCGGCGGCGGTGCGCTTGTTATATCGATCGGCGCTCCCGTGTCGTTCGACACAGTCCTGTCGCTCCAGACCGCATTTGCACAGGGCGCGAAGCCACCACTGACACCCGATCAACTTTCATCGTACGTCGCCGTCAACGCGGACGGCACCGTTTCGGCCTTTTTCGGCAAGATGGATATGGGCCATGGCCTGACTGTTGCGATCGCACAGATCGTCGCTGAAGAGCTGGATGTCCCGTTCAAGCGCGTCAAAGTATTCATGGGCGATACCGCCAATTCGGTGAATCAGGGCGGCGCTTCCGGTTCGACCGGCATTCAGTTCGGCGGCAAGCAGATGCGAATGGCTTCGGCGGAAGCCCGTCGCGTCCTAGTGGAAATGGCGGCCGGCCTTCTCTCAACGCCGGTTGAACAACTCGTGGTCAATGACGGTGTCGTGAGTTCGCGTGCCGATGCGGCGAAGCGAATTTCCTACGAACAGATGCTCGGCGGAAAATACTTCAACGTTCAACTCGACTGGAACAAGCAGTTCGGCAACACACTCTACGCCCCCGGCAAGGCGCAGCCGAAGAATCCCAGCGAACACAAGATCGTCGGTCAACCGATCAAGCGCGAAGACGTTGCGCCAAAAGTTTTCGCGCAAGAGGACTTCGTAACCGACGTGAAAGTGCCCGGCATGGTGCACGGGCGCACGATTCGCCCGGGCGTCGCCGGCGCTGTGCCGGTGAAAGTCGATGAAAGTTCGATCAAGGACATCCCCGGCGCCAAAGTCGTGTGGGACAAAGGTTTCCTCGGCGTCGTCGCCGACAAGGAATGGGATGCAATACAGGCCGCGCAGAAGCTTAAAGTTGAATGGTCGAAAGTTGATCAGCCCTTCCCTGAGCAGGCTTCGCTTTATGATCACATTCGCAAAGCGAGCGTGCGCAAGCGTAGCGTCGACAAGGAAAACGGGAATGTCGACGAGGCGTTCAAGAACGCAGCGAAGGTCATCGAGGCCGAATACGAATGGCCATTCCAGTCCCATGCCAGCATGGGTCCGGCGTGCGCGCTTCTTCAGATCAAGGACGGCCAGGTGACATGCTGGAGCGGTACGCAAAAGTCCCACTTCGTTCAGGAAGGCCTTGCACTCACGCTCGACCTGCCGGTCGATAAAGTGCGCGTCATCTACACAAGCGGGCCGGGCTCCTATGGCCGCAATGACGCGGACGATTGCGCCATGGACGCAGCGGTACTTGCGAAGGCGGTCGGCAAACCGGTGCGCCTGCAATACATGCGTGAAGAGGGGACCGGATGGGATCCGAAAGGTCCGGCGTCGATCCACAAGGCACGAGCTGCACTCGATGCGACTGGAAAAGTCACCGGCTACGAGTTCACCAGCAAGGGCTTCTCACGGCTCGATGTGAACACCAATGGCGGCAAGCCGCACGACACACTGAGCGGACAAACCCTCGGCGTTGCCCTGAAATCTGGCGACGGCTTCGGCGTACCCGCGGAATCCTATGCGTTCGACAACAAGCGTATGGCATGGGAGACCATCCCGCCCCTGCTCGACCGGTCCTCGCCGCTTCGTACTGCGCATTTGCGTGATCCGGTCGGCCCGCAGATCCACTTCGCAAGCGAATCCTTCATCGACGAAGTCGCAGCGGCGGTGAATGCGGATCCGATCGAGTTCCGATTGCGCCACATTAAGGAGCCGCGCGATATCGCCGTGATCAAAGCGGCCGCGGAGAAGGCAAAGTGGGACACAAGACCTTCGCCTCGCCGCGACCAAAGCGGCAACAAGGTATCGGGTCGCGGTATCGCCTATTCTCAGCGGAACGGCACTCGCGTCGCCATCGTCGCCGAAGTCGATATCGATCGCTCGACCGGCAAGATCTGGGCACGCAAATTCACCGTGGCGCACGATTGTGGGCAGATCATCAATCCGGACGGATTGGTGAAATGCGTCGAAGGCAACATCGTACAGGGCGTAAGCCGAACGCTTTGGGAGGAAGTCACTTTTGATCGAAAATCAGTGACCAGCGTCGACTGGCTGACTTATCCGATCCTCGACATCACGGAGACGCCGGCCGAAGTGAACGTCGTGCTGATCAACCATCCGGACCTCCCGCCTTCGGGCGCCGGTGAGCCATCGATCAGGCCTCTCGCGGCGGCCATCGCCAACGCGATATTCGACGCCACCGGCGTTCGTATCCGGCGTGTGCCCTTCTCTCCCGATCGGGTGAAATCGGCGCTGAGCTGAACAATCAGGCAGGCGCGAGCCGGCTGACGCTGGCTCGCGCGGCCTGGATGACCTCGGGGACCACGGCATCGTTGCCGGGCGCCATGATGTGGACGCCGGCGACGTGCGTGACGTCCGCCAGTTCCTGCACCAGATCGACGCATATACGACGGCCCTCCGCTACCGGATCGCCAGCGCGCTCCATGCGATCGATGATGGCGTCCGGAATCACGGCACCGAACAGCTTCTCCTTGATCCACCGTGCGGACTTGGCCGAACGCAGCGGAACGACACCAATGATGACCGACAGTTTTTCGGCTATCCCGCACTCGGCGAGCCGCGCCATGTAGCGGCGCACCACGCCGGCATCCATGCAGAATTGCGTCTGCGCAAATTGTGCGCCGGCCTCGACCTTCGCTTGCAGACTGGTCGGCTGCCATCCTGGGGGCGGATCGATCGGATTGTCGGCGCTTCCAAGGAAGAAATCGGCGCGGCCGCCGATCTTGCGGCCCGTCGGCAGTTCGCCCAGATCGCGAAGGCGTCGCGCCGTTGTGAGAAGTCCACGCGGATCGAGATCAAATACCGGTTTTGCATCCGGTTGGTCACCGGCGCTCGGATCGTCACCTCGCAGCATCAGCAGGTTGCGTATGCCCGATGCGGCGGCGCCAAGCAGATCGCTTTGTACCGCGATGCGGTTACGGTCGCGGCAGGTGAATTGCAGGATCGGTTCGATGCCCTGCTGCACAAGCATCGCGGCCGCCGTAACGGCGCCGAGATGGGGCCGCGCCCCGGCACCATCGGTAACGTTCACGGCATCGGCGAGACCCTTCAGCGGCAGCGCTTTTGCCAACAGTTCGGCACGGTCGGCGGACACCGGCGGAGTGACTTCCGCAGTGATTACAAATTGCTTGGCGCGCAGCTTGTCTTGCAGAGTGGCAGGCATTCAACCCAAGTCGCAAAATCCAGTGGACGTTGCAAGTGAAACAATGGGAAAAATGGGTGCGGCTTCGATGCCGCGCAACCTTGCGGACCGCCATGTTTCAACTGGCGAAATCAATCGACGATGCAATCGCGCCGATCACCGACGGTTGCATGCTGGTCGTTCCGCGCGAGGTTTCCGGCGTTCCGATGGCAGCGACACGCGCGCTTATAAGGCGTGGTGTGAAACAGCTCTATCTGGTCGCTCTGCCAACTTCGAGTTTGCAAGCAGACCTCCTGATCGGCGCCGGTTGCATCGAGACATTGGAG
>Ga0207700_10000325_pt1 | contig 28015 bp, 24 predicted proteins | sample LARL82metaG_FD_184348 | JGI IMG/M metagenome (GOLD analysis project Ga0207700, IMG submission 184348) | Corn, switchgrass and miscanthus rhizosphere microbial communities from Kellogg Biological Station, Michigan, USA - LAR L8-2 metaG... | ecosystem: Host-associated > Plants > Roots >...
AGTACGTCGGCAGCGACCGGCCCTCGGTGCGGTCGTAGATCTCGACCTCGACGCGGCCTGGCGGCCAGTGCGCGCAGGCTGCGGCCGGCACGATGCTCGCGAGCGCGAACAGCAGCCCGAGGGGTTCCCAGCACGATCTCCGGATATTCAACATTTCGTTTTCCTTTGCGCCGCACAGACGGCATGGTTGGACTTCGCATCCGCCGCACAACAAGCCGCGTCGCATGCGCCGTCACTGCTTTAAACGCCGTGTGCCTGCGTCCGGGGTTAACACGTCGCCATGCGATAATGGACATCCTGGATGGATGCCTCAGTTTCGTCTGCTCTGCCTTCGCCCGCATTGATCGCCGGGCTCGCCTTCGCGCTCGCCTTCGCCTTCGGCGCCGTGGCCAATCGCGTGAACTTCTGCACCATGGGCGCGCTGACCGACGTCGTCCATATCGGCGACTGGCGTCGTCTTCGCATGTGGCTGCTGGCGATCGCGGTGGCGATCGCCGGCGTCGCGCTGCTCGATGTCACCGGACAGGTCGATTTCGGCAAGACGATCTACACCACGTCGACAGTGCCGTGGCTGTCGTGCATCGTCGGCGGGATCATGTTCGGATTCGGGATGACGCTCGCATCGGGCTGCGGAAGCAAGACGCTGATCCGGATCGGGGCGGGCAACCTGAAGTCGCTCGTGGTGCTCATCGTGCTCGGAATTTCCGCCTACATGACTCTGAAGGGACTCTTCGCGGTCGTGCGCGTGAATGCGCTCGACCCGGTGCGCTTCGACACCGCGGCCTTCGGCGCACAGCGCTCCGACCTCGCGAGCGTTGCTGCTGCACTGACCGGCGGCGCGTCACTTCGGCTTGCGCTCCCGCTGCTCGCGGCGACGCTGGTGGCGATTTTCGTGCTCGCGGATCGCGACTTCCGCGACTCCGGTGCGATGATTGCCGGCGGTGCGATCATCGGCGCGATCATCGTCGGCGGATGGTACGTGTCGGGACACCTCGGCCACGTCGCAGAAGACCCGCGCACGCTCGAGGAGGCGTTCGTCGCCACCAATTCCGGCAAGGGCGAATCGTTCTCCTTCGTTGCCCCCGTGGCTTATCTGCTCGAGCTTCTGATGCTATGGAGCGACCAGTCGCGCATCGTTACCTTCGGCATCGCCGGCGTGCTCGGCATGCTGACCGGGTCCGCCGCGGTGGCGCTGGCCACGCACACCTTTCGCTGGGAGGGATTTGCGTCAATCGAAGATCTGGTCAACCATATCGCCGGTGGAGTGTTAATGGGATTTGGCGGGGTGACCGCGCTGGGATGTACCATCGGCCAGGGATTGACAGGCATTTCGACCTTGGCGCTGGGATCGTTCCTGGCATTGGGCGGCATCGTCGCCGGTTGTGTGGCGGCGCTCAAGTATCAATATTGGCGGGTAGAGGCTGCGTCGTGAGTGAATTGCGCGAGCCGAGCGACCCGAACGGAATGGAATCATGATCGTTTACGATCTGGCGTGCGCTCAGGAACATCGCTTCGAGGGGTGGTTCGCCTCGGCGGACGACTATGCGCAGCAGCGCCAGCGCGCTCTGGTGCGCTGCCCATTGTGCGACGACGACGTGATCGAGCGCAGGCCCTCCGCCAACGTGCACGTCGGCCGTGCGTCGGCGCCCACGCAGGCGCAGACGCCTGCCGAGGGCGAGACCCCGCCGAAGCCCAACAATCTTCAAGCCGAAGTGCTACGGATGATGCGCACGATGATCGAGCAGAGCGTCGACGTGGGGGCCGCCTTTCCGGAAGAAGCGCGCAGGATGCACTACGACGAAGTCCCGGCGCGCAGCATCCGCGGAAGCGCGTCGCCGGAAGAAACCGACGCGCTTCGCGACGAGGGCATCGACGTACTGTCGCTGCCGGCGATACTGACGCGCAATCTGCAGTAGCTCTGCTTCGCAGACCCGTGCACTCGCCAGGCGTTCATGGCGCCGATGTCGCGGAACGGCTATAATCCGCGCCCTTCGGGTCGTTAGCTCAGCTGGTAGAGCAGCGGACTTTTAATCCGTTGGTCGTGGGTTCGAGTCCCGCACGGCCTACCAAAAAATCCAAGGGCTTGGGCCACGAACCCAAGCCCTTCGGTTTTTCCAGGAGTCGACATGGACCGCCGACAATTTCTGAATGTCTCGGCCGCGGGAGTCATCGCCGCCGCGGTGCCGCCCGTTGCGCGCGCCGCGCCCGCCGCCGCCCTCGAGCCGCCTTCGCGCAGCGGCCCGTGGCGCATGTTCGACGTGACCGACCTCGCGCGCAAGACATTGTTCGGCGCGTGGGAGATGAACTGGATGGGCTTCAACACGGCGGGCGACACGCGCCTCGCCCCCGAGACGGCCAAATCGCTCGGCCATTTCATGTATCCCTATGCCGAAACGGCGAAGGGCGCCCTCGACTACTACGACGCGCAGAATTTCCAGTACCGCATGAGTTCGCGCGAGTTGCCGGTCTAGGTCGGCATGGCGCCGAAAAAAAAAGGGTCGCACCCGCGCAAAGGCAAAGGCGCGGGAGTGACCGTCGCAACGCCTGCGCCGATCGCCGCGCCGGCGAAACCACCGCGCCGACATCGCTTCGCGATCGCGGCCGTCGCCGTCGTCGCGATCGTCGCGGCGGCGTTCGCCGTTTATCGCTGGAGCGACTCGTTGTTCCGTCCCTGGGCGCCGGACGCACCCACTGTTGCGGCGGCGCGTCCTGCCGCGACGTATGTCGGTGGCGACGCGTGCGCGTCGTGCCACGACAAGCAACTCGCCGCGTGGAAGGGCTCCGACCACGATCTCGCGATGCAGATCGCCGACGACAAGTCGGTCCTGGGCAATTTCGACAACGCCAAGATCACCTACGCAGGCACGACCTCGACGCTCTCGCGCCGGGACGGCAAGTTCTTCGTCAACACCGACGGTCCTGACGGCAAGCTCGCCGACTACGAGATCAAATACACCTTCGGCGTCCATCCGCTGCAGCAGTATCTGATCGAGTTCCCGGGCGGCCGCAAGCAGGCGCTGGGCATCGCATGGGACTCGCGCCCCAAGACTCAGGGCGGTCAGCGCTGGTTCCATCTGTATCCCGGGCAGAACATCAAGGCCGGCGATCCGCTGCACTGGACCGGCGTGCAGCAGAACTGGAATTTCCAGTGCGCCGAATGCCACTCGACCGATCTGCGCAAGAACTTCGATGCCGAGGCCGGCACCTTCGACACGCGCTGGGCGCAGATCAACGTCTCGTGCGAGGCGTGCCACGGACCGGGCTCGAATCACCTCGCGTGGGCGAACAAGAGCGAAGACTGGCACGCATTCGACGCCGACAAGGGCCTCGTGCTCGCGCTCGACGAGCGCAAGGGCGTGACCTGGATGCCGCTCGCCGACACCGGCAACGCGAAACGAAGCACGCCGCGCGCGACCACGCGCGAGATCGACACCTGCGCGCGCTGCCACAGCCGCAGCGCACGACTGACCGACGACTATGTACATGGCAAGCCGCTGCTCGACAGTCATCGTCCGGCGCTCCTCGACGAGGGTCTGTACTGGAACGACGGCCAGATGCGCGACGAGGTCTACAACTGGGGCTCGTTCGCGCAGAGCCGCATGTACGCCAGTGGCGTCACCTGTTCCGATTGCCACGATCCGCACTCGCTCAAGCTCACGACCGCCGCGGGTGCCAACACCAACGGCGTGTGCGCGCAATGTCACCAGCCCGCGAAGTACGACGCGGTCGCGCACACCCATCACGCGACCGGAACACCCGGCGCCGCGTGCGCCGCGTGCCACATGCCCACTACCACGTACATGCAGGTGGACCCGCGTCACGATCACTCGATGCGCATCCCGCGCCCGGATGTTTCCGCGAAGCTGGGCATGCCCAACGCCTGCAACAACTGCCACACCAAACAGACCCCGCAGTGGTCGGCCGATGCCATCGCGACGTGGACCGGCAAGCCGCCGGCGAGCTTCCAGAATTTCGCCGCGGCGCTCAATGACGGCACGCGCGCCACGCCGGCGGCGCGCGGCGAGTTACTCGCGCTCATCCAGGACAAGGCGCAGCCAGTGATCGTGCGCGCGAGCGCGATCCAGCGCCTGGGGCCACTCATTACGCCGGGAACGCTGCCCACCCTCGCGCAGGCGCTCAACGACCCTGACCCCGTGGTGCGACTCGCCGCCGTCGAAGCGCTGTCCGGTACCGCCGCCGAGATGCGTCAGCGCTACGTTCCGCGCATGCTCGACGACCCCGTGCTTGCCGTGCGCATCGAAGCTGCGCGCATTCTCGGCGCCGCGGGCGGACGGGCGCTCCCCGCGGCGCAGCGGCCCGCGTTCGACAAGGCGCTCGCGCAGTACATGCAGGTGCAGACCTATAACGCGGACCGCCCGGAAGGCCAGACCAGCCTCGGCAATGTGTACGCTCAGGGCGACAATCCGGAAGCGGCCATTGCGGCGTTCCGCAAGGCGATCGAGCTCGATCCCACCTTTGTCCCGGCGTACACCAATCTGGCCGATCTCTACCGTGCGCGGGGCGCCGACGGCGAGGCCGTTGCCACATTGCGCGCCGGCATCGCGCGCAATCCGCACGCCGGCACGCTCTACCACGTGCTCGGCTTGGCGCTGATCCGGCAGAAGCAGACCGCCGACGGCGTGAAGGCGCTGGCCACCGCGGCGCAGCTCACGCCCGCCAACGCGCGTTTCGCGTACGTCTACGCCGTGGCGCTCAACGACAGCGGGCGCGTCGGCGAGGCCATGCAAGTGCTTCACGCCGCGCTCAAGCGCGATCCATACGATCGCGATCTGCTGTCCGGGCTGGCGTTCTTCAGTGCCCGCAGCGGCGATCGCGAATCGGCACGGCGCTACGTCGCGCAGCTGCGCGAGCTCGATCCCGAGAACACGGAGTACGAGCGCATGGCCAAATCGGTCGAGGGCGCGCCGTCTCCCACCGCGCGCTGACACGGGATTTCGGGTTGCCGCGGCAGGCTCCGGCCGTATAATTTCGGTCCGCGCGTGGTACTTCAGAGCTACCAAAAAATAAGTCCGCGCTGCATCCATTACCGGTTCGTTAGCTCAACTGGTAGAGCAGCGGACTCTTAGTCCGTTGGTCGCAGGCAATGGCTCAATTCAGAACCCGTCGCAGTGTGGAGCGCCCGGCCCGATTGGCCGACGGCGGAGATCGGGGCGATATGGACGGCCTTTGCGCAGAGCTTCACGCCGCGAGAAAATCGCACATGGGCGGATCGTCGATATCGGGCGCCTCCTACGGCAAATTCGCCGAAGCCGGCGGCCTAATCAGCTATGGACCCGATCGCCTCGAAGGGTATCGCCGCGCAGCACTATTCGTGGACAAGCTGCTCCAGGGCGCAAAGCCCGGCGACTTGCCCATCCATCAACCAACCCTGTTCGAGCGGGTAATCAACGCGAGGACCGCTGGCACTCTGGACCTTAAGATCGGGCGAGCGGTGCTGTTTCGCGCCGATCGAGTCATCGAGTGACGCCAGTATGCAAGACGGAGCCGCTCAAGGTGAAACTGCGCGAGCAGGCTGCACAGTGTCTTGCCGGCAGCTCAAAAGGGGGTCGCATCCCTCCTTCCCGTAAAGTACTAATACGTTCGAACTGGGGGAGAGAGGCATGGCTACGAATTGTCCACGACCGGGCTTTCGGCTGTGATCGCTCTCTAGGCCAGCCGGGACCAGCGTTGAGTCGAGTGGCAGCACCTACTCGGCATAGAACCCCGAAGCAACCAATCCCGAAACGCCGTCGATCTTCACGGCCTTCACAAAGGCCCACTTCTGCGATGGCTGTGTCTGCCCAGGTTTCGGAAACATGTAGTCAACCCACCCCGATCCTCTGGTTTCGGCTGCCCGGATAATTGCATCGTGAAATAGCTTCCCGTTGGCGTCCTTTTGACCGCTGACGTTAGTTCCCTCGCGCGCCGGGAAGGCGGGGTTCAGCAGGACATTCCCATTCAAATCGTATACGAACAAATAGGTATCGCCGTGGAACCACTCGGTTCCCTTTACCCTGAATTCAGAGAAGGCGGCGCGCCCTTTGGCGTCGATCAGCGCGGCCGCCTTGTTGACCAGCGCTTCTGTCTCTTGTGCCTTAGACGAGGGTGGTGGAGATGACTGAGCCATCGCTAACGTCGCACCAAGCGCCGTAGCGAAGAACGCAATTCCAAGAGACATCGCTTTCCATCGCATAACAATCACCTCCGTCACTGGGCAGCTTGACGACATAGACTCCGTCTGCCGGATAGGAGTTCAGCATCACAATTCGCGGAGCGCTTCCTGCCTGTAACGAATAGTTGCACAGGCGAGTCTCCGAACCAGCAGTAACGATGACAGCTCCGCTGCGGCGGGATTGGTGATGTCTGGAGTCCTGGGCAATGACCTCACGTTGCCTTTGGACGGGCCCGGGACGCGTGACAGCCACTCCTTGCGTCGTGCATGTCGAACGGGCCATCGTGCGCGATCGATAGGGCAATGACCGGCGTGAAAAGCTCGACCATGCGATCACGGGTCGATGCGTTGACGCCGACCGAACGCAAGGTCTTCGCCTTGGTCGTACGCGGCATGTTGAACAAGACCAATTGCTGCCGAGCTGGGCACGACCGAAGGCACGATCAAGTGGCACCGCCAGCACATCATGCAAAAGCTGCAACTCGATTCACTTGCGGAGATGGTTTCGCTCGCCGAGTGCCTCGGCCTGGTCGACGACCACGAGCGCCGGAACCCCGAACCGGAGTAGGGCGCCGCTCGACGACGTTGCCGTACGGGTCCTTGCCGCACACCCCGCTGGCGGCTTCGCCATCTGCTGCTCGGCCATCTCGAATTGTGACCGAATTGTGACGGTCGTTGCGAGCGCGATCCTGGATACCTGTCCTTTGGGCCGGCACTGCACCAAAGGACAGTATCTGCGAGCGTGAACACGCTCTATTGTTTGCGACACCCAATCGCAGAACAGTTTTCCCCGTGAGGCCTTCAAATCCAGTTCCGTTCCACGATCGCTCATGCATACAAGCCTGGGCGTGGTCGCGATCGTCGAAGACGACGGGGCGATGCGGATTCCTCGAGCGCTCTCAGCAATCTCCCGAGAGCACCGTGCGGTCTAAATTGTCCTGAGTGAAATACGACCGGTCGGGCATTACCCGACCAAGCCGTGCTCATTGCGCCCTGTGGCGAATCCGATAGAAAGCAGACTCGAACGATCGGAGTGCCATGCACAAGCTGCTTGAAAAGCTCAAGGAAGAATTTGTCGCCGCGTTGCCGCCTACGATTTTCTTCTTCGTCATGCTGCACATCGTCTCGGTCGTGCGCGTGCTGATGGCCAAAGGCACGAATTTCCAGCCGATGACAACAATTTCGATTACGGTCGCGGCCCTGATCCTGGGCAAAGCCGTATTGATCGCGGACATGCTGCCGGCGATCAATCGCTATCCGGAGGAGCCGCTCATCTACAACGTGACATGGAAGACGGTGCTCTATTTCCTAGTCGCGGGTTTTATCCACTATCTGGAGCGGTTGTTCGATTTTAGCCGGCAGGCGGGCGGCATCGTCGCGGGGAACGAAAGGCTGCTCGCAGAGATCGTGTGGCCGCACTACTGGGCGATCCAGATCATCCTCTTCGTGCTGATCCTGATGTATTGCACGGTGCGCGAGCTGGTGCGCGTGGTCGGCAAGGAAAAGGTATTGCGAATATTCTTCGGGCCCAAGCCGCTGCCTGCGTTTTAAGTGCCCATTGCGGCAGAACGAGCCGGCACAACTGCAGAACCCCAACAATGGAACCTGGAGAAAGGACCCCGAACCTAAAGAGATTGTCGGCGGTGTGCTGCGCGCTAACGCTCGGGATTATTGGCAGCACCGCTATAAGCCAAGCTCTGTCCGGAGCGGCTACTACGGTCTTTGACTGACGCCAAGGAGCAGACATGAAGACAGCACTTGCGATGATAGCGTTCGCACTCGGGCTTTCCGTGACTCCCGTCGACGCGCAGATCCTGGAAAAACTCAAGGACGCGATCACCGGGCCGCCGAGCCAGGCCGACATCGCCGCGGCGCGACAGGAAGTACAGGCGGCGGCCCAGCAAGCGCTCTCGGCGCTCTACGCAATCGCTCCCAACGCCCGCCGGTCGATCGACAGTGCCGCGGGCTACGCAGCGTTCAGCACCTTCGGCATGAAACTCATGATCGCCGGTGGCACCAGCGGCAAGGGCCTCGCGGTGAACAAGCGCACCAACAGCCAGACTTACATGAAAATGCTTGAGGTACAGGGGGGGCTAGGATTCGGGGTCAACAAGAACCAGCTCATATTCGTTTTCACCACAGAACCCGCGTTTTCAAACTTCATCAACCAGGGCTGGGAATTCGGCGGCCAGGCCGGGTTGTCGGCGATTGCTGGCGGCCAAGGCGAGACGTTTAATGGCGCGATCGCAATATCGCCCGGGGTTTATCTCTACCAGATCACCGAGACGGGGCTCTCCGCCACGCTGACCATCTCCGGCACCAGGTTCTTCGTCGACCCCGACCTTAACTAGCGGCGAGCCGCCCCACGGGTAAGCCTTTCCATGACGGAAGCAAAGCGCAAAGCCGTTGCCATACTTTCTTAAACGAGGATGAGCCGTCGGGTGCGTCGAGCATGAGGTTTGCCTGGGAAGTTCCTGGGCGAGCGCGCCTTCGATGAGGAGCACATCATGAATCAACCACTGGATTCAAAAGCAAATCCCGTCACGGCCATCGACGTCCTGCTCGAGCCTGACACAACGATGATGAAAAATGCGGAGACCGCCAATGCGCGCCTGCGCAAGAGCTTTCCCCCTGGCTTCGCTTTGGACGAGACGCATCAACCGCATATCAGCTGCCTGCAGCGATACGTCAGGACCGCTAACCTCGACAACGTCTATGAGGCCGTCGGTGAAGTGCTGGCTGGGGAGACGCCGGCCGCTTGGAAGCTGAAGGCGTACAAGTACTACTACTTGCCGTGGAAGGAGATCGGGCTTGCCGGGATCGTGATCGAGCCGAGTGACGACCTCATCAAGTTCCAGCAGAAACTGATCGACGCCGTCGCGCCGTTCACCGAGAGTACCGGGACCGCGGCGGCGTTCGTAACCACCAAGGAGGACCCCGACATCAACCAGCCCACCATCGAATATGTGGCGGGCTATGTACCGAACGGGACTGGCAGGAAGTTCAACCCGCACGTAAGCATTGGCATCGCCTCCCAGGACTACCTTAAGAAAATGCTCGACGAGAAGTTCGAGGCATTCACGTTCTCACCCGCCGGGGTGTCGGTTTATCACCTCGGCAACTTGGGAACGGCCCGGAAGAAGCTGAAGAGTTGGGAGTTGAAGGCCTGAGGCCACGTTATGAGAGGGGCGGCGTTGCTGATCGGTAGTCTGGACAATTACCGCTTTTTTTCCAACGCTAGTGGGAGTCCCGAATGCAAACGATGCTTGCAAGGCTAGTTCTGAGGTCGCTGCGCGTCGTACTCGCAGCTGCGGTTGTTGCACTTCCCTTGACGGGCGGCGCGCAAAACGATTCGCCGGACACGAAGGCCAGGAGTGCAAGCAAGGCAGAGTCTGGGTTTTCATTTGTCATCTATGGCGACTCCCGCCCGATGATGTACCTCCCGCTGAAGGAAGGCCAGCCTGACATCAACAAGCTGTTTGTCGAGATGTTCGGGCTGGTCATGCCGGAGAAGGTCGCGGAAGACGTGGTCACAAGACCGTAAAGCTCACCTTTGATCCGGTCACCAAGGAACTCAGCCAGGTGGTTATGCCCTTTGCATCCCAGAGCGAAGTCATGACCCTGAAGGTGGACAAGGGCTGGGTGACCGACGCGTCCGTCGAGGACGTGAAATTGTTGCCTGGCGTGCATCGAACGATGTTCAGGTTGCAAGGCGGCGAATGGGTGTCGCGTGAAATCGTCCGCGATGTGCAAGACGGTCGCGCAAGATTCGTGATTAACAGCGGCGACGTCGTCTGGTGGGGAAACCAGGGCGTCACGGTCCGCGACAGTCCCTACTGGAAGCGTGTCAATGACACGATGTTGAAGCTGTTGCCACCCGCAGACAGCGAGATGAAGGCTGCGCGACTGGAGGGTCGATGGTTGATGAGCGTGGGTAATCACGAGGTGTGGGGCGACCCCAAGATCGAAGGCGTGCTCTCCGCCGTGCCCTATCTCAAGAAGCTTGGGGTTACGCCTGACAAGCTCATTTACAAGTTCGATTTCGGTGGTGCCCGCTTCATGTTCCTGTGGAGCGGAAAGTACGATTATCGATCGCCCTCGGACTGGGATGCCGATCGCCCGATCTATGCCGAGCAGATGAAGCAACTGCAGCAGTGGCTCGACGAGGCGAAAGCCAAAGGCATTCGCAAGGCCTTCATCACGTTTCACTACCCGGTATTTGCCCGGTCGGGGTTCGGACCCATCCCCGCCCAGGACAACCCGCACAAGTTGATCGCGTCCTATGCCAAGAACATGGAAATCGTGGTCTTCAACGGACACATCCACACCACCGAGATGTTCGACGTCGACGGCGTGAAGTACCTGATGATGGGTGGCGGTGGCGCAGAACAGGATCCGATTCTTCCCGGGCGGACGGTGTTCAAAGTACCCGCGGATTATCCGCCTGACTTGTATTGGAAAGGCGAGGCGCCCAAGGAGGAATACAACTACTGCATTGTGGACGTCAGACCAGGACAGCAGACCAAGTTCACGCTCAATCGCTTTCGGCCTTGGTCCGCCGAGCCGTTCAGCACGGTGCAGCTGTTCCAATAAGCATCGGGACGGTGCCATGGATCGCGCGACCGTGGCGACCTTCTTGCTGATCGTTCATGGCCTGGTGGCCATCGCGCTGCTGGGGGCTATCACCCACCAGATGCTTTCCACCTGGGCGCCCGCGAGAGCCCGTCCCGGCTCGTTCTTCGGGCGCTTTCGCACCGTGCCGCCTGCGGCATTTGCCAATGCGGTCATCGTTCTGTACTCGGTCACCGCGACCCTGGGTGCCATCGTGTATTTGTACTTCCGTGTCGACGTCCGGCCGGCGCTGGAACAAGCGGGCCGCTGGGAGCTTCTTGGCTTCTTCGATCTCAAGGAGCATTTCATTGCCATCGGACTCGCACTGCTGCCCGCCTATCTCGTCTGTTGGCGGCAACCGCGCGAGGAGCCGACCCGAACGCGCACTGCCGTCACGTCGATTCTCGCCTTTATCGTGTGGTGGTGTTTTCTCGTCGGTCACGTGATTAACAACATCAAGGGCTTCGGAGCATGACGTTCCGGCCAGCTTTCCGCAGATTCGCGTTCGCCTTCGGGACATCCTTCGCTGTGCTCTACGTGCTTGCGCTCGCAGAGAACATTGCGCTGTTCACCATTTACCCGTCCCTCGGAATTGTCCTTTGGGGCACGCACCGTGCGCGCGACGTCGTCGATCCCGCGTTGGGGTTCCTTGCACCCGCGATGTACTGGTACGGCTGGGTCGCCACGGCCGCGCTCGGGGCGCTTGTCGTCGGACTTCTTGTCGCGGCAATGCCTGAGAGATGGGTGCGATGGATCTGGCTGGGATGGCTGTGGGTGGTTCCGGCGTTGGCGATGCTTGGGTGCGTGTACTTCACCCTGCCTTGGTTTAGCCTGAACACTGGGTTGCAACTTCAGCACGTACGGGGCCCGTAGCGCGCACCCCATTGGCCTTCGTGGCATCGCTTGCTCACCCCATGGTGACGGCCGTCGCGACGCGCCGTCTGTATCCAGTCTCTGCGACGCTGAATGCGCTCTATCAGCCAACTAGCAGTAGCAATCTTAGTTTCTTGGTGCTTGTACGCTGTGAAGGGATCCCGGCAAGCAACCTTAGCGGGTATAAACCTTTAGCGATGACCGAAAACGTCGGGGTTCTGTTCGATTGACCTCGCGTACGGTGCATTGCTCTTGGTAAACCGCAGCGCCGAAGTCCGGCGTAGCCACCACGGCGCCTGTAGATCAAAACGTAGCAGGGCGCTTTGCTGCGGAAATGCGGCGCTCGTTCATGATTCTGACAGTCCGCAATCACTGCTTCCGCGCACAAGAGAATTTTCCGCGATGCGGCGACACACCCTCTCTGGCGGTATCGCGGTCGGCATGCCGGCTGCGGCGTGCCGCGGTTGACGTCGTCGGGATGAACCGCGAACATTGCTTTCGATGGCCACCTCGAGCGCAATGAAGCGAAGATTGCCGATTCTGGTGACGCTAGCGTCGGCGACGGTGTTTGTCAGCGTCGCCCGCGCGCACGCGTTTCTTGATCATGCGATACCGGCTGCAGGCAGCGCGCTACACCAATCGCCAACCGAGGTCAGGTTGTGGTTCAGCGAGCGCCTCGATCCTCCGTTCAGCAAGGCCGAGGTTCAGGATCAAAGCAGCAACCGCGTCGACAACGGCAATTCACAGGTCGACAGCGACGATCGGAAGCTGTTGCGGATATCCCTGCCGCCGCTGGCGCCCGGCAGGTATCGGGTGACGTGGCGCGCGGTGTCGGTCGACACGCACGCGTCCACCGGCGAATTTACCTTCGACATCGCGCCCTAAGCGCTAGCTCAATAATCACCCCACGCCTGCCACGATGGACGCGATGATCGTCGCAGCGCGGACTGTGCATTTCGCCTCGGCGGTACTGCTGTTTGGCGAGCTGCTGTTCGCGCTGGCCATCGCCACACCCATTTGGCGCGAAGCGGCGCGCACCGTCGGGCCACGGCCACGACTTTTGCCACTGGCGCTCAAATTCGGGGCATGCACCCTTGCGGCGAGCGTCATCTCGGCAATCGCCTGGCTGCTCGGCGAGGCTTGCGTCATGAGCGGCAAGCCAATCGCGCAGATCGGCGGCGATACGGTCGGTCTTGTATTGAGCCGCACTGTATTTGGCCGTCTCTGGGTCTGGCGCCTGGGCTTGGCCATCGTGCTTGCAGCGCTGCTGCTGGCGATCGGCCGCTCGACCCGTGGACGGCGCAGGTTGCGCCTGGCGGTTGGCGCTTTACTGGTTGCGGCAGCGTACCTCGCAACGCTCGCCTGGACCGGACACGCAGGGGCCGGGCCGCCGGCTCAGGTCGTATCCGACGTGGCGCATTTAATCGCTGCCGGCGCCTGGCTTGGCGCACTGCCTGGATTGGTGGTGCTGCTCGGATCCGCGTTGCCGGTGGACACCGTCCAGGTCACGCGGCGATTTTCGACGGTGGGCGTGCTAAGCGTTGGCACCCTCGTCGTAAGCGGCGTTGGCAATGCGTGGTACCTGGTTGGTGACCTCCCGGCGCTGATAGGCACGGCTTACGGCCGCCTCCTGCTCGCGAAGCTCGCCTTGTTTGCAGCGATGGTGGCGTTGGCAGCGGTAAATCGTTTTTCGTTGACCGCGCGGTTACAAGCCCGGCACGCCTCTAGCCTATCCGCGTCGCGCTCGCTCCGGCGTAATGCGACCCTGGAATTCGCGGCGGGAATGATGGTGCTGGCGATTGTCGGTCTTCTCGGCATCACGGTTCCTGGAGCGCATCAATCTCCGGTGTGGCCGTTCAGCTACACGCTGAGCTGGCAGCCGGTGCAACAATCGTTCCGCCTCGGCACGATCGTGGTGGTCGCCGGCATCGTCGCGTGCGTCGGTGCTAGCACGACGGTACGTGGCGTGTTCCGCAGCCGCTGGCGCCTTGCGATGGCCGGATTCGCGGCCATGATGGCAGCCGCTGCGATTTGCACGTGGCTACTTGCGGTGCCCGCGTATCCGACCACCTACGCCACGGCGCCCGTAAGCTACGCCGCCGACTCGATCGTCCGTGGTGCGAGTCTCTACGCGCGGAGCTGCAGTGTCTGCCATGGGCCTCTCGGTCGCGGCGACGGTCCCACTGCAGCCTCGCTGCCGATCGTTCCCGCGGACCTAGCTGCGCACGGCTCGAGTCATCGCCCGGGAGAACTCTTCTGGTGGGTCGCGCACGGCATTCCGGGGACGCCAATGCCTGGATTCTCGCCGCATTTCAGCGACGCAGAAATCTGGGATCTGGTCCAATTCCTGCGGGCCCAGTCGGACGCGGCCGCTGCGACGACAACCCTCAGCAACCATGTCCAGCCGTGGCGGGTCGCCATCGTCGCGCCCGATTTCGCGTTCGAGGGCGCTGGGCGAGAACAGGAATCGCTGAGGCAGCCGCAAGGAAATCCCGTCACGCTGCTCGTGCTGTACACATTGCCGCAGTCCTTGCCGTACCTGCGCGCGCTTGCGGTCGAAACAGGCACGTTCGGCGAAATCGGCGCGCGCGTCATCGCCATACCGATGTCCGAAACGGAAGCCTCAAATAACGCAAAACGTGGAGGCGACGGCGGACTGATCTTCGCGACCGTGCCGATGGACGCGATCACCGCTTATGCGATGTTCGCCCGTCAGGAGGTTGAAGCCGACAGTGCCCCGCCGGTGCAGGTGGACTACCTGATCGACCGCCAGGGCTACATCCGCGCGCGGTGGATCGGTGTGCCGGATTCGCCAGCCAATCGGATCGCCGAAATATTCGATCAGACCGAACTACTGCGTCGCGAGCGACAGCGCGCCCCGGCGCCCATGGGACATTTGCACTGATCGGCATTCCCGCAAACGGCAAGGCGACGCTACGAGCGCGAAGGAATTTCAGTCGGTGGGGTACCGTGCAATGCGCGAAGCAGAGTCGGCACACGCACGCCATCGAACCGCTTCGGCAGGAAATACGCCGCTATGCCGACCAGCAGCGCCGGTATCAGCCACGGGACGACGACGAATAATCCCGACCAAAAACTCGCGGCCGGCGTCTGTGCAAGCTGGCGCACGAATTCGCGGCCGCCATCCATCATCCAATGCCAGCTCGCATGGCCCAGAAGGGCGGAGAGAACGATCACGCCGAGTAAGGGCCCGAGCACGCTGGCAAAAAGCAAGCGCAGCGCGAAGAACGCGATGACCAGGCATGCAACGACGGCCAGTGCGACACCGATATTGAACGCGACGATCGCGACGAGCGGGTGGGTTCCCATGAACGGCGAAGCGTCTGTCAAAAGTCGACCCAGGCCGAAGCCGGCGAACGCGCCGACCACGGAGGCAATGAAATAGCGAGGGCGCAACCTCGGCACGGCGAGGTTGCCGATGGCCAGCACCAGCACCGCAGCGCCGAAGACCGTGATGGAAAGTATTGGAAGCCATCCGATTTCGGCGTCGGCAAGCGCGCCCTGCGCGGCCGCCGTCAATGTAAGCGCCTGCAGTGCACTGTAAGCCGCGACTACTCCGACGAGACTACGAAACCGCCGGAAGGGGGCGACCAAACAGAGGATGAACAAGAAGCGCTCTACAGCGAATGCGTTGACAAAACCGCCCTTCACGAAAAGCCACGCCGCGTCGTACCAGCGCGGATTGAGGGGAATCCAGCCGGCGTCGCCCGCGATCTCGAGGCTACGCGCAGGTTCTCCGATGGGAAGATATTCGAGCCGCAGCTTGAGCCGATTGCCGAGCTCTGGGACGTTGACGCGTATCCAGATGTTGGAGGAGGGGCCGGGCGCCAGATATTCGAGGCGCAGGTCGAGGAAGCCCTGGTTCCAGAACAGATCCGTGCCCGTCGGCAACGGCGGACCCTGGAGGTGCGCAAGAGCGCTGGTGTAGCTTGCGAACGAGCGATCTGACAGAAGCGAGAGTCGTAGCTCCCGCGTCGTGGGCGCGAGCGTCGTACCGTCGACCGACAGCTCGATTTGTCGACCTGTCGCGGCGGCGACCTGCCTGAGCGTTGTGTCTATGTGGTCGAGGTCGATGTATCCCGGGCCGCGCTTCGGCGGCGAGAAATTGGAAAGCAGCACCAGCGGGAGTCTTAGTAGCAGCTGGATGCGCCCCTCTTCCGGCTTGACAAATCCTTGGAGAACGACCTCCGGAGGCAGATCACTGCCATTGGCGACGGCCCATCGAGGAAAGGCGAGAATGCTGAGAAAGACGATCGACCAGAGACACGCATTAAGCGAGCGCTCTGTGACGCGGCCTGTCATCCGGCGCTCACGACAGCGGCGAGCACGCGGAATGGTTCGGCATGCATGGTCGTGCGTCCTGCGGGTAGGGGAAGCTAGACATAACACGCGGCGGCCGGGGGCTCAATCCCCCGGCCGCCGCGTGTGCAAAACGTGCTGCCGTCGTGCCTTGGTACTGCCGCGTGTCAGTGCTGCGTCACCGTGAAGGATTGCAGACGCCGCCCACCCGTTATTTCGGCGGTGTACGCATTGCCTGTTGAGTCGGTGGTAATGCTGTCCAAGGCGGTAAATTCGCCGGTGTCGTGACCAAATCCATTGCCGAACGAGCCGAGTATTGCCGGCTGCCCGGCAAGCGCAGCCGCGTGGTTCATAATCCAAACCCGTTCGTTGCCACCGTCGGTCACGTACATGAAGGTCTGAGCGGCATCCGGCGAGAAAGCAATATCGGTCGCCGACCCGAACGTACCGTTGGTGCTGAGCGCTGCCGTCCCGGGAACGATAGGAATAGCCGTCACAAAGGTGCCCGCGGTTGTGCCCGAGCCCTTGGTGAAGACGTTGATCCGGTCATTGCCGCGATCGCACGCGTAGACGAGCCCGTTGTTGGGAAGCACGACGCAATTCGGGTGACCGCCGCCGGCGTTGGCGAACTGACCGGGGCCCGTACCCACGCCGCCCATCTGGCGCAGATAGTTGCCGCCGGCGTCGAACACCACGATGCGATGGTTGCCGTTGCCATCCGCGATATACACCTCGCCGTTGCTCGAATCGACGGCGACATCGGCCGGACCGTTGAGCAGCGTGTGGCTCGTCCCGACCATTCCCACGTTGCCGCCGCCGGTGCCCGTGCAGTTGATCGAGCCGCCCGCACCATTGTCACAACTGAACTTGGTTCCGATCGTCAGCATCAGGGTGCCGCTGGGCGAATACTTTTGAACAACGCCGTCGGCGATGCCCGCGAGCCAGACATTGCCTTGGAAATCGGCGAAACAGCCGTGTAGCCCGTTCGGAAGAATTGCATTCTGTCCGGCAAATGGCTGGCCCGTCGCTACCAGGGCCGGGTTGCCCCAGGAATTGACGATGTATCCGTTCTGATCGAATTCGATCACCGGAGGAGCCGCCTTCGACTGATTGATCGATCCGATGACGCCGGTGATGTTCGCGCCGCCGACGCCTTCGGGCGAGGCCAGACCACCGGTCTGAAAACCGCGCGTCACCATGAAGATGTGATCCTGCGGGCCAAGGCACGTCCCGCCGATTTCGCCGGTCACCCAGAAGTTGGGCAGCGGCTTCATCCGATACGGATTGACGGCGAAGCTCACCGATTGCGCCTGACTGTGCGCGCTCCAGAGACTCGCGCCTGTCACTATGGCGAACGCCAGCGTTGCTCCCAAGATAGAGCCCTTGAGTTTCATGAAATCCTCCTGTAACGATTCATATCGACGTCTACCTTAGTGGCGAGCTATTTCTGCGGCAGGCCTGGGCCGTTGGTTGGGAGGGACTTTGTGATGATCTTCTGGATCCGGTTTCCACCGATCGTTTCGCCCACGTAGATGTTGCCCTTCGAATCGATCGCCATCATGTGCAGGAAACTGAAAATCCCCGGATCGTGCCCGAAGCCACCGAATCCCGCGACGGGCTGGCTGCCTGGGGCCAATGCGGTGGCATGATTGAATGTCCACAAGACCTCGTTCTGGCCGTCCGAGATGAAGGCCCACGTCTGAGCCGAGTCCTTGGAGAAATCGATGTCCCACGCGGTGCCGCTGCCTTCCTGGCCGGTACCGACTTGCCCGGGAATGATCCCGATGTTGCCCACGAACGTACCGTCTCTCCTGTACACGTTGATCTTGTTCTGGCCTCGGTCGCATGCATAGATGAGCTGGTCGGCGCCGAGCCTGACGCAATGGGGATGGCCGCCGTCGCCGACAGTGAACTGATCGGGGCCCGTTCCGACGCTGCCCATCTGCCGCAGATAATGGCCTTGCGCATCGAAGACGACGACGCGATGGTTGCCGTAGCCGTCGGCGATATAGATGCTGCCTACCTGACCGGTGATCGGATCCGGATTGGGATCGACCGCGATGGCCGCCGGCAGGTTGAGATACTTGTGGCTGATGCCGGTCCGCGACACGTTGCCTCCGCCCGTTCCCGTGCACGGAATCGGACTATCGGGGTTGCCGGGGGTGCCTTCGTCAGTACTCAGGCCACCGTCGCACTTAAACTTCTGCCCGATCTGCATCAACATGGTGCTGCCGTCGTGGGTGTACTTCTGGATCACGCCGTCGCTATTGCCGCCGATCCAAACGTTGTCTTGATAGTCGACGTAACAGCCGTGCATGCCATTGGGCACAACCGCGTTCTGGTTTACGACGCTCACCGTTCCGACAGGTGGCGGCGTGCCAGCGGGTACGAGCGCCGGATCGCCCCATCCATTGACCATGTTGCCCGCCGGATCGAACTCGACCACCGGCGGCGCTGGCCTTGACTTGAACGCCCCACCCAGCACGCCTGTGTTCGGGTTCGCTCCACCGACCCCTTCTGGTGAAGTGAGACCACCATTCTGGAAGCCCCGTGTAACTACAAAAACATGGTCGTTCGAGTCGATGCAGGTGCCACCGACCTGACCGAGGACCATTCCGTTGGGCAACGGCTTGGGCCAATTCGGGTCCGCGGCCATCAGCGGCGGTCTTTGCGCCGTCTGCGCGTGGGCCGCTGCGTTCCAAAGGCTACCGACGAGCGCCAATGCCAACGTGGCTGCGTAGCCAAGGCATGAGACTTTCATGAAGTCCTCCTCCTGCCAATCAAGTTTCGACGTAGAAAGGTTAGACGTAGAACAACACTACGGCAGAGCTGCTTTGCAGCGTTCCGCCAGCCGGGTACGAACGCCGCAAAAATTCACATCCAGTGAGGCGTATCGTAGGGCAGCGGGATGCTGCTAACTGGTCCTCCCGACTGTCCGCCGTCTCAATAATCCAACGCAAACTATTCGAACCAGCCCGTCATCCATGGCCGGACAGGAATCGATTTCGGATTTTCCAGTGAGTGCGACAGAGTTCTTCTGTGTGTCTAACTACAACGAAGCTTGCGGTGTTGTCAAGATGTGGAGCACATGCTGCGGGTAACAGTTTGTAACCTGAATGTCGAGGAATCTTACACATGCTTTAGCGGGTGGACGCAGGTTGGCAATACCGGCTTCAGCGGTGGTTCTGCCCGGGCGCGGGTGCGGTTCCAGATGGAAATTGCGCCGGGTTCTTCGGGCCGGTCGGATCTGACGGAGGGATTCAACAGACGTTGGCCACGTCCGCGGGCACTCCCTACAACATCAGCTTCTACTTTGGGGCCGACCCGGGAAGTAATCCGGCTGATTTTTCCGTGATGTTCGGCACACAGACGCTATTGAGCGTGACCAATCCGGCGGTGATGCCATTCACCCGATTCAGCTTCAACACACACGCTACCGGTGCGAGCACAGCGTTGACTTTCAACTTTCGCGACGATCCGGCCTTTCTATACCTAGATGCAGTCAATGTTTCGGTTCCCGCGCCCGGCACACTGGCCTTGCTCGGCATCGGCCTGGCTGGCATATGCGCGGGGCGGAGGCGCAGAGCAAAGTAATCGCGGTCCTGTCACTAGCGAAAACCGAAAACGGCGGCCAAGGCCGCCGTTTCGCTGACTACCCGTTGGGACGCGCACGTGCGCTGCATTGCCGCCGCACTGGCGTAGGCGCGGTGATCTGAGAAGTCATCGAAACGCTGACTTCGAATCGCTCGCCACCGCAGCGGCGCAGGTCGGCTACGATTCGGAGGCGGCGTTCAATCGGGCGTTCAAGCGCGAATTCGGCATGCCGCCCGCAGGCTGGCAAAGGCACCGCGGTGAGGATGGCGGGCATGTTTCCGCGGTTGCCGGGACGCGTGCCTCACGCGTATAATTTGCGTTCGCACGCCAGCGTCCCGCAGTGCGCACGAGGGGTCGCGATAATACAGTTTTCGGGTCGTTAGCTCAGCTGGTAGAGCAGCGGACTCTTAATCCGTTGGTCGCAGGTTCGATCCCTGCACGGCCTACCACGAAATCAGCAGGTTGCGGCTTATCGGTCGCAACTTGCATTTCCCCTGTATACCAAGACATAGCAAGTCGGTCCGCGGCTCTGCGCATTTGCTCGGGTGCGAACTGGGCAAGAGCGTATGACCATTGCTTCGGATTTCCACGCGCCGAGCTCCTGCAGCTCTTCAAGCGTTGTACCTGCCATGAGATGCCGGGTCGCCCAAACATCATGCCAAGTGCAAGCCTTGGAGTGTACCCAGCCGTTGCTGCGAATGGGTTTCGGTTATGTTGAGGGCGTCACTTACGGCTACAAGCGGCACGCACTACTACCTTGTTCACCGCCCTCGATGCGCGCATCGGCCAGGTATTGGCGGAGTACAAGCCGCGCCACCGGCATCAAGAGTTACCGAGCTTCTTGCGGGCCATCGAAGCTGCGTGCCGCCTGACCTCGACGTTCACCTGATCGTCGCCAATTACGGCACCCACAAACACGCCAAGGTCAGAACGACCATCGCAGGGCGGTCCATCAGGGCGAGAACTACCGCACTGATGGACTGCACGAAGAGCAAAACGCGGGGCGCGAATGCTTGGCTGTGGGCCGTGTCACCCTGGTATACAGCGATCCGTCACTGCGTATTCAGTGTCACTGCGTCGACGAAGCTGGAGTTATCGCCGTTGCCATTGGTACTGGTGAGCTGCAGGGTGTGGTTACCTGCGCCGACCGTGAACACCGCCGAGGTATAGAGCGCGAAGTTGGTGTCCACGGGCGAGATGGGCGAACCGACCGCGCTGCCATCGACCATGATTTGTATCGGCTGAGCCTCGCCTTGATAGGCCCGCCGCGCCGCATAGAACGAGACGCCGTAACTGCCCGCAGCCAAACTGACGATTTGTGTGATCTGAGCGTTGGCGCCCTGCAGGAATGCGGTCTGCCGGCCTTCCGGGGCCGCGGGCGCGCCCCAGGCACTGTCGTTGCTCTGAATGCCGCTGCCGCCGCTGAAGATCCAGCTGGCACCGCTTGGTACGTATTGGTAGCTGCCCGCGGTCAGTGCAGGTGTCTCGAATCCACCATTCGCCAGTGCGCCGGTACCCGCCGCCGGATTGACTGTCACGGCGTCGACGAAGCTCGAGTTGTCGCCGTTGCCATTGGTACTGGTGAGCTGCAGGGTGTGGTTACCTGCGCCGACCGTGAACACCGCCGAGGTATAGAGCGCGAAGTTGGTGTCCACGGGCGAGATGGGCGAACCGACTGCCGTGCCATCGATGGCGATCTGCACCGGCTGAGCCCCACCTTGATACGCGCGCCGCGCCGCATAGAAGGACACGCTGTAGCTGCCCGCAGCCAGGGTGAAGGTCTGCGTGATCTGAGCGTTGGCGCCTTGGAGGAACGCGGTCTGCCGGCCTTCCGGAGCCGCGGGCGCGCCCCAGGCGCTGCCGTTGCTTTGAATGCCGCTGCCGCCGCTGAAAGTCCAGCTGGCGCCGCTCGGTACATACTGGTAGCTGCCCGCGGCGAGTGCCGGTGTCTCGAATCCACCATCCGTCGGCCCGCCCGTTCCGCCCGCTGTGATGACCTGCGACAAGGGCGAACTGCTGGAAGAGCCATTGCCGGAGTCGCCGCCGTAGTTAGCGACTATGCTGTGTGTCCCAACGTTTAATCCGGCGGTGCTGCATGTAGCTGTCGCGCTGTCCCCGGCGTTCACCAGCGGGACCGCCACACAACCGCTGATCGCCGAGCCGTTATCGGTGAAGGTGACGTTGCCTGTGGGATGGCTTCCCGTCACGGTTGCGGTGAATGTCACCGTGCTTCCCAAGGCGGCCGGATTCGCCGAGCTTGCAAGCGTCGTGGTGGTCGTCGTGATTATTCCAATCGCCGCCTGCACTGCAGCCGCGGCATCGATGATGCCGGCGCCGCACAGCGACGTCGTGCAATCGCGGACGGTGCCCGTCGGAAAGGCGCGCGCCGTGCTCGTGATCTTGGCCAAGACCTGGCCCGGGGTTAGGGAAGGATTGACCGACAGCATCAGGGACGCGATACCCGTCACATGCGGGGTGGCCATGCTCGTCCCGTTGTAGTAGGCGTATTCGTACCCTTGCGGATCGGGCGAGGTCGTGCCGTCGTTGAGGGTGGAGAGCACGCCTTGCCCGTCGCTGCCGCCAGGCGCAGAAATTTCGACTGTCGTGCCAAAGTTACTGTAAGACGCTCGCTGCCCCTGACGGCCGGTGGCGGCAACGGTGATGACGCCGTTGCAATTGGCCGGCGAGGATGTGCTCGCGTCTGCGTTGCTGTTGCCGGCCGCGACCACCACCACAGCGCCCGCAGCGAGCGCCTGGTTGATTGCGTTCTGCGTGGTCACATCGCATGCGCCGGAACCACCCAGACTCAGGTTGAGCACGCGCGCGGGATTTGGATTGGCAGGCACGCCAGGCACCGAGCCGCCACTTGCCCAGACGATGGCGTCGGCGATGTCGGACGTGTAGCCGCCGCACTTGCCTAACACGCGCACCGGCAGCAGTTTGCTGGTCCAGTTGATTCCGGCGACGCCCGCACCATTGTTGGTGGTCGCGCCGATCGTTCCCGACACGTGCGTCCCGTGAAATGAGCTGTTTTCGGGACCGCATCCCCGGAAATAGCCGCTCATGCTTTCGGCGGTCGTGACCCAGTCTCCAGGATCGCTCGGATCCGAATCGCGGCTGCTGCACGCGCCTGGAACGGTGCAACTCGCGGGTTGCTGGTCATTCGCCACCAACGGATCGGTGATCATGTCGTAGCCGGCGAGATAACGGCCGACGAGATCCGGATGGGGAAGGATGCCCGTGTCGATGACACCCACGACGATGCTGCTCGAACCGACCGTGCGGTCCCAGGCAGGAGGAAGATTGACGCCTCCCATCTCCGTCGGCGGACTTTGGTAGTGCCACTGCAGCGGATAGTAAGTGTCGTTCGGAGTCAGCGTGGGATGCTTGAGAAGGTCGGGTTCCACGTAGTCGATCGTGGCGTGCGCCGCGAGCAATTGGGCATACTGCACGGCTTTGTCAACGGGTACCGCCTGGAAGAGACGAACCACATAGGCGCCATTGAAAGTGGTGTGTTCGCTCGCAACCGGCTGGCCCACGATGACGGAAAGATCGTTGAGCTGCGTCTGCGCGAGCGGTTGATTGTCGTGGGCAGCTTGCGAGAGCGCGGGGTCGTGATACTTCACGATCATCCTCCGCACGGCCGGCGTCTGGCTGTCGGCCGTGGCGACCGGGACCGGGCTTGCCGCAGCATTTGCCTCGCCGATGCTCGCATACAGCACGTCCGGCAGTAGCCGCACGCGACTGACCGCGGCACGCGCCTGATCTACTGGCACCTGCGTTGCGAGCCGGAGTTGCACAGCGCCGTCGCGCGTGCCTCCGACTTCGACGAATGGCATCTGCAGTGCGTCTGAGATCTTGCTCCGAACGGCATCGGGGAGCGCGACAACGTTCGAAGGGACGCTGGTGTCGCGCAGCTTGATCGTAACGGTGTCAACAACCGATTCGGCTGCCAACGTAGGCGCCACCACGGCGGTCAGCGCGAGCATCGCCGTCATGACGAGCTGTCGAGCGAAGATGAACTTAGCCTTCGATGTATTCCATAGTCTGTCCACAGGATCCTCCTTTACCGCCGAGGCAAATCGGTGCATTGGCCTCCAGCGTCAGCAAAATTTCGATCCAAGCAAAATGAGGCACTCGCCTGGATGAGAGGTCGGCGACGCGGGGCGGCACCTACCGTGTGCACAATGGCCCACGGTCTGCGGCGAAGCGACGATGAACTGAACGGACATCCGTAGCCGTGCTCAGGCTTGGGCGCCCTAGGCAAAAGCGAATCGTCGTAGCGGCCTGGGGTTTCCAACCGACCAGGATCGAAGGTTACTCGATTTTGCGCAAGCGCGTTTCCAGCCGAAGGATTGCGCTGCATTTGGCTACGGTGAACATGCGAGGACGCCGTAAGCAATTGATGATGTATCGAAATTAAGAAATCTTCTGGCGGACTCTTAATCCGTTGGTCGCAGGTTCGATCCCTGCACGGCCACCAATCAATCAAGGGCCCTGGGCGAACCACCCGGGCCTTTTTATTTTTACACGGTCACCCGCTTCATTTTTTCTGTTGCCCGCGAGGTGCCGGCGACGCGCGGCCGGATTTGGCGTCGCATAATTCGGACACGATCGATGTGGGCGACGCCAACGTTTCACGTAGCCGCACAATCGGCCCGACCAGAACGCTGTACCGTCGCAGGCGTAGTTACGACTGACCTCCCCGCGACTACCGAGCACGCAGTCGACAACTGAGGAGGACCATCCATGAAGCAGGCACTGGTAGCCGTCTCGAAAGCGCTGATCCGAGGTTTGCTTATCGTCATTCCGGTGTATCTGGCAATCTTGTTGCTGCTCAAGGGCATGAAGTCAGTCGCCACTCTGGTTCGGCCGATGACCGCACTTCTCCCCGACTGGGTTCCCGCGGAGGAACTGCTGTCGCTGATCCTCGTCCTCGCAATCTGCGCCGCCATTGGCGCCAGCGTCGGCACTCGCATCGGACGCGGGGCCCGGGACTGGCTCGAACGGACGGTCTTCGAGCGCATCCCCGGCTATGGGGTCATCCGGAGCCTCACGCACCAGATGGCGGGGAAAAGCCGCGAGAGCACCTGGAGAGCCGCGCTGGTCGAGATCGAGGACGCCCTGGTCCCGGGATTCATCATCGAGGAATTCGAGGATGGGCGTTATACGGTCTTCGTTCCCTCGATTCCGACGCCGTTCGCGGGCGCCGTCTACGTTCTCGCTCGGGAACGGGTTCATCCGGTCGACGTGCCATTCACCGAAGCGATCAGGGTCATCTCGCGCTGGGGCTCGGGCGCGCAAAACCTGGTCGCCGCGAAGGAGCGTCGGGAGGCCGTCGCGCCGCGGTGATCACGTGCGCGTCCGATCTGCGCTGCCGTCGTTGTAGCGCTCGTCCTCTGGGTGGTGAACTGGCGTTGGTCTTTGCGCTGTATCAAACAACGAATCGTGAATAAGGAATAGACTCAGTCGTCGAATGGAGAAAGCGACGTTGCGACAAAGGGCGCATTGCGATCTCCGCTCGCGAACCGACAGCGTCTAACAAGGGGAACGACCATGAAGCGTCGCATGATGGTGCTGACGATGGCCGCCGCGCTCGTCGCGCCCGGCATCGTGTTCGCAGCCGACAAGGCGAAAGAACAGGCGGAGGTGCGGAAGGCGGGGCAGGACGCGCTCGCCGCGGTGTACAAGCTGCAACCCTCGGCGCGTCGCGCCGTCGAATCGGCGGCTGGCTACGCCGCGTTCAGTAACTTCGGCATGAAGATTCTCGTCGCCGGAGGCGGATCAGGCAAGGGCTTCGCGGTCAACAACAAGACCAAGGCGATGACCTACATGAAGATGGCCGAAATCCAGGCTGGCCTCGGCTTCGGCGCCAAGAAGTTTCAAGTGGTCTGGGTGTTCGAAAACGAGGCGGCCCTGAACAGCTTCATCAACTCCGGCTGGGAGTTTGGCGCTCAGGCGACGGCTGCGGCAAAGGCCGGCGATAAAGGCTCTGCGTATCAGGGAGCGGTCGCGGTGTCACCGGGTGTCTGGATCTACCAAGTCACGGACAAAGGCCTGGCGCTCGAGCTCACCGCCAAGGGAACCAAGTATTACAAGGACACTGATCTGAACTAAGACACATGGTCCGTGCACCGGGCCCGGTCGCGCGTGGTGTCGCAGGCTCCGCGTCGCCGCGTCACGGTATTGAGGAAGACAGGAAGGGGCATCGCGCGCGGTACCTCCCTGTTCTCATCGTGCTGGTCGCATCCCTGCTCGCCGTTGCACCACGCGTTCGCGCCGACGAGCTGAGCGAGCTGAAGGAAACGATCAGAAAACTGGAGGCGCGGGTACAGGCGCTGGAGGCCGAAAAGGCATCCGCCCAAACCGCCGCGCCCGCAGGTGTACCCGCGGCACCTGTTGCGCCAGCCGCGCCTGCCAAGGCGTCCGTCGTCGAGGACCAGCGCTTTCCGGCGTCAGCCGCGGCGCCCTATATCCCTCCTGCGACGCTCAAGGACGATGAAAGCGCAGCGCAGCGCGTCGACAACGCGCCGATCGATCCCGCGCTCAAGGGATTCTTCATGATCCCCGGCACCGACACGATCATGAAGATCGGCGGTTATGCCAAGCTCGACTTCATCAACGACTTCAAGCCCATCGGGACCTTCGATTATTTCGTGACATCGGCGATTCCGACCTCGGGTCCGGACACGCAGCGCGGCTCGCAGTTCACTGTGCAGGCAAAGCAGACGCGCCTGAACCTCGACATGCGCCGTGATACCGAAGCCGGTCCCGCACGGCTTTACTTCGAAGCCGACTGGTTCGGCAATCCGAGCTCCAACTTCGAGCCAGGCTCGTATCAGTTGCAGCTTCGGCACGCATTTGGCCAACTGAACAACGTCGCCGCCGGCTACAGCTTCAGCGCCTTCATGGATAACGACGCGCTGCCCGACACGCTCGACTTCGAAGGGCCGGGCGCCGCGCCATTTCTGCTGCTCGCGCAGGGTCGCTACATCTGGAAGGTGGGCGAGAATGTGAACATCGCGCTGTCGCTCGAGGCGCCGCAATCGCAGATCGCGGCGCCAATCGGCGGCGGCAAGTCGACGGCCCCTGACGTCACGCTGCGCACGCGCTACGAGGTCGATCAGGGCCATGTCCAGCTTTCCGGCGTGTATCGCCGCCTCGGCTGGAACAGCGGCACCGGAAGGAACGACTACACGAACGGCTACGGCCTGAACCTCGCCGGCAGCCTAAAGACCTTCGGTGACGACTACTTCGTCGCGGGAGGCATCTGGGGCAAAGGCATCGCGCGCTACATCGCCGACATCACCGGGTTGGATCTCGATGCGGTGGTCGATCCGAACGGCAACCTTCAGGCGCTCGAGGAATACGGCGGTTACGCTGCCTACACGCATTACTGGACGCCGAAGCTGCGTTCGACCGCAGTGATCGACTACCTCGGCATGAGCAACAAGCCCTACCAGTCGCCGACTTCTTTCACGAACAGCCGGTACTACTCCGCGAACATCATCTGGAATCCGTGGGGATCATTCAACGTGGGCGCCGAGCTGCTCTACGGACGATACAGGACCTTCGACGGACTCAGCGCCAACGATACACGGCTTCAAATGAGCGTCCAGTACAACTTCGTTCGCTAGGAGATGCCTTCGCGTCGTTGCGCGTTGCAATGGCGACGAAGGTCGACGGAGAAATGAAATGCTCGAAGGCAAGTTTGCACCGTTGCAAACGCGGGTCCTGGCGGCGGAACGCAAGGATCCGACCGCACTGCCGGCCGCGGTCGCGCAACGCGTGGACATCGTCTGCGCAGCGAAATAGCGGATGAGCGATCCGCGCGATTTCACGTCTGCGCATACACTGAGGAACGGCCTCGCGGTCACGATTCGTCACCTGCGCGCCGACGATCGTGAAAGGATCGCCAGGGCGGTCCGGCAACTCGACCGGGAATCGGTCTATACGCGGCTGTTCAGCTATCGCAAGGAGCTGACCGAGGCCGGACTCGATCGCATCATGCGGGTCGAGCCGGGACGCGAGGTCGCCCTCGTCGTGACCACGCGTGTCGGCGACGACGAGGTCGTGATCGGATCCGGGCGCTATGTGGTCTCCAATTCGGATGACCAAGGACGCACCGCCGAGATAGCGTTCGTCGTCGAGGAAGATTATCAGGGTCTGGGCATTGCGAGCCGTCTGCTGCAGCTGCTGGCGCAACTTGCGCGCGAGCAGGGCATCGCGGCGCTGGAAGCCGACGTGCTCGCTGGAAACAAGGCGATGCTCGCCGTGTTCGCGCGCTCAGGTGGGCCGATAACGACACGTCGTGAAGGTGGTACCGTGCACGTGACGATCGCGTTGCGCGACACTCCGGCTCGACTCTGAGCGCCGGAAGGCCCCAGCGTTTCGGTTTACTGCTTACTACTGCTGCTTGCTGCCCTTGATGTTGCCGGCCACGCC
>Ga0207700_10000327_pt1 | contig 27965 bp, 41 predicted proteins | sample LARL82metaG_FD_184348 | JGI IMG/M metagenome (GOLD analysis project Ga0207700, IMG submission 184348) | Corn, switchgrass and miscanthus rhizosphere microbial communities from Kellogg Biological Station, Michigan, USA - LAR L8-2 metaG... | ecosystem: Host-associated > Plants > Roots >...
AATACTCCACGCACGTGGCGCAAACGGTCGGGTTCTTGCGTGACGGGCGATAGCCGAGCGGGGCCACGATCCGCCCGCCCAGCCCGGCAAACGGCGCACCACAGACCGCGCAGCGCGGGCTGCGGGGAAGCGCTCGCAAGCCGGCGGCCACCACGCGTCCGAGACCCTGCTCGTGCAGACGCCAGGCGACCACCCAGAATTGCTCGCTGTGGTGCTGGCCAGGGGTGAGTGCGTGGGCGAGCTCGTGCAGGAGGACCAGCTTGGCGTCCTGGCGCGAGGAGCCGGCGGTGACCACGATGCGGTGCTCGGGCGGGCACGTGTAGCGGCCGGACGCCAGCATCGGGCGGAACTCGGGGAGCCCCTTGAAGGCGCGGCTGCGCATCCGGTGCCCCCGGCGCCAGGTCAGGCGAGGTGGGGTGAGCGTGTGCTCCGCGCAGACGAGCTCCAGGAGCGCAGTGGCCCAGCGAGGTGGCGCGGCCATATCAGCGGGACTCCACCGGCGACCGTCGCGGACAGGAGCTGTCGATCGCGTTCCCGTAGACGGCGCCGCGGTAGCTGATCGCCGCGGCGCCGCACCCCTTGCAGGTCCAGCGCTGCGCCGCGGAGAGGTCGTGCGGGGGATCGACCTCCATCTCGTGGCCGAGGGCCTCCGCTCGCTGCACCGGGGTGGGCTCAGCGGGGGGCATCAGGCGGCCTCGGCGAGCCGGAGCGGGAGCTGCTCGGCGGGGGAGGGGTAGAGCGCGAGCTGCTCGCCGAAGCCAGCGGCGCCGATCGCCAGCGTCGGCTCGGCGTAGCGAGTACGGATGACGTCAGTGACCGCGGCGTCCCGCGCGGCGAGCTCCGCGGCCCGGCGCGGCGTGAACCAGGTCGCTCGGCTGTGGGCCTCGACCGCACGCCACGGCTCGGCCGCGGCGGCCTGCTCGTGCATGCGCCGGATGCGCGGGAGGTAGCGGTGCCAGCCGTAGGCCAGCAGGGTGCCGTCGACGCTGTCGGCGCGCGCCTCCCAGGCGCGGCGGAACCGGCCCAGCGTGTTCACCCGGCCCACGTGGGCACGCTTGCCGTGCCACTTCGCCCGCTCGACACAGAGGAGGCCTCCGGTGATCGAGTCCTTCCAGGCGTCGTCGCCGCCGATGAAGAGCACGTCGAAGGCGTCCCACGGGAGCGCCATGTGCTCCATGCCGGGCTGGGCGACCAGGGCCACGGGCACGTACTCCCGGATGGCGTCGAGGACGGGCACGGAGCGCTGCAGCGTCTCCTCGGCATCGCCGACGACGTCCGGCGCGGTCGCGAAGAGGCAGTGGGGATGCAAGCTCACCTCGCGCTCGACCCAGGCCAGATACCGGTACAGGTCGAAGCGCTCAGGATGCGCGAAGCAGCCGTTGTCCGCCGCCCACGTCGAGCCGGCCGGCATGTTGCGGTTGCCCATCGCGGGGGTGCGCATGAAGCCAAGCCCGGGCTCGTCGGCGAGCTCGGGCACGATGGCGCCGCTCAGGTACAGCATCAGCGGGAGGCCTCCGGCGCAGTGGCGTCCTCACCAGGCGCCCCGAGCACCTTCTCGACGCGGGACGGAGGCCAGGCAGCGGTCTGGGCACGAACGAAGCGGCGCATCTCTGTGAGCTCGCGGCCACGAAGCCTGACCGTGGCGCCGCGGGTTCGGCGCTCTTCCCCACCCGAACGCACCGCCCAGTCGTGGTCGCCGAAGATGGTGATGTCCGCCTCGCCCATGGCCGGCAGGGTCCACGCGTTGCCGCGCGGGGTCGGCCGGAGGCCGTACACGTAGGTGCCCCGACCGATGCAGAGGATCGCGTGCAGGCCCGTCTTCCCCCGCCACGCCTGCAGCCTGAGCGGGTCGTAACGGCCGTCTCCCGGCGGGATGGCCAGGATGAGCGGCGACGTGCTGGACATGGCGTTCTCCATTTGCTCAGGCGGCCAGAGCCGCGGTGGCCTTCGGGTAGGCCAGGGCCGGCAGGGAGACGAGGACACGGCGCTGCTCGCGGCGGTCCCGGCCCAGCCGGAAGACGAAGCGGTGGTTGCCGGGGTGGCGCACCTTGCGGGCGCCCACGGCGGCGAGGGCGGCACGCAGCCAGATCGCCCGATCACCCTGCGGGGCGGCGGCGCCGAGCGCGACCAGCTGCGCCTCGACGTACTCGTGCCCCTGCTCGCCCGCGCGCACCTTCTGCTGCGCGCGGTCGGAGAGCACGGTGCCGTCGGGCAGCAGGGTCAGCGTGCGTGCCGTGCTGCGGCCGGTGTAGGTGGCATTGGACGCCTGGTAGACACAGCCGACGTGCCCGGGCATCACCACGGTGCCGTCGGCAGTGGCGCGCGGCAACGGGTCAGAGAAGGCGACCACGCCGCGCACGCCGTGGTCGCTGGCGATGCGGAAGGCTCGGGCCAGAAACCAGCTCTCCGCGTTGGCGGGCACGCTGTCGGCGAGAACGAGGCGGCCGAGCTCCAGCGACTCGCTGTACGGCACCAGGTGGGGGAGGACGCCGGTCAGCACCTCCGGGCGGCTGGGAACGCTCAGCACGGCCACGCCGACGAGGACGTCGGCGGCGCGGTCGACGAGGCCCATGCGGCGGGAGGCGGCCGGGTACGACGCGCTGTAGTGGTGCCGCACGACGTAGCCCTTGGCCAGCGCCTCGGGGATCTCATCGACGGCGTACCGCGAGGCGTCGAAGCCGCCCTCGCCACGGTGGCGCCAGGAGTGCCGGCGGTCGGTCCAGCGCTGGCACCAGTCCAGGGCCAGCGGAAGCTGAGAGGCCGTCATCCCTGCGCCTCCGCCTGGCCGGAGATCGGCTTCCGCTGCTGGCAGTGGCTGTCCACCGCCGCCCCGCAGTCGTCGTCATCGGCGACGCAGGCGACAGCATCGACGTGCCACACGACATCACCTGTGGCGTCGAGGACGTCGCAGAGGAAGTCACCGTCGGCGCGCCGCGTCCGACAGGAGCCACCTTCGACGCCGGCGAGACCGCGGGCCAGCCAGAACGCTTCCAGTCGTGCTGGACGCGCCTCGGGGTTCGACGACCACCCAACCGCCAGCTCAGTCGGTCGGTAGTCGGCGATGTGCCAGTGCTGCTCGCGGGGCGTCATCGCTGCGGGGCCCGGCGCGTCCGATACTCGGTCGGCCCATGCGTGCCCGCGAGGGGCAGCTCACGCGTGGTTGGGACCTCCACGAGAACGGACCACCAGCCCTCGTCGGTGCGCTGCATGCCGACTCGGTACCCATCCGCGTCGCGCACGGTCAGCGCGACGCCGCCCATGGCGACAGCGAGCACCTCGACGATCCCGCGACGCTTGGTGAGGACCCGCTCGCCAGGCTTCGGGCACTTGACCATGGCGCAGGGACGACCGTCCCGAATGTAGGCGGCTGTTCGCTTGCGAGGCATCGAAGGTCAGCCGACCGCGTCGGCGGGGGCGGCCCAGGGGCCGAAGCGCTGGACGCTGCGCGCCCGCGCCGCCGGGCTGTGTGCGAGCTGGACCAAGTTGTGGCGCATCACGGCCGTCAGGCCGCAGCCGTCTCCGCCGACGAGAGCGCGACGGCCGACGCACATGGTGCAAGGGCAGACGATCTCAGTGCGAAGGAGGGCATCGTCGTCGGCGAGCGCCTGCGCGCGGCCGCACGCAGTGCAGCTGCACCGGGCTGGGCTGGCTGGGCTGTGAGGGGCCATGGGTTGTCTACTCCCGTCGGGCTGGCGACACCGGAGGCGGCTCCGGCCAACAGAACGAGCCTATCGATGTCAAGCCGCGTTGTCAAGGCACGCCGCGGTCACGGGAGGCCACCCCGGGCGCGACGTGCGCCGCGCGCAAGGGGGGAAAGGTGGGCCGCCGCTGAGCGACGACGGCCCGGGATGAGGGATGTGCGCTGTGGGACAGGGGCGCCGGGGGCTGCCAACGCACCCGGCGCCCGGTCGGAAGAGGGGAGCGACCACCGGGCAGCCTTGGCCCCTGCCCGGCGGCGCAGAGATTACCATGATGCCCCATGGTCACGCAGCGCACACTCCCCCGATCGGCGGCGGTGACGCTCTGGCTGGCCAGTCGCCTCGCCGCGGTGCTCGGCCCTGCCGCCGGACTCCTCGCCGGCGTGGCCACGATCGGCCACGGCGCGGACACGCCCGACGTCCTCACCGCCGTGGTGGGCGCCACCCTGGGCGCCGCGGCGGGCGCGTACGTCGCCTGTGTCCTCCTCGGGGTGGTAGCACTCACCGTGTGCTACCTGCCGGCGCTCCTCGGCTACCCGATCCTGACCGTCGCCCTCTGGGTGGTGCAGGGAGGGGAGGCCTTCGCGTGGTGGCGTCGGCGGCGCTTCGGCCTCTGGCGGGTGACCAGGTTCGAGGCCGGCGAGGTCATCAGCCACGACTGGCGCGGCGTGCGCGCTGCAACGGAGGACCTCCGCCGCGCCGGCGCCGAACGTGGCGACGGCACCCTGCTGCGCCTCGAGGGGCTCGGGCGTGGCCGCCGCCCGCGGCTGCGGCAGTGGCTGGGCATCGTGGACGGGGTCACCCGCCCGTGCACGCCGCTGGCGCGCATCGGGAGCGTCGCGGACGGTGACGTCGGCGCCGCCGATCTGGCGCTGGCTGACGCTCTGCAGCACCGCAGCGCCGCCGTCGCGCAGTACGTCAGCCGGTGCGGCGCCGGCGGCGCTCGATCGGCAGACCTTGGCGCCCCGCAGCCCAGCCCCCCACCATCAGGCTTGTGAGGAAGAGCATCGAGGCATAGAAGACCTCGACCTGGTCGCGCGCTCCCTGTGCCGCGGCGTCATCGGCGAGCCGGCGGAGAACGCCGTGGAAGGGCACCAGCGTGGTCTGCTGGAAGTCCACCAGGTCGCCCGGCAGCGGCTCGGGCAGCGCCGCCCAGGCCCGCACCGCCTGCCCCGCGCACTGGGCGCGCTGCGCGAGCGGCCCATCGCCGACCTGCCTGTAGTGCGCGGCCGCGGTGTCGAGCCACTCGGCGGCGACGTCGAGCTGCGCCTGCATGGCCAGCTGCGTGTCCGCCTGGATGGCCACCTCGAGCGCGCTGGCCGCCTCGACGACATCGACGGTGACGGCGAAACTGGTTGCACGCCGCAGCGTGCCGGTGGCGAGCAGGTCGGGGCAGCTGTCGGCGGCAGTGGCCACAGTGCTCGCTCAGCCGGAGGCCGGCCCCTCTCCTGCCTGGTCGGGCCTCGCGGCCAGCTGGACGGTGCTGAGCACCAGCTCGCAGAGGGCGCGCCGGCACGGCGGGCACAGGATGGGCGGCCGGAAGAGCACCGAGCCGTCGATCCGGGGCGTGAGCGGCGAGCCGTTGGGCCCTGCCAGCGGAGTCATCGACGCAGCGCCGACCTGCATGGTCAGCATCGCCGGGATCTGCGGCGCGGCGCCGCAGGCCTCGCAGTTGGGGGGCGTCCGGTTGGGGACAGGCGGCTGCGCGCCGTTGGCCGAGGCCTCCATCAGGCCGCCCGGCGCCGGTGGCGAGTCGCGCCGCCGCGGCGTCGAGCGTGTACGCGGCCGTGCCGGCCGGTGTGCGCCGCCACCGCAGCCGTTCCGACCACCAAGGCCGCGGCGATGGCCACCACCGCCAGGCCGTCCCCGCCGTCGCCGTCGGTGGTGTCCGTCGTGCTCGTGACGTCGCCCCCGCCGCCGACGCCGGGCCAGGGGCAGCCGGGGCAGCCCTCGTCGTGGACGGTCACCGGCGGCTGGGGCGCGCAGACCGGGCGCCCGGCCCCATCGTAGGTCTGGTACGTGCCCGGAGGGCAGGCGGGGAGAGTGTCCATGGCACCCCGCATCCTCTCACCGAAGACCGGGCCGTGCCCCGCCTGCCCGGCGTGTCACAGGTCGATCGCTGCGCCACCTGGTGTCGGAGGCGGCTGCTACGGTCGGGCGCCATGAAACCTGTCACGTGTGAGGTGCGCACCCGATGAGCAATCTCCTGTGGTTCGGCCCCGTCCGGACCTCCACCGCCCTTCTCGCCATCGCCTTCGTCACCCTGGCCGCTCTCCGCCGCGACTGGCGCCCGATCGTGGCCATGTGCGCCTGGGTGGTGGGGTTCGAGATGGCCTTCACCATCACCAAGGCCTCGCTGGGCAACGGCGCGGTCAACCTCAGCTGGTGCGCCTGGCTGGGCTGGCCCATCGCGGCGCACCTGGCCGGTCTGCGCCCGGACCGCCGCGTGGTCGCCGCCACGGCGCTGCTCTGGCTGCTCTGGGTCGTCGACGGCTTCCACTACAACGAGGAGCGCACGACGGCACTGGTGCCGCTGTGGGAGGCGCTCAACGAGGGCGCCAAGACCGCCTGGGGCCTCGCCTACCTCGTGCCTCTCGTCGGAGCGGTGCGGCTGCTCCCGCGGCGGAGGCGGCCCGCGTCGACGGACCCGGCGGCGCCCGCCGTCGAGCGGCGTCAGCGTGCCTGGGTGTAGGTCGGCGACGCTCCTAGGAGATCAGGAGCTGGCGACCGAAGCGGTCGTCGGTGCCAATGCCCAGAGTGACGGAGCCGGCGCTCTCGTCCCTGATGACGATCTGCACGCGAAGATCGCCACCGGTGTGCACGTAGGTGTCGATCAGGGTGCGCTGGCCGTTGAAGGAGTGGGTCGCGATGCGACGCGCCTGTTGGGCGAGCGCGCCGCCAGCTGAGCTGGCCTTGAAGTAGATTTGCCCCGGATTGGACGCTGCGATCCACATGATCGCAGTGAGTGCGTAGGTCCCCGCGGCCGCGCCGGCGACGGTGCGGTCGTGGAGCACCACCTCAGAGCTGTTGTTCGGGGTGGTGATGGTGGTGCTGGTTTGGGACTGGTCGCGGGGGAGTGTGGTCCCACCGGAGGCCGCCTTCCAGCTGACGCCGGTAGCCTGGGTGCTGTCCGCGGTCAGCACCGTCCCGTCGGCGCCGACGGGTTCGCGCGTGGTGGTCGCGCCGTGGACGATGAGGTCGCCCTTGGTGGTGGTGGGATCGGCGAAGCCCGCGGGGTTGGCCTTCCAGCCGACGCCGGTGGCCTGGGTGCTGTCGGCGGTGAGCACCGTCCCGTCGGCGCCGACGGGCTCGCGCGTGGTGGTCGCGCCGTGGACGATGAGGTCGCCCTTGGTGGTGGTGGGATCGGCGAAGCCGGACGGGCTTGCTGTCCATGCCATGCCGTCGGCCTGGGTGCTGTCGGCGGTGAGCACCATCCCGTCGGCGCCGACGGGCAGCCGCGTGGTGGTCGCGCCGTGGACCACCAGGTCACCCTTGGTGGTGGTGGGGTCCGTGAACGGCGTCGACCAGGCGAGGAGGTGGGTGGCGGGATCCACGGTGAGGACCTGGCCGTCGCCACCCTTGCCGAGTCGACTCGGCGCGCCGGCGGCGCCGCCGACGTAGAGGTCGCCGGCCGTGGTGAGTGGGCGGACGACATCCCACGTGAGGTGCCCGGAGGTTGCGTCGAGGATGAGGCCCTGGCCGGCAGCCCCCTTCGGGAAGCGGGTCGGCGTGCCTGACGGTCCGCCGGCGATCAGATCGTCCTGGGCCGACATGGGGTTGAACATCCCGCCGCTCACGCCGGGCTGGCCCGGGGTGGGACCGAAGGCCGGCGTCGCGATCTGGGTGGCCGAGCCGGTGTACTGGCCCGGATTGCCCTGGTCGGAGGAGTCGTTGATCGCGTGTCCGGCAGCGATCGAGGCGTCGCGCAGCTCCCACCACAGCTGTGCGGACATGGTCCGGATGAGGCGGCGCCAGCTGGCGAAGTCGCCCTGTGACCAGGCGACGCTGAGGTTGGCCACGGCCGAGGCCGAGAGCGTGTAGGGGAAGACGACGAAGTGCGACACCTGCCCCTGCAGCACCTCGGTGGTGCCGAAGGCGTGGAACCGACCCAGGGTGATGTAGCCGTTCGCGGCGGGTGCGACGGCGCCGACGAGGCTGCCCAGGTCGTTGCCGTCGACGTAGTGGTGGTAGGTGACGTGCGCGCCGTCCGACGAGAGCGTGGCGATGAGCAGGTGCGGGTTGCCGTCGGCGATGTGCGCGCCCGTGTCGACCGTGGCCTGACCGAAGCCGGGCCGGAAGCCGAGGTTGCCGTTGCCGAGGATCTGCCAATTCCACGGGGTGTCGCCCTGGTCGCCGTGCTGCGGCTCGTAGTTGACGTGCAGGTGGGCGAGACCGACCTGGTTGGGGATGTTGATGCCGGCCACCAGCAGCACCCACGAGGCCGTCGCCGGCGAGAAGTTGGCCGCGGCGGGCCCCTCGAGCCAGCCCGCTCCGGTGCCCTCCCACCAGGTGAAGGGCGGTGGCCCGTTGCGCCAGAGCTGCTCGGTGCCGTCGTAGATGACCTGCTGGGTGTCCTTGGGGTCGACGACCACCACCGGGCTGATGGTCGGCGCCTGGCTGATCCCGGGCATCAGGCGAAGCGCACCGGCGTCCCGGCGGAGAAGAACTGCCGCCCGCCGTTGAGGCTCTGGATGGTGGCGCAGGTGGCGCCGTGGGTCAGCCCGCGGCCGTTGGTGATGTCGGCGATCTCACACGAGCCGACGCCGCCACCGGGGCCGTAGTAGTCGAAGGCGGTCATGGTGGATCCGCTGACCGCGCCGCCCTGCCACGACGGGGGCGGCGAGCAGACCGGGCAGGCTTCGCACGGCTGCGGCGGGGGGCAGGGGTCGGCGGCGTCGCACTGCTGCGCGGTGGGCGCAGCTGCCGCCGCCGGCGGGTAGAGCGACGAGCACTGCGCCTGGGTCGGGTCCGGACACGGCGGCGGCGCGGGGCAGACCGGCATCGTCGACGTGGCCGACGTCCGGTTCACCACGAAGGCGCCCACCCCGCCCAGCGCGACCAGCCCGACCAGCAGGGAACGGTCCATCTCGTGCCCCAGATCGACGCCGCTGCCGGGCTCCGACAGCAGGATACCCGCGGCTCGACCGCGGTGACCGCCAGCCCGGGAGCCGCGTCCGGCTCCCGGAACCGCCGACGGTCAGGGACCGGACTCGCGACCCGCCCGTCGCCGGCCCCCCTGCGCGCTCCGCCGGAATCCGCACGAGGTGAGATGCCCGGCGGCCCTTCCATGCGGCGGCCAGGCCTGCGATGCTCTCGCCACCCGCCGCCGGGCGCCGAGATCATGCCACGCGCCGACCGCGGCTGCGCGAGGGCTGGGGTAGCAGGCTTGCCGTTCGCGACTCCGGCCGACCATCACCGCAGCGCGTCTCTGCGATACCGACCCGGCCTGCCAGCGGGGGGCTAGCGAAGGGAGCCGAGGACAGCCTAGAGCAGCGAGGGCACCGCGGCGTCGCCGAAGGGGAAGACACCCCCGTCGGCGGCCATCAGCCAGTAGCCGCGGCCACTCGAGGTGGCGGCGATGCCGACCACCGGCGCGGCCAGCTGGCCCATCTTGCCGTCCTTCTGCAGGCCGGGCACCGATCCGTAGCCGGCGGCGTCGCCGAAGGTGAACACCCCACCGTCCGCCGCGACCAGCCAGTAGCCCTGTCCCGTCGACGTCGCCGCCATGCCCACCACGGGCTTGTTGAGGTGCTGGCCGCCGAGCGAGCCGAGGCCTCGGGCGCTGCCGAAGGGGAAGACCCCGCCGTCCGCTGCGACCAGCCAGTAGCCGTTGCCGTCAGGCGTGGCCACCATGCCGACCACCGGCTCGTTGAGGTGCTGGCCACCCAGGGAGCCGTAGGAGTGGTGGACGGCGTCGCCGAAGGGGAAGACCCCTCCGTCCTCGGCGACCAGCCAGTAGCCCTCCCCGTCGGACATGGCAGCCATGCCCACCACGGGACGGTTGAGGCCATGGCCGACGAGCGAGCCGTAGGAGTGCCACAGGGCGTCGCCGAAGGGGAAGACCCCCCCGTCCGACGCCACCAGCCAGTAGCCGCGTCCGGTCGGCGTGACGGCCGCGCCGACCACCGGCTGATTGAGGTGCATGCCACCGAGCGAGCCGAGCCCAGGGGCTCCGCCGACAGGGAACACGCCGCCGTCGCGGGCCACCAGGATCGCGGCCGTTGCCGAGCCGGGCAGGCTGACGCCGGCGCAGATGGGCTGGGCGAGGTGCACACCTCCGGTGCTGAGCGCGCCGGCGATGCGCAGCTGCAGGGCGCCGAGGTCGACGTCGACGTCGCCGACGATGCCGGGGAAGCGGCCGTTGCTGCGGTTCTGCCAGAGCGCGATCCGCGGCCACGGCGCCGGCGGCGGGGGAGGCGTGGTCGGCCCGTAGTCGGCGACCCAGCAACCGCGTGTGGCGAGGGCAGGGTCGGGATGAAGATGCCCGCCGAAGAAGGCGAGGTAGCTGTAGAACAGGTCGCGCGAGGGCGGCAGGCCGAAGAGCGCCTCAGTGGCGACCATGAACGCCAGGGTTTGCACAGTGAGGTCGCCGGGCCCCATCTCGCAGTCGTCGGCGATGTAGGCCAGCGGGTGGCCACCCACAGCGTTGTGGAAAAAGCTGGCCTGCGCGGCAGGCGCGGCCTGTGGATCGAAGAAGTGGTAGGCGTCGACCTCGAGGCCGTGCGCGGCCGCCGCTTCGGCGTCGCGGGCGAAGTAGGGGTTGGTGTACCAGGTGCCCTGCGAGGCCTTGATGATCGCGCCGTCGACGCCGGCGGCCTTGAGGGCGGCGAAGTCGATGCCGACCCCGTCGGGGTGCTGCCAGGCGCTGATGTCGATGCGAAGGGTCACGGTCGTACTGCACTCCGTGTTTGCGGCAAGCCGTGCCGAACCTATCGCGGAACGGGGTGCCGTGAACGCCCCGAGGTTCTGGGTGAAGATGGGCGCCATGGACCGGGAAGCCCTGGAGGCGGGGGCCGTCGTGGTCGGGGCGACCGCCCTCGTGGCGGCGACACGGCGCCGGCGCGCCAACGGCGGCGCAGAGGAGCGTGCGCGGCGGCGCGCGCACGGCGGCGGCGTCGCCGAGCAGGCGCTGACCCGCGAGGGCTCCAGCGAGCGCCACCTCATGCTCATCGGGCGGCAGCACGACGGGGCCACGGTGCACGGGTCGTATCGGGGCTGGCCGTACCGCGGGCGGGTGGAGGGCTACCGCGAGCCGCTGGTCTCCGGCGCCGGCCCGAGCGAGCCGCAGCTCTTCGTGACCCTGGACCACGGCCTCGGCCCGGGCAGCGCCGGCCCCGGCTTACCATCCATCCAGCGCCGCCGCGCCGGCGAGGGCATCGTCATCACCACCGACCCCGACACCACGGTGGCCCTGGGCGGCTCGTAGCTCCGGGCGCGCAATATCCGGCCCGGATCATCCGTCTAGGTTGGCAGCAGGCGCGACGAGAAAGGTCCCCCGGCGGGGGAGAGAGACGGCGATTGGGGGTCGTCTCGTCTCCACCAATCTCACGGAGGTCGCAACCATGCGACGACGACTGGCCCTGGTCTTTGCTGCGCTTTCGAGCTCGGCGCCCAACAGCAGACGCCGGATGCTCCGGCGAACCACCCTGGCGACGGCCGTGGCCGTCCTGGCGGCCTTTGCGGGTCACTCCCTGGCGCCCATGGCCTCGTCGGCTCAAACGGTGCCTGGGACCATCGAGACGGTGACCACCGCGCCAACCACCGTCGTGACGGGGCTCATTCCGGCAAGCAGCGACGGCGACGCGGCCACCACACCACCGGCGCTGGACTCGTCCCAGGCAGCCGGCCCGTCCGCGCCGTCGGCGCCGTCGGTGCCCACGGGCGTCGCGGCTCCCGTCGTCGGTGAGGTAGGCCAACTTCTCGCGCAGGCCTCGAATGGCACCGACTTCAACTGGGTCATGGTCATCAGCTCGGCCATGGTGTTCATCGGGTCGGGCGGCCTCCTCTACTGCGCGGTGGCGGCCTGCGCATGACCGTGCTTCGTGGGGTCGTCGCCGTCACAGGGACGGGTGTCGCCTTGGCGCTGGTGGCCACCATCCAGGGCGAGCACGTCGTCGGGCCCACGGTCGCTGGCGCGGGGGCAGTCGTCCTTGGGTTCGCCAGCCTGATGATCCGCCGCAGGCACGCGTCCAACTGAGCCATGCTGGGGGCGGGGGCGCGAGCTTCCGCCCCCTCCGCACAGAAGAGAGCTTCTCAATCGTCTAGGGGGCGTCGGGCAACCAGGCAGGCCCGGCGCTCCCGCCACCGTTCAGCACCCACGGGAGCGTCAGCGGCGCCGTAGGGGGATGACGTTGCTGGGCCGCGCGTGGACCGTGGCCACGCCGGCACGGCGGTCTCGTGACACCGTCGAGGGGGGCAGCCCGCCGTGCTCGCGGCGCACGCGTTCGTTGTGCTCGGTCTCCTCCCGGTAGGCCGCCGTCAGCCCACGGACCGTGCCCACGTGATAGCCGCGCTTGCCGTAGCCCTTGATGGTGTAGACGGAGCCGTCGGCCTTGTCGATGAGGAAGAGGCCGCTGAGGTCGTGTTGGCCTCCGCTGGTGCTGGTGTCGAACGCGACGTACCTGCTCCGGTTGGAGAGGAAGACCCGCCGGTTGCCGTGGAACCGCTCCATGCCGGCGCTGCGCTGGTTGGCTTCGTAGGCTGCCGCCAGGGCGAGGAGATCCGCGTGCGAGGGAGGACCCGGGTCGGCGTTCCGGCCTGCCCTGCCACCGCCGGCCCGCCGATGCGGCGCCGCGTGCCCGGCCAGGACGATGCCGCCGAGCACCACACCGACGGCGAGTGCGGCCTCCGCCGCGCTACCCCCGCCGCTCTGGACTGTTCCCGTGACGGTGTCGGCCATTCGGCGGTGATGGTGTCACCGATCACCAGCACGCGCGCGCGTCGGCCCGGCTCCGCGACTAGCCCGGCCCCTCGCTGTGCAGGACGGCGCTGCCGACGACGCGCGTGAAGCGGTGCCCGGCTGCGCACCCAAGCCTCTCCTTGGGCGGAAAGGTGGTGAGCACCTCCGGATCGAGCACCATTGGCAGGTTGCACATCGGGCAGCGCCCCCCCACGGCCAGGAGAGCCTCCGGAGCCGCAGGTGCGGTGGCGGCCCTGCGCAGCCGCAGCACCTCCTCGGTGAGCTCCAGCAGTAGGGCTCGGTCGGTCAGCGAGAGGCCGTGGAAGCCGTCAGCACGTCCGATGAGGTTGCCCGCCTGGTCGACGTAGCCGATGATCCGGCCGATCCCGACGTCGTCGGCCAGCAGCGGCCGGAGTCGCTCGCGCTCTGCAGCGAGGCGCTCGTCGAACGAGGGGCCCTGCGTCGTCGGCGGAGGATTGTCGGGCGGCGTCGCGCTGCTCGGCCGGCGCCACGGCAGGCGGAGCGCCGTCACTGCACGGGAGCTCCCCGGCGCCGGCGGGCGGCCGGGTCGGACTGGGCCACGTGGCGGGCCACGGCATCGACAGACGGTCGGCAGTAGCGCTCGAGGGAGCGGATCGAGGCATGCCGCGACCGCGCCAGCAGCATCGGCGTGTTGGTCTCCTCCTCGGCCTCGTGCGTCAGGGCGGTGTGGCGCAGCTGGTGGAGTGTCCACCCGTCGCCCGCGCGATCGAGGCGCCGCGTCGACGCCGTGAAGATTTCCGCCGCGCGCCGGTAGGAGAGACGCTCGCAGCCGGTGACCGGGCAGACGTCGGGAACCGGGGCCCACCGGCGTGCGCGGCGGCTGGTGATGAACACCGGCCCGCGCGTGCGGCCACGCAGCATCCGCGGCAGCAGTTGGGCGGCGCCGGACTTCCAGTGGACCCACTCGATGGCCCCCCCCTTGGAGCGCACGCGGGCCCGGTGGCTGGCCAGGTCGAGGTCGCCGACGTCGAGCTCGAGGATCTCCTCGGCGCGCGCTGCGGTCTCGTACAGCAGGCGCCAGAGCGTCTTCTCGCGCACGTCGACGTCGAGGCGCCAGAGGCGCTCGATCTCGGCGCGACTCAGCGCGCGGGTGCGGTCCTGCGGCGCGGGCACCCGGCGCAGGCCTGCGGTCGGCTGGCAGCGCAGCCACCCCTGCTCGTGCCACCAGGTCACCGCGCCGGCGGCGATCGACAGCTCCCGGTTCGCCGTGTCGGGCGCGATCGCCTCGGCCCGCGCCGCGAAGGCTTCCGCGACTCGCTGGGCCAGTGCGGGGTTGTCAAGGCCCGCGAAGAGGAGCTGCGGTGGAGTCGCCCCGCGGCGCGCGCGCCCCAGCGGCGGCTGTTCCCCGGCGAACAGCCAGGCCCACGTGGTGAGGGAGATCCGGTACTGGCGCCGCGAGCCGCTGCGGACTCCGGAGCTGACGACGAAGCGCTCGACGGCCTCGGCATAGGTGGCCGGCCGGGTCGGCGGCAGCGTGGCGAAGCTCGCGGTCACCGGCGGGGAACGAGGAAGGCCCGCGGCGCGCTGTGACGGAGGTGACAGGGTAGCGGGTCGCTGGACAGGGCGCGCAGGCCTCTGGCGAGGGCCCGCCGCTCGGCGATGCGCAGGCACTCGACGAGCCCGGCCTCATCGCCCGCGTGGCCGTCGGCGCCGTAGGCCGGCACCGACCAGCGGATCTGGCCGCACGCCAGGCAGCGGTGGGTGTAGGGGACCGCGCCACCGTCCGACGAGATCGGTGGCATTGGGCAGCGCTCAGCACCGTCGTCGTGGGTGACGAGGGAGCGATCGAAAGGGGCGCTACAGGGGTCGCCGGCCTGGCTGCGGCGAAGAGCGTCGAGCCGGCCTCGCGCCGCCGCGTAGCAATCAGCCTGCTCGGCGCACCTGCCGGCGTTCATGGTGTACGCGCGATGGAGGCCCTCGGCGGCCGCGATCACGTCGCGCATGGCGGCCAGTACGTCGCTGGGGACGACGGCGAAGTGGTCGTCGGCGCCGTCGGCGACGATGGCCAGCTGCATCAGCTCCTCGCACAGGGGCTCGCGGACCTCGTCGGAGGCGCCGTATCGAGAGCGGAGCAGGCGGACCAGCTCCGTCCAGAGCGGCCGGTCGCCCGGCAGGCCGCCTCGCGCGCTCGGCACCAGGGCGCGGCGCCCCGGCGCAGTAAATGCGGTGGTCTGGCCACCCGAGATCGAAGGGTTGTCCGGCACGGTGGAGGGGATGCTACCGCACAGAATCCGACATTTACTGCGGGCGCGCCATGGGGCTGGAACTATGCGGGCCCGAAAGGGGGCGGCGCCAGGGGATCAGCACCTCTGCGACACCGTCCGGGGAATAAGGGCGGGTATCGAGCCAGCTGGAGCAGCAGCCAAGGGGAATGCCGGACGGACCGGACATGGTGAAGTCCCTCGTCGCCACTCCGGCGCGCGCTGCGGTGGCGGTGATCGCGCGGAGGACCTCGTCCCAGGTCTCCGCGACACCCTCGGCCTCGGCGGCCGGAACGCACCAGTGCCCATGCGCGGCCATGACGCCGGGATCAGTAATGGCCGAGGTTGGGCAGGGGTGCAGGTAGACGAAGGCGTGGCCTGCGTGGTCGACGGGCGGCAGCTCGCACTGCGCGCCGTCCTGGTGCAGGAAGGCGGTGCGATCGAAGCGGCAAGCGGCAACGGTCATGCGGGATGTGGTCCCCGCCGCGGGCCCCGTGGGTACCAGCGGAAGACGATGATGCGGTGTCCGGCCGCGCGGAGGGCGACGCGCTCGGTCGGCGTCGGAACAGGACGCCAGGAGACACGCAGCGCCCATCCCTGCACTGTCCGCGGGAGTCGGTGGCGTACCTGGCGCGCCGCCGTGACATCGTAGGCGCGGCGCCTCGTCCGGGTGATGAGGACGTCCCCGGCTCGGACGCCGGGATGGTGTCGCGGCAGGTCGAGCGACAGCGCGCGATCGGGCACTGTCAGCGGGTAACCGCAGTCGCCCATCATCGGCGAGCGTCTCGCGCACGCCATGGACAGCGGTGAAGGCGACACACCTCGCTGGGCTGGACTGGTCGAGAGACCCCGACGACCGAGAGCCGATATGAGCACGTCCGCGTGTAGCGGCGGTAGAGGCGGCGCATCTGACTGAGAGACAGGGTGAGGAGGACATCGCCCAACAGCACGCCGGCGGCGTCGCCGCGCTCTGCGGCGGCCTCACGACAGCCGCGGAGGTGCACCCGCCGGAGATTGCCGTCGTCGAGGACGACATGAAAGCTCCCGCCGAGCTCGAACCCGTCTCTCCCGGTATAGGCGCAGACCAGCGGCATCACGTCGTCGAGCGTCGGCCGGTCGAGTGCCGGCGCGGTCATTCGTCGATCGGCCTGCGGGGCAGGTGCGACTTGGCGCCGCGACTCTTCACCAGGGCGCGCACCCGCTCAACACCGTCCATGAGGTCGATGATCTCGTAGCGCAGCTCGCCGGACTGGCCGAGCGCATTCGCGGCTCCCTGCAGCGCGCGCCAGGCGGCTTTGAGGTCGAGGTCGGCCTGGGCTGGCTTGTCCGGCGCTGTCGGGCGGCGGTGGACGGGCCTGACCAATGGCCTCCTCCGGGGCTCCACCTTAGAGCGGCCCCAGTGGCAGGCGGGGCACGTCGCGGAAGCCATACGTGCGGCTGCGAGGCCACACCCGGCGTAGTCGCACCCCGCCCTTGATGCTGGTGGCCTCGATGGCGGCCAGCGGTCCAGTCCACATGGCCGGCCAATCCGGCGGCAGCTTCCGCAGCTCGGCGGCGATGCGGCTCTCCTCGACGAGCGCCCGCGACAGCCGCTCCGCGGCCTGGTCGTCGGGAACGTCGATCGGGCCCATGCCGTCGTGGTGCGGGATCGCTGTCATGGCGTCGCACCAGCATGCGCAGACAGAGCCCAGGTCACGAGCGGCCCGCCCGCCGGGCGGTACAGCGGGTGTGCAGGTGCTCCGCTCCGTGTCTCGCCGAGGCACAGCATGGAACGTCGGATGAGGTTCATCACCGGGACCACGCGCGGGGTGGCCGCGCGGTGCGCGCCCCACGCGGCGATCGCCAATGCGGCGCGCGCGGCCAGCGCGCGGATGGTCTCGTCGTTGCGCGGGCCGATGGGGGAGGGGTGGGAGAGTAGGTCGGCGGGGTTGGGGCTGCGCAGTGCGTAGAGGTTGACCACCACCGCGGCGTCGAGGCCTGCCCGCCGTGTGAAGTCGATGCATCGACGGATGGTTGGGTCGTCGATCGCCGCGTCCGCGGTGGAGGGATTCAGCATGACCCACAACGCGAAATCGCCCTCTGCCCAGCGGCGGGTCAGGTCGTAGCGATAGCGGCCGCACGGAGACATCGTCGCGTCGCGGTGCATGGTGTCGGTCACGACTTCCGCCGAATGATGGTGATGAACAGCCACCCGTGCACCCCGGCCGGAAGTGCGGTGTTGGCCATCTCGACAGCGCAGCCGGCCTCCAGGGCGCCGGCGAGGTACTCGGCAACGCGTGCTGGTGTCTCGTCACAGTGGCCCATCTCCATGCGCTCAGCTCGCGTTTCTGGCCACGCGCCGGCGTCGAACAGGCCACGGGGAACTTTGGGGAAGGTGCGCTCGCCTACCGGTCGATCGACCAGCAGCTTCGCCCTCTCATCCGCCATTGCCGCGACGAAGGCGTCTGGCGTCACACCACTGCCTCGATCCAGGTCTGTGCTCCACCGCGGATGCGCCGCACGGCCATGGCGGCATACTCCGCGCTGAGCTCAATACCAATGGCGCGCCGATCCAGCTGCTTTGCGACCGCGACGGTGGTCCCGGTGCCGGCGAACGGGTCGAGCACCGTGCACGGGGTTGGCTCGTCGTCGTGTTCGCAGGTGGGAGCCCACGCCAATGTCCTGACGGCCACGACCGGCCCGTTGCGCACGTCGTGCCCTTTGCGTACCTGCGTCGACGGGTGTCCCTTGCCCACGATGACGGTACCGGCGCGGGCGGCGTTGCTGGCGTTGCCGCGCCGCTCCTCTGTCAGTCGCTCCCACGGCGCTCCGCATTGTGGGCAGCACCCTTTCGCCGACGTGCCCGCGAGGATGCAGTTGCGAGGAAGTTCGTTAGGGAATGTGGCGAAGTGAGCTTCGGGGTTCGCTTGGGTACCGATGGTCCAGACGCTTCGCTTATTGCGCTGTGCGACGAGGCCATTGATCGCCGCCGACGCGGAGGTGTTGTACTTCGGTCGCGTTCCGCTGCCATCGCCTGCATCCCAGGCGCCGCCACGGCTCACCTTGAGTGCGACGGTCTCGGCGCTCCCCGAGTAGCGCGGGTGCGCGTTGCCGGACACCGGTTCCGCGATGGCGGTGGCGTCGTAGAAGTAGTCCTGCCCCAGCCAGAGATTGATGCGACGCCAGCGAGGGCGGCCGTCTGGGGTCATCTCGGTGCGCCAATCACCAAGTGGCTCCTCGGCCGTTTCCTCGTCGGTGAGGGCGTCGAGCCAACGGTAGTCCGGGGGCGGAGCGACGCGGCTTCCCAGCCCGTCGCGGTGCGTCCAGTACGTCGCAGCCCCGCTCTTCGCGAGGTGGAAGAGGTACTCGTGCGAGGTGGTGCACCTGTCGTCGACTCGCTCGGGCATAGGGTTGGGTTTGTGCCAGATGATGTCGCGGCGCAGCCACCAGCCATCGCGACGCAGCGCGAGCGCCAGCTCCCAAGGCATCCCGACCAGGTCCTTGCTCTTGAGGCCCGGTGCGATTCGCGTGGTGCTCACGCCTGGGCGCGGGCCACGGCCGACGCCGTTCTCACTGCTGCCGGAGGTGCGATCGGGCCCCTGGGCGCGCATGCCGTAGCTGTCGCCCATGTTGACCCAGAGCGTGCCGTCCTTCCTCAGCACCCGCCACACCTCTCGGAACACATCGACCATGTGCTGCACATACAGCTCGGGCGTTGGTTCGAGGCCCAGCTCACCGCGCCAGGCACCGCAGCCCGAACAGAAGGTGGACCGCGCCTCGAAACGGGACGACGACGCCTGGTGCTCCGCCCCGGAGACAGTCAGGCCAGAGCCCGCCACGCCGGGTGTCGCCCGCGAGCGATCGACGACCTCGTCGCCCCAGGCATGCGGGCAATTAGGATCACCGCCCCACACCTGCGGCTCCGTGTCGTACGCGCGCAGGCCCCAGTACGGCGGCGACGTGACCACGCAGTGCACCGACTCGTCGGGCAGCGACCGGAGCTGCTCGCGCACGTCGCCGAGCAGTAGGCGCGCGGTGCCGTCGTCGAAGAGGAGCCCCACCGGCGATCAGCCTGCCCGAGGGGCGACGCTGCCGTCCGGCAGGTAGATGACGGGCCGGGTCGGAACGTCCTCGTCGCGGTTCCACCCGCGCTCGACGAGCTCGCCAAGCGGCCCGTTCCACTCGACGGCCTCCTGCAGGTGCCGGCCGAGGTCCGCGATGCGTGCCGCGACATGCGGTTCGACGCCGGGATGGGTGAGCGTCAGCTGGCAGGCCATCACGAGCATGTAGATGTCGACCAGGCTCAGCGGGACGTCCGTGCCGTAGGCGTCGCCCCGGGCGAAGAGCTCGGCCAGGGCGGCGCGCTGCGCGTCCTCGCGCTGCGTCGGCGTCGCGCACCGCGAGCAGAGGCCGGGGAGCGCCCACCAGCACCCACCCTCGCAGGCGCGCTCATCGGTGCAACCGCAGGCACGGCAGGCCGGCGAACTCGACGGGGCGACTGCGCTGGAGAAGACCATGGGGCAGCATGGTAACGCACCACCGTCGGGCGGGCTAGGATGCCGCCCGCAGGGCCGAGTAGCGACCACGGGAGGGCCGCTCCACCCTGCCTTCGCGCGCCAGCTTGCTCAGCGCCGGCTGCACCGCTGCCGGAGGCAGGTTCGACAGACTGGCGACGTCCTTGGCGGTCATCTCCCGGCCGGGGTGGTGCGCGAGCAGCTCGAGCACGCGATCGGGGACGGTGAGCGCCGGTCGCTCGGAGAAGCCGCCCATCTCCCGGCCCAGGTCCTTTCCCTTGACGCGGCGGGGCACCGAGGTGAGTCCGACGAGGTTGTCCTCGGGTGGAGTGTCCGTGGCGCCCTCAACGACCTGCACGGCCGGCCTCGTGGCCAGCGCTGCCTCGGTCTCGGCGATGGCGCTGCGCAGGCGGGTGACGCGCTCGTCGCAGGTGGCCTTGGTTCGCGCGGCGTGCTCCGCCGCCGCCTCCGCCCGGGCAAGCTCGGCGCGCAGTGCGGCGACGGCGATGTCAACGGGCTCGCGCGGCGCCATGGCGACGTCAGGCCGCCGCGTCCGTGCGGTCGAGCCACGCCTTCTCCGCCGGGTCGAGGCCACCGTCGCGCTGCGACGCGTCGGCGAGTACTCGACGGACGGCCGCCGGGTGGTCATTGCGTGCCAGGGCCTCGTCGGTGGCCACGCAGACGGCGACAGCCGCGCGCGCCAGGTTGGCGGGGTCCGCGGCCGCCCACGCCTGCAGTGCGACCTTGCCGGCGCCCTCCTCGAGGCCGAGCCATCGGGCGGCGCGCTTGCAGTTGGACTCGGAGGCGACGTCGACGAGCACAGCGGCGATGCGCGAATCGCTGGCTGGGACGGTGGGCTGTTCCCTGAAACGCTGCTGGTACTCCGCCTCGCGCCGGCGACGTGACTGCACCAGGGCTCTGCGCAGGTTGTCGGGGTCGTCGTCGACGCGGCCGTGCGCCGCCGGGTCGGTGCAGAGGAAGGCGATCTCGCCGGTGCGCTGCGAGATGGCGGCGGCGTGGCAGGGGAGCGCGGAGTGCTCGACCAGGCCGACGTTGATCTCCCGGTAGCGCGTTCCCAGCCGTCGCGGGCCCTGCGCGGCGTACCACTGGTCGGCGCGCTCCTCGTCGGTGCTGGGCTCCAGGATGGTGACGCCCTGCTGGCGCAGTGCGGCCCGGTTGCGCTCGCCGCGCTCGTCCGCTTCCAACTGACGGATCTGCGCCTCGAGGGCGGCCGCCGGCGGCGTCCCGGAGCGGATGTCGAGCAGGAGGGCCTGGAGGCGGTGCTCCTGGCCGTCGAGGCGCGACGTGCGCGAGAGCAGGCGGCTGAGCTCCAGCCCGGCTTCACGCGAGAGCTGACCGGCTTCGACCGCCGCCATGAGCTCGGCCGGCAGGCGCAGCAGCGCCAGGTGGATGGAGACGTGCGTCTGGCTGCAGCCGCAGAGCCCGGCGATGCGCCGCTGGGTCAGGTTCATCTGGGCGAGTCGCTGGTAGATCCTCGCCTCGTCGATGGCGCTGAGGGGCTGGCGCAGCAGGCCTTCGACGGCCATGGCCATGGTGCGCTGCTCGGCGCCCCGGTACTGCTCGCGGATGACGCAGGGCACCGTGGTGACCTGGGCCAGAAGCGCAGCCGCGAGACGGCGGTGACCGAACACCACCACGTAGCGCCCCGTCTCGGGCTTGGGCCGGACCACCAGCGCGACCAGCAGGCCGTGCTCGCGGATGGACTGGACGAGGGCCTCCAGGTCGCCGAGGTCGGTGCGGACGTTGTCCTCGACCTCCAAGAGGGCGGTGGGCAGGCGGACGATGACCTCGTCGACGTGCTGAGGCCGCAGCTGCTCGTCGTCGTCCTCGACGAGGTGCCCGACGGCACGCAACCGCTGCGGGCCCGCGGCCTGGTCGACCTCCTCGCGCGCCATGGCGCTCACGGAACCGTCCCGGCCCCCGCTACGCGCCGGCGGGCGTCTCGGCCGTCCCTGCGGGCGGGACCTCGGTCACCGGACCGGTGTAGAGGTGCCACACGCCGTCGAGGCCGTCGCCGAGCGGGGCTGCGCCCGGCTCGGTCTCGGCGTCCGCCTGGTAGAAGTACAGCGCGCGGCCATCCGGCGTCTGCACGCCGGCGCTTGGCCACGCGGCCGGATCCACCTCGCCGTCGCCGTCGTGGAGGTAGACGTGCCGGCCCAGCTGGTCGGTGCTGGTGATGGCCTCGCCGCTGCCCGGAGTCTCCACGCCGCCGCCCGGGGTCTCCGCGCCCCCGTCAGTAGCGGGCGTCGCGGCAGCCGTCGTGCTCGTCTCCGTCGCGGGCGGAGTCTCTGCCCCACCGGCGGGGGTCTCCACGCCACCCTGCGGAAGGCTGACGGCCGAGGTGCCCTGGCCCGGCAGGGGGGTCAGCTGCGGCTGGCCGTCCCTGGCACGCTGGACGCGGCCGACGACGTCCTCGACGAGCTGCTCGAGGGAGGAGAGCAGGTGCGGCGCGCCGCCCTTGAGGTCCTCGACCAGGCGATGCAGCGCATCGACGGTTGCGTGCGCGGCGGTGGCGGCCTGCTCGACGTCGACTTCGGCGGCGGCGGGGGTGCCCGAGGGGTCGGTCATGCTGCTCTCTCCTAAGCCTTCCATTGAGCTCGCGCCGCCGTCCGCAGAGAGTCGTCGGGACCGATGTCGCGCGGAGCCCGCACATGCTACCGAGGGACAGCCTGGCGTGCCTACCGACCTGCGCGGCGCCGCCGTCCGGCGGCGGCTGCCTCGCCGGCGATGCTCGGCCGCCAGCGCGGGAGCTGGTCGGCGTACCGCTCGGCCTTGCGCAGGTCCCCGCCGTACATGGCCGCGATGTGGCGCGCGGCGCGGATGTTGGCGTCCCGTGGGGCTACCAGGGCGGCGATGAACGCTGCGTGGTCGGGGTTGATGCCCTCGCGGGTGGCCAGGAAGGCGGTGATGACGTCGAGCCGCTCCTCGGGCGTGTACTCGGTGAGCTCGACCACCCAGAAGCGGGTGAGCAGGGGGTTGAAGCGGCCGCGGAAGACCGCCAGTGAGTTGACGGTCGCGATGCAGCGCACCGGCCGCACCGCCGCGACGTCGCGGCCGGCCATGGTGACGGTCAGGCGGTGGTCCTCGAGGATGGGGAGCAGGGCGTCAAGGGCGCTGCGGCCCATGTCCGTCGTCGCCGCCTTGTCGAGCTCGTCGATGGGGAGGATGCGTGGCCACCCCGGCGGCAGGAGTACTTCGTTCAGGCCGGCCCGCGAGAAGTTGCCCCCGATGAGCGCGGAGCGGCTGCCGGGGAGGCGCTCAACCTCGCTGAGGATCAGGGACTTCGCCGTCGCCGCCGGCCCGGCGAGGAGCAGCGGCACCGGCCGACGTGCCATCAGGGCGTCGGTGACCGCACCCTTGACGTCGTCGAGGCCGACCAGGATGGAGAGGAAGTCCTCGGGGATCTGGGGTGGCTGCCAGTCCTCGTCGGTGGCCATCGCGGGCGGGTCGCCGAGGTCCCAGCGGGGCCCGAGCCCCTCGGCGATGCGCAGCGCCGTTGCCAGGGTGTCGAGCCGGGCCTCCCGGACGTGGACCGGGTCGTCGATGTCGACCAGGCGGTAGCGCTTGGCGCCGTTGCGTCCGCCGCGGCGGAGCAGGAGCCCGTGCACGGCCAGGTTGCTGAGCCGGGCGCCGTACTCGCCGACGTCGACGTAGTCGAAGCCGCGCCAGCAGGAGGAGCAGTTGCAGCGGCCCTCGGTGTGGGGGATGCGGGCCGCGCGCCGCTCGATCTCGAGCGCCCGCGACATCACCGTGCGCACCCAGCCCTCGCGCATCCGCTCGGCGAGGTCCTCGGGCGACTCGGCCAGGTCGGCGACCAGGCGCAGGCGCGGGGGGCCGTCCGTCACGAGACCCGCCGCGCCGCGTGCGCAGTGGTGAGCAGACGCAGACCGGCCTCGGCGACGTCGACGGTGGTCAGGGCGACGCGCTCCTGTGCCGGCGTGACGCTGCGCAGCAGCCAGCCCACCGAGGCGGCCAGGTGGGGGGCGCGGTCGAGGGCGTCGTCGAGCAGCTGATGCAGCTCGTCGCGCGCCTCGTCGCGCAACTGCGGACTCGGCCGGCCAGCTGCGGGAACGGACCGGCGGCTAGAACTCGGTGGCCGCGATGGAGACGTCGGCAAGGCTCAGCGAGCCGCCGGTGACCGCGGCGAACTGCAGGTCCAGCCAGACGGCGGTGCCCAGGGGCAGGCCGGTGATGACCTGGGTCAGCGAGAACGGGACGCGGGCGCCCGCGGTGGCCGAGGTGCCCGTCGCCTTGCCGCCGACCACGGTGCCGGTGGCCGCGGCGCCGTTGGCGGGCGCGGCGCCGGTGCCCCAGGCGAGCTGCACCGCACCGCCGTCGGTGGCGGTGGCGTTGGCCATGTCGCCGCTGATGGTGACGCTGACCCGACCCGTCTCCTGCGCGGTGATGGAACCGGCCAGGCCGGCCATGACGGCGACGAGGGAGGCCGTCGCGGTGGGGTTGGCCGGCGTCGACTCGGACGAGGCGCTCTCGGGCGCGCCGACAGGGAGAATGCCTCCCTGGGCGCCGATCTGGGCCTGTGGTGCCATCGGGACGTCACCCTGTCAGGCGACACGCGAGCTCCGCCCGGCATCGTCGCAGAGAACCGGCCCCCGCGCGCGCTCTCAGACGAGCGCGGCGACCACCTGCAGGCCCTGGACACGGTCGGGGGCGACGTCGAAGGTGGCCGCGACGATGGGCGGCAGCGGGACCGGCGCCGGCGCGGACGGGCTGCGCGGAGGTGCTGATCCGCCGGCGACGAGCACCCAGGTGCCGGCCGGGCAGTCTGCCCACCAGGTGGCATTGGCGTCCTGGGTCATCGGCGAGAACTGCGTGCTCTGCCCGGCGGCCTGCAGTCCGAAGCGGACGTCCATCAGGCAGTCCGCGGGCCGCAGCGTGACCGGGTCGACGCAGCGCAGCTGCACCGCCAGGCGTCCCAGCCCGCGCGGCACCGGTGCCGTCGAGTCCGGCACCGGGAAGGCGGTGTCGAGCGCGGGCCTGGTGCCGGTCGGGGCGGCGGGGTAGGGCAGTCCGGAGATGGCGGCCAGGTCGGCGATGGCGATGCCCTGGGAGCTCGCGCCGGGCTCGACGTCGATGACCACCACGAGGTCGTTGGGCGTGCTGCTGACGTCGATGAGCAGCGTGCTGCCGAGCACGAGTGCGGCGACGCCGAGGGCGCGGGTGAGCTCGCCTTCGTTGGTCGGCATCAGGTGGGCCCTCGCGGAATGGCGGTGAGGTGCAGCAGCGTGGTCGTGCCGGCGACCACGGAGACGGTGAGAGGCTGCCCGTTGGGGTCGCTGATGGGCGTGCCGTTGCCGACCACGGTCCAGACACCCGCGTGCACGGTCACCGAGAAGACCGCGGTCTGGTCGGTGCGGTCGAGCGGCACCGGCACGTGGACGCCGGCGGCGTCGACGAGCTCGAGCACCGCGATGGAGGGGCAGGTCTCCGCCGACCCGTCCGGCATCGAGCAATCGACGGTGCCCGCCACGGTGCCGTTGCCCGAGGTCGAGGGGCGCCCCAGGGCCCAGATCAGGGCGGCGCCGCCGGCGGCGCCCGCGACGGCGAGCGCGGTGTGCTGCCGGGTCACGACTTCCAGGGCTGCGGCGGCACGACCGCCTCGTGGACCAGCGCGGACGAGTCGCCGCCCGCTGAGGAGATCGTGGCCCAGTAGATGTCCTGGGTCCACTCGCCGCCGGAGAGCGCGAGGTTCTGGCCAGGCGCGACGCGGATCCCCTTGTCGGGCGAGCTGGGCTGGCCGACGTTGACGTCCTTGCCCACCACGATGTCGAAGTTGCCGATGTTCTGGATGACGGCCGACTGGCGCAGCGGGTCGGCGCCGGCGGCCTGCTGCGCGGGGGTGCCACTCGTCGCGATGGGGAGGGGGTCGGCGATCTGCGTGGGCGTCTGCCTGGCGGGCCCGAAGGCGACCCAGAGGCTGTCGAGGAGCGGCTCGTAGCGGCTCAGCAGGGCAGCGACGCCCTGGCTGAGGCCGTCGGACATGGCCTGGGCGACGCCGGTCGACAGGGCGGCCTGAAAGGCCACGACGATGCTCGGATCGACGCCGGCGGGGAGGACGGGGACTGCTCCAGGCTGACGCGTCCCCAGGGACCAATCGACCTGCTGGCCCATGAAGCCGTGCCTCCTACGCGGGCGCCAGCTCGCTCGGGGCGGCCTTGGCCTCGCGCCTGGTCAGCTGCACCAGCTTGATGTCGGTGCGCTTGACGTCCGCCGGGATGAGGACGCGCTCGCCGCCGAGGATGACGGGCTGCGGGTTGGCGCCGAGCGGGTAGGGGGTGACGTTGTAGACGCAGCCGGTGGCGCGCATCAGCCAGGCGAAGGTGCCGTTGGCGCCGACGGTGGCGCCGCCGTTGTTCTTGAGCTTGAAGCCCGGCGCGAAGCGGGTGAAGTAGGTCCAGAGCACCGGGGCATGCTCGGCGGGGTCCTGGGAGATCACCGCGGGGGGCACCCCCTGGTTGTTGCCGCGGGCGGGGGCGATGGCCGCATCTGCGGGGTCGGGGAACTGGACCTGCGCGTTGGTCTCGCCGTCGAAGTTGCTCGTCGACCAGCGTGGCGTGGCGCCGGTGAAGCCCTGAACCGAGAAATCGTCGGCGGCGACGCCGGCGTCGATGTTGAGGAACGAGAAGCGCACCCGCCACTCGGCCAGCTGGTACTGGTCGACCTGCAGCACCTTCGGAGCGATGCGGGGGCTGAGATTGCCAGCCACGATCTGCTGGCCGGTCAGCCCGTTGCCGTCCATGGTGTAGGCGTTGGGTGGACCTCCGGCGGCACTGGTCAGGCAGATCGCCTGGTGGGGCAGCGCGATGATCGGCTCGGCTGCGGACACCTCGAAGAGCACCGCGCCCGCATCCTGGAAGGGTCCCTGGTTGTCGAGCATGACCACCAGGTCGCCGAGGGACAGGTAGGGGAAGGGGATCACCTGGCGCTACTCCTCAAGCCCGGCGGCCCCGCCGACCTCCCCACGGAAGGGGAGGCCGGTAGGGGTCCGGATCGCCTCGCGGGACCGCCTAGCTGGCGACCGCGAAGATGTCGGCTGCGACGGGCTGGTGAGGCGCCGCCTGCGCGCTGTCGATGACCGGCTGGAAGCCGACGGTGTCGCTCGCCTTCTCGCAGAGCCAGCCCTTGAGCTCGAACACCTCGGCGTTGACCAGGACGTTCTGGTCCGCCAGCGCACGGATGTCGATGGCCTGGTTCTGGGTCCAGTACACCGGCTCCGAGAAGACGGCGTCCGGGCTCTGGCTGAAGGCGTAGGTCTGGGTGAGCCGAACCTGGGCGACGGGCAGCTGCCCGACCCGGAACTGCAGCTCCTGGATGTGCGGCACGGTCTGCCGTGCGGTGAAGCCCCAGATGACCACCACCTGGCCGCTGGCCAGCTTGGCGTTGGGGTACATCGAGCCGCTGTACACGTTCTGGGCGAGGGCGACACCGTTGCTCATCAGGGCCACGTTGGTCGCCGGGTTCGGCGTCGTTCCCACGAAGAGGTCGGTGGCGGTGAGGTCGCGGACGATGACGTCGGCGCCGCCGTTCTGGCGCTGGCTGACGCTCTGCAGCACATCAGCGGCGCGGCGCTTGACCGACAGCAGGGCGTCGTGCGTGAGGAGCGGCGTGGGGACGAGGTAGATCATGTCGTCGTCGGACCTCAGATGGCCGGCGCGGTGGCGCGGCGCAGGAAGCCGGTGGCGGCGGCGGCGGGAACCGCCCGCCCGACGGGGGTGCCGTCGAGACGGTGATCGTGGGCCGCCGGCGGGGCGGGTGCGGTCGCCCGCAGCCGTCCGTAGGCCGTGATGGCCGGCGAGGCGTTGCGGGTGAGCAGGCGGAACGCAGCGTTGCGCGCCGCCAGGGTGAGGCCGCTGTTGAAGAGCGGCTCGTAGACGTCGGGGCCGAGGCCTCCCATGCGGGTGGCGCCGAGGAGCAGTCCGGTGCCGGTCACAGCGGCCTGTCCCCAGGTCGTGTAGGCCCGCGTCGCCGAGGTGCGGCCGTTCTTCGCGTCCGTGTCGGCCAGCAGGGCATCGCCGATACCGACTGCGGCCGAGATGATGGCTGGGCCCATCGGGGGCAACATCACCACTCCTCCAAGGTGCACCGTGTGGAAAAGAGGAGTTGTCCCGCGGCCGGGTGGAGCCCCACGCGTCGATTCACTGCGAAGGTCCGGCCGCGGGGCTCCGCGGATGACCCTAGCAGCGAACCTCCTGCCGTGAACGGCCGCGCCCGGGCGGTCTCAGGAGACCCGGCGGCGCGGTTTCCCGCGGGGCGATGCGAGCCGAATCAGACGGCCGGGAGGGCCGACCTGCGGTAGCTCCCCGCGGCGGCCAGCGGCAGCACGCGGCGGTGACCCGCAGCCGGCATCACGAGGACCTCCGGGTCGGCCTCGATGGGCGCCGGGGGCGCCTCGCGCAGCCGGCCCTGGGCCCGCACCACCTGCTCGCCGCCACCCCCGCTGCCGGCGGGGTGGACGACGGAGTGGAGGTAGTTGCCGTACCGCGCCGCCAGCCCGTACAGCCCGGTGAGCATCATGGTCGTCGAGGCGTCGGTCCCGATGGTGTTGGTCAGCTCGAGGCCGGCGCCGGCACCGAGGAGCGCCAGCCGGTACCAG
>Ga0207700_10000329_pt1 | contig 27925 bp, 26 predicted proteins | sample LARL82metaG_FD_184348 | JGI IMG/M metagenome (GOLD analysis project Ga0207700, IMG submission 184348) | Corn, switchgrass and miscanthus rhizosphere microbial communities from Kellogg Biological Station, Michigan, USA - LAR L8-2 metaG... | ecosystem: Host-associated > Plants > Roots >...
GGGGTGATGAAATCATAACCGTTGCGAAGGATATGGCTGATTTGAACGATGCCTCCCTTCGAACGAATGCGTCACCACCAACTGGAGATAGACAATGAAGAAGATTCACGCAATCGTCGCCGGCCTCGTAGCCGGCGCGTCACTGGCAGTCGCCGCGGTCACCTATGCGCAGCCGTCTGGTGGTGTGGGCCCCTGCGCGGGACATTCGATGGGTATGGGGCCAGGTCACGGGCCGATGGCCGGGTTCGACCCTGCGACAATGATCGACTCGCACCTTGGCGACCTCAAGACGCAATTGAACATCACCGCCGCGCAGGAACCTGCGTGGCAGACGTTCACCACTGCCGCCAAGCAGCAAGCCACAAGCATGCAGGTGATGCACACACAGATGCAGCAGGGCACCGGAACCGCGCCAGAACGCATGGGCCAGCGCGCCGCGGCCATGCAGCAGCGTGCGGCCGGTATGGCGACTATGAGCAACGCTCTTAAGGATCTCTATGCAGCGTTGACGCAAGAACAGCAGACTATCGCGGACCAGCACTTCAATATGATGGGTGCCGGTGGAATGCATGGGATGCATTTCGGTCCACACTCCGGCTAGTTGAGACGAGGGCGGGGCAATCCGCCCCGTCTTCTTGGTGTTGCACGCCCGGGAAACACAGCGTGCAACACAGCACGCGCGCGGAGCGACCCCGAGCTATTGGCTTGCCGATCTTCCCCAGGACCACCTAGGCCAGAGCGTACGAGTGGCATCGCGCAAAATACTAAATGCGGACCGTAGGAACAGCGCGGCGATGATGCAGCCGACGATGATGTCCGGCCATCTGGAAGCCAGCGCATAGGCCGCGCCAGCAGAGAGGAGTACGCCGGCGTTCGCGATCAGATCGTTTCGCGAGCATAGCCACGTCGAACTCATGTTCAGGTTGTCGCCGCGATGGCGATAGAGCAGGGAGAAGCAAACGACATTGGCAACGAGCGCGATGGTCCCGACGATTCCCATTGTCTCGACGCTCGGCATCACCGGGTGGAACACCTTATATGCGGCTTCCGCCAGCACAGCCAAGCCAAACGCGAGCATGAATCCACCCTTCGCCAGCGCAGCGCCAGCCTGCCAACGCGCCGACCGTGAGAGCACGAACAGGCTGAATCCGTACACAAGCGCGTCGCCCAGCATGTCCAGGGAGTCTGCGAGCAGCGACGTGGAATCCGCCAGCAAGCCGGCCGTGCCCTCGACCACAAACATGAGGGCATTGATGCCCAAGACCATCCAAAGTACGCGCCCATGGCTTTCGCGCAGGGCCGTTACCTCGCACCCTTTATCGTCGCAGCAATTTGCCATGGCGTTCTTTTACGCGACCGTACCCTGATTAGGTAGCATCGGAAACCTTGCAGTAACAGTACGTAAATTGCTGCGTTGCGCCCGCCGGGGTTTGGCGCATCTCGGTCACATGGCGCAGCAACCGAAAATTGGCACCGAACTGGTCATGCAACGCTTCCGGGTCATACCGCACCACGTCTAGGCCGCTACACCTCGTCGGTCCCTCTGGCCCGAAAGTGGCAACGATAACGTGCCCTCCAGGCTTAACGGCGCGGGCCACCTGTAAGACATACGCGGCGCGGTCCTTCGGGTCGGTGCGGAAGTGGAATACCGCACGGTCGTGCCACACGTCGTACCGATGGCGCGTAAAGGGTATGTAGTCACATCGCCGCACAGCCAATCGATCTTACCGGCGCATTTACCAAGACGGGCCTTCGCCACGTCGCGCGGTTGCGGAAACATCCAAGACGGATACGTAGCTATAACCTCGTTCAAGCAGGTCATCAACCAACGTGGCTTCACCGCCGCCCACATCAATGATTCGCGAAGCCCGCTCCGGGGCAGCTTCTTCTATCATCCGAAGCGACACGTCCAAATGCGGTGCGTACCAACTGACCTCGGTCGGCCGCTTGGTACGATAGACCTGTTCCCAATGCTGTCGCGCCTCCACTCGTTGATTTTAGCACCCAGCAATCAGGCGGATCGAAGCGGATGCCATAACGGGACCGTCCCCTTTCATGATGCTCGAAGCAATGATTCGGCCGTCGGCATCGCATATGACGTACGAGAAGCCGTAGCGGTATTGGTGGAACATCCAAGGACCTGGGCTCACTTGGCTAGCCTTGTTAGGTATCCAAGGCGATTAGCTTAACTGGACTTGGCGCGGGACACTGCGTTGGAAAAAACCGCAACGGATGGCGGGGTGGAACTTGGCGGATGCGTCGGTGGCGGCGCGCCCCACAACTTGGTCTGGTTAGGCGGCACTTCGAGAGAGGCTTTGATGACCTCGAATAAGCAACGTTCTATCTACTATGGTCTGTTGGCCTCCGCAATCATTTGTAGCCTGGTTTCGCTTTTTGCTTTGGTGAAAATGGATGCGCCAGGCTGGATTACTTCGCTAAACGCTCTGTCCCTCGTTCTGATTCTCTTAGCTGTGAAGATACGCGGCTGACCCGGTGCCAACGATAGCTGACTAGCAACTCCTTTTGTTTGTGACGAAAAATGCCTATAGAGCGAAGCTGTGTCGTGGCTCGAGGCCACGAGGTGGCATGCACGCGGCTGGTCGTGCGAGCGAACGGGAGGAACGGATTTTCGAGTCGAAACCGAGCTGTGCGTAACCCAGGCGTAACCCCGGTCTAAAACAAAAACGGCCTGCCCGAAGGCAAGCCGTTGATTGAATTGGTTGCGGGGACATGCAACAGGACCCGTCTGCCGTTGAAAGTCAAACGCTGAGCGCTGCACGCGACCCCTTAGCAAGATCGATCGGTGACCTGTTTGTCACAGATGGCGACTCGGGCACCATCGTGATCGCGTCCTGACGAAGAAGGCTGCACACAAGACGAGTAATGATTTGATGCTATCAATAGGCGACGTGATTGACAATCGGATCGCGACGGCCAGCAGGAGCACCGTGCACCGACGAGTACGAACCGTCTACGCCGTCCTGTCCGTCCTCGGGCTTAATCCGATTCAGCCAGCCACTGCTTGATCTGCGTGTAGACCTCCCGTCGACTGAGCAAGTCGAGATGGCCGATGCCATAGGCCACATACTGTCGCGAGTCATCAAAGGTCAAGGCTAGCTTCGGATTAGCGTGCCGGCCTAGCGCACTTGCGAGCGGAACGACGCCGTCGCCGAGCAGTCGGTCGCTCAAATCGCCCGCCCTCTTGCCGGCGCTGGCGGCGATCGTGTAGCACGCGACGCCTTGTGGCAGCGGCATCGGAACCCGGAGATCGCCCGTGCGCTTGAAGCGATCGCCCTTGTCCCAGTCTTCGTCGAGAAGATTTCCGAATCGTAAGTCGGTGATGCCCGCGCTACGGATTTTGCCGAGGCGCGCCAACGGAGCGGAATAGCGGCTCGCGCCGAGCAGCAACTCAACCCAGTTGCCGCCACGCTCGAGCGGAGATCCATGATGCGGCGTGCCGATGAAAACGATCTTGTCGAGGCGGTGACGCCATTCGTGATGCGCGAGCCCACCGTAGTGGCAAGCGCTGCGCACGACGAGCCCTCCCATGCTGTGTCCGGTGATTACGAGCTCGGTCAACGGCACTGGCCAGAGCTTTACGAGGGTTTCGAGTCGTTCAGCGAACGCGCGACCATTCGTCGAGATATGGAGGCCGCTGTTGTAATGCAAATAGACCGGCGTATACCCGAGATCGAGCGCGAGCGCGGCACCGTGATCGTGTCCCTTGCGCTTCCACTCCAAATCGTTCATGCACAGCCCGTGCAACAGCACGAGCAGCTTGCCACTGGCATGCGGGATCGCTGCAGCGAGCGACTCGCGCTCGCCCGGCAACGGGACGCCGCCGCGGCGCATGCGCATCGTGATTGCCAACGGATTGTTCGACGCGGCCAGGTAGTCGCCGAGCACGCCGTTCAACGCGGCGAGCAGCGCCTCACGGCCCGGCCAACTGCTTCCCTTGCCGAGCAATGGCTCGAGCTCAGCCAGTAGGGTGTCTAGTCCGCGGCCGGCGAGGCCAACTATGCGCCGAATAGCCCGGTAGACCAGACCGGTAATGCCGGTCGTGCGGTCTTCTCGCGATGTAGCGGCGAGCTCCGGGATGCTTGCGATGTTGTAGTGCATCGCCTCGACAAGATCGACGACGCCGACGATGCCGTTCATGACCAGCCGATTAATCCCGCGCAGGTCGTCTCGAGGCTCGGGGAGCTTATTGACCATGTGTCTTCGGCACCGTTGTCATAAGCGTCAGCCGGATTAGGTGCGCGAGCTGACTCCTGAACTGGTATGTTGCCCGACCTTGCCGGCGAACTACTTCGCGCCGGATGCCGTCGCCTTTACCGCGGTCCTCACGAATCTCCCGTCGGAAATGATCCTATTTTCGAAAATACTCGCGAACTTTCGCCGCAATCTGAGGAGCGGTCATCTTGTCTGCTGTTTCAACAGCGACGATGCGGCCGCTCAACCCTTTGGCCGCCAGACGCTTTTCGAGTTCTCCCTTTGCCTCGCCCGGACCGAAGAGCAGGATCGATTGCGCGTCACGAATACCCAAGATCACGTCGTCATAGTATCGGGTTAAATGGGCCGCAAATTGCCTGTCTCGCTGATCGTCAGCCGATCCTTCTTCCGACCTATTGCCTCCGGAGAAGCGCACATCCTTCTCGACGCCGGATCCGATTCGCTTCGTTTCCTCAACGTCGTCCTGGATAAACACAACGATCGCCTCACGGTGATCGATCCACAACCCCACTTGCCGTTTCATCCGCTGCTCCTAACCGTGCGTATGTTTTCAGACTGTCGTCCCGAACAGTTTTCCAATGCCAGAGGTCAGCGCCATCGCAAGTGCCCCCCAGAAGGTGACGCGCATTGCTCCCTTCGCCACGCCCGCGCCGCCGACCCCGGCGGCCAACGCGCCTAAGATTGCGAGGAACACGAGCGACGTTACTGACACAACGGGAATCAGACTCGACACGGAGACGATGGCGGCAGCGAGCAACGGCAAGGCCGCCCCCACTGCGAAGCTCGCCGCTGACGTGAACGCAGCTTGAATCGGCCGCGCACCGAGTGTCTCGGAGATACCGAGCTCGTCGCGAGCGTGCGTGCCCAGCGCGTCACGGGCCATCAGTTGCTCGGCAACCTTTTTCGCAAGTTCGCGATCGACGCCGCGGGCGACATAGATCGCGGTCAGTTCGCGCCGCTCGCCTGGGTCGTCCGCTTCGAGCTCCGTGCGTTCGAGCGCGAGCGCGGCGGCTTCGGAGTCGGCCTGCGAGCGCACCGATACATACTCGCCGGCCGCCATCGACATCGCTCCCGCAACCAAGCCGGCCACACCCGCGACCATGACCGCATTGTGGGTCGCCCCAGCCGCTGCGACACCGAGCACTAGGCTCGCTGTCGAGACAATGCCGTCGTTGGCGCCGAGGACCGCGGCGCGTAGCCAGCCTATGCGATCGGTACGGTGGGACTCGCGGTGAATTCTCGGCATTGGGCCTCGCGGTGAGAATATCAGTGAGATTGGGACGACCTGGGAGGTCCCTCTTCAGCAAACAAACCGGAGGCGCTCCTGGAGTTCGTCGTCATTAGTGCGAGCGGACGTATCGATCTATTTGCCAAGGTCTAGTGCCTTGCCGCATGCGCCACGTCCTTGATTTTAGTAAAAAGAAGTCCGGACACCGTCAATCCTTTGCCTCATCCTGGATTTTCTGACCTGCCTTCTCAATTTGTTGTCCCGCGCTTTCCACCGTTTTGTCGATCTGCTTGCCGGTACGCTCCGCCGGAGCGATCCCGGGCCCCGAAGAGGCGGCCGCGCAGGCGCTGCCGCACCGCGGGAATTAGCTGGAATTGACTCCGCTTCAGCGGGTGACTGAACGATCGGCTGTCACCAATCGCGTCGCGGCCAGCCGAGGCAGCGAGACAATGACCGTCGTCCCCTCGCCGGCCTCGCCGGTCAGCGATAAGGTTCCGCCCAGCATTTGAGCGCGCTCGCGCATTCCACGAATGCCGTGCGACATCGGGTTGTGCAGCTCGGAATCAGCGATCCCGACGCCGTTGTCGCGGATGCGCATGACGAACGACGATTCCGTCTCCATCAGCGAGACGTCGACTTCGGTCGCCTTAGCGTACCTGGTGATGTTCGTGCCGTCTGCAGGTAACCCGACAAGGCGCGCAGGTCTTCGCGCGAGCGCTCCAGCTCCGCCTGCGTCGACCCCAAGTGTAGATCTCCATGACAACATGGGCATCGGTCGTCGCCGGAGTCGCGCCGGCCCCGGTCGTCGCATCTGCACCTGTCAATCGTCAAGGAACGCTGGGCGGCGGCAAGTCGCTCAGCTTCAAGTGCCTCGGTCACGTCGACCTTCCACATAGCCTACATCGATCCCCATGTTCTACTCGCGTAGGGCGTCCTTGCTATTGCGCTGGATCAAGGTCTAACGATCATCCCGTAAAAGAGTAGGTGGCGCACGCGTTTTTCCGTCATCAGCGCCATGCACTCCTCGCTCCTTTGGATGGGCTCACATACATCGCCGAGGAGGTCATGATGTCGCGCACCGGCGTATCCTTTGACGATCGTGCCATGAGAACGATTTTTCGCGCGTAGTCGCGTTCGGTAGTGATGCCGACGATCTTCTCTTCCTGCATTACCACCAGCGCACCTATGTTCTTCTCCGCCATAAGCTTGACGGCATCGAACACCGACGCCGCGGGTACAATCGTGTACACAGTCTGGTCAGCCTTCGACTTGAGAATGTTAGCCACGCTTTTCATCGGACATCCACTCTGACGTCCTGAAACGAAATCATATGTTCGGTTGTTTGGACCCGCCAGTGCAATGTCGGCGTGAGTTTGTTACTGCTGACGGCAAACCAACACCGGAATGTGGCTGTGCGTCAATACCTTCTGAGTCTCGCTCCCGAGCAGGACCCCCTGCATCCCCTTCCTACCACGGGATGCCATGACAATGAGATCGCACCCGCGCTGCTTCGCAACCCTGATGATTGCCTCGTGCGGATGATCATGGCTTGCCGAGGCGACATCACACGTCACACCCGCCGCCTTGGCAGCTTTTTCGATGACGCTCAAGTATTGCGCCGCGTGTGCCTTGGAATCCTTGGCAAACTCCTTCTCCGTATCCTCGAGCATCTCGGTCTTGTAAGTGAAGACATGAAACTCGGGCATCACGTGGAAACCGGTGACTTTGGCGTTGACAGTCTTGGCGAGCTGAACGCCCATGCGGACCGCGTCTTCAGATAAGTTGGATCCGTCTGTCGGCAGAAGAACATGCTTGAACATGCTGCCTCCTCACTTCGTAAAGACTTCGTTCATCACAATTGTCAGTTGCAGAGTGCTCTGATTCACGGCCAGTGGGCGAAGCCTCGCATGCCCGACGGCGGTCACTTCGAGTCATTTCTGCGCGATGTCCGTGCTTATGCCCTCTCCTTCGGCTGCATGGCCTTCTCGAAATTCCATCCCCGTGAAAAATCGCTGGAGAGGGCATTTCGGCACCGCTGCGCAGGAATGTTCTCGCGCGCACTGCCTCTGCGTCTGGTCGAGGACGACGTACGCCCGACACACCGCACAGTACTCAAAGGGTGAATCAAACATTGGACCGCCCCTCTCGCTCGGCGAGCAAGACACCAACCCGTGCCCACCGAGATACTCCGCTCCCGAAACCCCAAGAATAGTTTGAGCCTTTGCAGCGCCACGCGTGTTGACGCCTGTCAAACGTACGTCAAAATATCTGAGCAAGCGGCGCAATTGATTCTGAGCAGTCAATCGTGGCTGTAATAACAGCGGCGATCGCCGCCGCGGAGGGGGGTGGGTTGCCGCCCGAGTCCGGCGAGTAGCCGGCGAATGCCGGCATAGTTCACGGACGCTCGCGTGCCTCAGCCACCAATTCGCCCGAGATCGCGCCGACCAGATCGTCGAGCTGGGCGACGACGATCCGCAGGAGGTCGTCAAGGGTAACGATACCGACCAGTAGCCCCGCCCTGGTAACTACCGGTACCCGCCGCACACCCCGGCGGCGCATCAGCGCTAACGCATCAAGGACGCTGTCGTCATCACGAACACTCACGACATCGGTGGTCATCACTTCGCCGACCGCAAGCGTGCGAGGGTCGAGGTCCCGCGCCACCACAGCGATGGCGATGTCGCGGTCGGTGAGCATGCCGATTGGCGATTTCCCCGTGTCCCGTTCCTCCACAACCACCAGGCTCCCGACATGATGCTCGCGCATCAGCCGGGCGGCCTCGTTCAGTGCCATGCTCATGTAGGCAAACACGACGACTTGCTTGCAGACTTCGCGAACGTCCATTGTCATTGCACGCCTTGTCAACACATTCCCAGCGAATTGCCTAAGCCGCGGTTTCTGCCTGCCACTGCCGCATTTGCCGGTCCGCCCGTCGATTAACGGAAAACCATGACTGGAATCTTCGAATGGGCAAGCACCTTAAGTGTCACGCTGCCGAGAACGAGCGTTGCCAGCTCGCCCCGACCATGCGAGGCCATGAAGATTACGTCGCACCTTTTCTTCTTCGCGGCCTCGATGATCCCCTGGTAGACCGTCGTCGGTCTGGAAATTTGCGATTCGCAGGGAACGGCCGCTGCGCGGGCGACCTTGGTAGCCTCTTCGATATACTTCTGCGCCTGCTCGCGCGCACCAGCTTCGATCTGCTCCAGCACCGGTGACGGAACAAATTCGCCATCCCCGTACAGAGGAACGGACTCAACCGCATGGTACACCGTGACCTTGGCGCCAAATTCCTTGGCGAATGCGATTCCGGCTTTAACCGCCTTCTTGGACTTGGGTGAGCCGTCAGTAGGAATCAACACGTGCTTGAACATTTTCTTTCCTTGAGCCAGTGCGGACACTGGACATTGTCGCCTGTACGCTGCCACCGCGTTTGACCTTGGTCAATTCCTGAGACACGGCGCCGGTTAGGATTGACCTGTTCTGACCTCACGGCATTTTTCGCTCGATCTGCCACAGTTCATGATTGATCTCGTGTCCGCGAGTGATCGCGCGCTGGGCGAGCAGGCGGCACCGAACACAACCGCCGATCGGCTGCTGCAGATCGCGGCCGCCATGCTGCGCGAGCTACGCCCGGCCGCTCCCATCGGTCCCGTGCATCTCGACGACCGGATCGAGCGCGATCTTGGGCTCGACAGCTTGTCGCGGGTCGAGCTCGTGCTGCGTATCGAGCACGCTTTCGGCATTCGTTTGCCCGAGCGCCTGGCGACCGCGGCCCGTACGCCGCGCGATCTCCTCGACGCAATCGCGCAAGCCGAACCAGCGACCGGCGTCGTTCCACTACCGCCGATGCCTGCCCCGCTGCCGGAGCCCGTGGTCGGCACCCCGGAAGCCGCGACGACGATCGTCGAAGCGTTTTGTTGGCATCTGGAGCGCCATCCCGACCGCGAGCACATCACGCTGATCGAGGGCGACGAGACGCAGGAGACGATCTCGTACGCACGGCTGTGGGCGGACGCGGGCGAAGTTGCGCGCGGCCTGACTGCTGCCGGCGTTGGTTGCCGCGACACCGTGGCACTTATGCTGCCCACCAGCAGCGCCTTCTTTCGGGTATTCCTGGGCGCAATGCGCATCGGAGCGGTCCCGGTGCCGATGTATCCGCCGTTACGCTGGTCGGAGATCGAGGAACATGTTCGCGGTCGTGCGGCGATCCTAGCAAATTCGCTTGCCCGGGTACTCGTCACCGTGCCCGAAGCCCTGTTTGTCGGACAAATTGTCCGCGCGGAGCTGCCCCATCTTCATGCAGTGATCAGCGCCGACCGCCTGCGCGGCACGGACGGAAAGACCGAAGTGGCGGCAGTTTCCGGCCGCGACACGGCGATGCTGCAGCACACGTCTGGAAGCACCGGCGATCCAAAGGGCGTCATCCTGAGCCACGCCAATCTGCTCGCCAACATCCGCGCGATGGGCCGCGCCGCCGCGGTGACCTCCAGCGATCGCTTCGTCAGCTGGCTGCCGCTGTATCACGACATGGGATTGATCGGCGCATGGCTCGCTACGATGTACCATGCCGTGCCCTTGGTGCTGATGCCGCCGACGAGCTTTCTTGGCCGTCCATCACGCTGGCTGTGGGCAATCCATCGCTATCGCGCAACGATTTCCGCCGGACCCAATTTCGCCTACGAAATTGCCGCGTCCAAAGTACGGGACGACGATCTGATCGGACTCGATCTCAGTTCGTGGCGTCTGGCCTTCAACGGTGCCGAGCCGGTTCGCGCGGCGACGCTCGACCGCTTTGCCGCCCGCTTCGCACCCTACGGATTCGATCGGCATGCGCTCACGCCGGTGTATGGGCTCGCCGAATCGGCGGTGGGGCTCACCTTCCCGCCACTCGATCGCGGTCCGCTGGTGGAGCGGATCGATGAGGGAGTGCTGGCGCGTGAAGGCCATGCGACCGTTTCATCCGACCCCGCGATATCGGCACTCGAAGTCGTTTCGTGCGGCGTCCCCTTGCCGCACCATGAGATCCGCGTCGTTGACGACGGCGGACGCGAGGTTTCTGAACGCACCGAAGGCCGTGTCGAATTTCGCGGACCCTCCGCGACGATCGGCTACCACCGGAACCCGGACGCCACCGCCAAGCTATTTCGCGGCGATTGGCTCGATACGGGCGACGTTGGCTACGTCGCCAGCGGCGAGCTCTTCCTGACGAGTCGCGCCAAAGACCTGATCAAGCGCGGCGGCCACAACATCCATCCCTACGATCTCGAAGCCGCCGTGGGCGATGTGGCGGGAATACGCAAGGGCTGCGTCGCCGTGTTCGGCACAGCGGACCGCACGAGCGGAACCGAACGCGTCATCGTCGTGGCGGAAACCAACCAATCGGATCCATCGTCGCGTGCCGCCCTGCGCGAGCGAATCATGGCACTGGCCGCGATCCATTTGAACGGCCCAGCCGACGAAGTGCTGCTGGTTCCTGCCCGCACCGTCCTGAAGACTTCGAGCGGCAAGATTCGCCGCGCCGCATGCCGCGAGCTCTATGATAAGGGCCTGCTCGAAGCACCGCGGCGCGCCGTCTGGCTGCAGCTCGCGGGCCTGGTCCAGCAGGCCGTCGCGGCGAGTCTGCGTCGCGGGGGAAATGGCCTGACGCAGGTCGCCTATAGCGTCTATTGCTGGCTGGTCTTTATCTTGTTGTCGGGAGTTTGTGTGATCGCGGTCTCACTTCTCTCCGTTCCGCAAGCTGGCTTCCGTTTTGCACACATCGCCGCAAGAACGATGCTCCGCGCAATGGGTATGCCGCTCACTGTGGAAAACCTCGAGCGCCTGCATGCCGGCAAGCCCGCGGTGATCGTCGTCAACCATGCAAGCTACATTGATGCGATCGTGCTCCTCGCCGTCCTCCCCTCGGGCGTGCACTTCGCGGCCAAGCGCGAATTTGCGCGTATGCCGCTGTTCGGATTCGTGCTGCGTCGGCTTGGCACGTACTTCGTGGAGCGCGTCGATCCGGCCGGCGGCGTCGAGGACACACGCGAACTGGCGGCCGCGGTCAGCCGCGGCGAAACCGTCGTCTTTTTTCCCGAAGGCACGTTCTCGCGTGCGCCCGGGCTGACCGCGTTTCGTCTGGGCGCGTTCGCGGTCAGTGCAGAAACGGGCGCGCCGGTCGTGCCGATCGTGCTCCACGGGACGCGGTCGGTCCTGCGCGAGCATCGCTGGCTTCCCAGCCGCGCTCCGGTCGTAGTCAGCGTGCAGCCGCCGGTCATGCCGACCGGGCGTGATTGGTCGGCCGCCGTACGGCTGCGCGACCACGTCAGAGCAGTCGTGCTGCGCCAGTGTGGGGAACCCGACCTCATGCGCTGAGCCGTCGGCTCCGCCGTCAGCGGGTTCGCGCGAATGACCATGATCGTTCGCGCCCCGCCCCGAAGACGAGCATCCCCAATCTTCACCCGCAGTTTTGACGTCGATCAACAAGCGCTTGCGGGGCAGGATTATCCTGCGCGAGATCGCTGACCGATGAAGCTCCGGCTACGCGAGCGGTTCGATCCTCTCCCCTCACACTTGACGAGACGAGCAATGCAAATTCCGCTGCAGATCACGGTTCGCGACATGGCCCATTCCGATGCCCTGGAAGAGCGCATCCGGGAAAGGGTTGCTGGCCCTGAACGCTTCGATTCACGCATGACGAGTTGCCGCGTCGTCGTAGCAGAGTCTCGCAAGTACCATCAGCGGGGCCGCCAATTCGAGGTTCGTATCGACGTCCGCGTGCGGGGCACGCCGAGATCGTCGCCAACCGCCAGCATGATGAGGACGTCTACGTTGCGCTCCGCGACGCCTTCGATTCGGTCAAGCGTCAACTCGAGGAGGTTGTCCGCGAAAAACGTGGGGACGTTAAGGCCGACGAATCCCCCAACGGAGAACCGTAACGTATGCACATACTCAGAGTGCTGGCCTGCGCTCGAATAGGCCGAGTTCAAGAAGATCGTGCGTGGGCTGCCCATGACGGAAAATAGCGACGGAGCGCTAACGCGGTTGCGATCAGGCCTCAGCCTCCCAACGCCGCGCCGTTCCGTTAGCCGCTTGGTGCGTTGCCACCGGAAAGATTGCGAGGTCTATCACCACTTCGTGTTGCGGATGCCGAGTCGGAACGACAGGTGATTGACACCGATGTCGCCCAAGAAACTCAGCACGAGGATCAATGCGATATCGACAGTTCGCAGTTGTACGAAAAGCAACAGCGCGACAAGGCCGCCTACCATGAAGTCCAACTGATCGGCCGGTACCCACGATTTCCCCGGCGGGATGCCGCACCGACGCTTGACCAGGCTCTTGAGCGCGTCCCCGCCCAATGCGCCGAATCCGCACGCCAGGCCCAGCGCCAGCCATTGGTCGTAGTGCGTGAGACCCTCGCGCCACGCAATCAGCGATTGGACAAACGTGGTCGCAGTAGCCACGGCTACGCCGAGGAGAAATCCAACCACCGTCTTGTGATCGCCAAGCCAACGTCGGCTAATCGGAGGATTCCAGCCGGACCAGTACTTCACAAACGGCGGAGCCATGTTGGCGAAATACACGGGCAGCATCACATAGATCAACTGCGTGAATCTCAGCATCGTGGGCAATGCCTAGAAACCCTGCTGCCTCGGGTGACTATTCGCTCCGCGCACCGCCCAATCTGTCAGCCCCAGATGAAAGCTGCCGGCTACGCTGCGGAGCGTGCGAACGTCGGATTGAGCAGTACGTTATTGACGTCGCTTTCTGCCTGCAGCCAATCGTCGAGATCGTAGCCATCGGCGTACCCCCGTTCGACATAGCGGTGGTAGGCCGCTTCGCTGATCATGCGATACCGCAGATCCAAGTCAACCGTGTCCTGTGCGCCTTCGGCGAACAGTTGGTCGGGTGCTTGCTCGCTTTCATCGTCTGCCGCGAGAATCGGAATGCTATGCGGATGGTTCGGACCGGAATGCGGCGACAGACCAGTTCTCGACTTGCTAGTGACCGTAGGGGACATGGCTGTTTTCTCCTTTAGAGGCGCTCACGCATCCTGGTGGAGCGCGGTTTTCGCGCCCGGGCACAGGCACGCTCCGGGTGGAACGCATTCCCATCGGTGAGCCGTAAACCTGTACTTGAAAATCGTCACAGCATCGCGCGCTTGGGCGCCCTCTTTCGTGACGCGGTCGACCGCTGTACCGACCCAGCGATCGACGTAGCATCCTTAGCCATTCTGCTCGCGTCCACGGCCACTGTCTTGACCGAAGTCAATCCTGTACCGCTATTGTTGACATCCACGCGCCGAAGTCGCTGCAGCAGAAAGGACGATTCGCTACGCACACCGATCGTAACGCCAGCATCGATCGGCGGTCTGGGCGCTCACCGCTTGCCTCTCCGCCTCAGCAATTTACAGAACCTCGGATTGATCTCGACGGCGATACCGATTCAAGGCTCACGGTGGACCAGATTGGACGAGTTGCACGCTCCGAATCGACCACTACCAAATAGCGGCCAGGCCACGGCGTCGGCTCCCGATCGGGTCGCAGTACCCATAACTGCCGCCCCTCTTTCACTTCGGCCTCGTAATCGGCATCGAGCAACCCGTAGCGATCAATGAATGTATTGAGCGTCGCGGGGATGCGAATGCAGCCTTTCGAGCGTTGGTGGCCCAGATACTTTTCCAGCAAATCCGGATCAGTGGCATGAACTTGAAGCCGCATCAGGCTTGTGCCGGGTGGGCCCCAACCCCGTTCGGCCTCGACCCAACCGAAGTCATACACGCGCATGCCTTTGACGCCATACCCACGGATACCTTGGTCATTGCGCGTGCCTTCAGCACGAAAATCCATGTTGGCGAGCGTGTGGGCGAATACGCCGAGTGGTGTATAGAAGTGATCGTAGGTTCCGGGCCTACCTGTCGACGCTGGGGCCGCGCCGACGAAGTACGCAACACGCTCGGAGGCGAGCCAGTAGATGAAGATTGCCTGGACAGCCGCACTGCGATCAACCAGCAATACGTATTGTGGAGCGAGTTCGTGCATCCCGGCTTGTGCAAGGGCATGCTGCAACAGTTGCGCATACGCCTGCTGCTCGGGTGCCGGCAGTTCTAGGCGCATCTTCACTTCCCGCGCAAAAGGTCCCGCCAGCAAAGCCACCGGATCGAGTTCTGAGGCCCATGCGCTCGTCAGAAACACCGCTGCTGCGAGCAGCGCGGCCATACAATTCCCCAACGCGACCCCGTGCGGTCCGCATGCTCTCCCGTTGCGAGCAAGCGCCTCGACATAGCAACCGCGCGTCACAACCATCGCTGCATCAGGCTGACGTCCGAGTTCCCGCCAAGGCGCGGCTGTCGGGGAGCGCGTTTTTGCGTGTCTCATAGAGGCGATCAACATAGTCAACATCCGCCGCTGGATAAACATCCATCGAATGTCGCGTGTGCTCCCGTTAATGGATTCGCGCCTTGAAACGCCACATCCTGATCGGCCTCGCGATAACTCGGACTCGCCAGGATGGCCGCGCGCGGCTTGGCGCATCCAGATCATCCTCCGCAGATTTCGGCACTTGCCACGGCAGAGGTTCGCGCCGCTTCTGCGGATAGGGCGGTGTCGGCATCATGTTGGTGCTGAGTTGCGACTGTCGCGCGTCGGGATTTTTGTTCTGCATGGTTACCATCACCTTGTGGGAGGCCGTCGCGATCAAGCGAAGCTTCGGAGGAGATAGCCCGGAAAATGCGAGCTGCAGGCCATGACATGAGTAATGGCCTCGCGATCGTAGTGGTCGCCCGAGCGGTAAGTCTCGAAAAAAGCATTGACCCTGCCGACCCGGTCGGGCATTGCATTCACCGCCTGCAGTCCGATCGAGACGCCGTAATTGGTGAAGGCGAACTTGACATGGCGCAGACCGGGCTCCCGGCAAAAATAGCCCTCGTGCACCCACATCCGATCGAGCATGCTGAGACAACGCGTCTTCTGTACCCGTGCCCAATCTTCTTCGGGAAAGAACTGGATCATCCATAACATCATGCCAAGGCCGAGATCCTGAGTGATATGAAGGCCAGAACCTGATCGGTCGATCAGCACCCGCATGTCGGCGATCTCTCGCGACAAAGCCTTTTCGTCGAGGAGACGATAGGACACATAACCGTCAAATGCATCGAGGGCACCAAAGCCATAGCCAGGATAAGGAGCGCTCAGATCCTCGCTCATCTTCCAGACAACCCCATGGCTCGGCACGACGAAACTATCGTGTATCTGGCCAACGAGTTCCACTCCCTTGCGCATGTAGTCCGGAACATGCCGGCCAAGGATATAGAGGGCATACAGCCAGATGGCGAGATAATGGAAATACTGGCCGTCGCGGTCGGGCGCTTCGCCGATGCGAATACCGCGGAGGCGCCCCAGCACCCGATCGACCTCAGCAACAACCCATTCTGCCTGGTCGAGGTACCTGCGCTCTTCCAACGCGGCGTAGAGCGAGACAAGGAGAACGACTCCGAAGGCGTCAGTCCACAAATACCTGAGACCGTTCGGCCAGATGCCTTCCGCACGCATCCAGGCGAGCTTGTCGACGACATAGCGCGGGTCCTTGCATGCCGTCATGGTTTTCCTCAGAGCCCGAACGGATACGTATCAGGAAGACCTTCGAGCTGGTCGGTCTTCAACGGCGTGACGGCTGCCGTCTTGTCGAACCAGACATACTCGTCGAACTGATGCGGGAGGATGGCTTGAAAATAGTGGCTTTCAAGCTCCGTCCTAGGTCGGTAGATCACGCCGATGGCCCGCTCGAGGCGCGGCCGCAAGAGACCATTGATCACCGCCGCCGCGATTGGGCTGCGCAAGGGCAGCAGGAACCTCGGATGCCCAGCGTCGTGGCACAGCCGCTCATAACTTCCGGACAGGGCCGGGCGAACCGCTTTGACCTCCATCGGACCGTCCCAGTCAGATGCGGCGGCGACAAACCCGCTATTGGTCCCAAAGCCGATCGAGTACGCGGCGTTGCCGAATTCCTTGCGGCACAGGTGGCCGATGTTGTATTCGCCGCGCGACGCCATTTCTGTCGCCGCAGAGTCGCCGACGTGCGAATTGTGGGCCCAGACGATGGCCTTGCTTTCGGGCCCATGAAAATCCAGCAGCGTCTTCAATGTCTCGAACATATGTCCGTCGCGCAAATTCCAGGATGCGCGAGAGCCGTAATACATGATCCGGTAATAGCGTTCGGCATTGGCGACCAGGCGCGCGTTCTGAACAGCGTCGAGGAACCGCTCTCCATCGTGTTCGGCATAGGCGCGGCGCTTGTCCATGAGGTCCAGTAGCGTGGTGACAACCTCTCGCTCGCACGACTGGTAAGCACCGGTCAGCGCCGCGTGGCCGTACGTCGCAGGGTCGGACTGCCATGGAGTCAAGCATCCATAGCGCTGGCGTGCCACTTGCGCGGTCCGTGGATCCACATCGTCCAGGTAGTTCAATACGGAGCGGATCGAGTTATAAAGGCTGTATAGATCGAGACCATGGAAGGCCACCCTATCGTCGGCGTTCACCGTTGCATTGCGTGCTCGTAACCAGTCGACGAAGTCTCGCACCTCCTCGTTGCGCCACATCCAGACGGGAAACCGCGCGAACGCAGTCCATTCGGAGGGAGGATACTCAGCATGCCGAACGTAGTGATCGACCCGGGCTGCGTCCGGCCAATCGCCCTCGATGGCAATGAAGGTAAATCCCTTCTGCTCGATGAGCTCGCGCGAAATGCGCTCGCGCATGCGATAGAACTCCGAGGTGCCATGCGTTGCTTCACCGAGGAGAACGACGCGCGCATCGCCGATCCGACGCAGCAGCGCCTCGAGGTCGGCGGAAGCAACCGCCTCAAACGTTTCAGACGATGTCGCAATCGCCTTGACTAGTCCTCCTTCTTTTGTTTCGACCGTGGGGCGACCTACCGCTGCGACACCACGCTCCTCTCCTGCTGCCCATCCTTCCTCGCCTACGAGCGGGACGAAGCGGACATCGGCGATATCCTCCGTTCGGTATTCGGTCCGCGAGAGGCGAGTCACGCGCAGCAGTTCCTGGACACGTCGATCGATCCCCACAGGAATGACCAGACGGCCTCCGATCTTGAGCTGCGCCTTCAAAGATTCAGGTACCTCGGGGCCACCCGCCGCAACCACGATCGCGTCGTAAGGTGCGTGATCAAGCCAGCCTCGCGTTCCATCGGCATGCAGCACGTGCACATTCGCATAACCGAGCTTCGCCAGCACCGCCGCGGCTTTTTCGGCGAGTTGGCCGATACGCTCGACCGTGTAGACATTCCGCGCAATCCGCGATAGGACGGCAGCGGCGTAGCCGGAGCCGGTGCCGATCTCCAGGATGTCTTCACCGCCTTTAAGCTCCAAAGCCTCGGTCATCAGCGCGACGATATAAGGCTGAGAGATCGTCTGCCCTTCGGCGATGGGCAGCGGCGAATCTTCGTAGGCGAATTCCTGCAGAGGCTCGGGCAGGAAGGCTTCGCGCGGCACAGTTCGCAGGGCGTCCAGAACCAGGTGCGAACGCACGCCACGCCCGGCCACTTGGCGGTCCACCATCGCATCGCGGAGCGTTGCAAAATCGATTTTGTTCACCTGTCATGTCTCTGTGTCGACGGAAGTGCCGTGTGCGCGGGGTGCGATCTCAATTGCCACGATGAAGATGCGGAGGGCGAGCGGCTTGCTTTACATGCGCTGGCGAGCATTCCATCGCCACGATGACTTCCCTCAACTTGCCGCTGCGGCGATCGGAGAGTGGGCCGTGGCTGTCCAGACCCACGTGCACGTTGTTAAGCGATTGTTGTGCCAGATAACCCCTCAAGGCAGCTGAGGCAGCGTGCCAGACCGCGCGACGAGCGTCATCGCCACAAGTTTCGAGGCGCAGCATGAGCCGGTCGGCAGCCGTTTGTACGATCTGGAATCGATGCACGTGCGCGGCTTCTTCGACGATCGTCGTAAGCGCCAACGGCAGTAGACGTACGAGCCTGCCATCCGAGGCACGCATCGACAGTACGTCATCGCGCCTCCCCTCCACCCGGATCGCGGGTAGTGGATTGCCGCAGGTACATGGCTCGGACTTGGCAATGATACTGTCGCCAAGGTCGTACCGTATGATCGGCTGCACATGGTTGGCGAGGTTGCTGAGCAACACCGTGTGCGACGCTTCGCCGGGCGGCATCGGACGGTAGTCACGATCGACCGGTTCGAGCAGCACCCAGTCGGCATTGACGTGGAGCCAACCTTCGCCGCAGCCGAATCCAATGCTCATGCATTCCGAGGCACCGTATTCATTGGTCAGCGGACAGCCGAAGGCGCGTTCGATGGCACTGCCTCCGTCCGGCGCCAGGCACTCGCCCCCGGACCATAGCCTTATAAGCTCGATCCTAAGGCGTCCGGCTTCCTGCTCTTCGGCCAACAGCGAAAGCATGGTCGGGTAGCTCGCGAGAAATACAGGTTGATAGTCATTCAACGCCGCGACGAGGCGCGGCAGCGGATCCATGACGGAAAATCCGCGAGCAGCAATCCATGGGCTGCTTTGACACACGCGCTGCCACGAGGCAATGCTGGCGAAATGATCGCCGGTCGCGGCAACCAACGCCGCCCGCCCGCCGCGGGCTACCAGGTCCCAGGAATACTGGGCCGCGAAGCGTATCGGATCGAGATGAACGGCCATGAGCGCGTCGAACGTCGCCAGCGCGTCATCGTCCTGCACAAAGATACCTGGCTCGCCCGTAGTGCCCGAACTCTTCCACACGACATAGCGGCCAAGATAGCGTTCGCCGATATGCCCGCGGTCAGCGACAAACGCCGTGACACCCGCCAAACTGATTTCTGGATCGGTGACCCAATCGTCGAAATGCGCCATCAGCGTCGGCTTGGTCGCAACCGGCAGCTCGCGCAGGTCGAGTCGCGTTTCGGCAGGCCACGATAGGCGTCGCGATAGAACAACGACTTGCTGCGCGCAAGCCGCACCAGCGCGTTGAAGCGGCTGCGGCGCGCCGCATCGATGGCCTCTGCGCCGGCGGTTCGGGTCCACCACATCTCCCCCATCCGTGACAACGACTTCCAATAGTTGATCGATGAGCTGACCGGTTCCCACGGCTTCGTATGCGTGGTCGTTGCCATGCTGCGCTTCCTCTGCCCTAAAACATCGATGGTCAAGCCATGCACTGCTCGACACCTCATATCAACAGCCTAAGGCCCTGTCGCGCTGTTGCGCTTGACGCATATCAACAAAGCTTGCGGGTACAGACTCATCATGCTCGTGTCCTGCGCCGATTGGCGAACCACCGATGCACTCCCGGGTTGCAGCAAGATGGAATGGCAGATGGTTGCCGTGACCTCGCGTATACGATCTCGCCGTTTTGACACAGATCAATTCCAGGTTTGATGGCGAACGTATGATGTTTCCTGATTGCACAGCACAGGTGTGTGACGGCAGACAAGAAGTTCGCAGTCGCAATGCCTGTTACCTGCGTCGCGATCGTACTTGGCGGACACATGGAGTTTGAGCAACATTTTTATCGAGGAACCAGCAATGACCAACATTATTCGCAGCGACCCCCTGGGTGAGGTCACCCGCTTCGATCCCTTCCGAGATATCGAAGATTTCTTTAGCAGCCGGCGGCTACGGTCACTCTTCCGCGATCTGCCCGAAACGCCCGAGATCAAAATGGACGTTAGCGAGGACGACAAGGCTTACCGGGTAAAGGCGGAGATTCCCGGCGTCAAGAAAGAGGACATCCGCGTGGCGATCGATGGTAATAGCGTTTCGATCACTGCTGAGGTCAAGCGTGAGAAAGAAGAGAAGAAGGGCGAAACCATTCTGCGTAGCGAGCGCTACTACGGCGGCCAATCCCGCAGCTTTACGCTGAGGCACGATGTTGATCAGGCCAAGGCGGAGGCGAAGTATCAGGATGGAGTCCTCGACCTCACCCTGCCCAAAAAGGGCGGCACATCCGTCAAGGAGTTGACGGTCCAGTAACTTACGGCGCGTGCGCCCCGCTGCACCAACACCACCGCAGTCGATTGACGCCGCCGGACGGGGCGACTTGGGTGGTGGTGGCTACTCAGGGGAGCGGCGGGGTGGCTGACGGACTGACGGCACCGGTTTGCGATAAAAGGATATGCTCTCGCCCGGTTCCGTATATTTCCACGGAACCCGTGGCATCGGCTGCGTGGTGATCGGGCGTCGCGCAATCGCCTGGAGCATGATCCATCATGGCGCCCGATTCAACTGAACTTGTTAGCGATCAGTCGCGGCTCATTGCATCCCTGCGCTCGCCGGCTATTTTCGGCCGCGAGTGTACGCACGTCACCGTCCTGGAAACGCACATCTCCTATGTTCTGCTGACGGGAAGCCACGCGTACAAAATAAAGAAGAGCGTGCGCTTGGGGTTTCTCGACTTCACGACACTTCCGGCCCGACGTTTCTACTGTGAACAGGAACTTAAGCTCAACCGCCGCCTTGCGCCGGCGCTCTATGTCGACGTCGTTGCGATCACCGGTACGATTGACGCCCCGATCCTTGGCGGCGATGGCCCGGCACTCGAGTATGCAGTCAAGATGCAAGAGTTTTCGCAGGAGGCGCTCGCAAGCCAGATGCTCGCGCGCGACGAGCTGGCTGCGCCCGATATCGACGTGCTGGCCGCCAAGGTCGCAGCCTTTCACGCCACGATTGATGTCGCCACGCCGGACAGCGCCTTCGGCCGGCCCGACGACATTCTGCGCATAGCGCTGCAAAATTTTTCCCAGATCCGCCCGTTCTTGGCGGCGCCCGCCGACCGGGCGGAGCTCGATGCGCTCGCGCGATGGGTCGAGGGCGAGTACCAAGCCCGTCACGTTGCGTTCTGCGAGCGGCAACGAGGCGGGTTCATCCGCGAGTGCCACGGCGACTTGCACCTTGGCAACATCGCGCGCATCGATGGCGAGATCACCATCTTCGATTGCATCGAATTCAACGATGCGATGCGCTGGATCGACGTCATGAGCGAAGTCGCCTTCACGATGATGGACCTGCAGGATCGCGGTCGCGCCGACCTCGGGCAGCGCTTTCTCAATGCCTATCTCGAGATCACGGGGGATTACGCTGGCCTGTCGGTCCTGCGCTTCTATCTCGCGTATCGCGCGATGGTGCGGGCAATGGTCGCTCGTCTGCGTACCGTCCAACTCGGCTCCGGCGACGCGAAAGGGACCATTTTAGCGGAGTACCGCAGCTATGTTGATCTCGCCCGGTCCTACACACAACCACCGCGGCCGGCAATCATCCTCACCCACGGCCTGGCCGGGTCCGGCAAGACGACCCTTTCGCAGGCGCTGCTGGAGGTTCTGGGCGCGGTACGCATCCGCACCGATGTCGAGCGCAAGCGCTGGCAAGGGTATGGGCCGCGCGAGCGAACGCAAGCCGGCATCGACCGCGGCCTCTATGCGGCCGATGCGACCGAGGCTACCTATCGTCGCGTGTGCACCATGGCCGGCGGCGCAATCGCTGCTGGTCACGTTGCCATCGTCGATGCGTCGTTCCTCAAGCGCTGGCAGCGCGACTTATTTCGCCACCTCGCGTCCCAATTGCAGGTGCCGTTCGTGATCGTCACCTTCGTCGCCAGCGAATCAACGCTGCGCGAGCGCATTACGCGCCGCGCAATTGAGGGTCACGACGCATCGGACGCGGACCTGGCCGTGCTGGACCAGCAGTTGCGGGTGCAGGAGCCGCTCGCGCCAGACGAGCGCGCAGATGCGGTCACCTTCGATAGCGAGGCGCCACTCGAGCGTGCCCGTGCGGCAGCGTCCTGGGGCGCGGTGGTCGAGCGGGTCGGACCCGCAAGCGGTTACAGCACCGACACCACTCCGCTTGCCGTCACCAATCCCGGCCTGGGGGCCAAAGTCGCGTTTTTGTCACTGCCAACAAGCTACCCCGAGCCGACCAGCCAGGTCGACACCGTGGAAACGCACCTGTCATGGGTCTTCCTTACCGATCGCTATGCTTGGAAGCTCAAGAAGCCGGTGCGCTCGCACGACGTTGATTTCACACTCGAGTTCGCTCGACGACTCAACTGCGGCGAAGAGTTGCGGCTCAATCGCCGGCTCTCCGATGCCGTTTACCTCGACATCGTGCCTCTATTGCTCGACGCCGGCGGCTGCTTGCGGCTCGCAGGCGACGGACGCGCGATCGATTGGCTGGTCAAGATGCGTCGGTTGCCCGCGGCGCGCATGCTCGACTGTCTGATCCTGGGTGGCCTGGCAACGAGTCAGGATGTCCAACGCGTCGTCACTCGGCTCGCGCGTTTCTACCGCGACAGTGCGCCAGTCGTGATGGCCGGCGCTGCCTACCGCCGCGAGTTCGCCAAGGGTATCGCCGAAAATCTGCGCGAACTCAGTATTCCCGCATACGCTCTCCCGGTGGGACTCATCACGTCAATCGGAATGCAACAACGCAGCCTACTGGAGCAACGACCGGAATTGTTCGACGAGCGCGCCCAGGCGGGGCGCATCATCGAGGCGCACGGGGACCTGCGGCCCGAGCATATCTGCCTCGAGGCTACGCCACAGATCATCGACTGCCTGGAGTTTTCGCGCGCGCTGCGCATCCTCGACCCGGCCGATGAGCTCGCGTTTCTGGCACTCGAATGCGAACGGCTCGGCGCACCTGCGTTCGCGACCACCATTTTCGAGACCTACGCGGAGGTCACCAAGGACGTACCAGCAGCGCCCCTGCTGGCCTTCTATCACAGTTATCGTGCCTGCGTGCGGGCAAAGCTCGCTATCAGGCACCTCGACGACCCCGGGCCGCGCGAGCCGTCCAAATGGGCCGCGCACGCGCAAAATTACCTGCGGCTCGCACGCCAGCACAGCGAGCGCATCGCATGACCCTTCGGTCGCTGGCGATCGGGTCAGTTGCCGAGCAGCTCGACAATCGAGCCGCCGCTATGAAGCCTACGGATCGCCTCGGCGAACAAGCCCGCGGTGCTGACCAGCGTCAGCCGCGACTGCAATTGCGGCGCGGTCACGCGCAGCGATGGGATCGTGTTAGTCACGATGATGCGTTCCACGTCGCTCGTGGCGAGCACGGTGTTGGCAGCCGTTGCGAAAACTCCGTGCGATGCGACGGCAAGCACGCGCACGGCGCCGCCGTCCCGGCATGCGTGCGCGGCGCGGGCGACTGTATTGCCGGCGCTGATCAGGTCGTCCACGATGATGGCCGTCTTGCCGCGGACGTCACCGACCAGCGCATCTCCGGTGAGGACACCGCCGCGGCGATACTTCTCAGCAAACGCCGCGGTGATCGGTCGCTTGAGCACGGCCGACAAGCGCTCGCGGACCGCCTCCGCCCGCTTGATGCCTCCGGCGTCGGGCGATACGACCGCGAGGTCATCCGTGCCGACCAGCGGCACGAGCGCGTCGACGAAAAGCGCGCCGGCCTCGAGATGCTCGGTGCGACAGCGAAACGCATTTTGAAAGGCGGCCAGGTTGTGCACATCCAGGGTGACGACACAGTCGGTCCCGACCGCCTCGAACAATGTGGCGACGTAACGCGTGGTCACCGGATCGCGTGCCTTGGATTTGCGGTCCTTGCGGGCGTACGCCAGATAGGGAACGATCGCGGTGAGGCGGCAGGCCGAAGCATCTCTAAGCGCACCCAGGAAGAACAGCAGCCGCACGAACTTGTCGTTGCCGCTTTGCTTCGCATCGGCGTAGAGCGATTGTATGACGTACACATCGCGACCACGCACATTCACCAGCGGCCGCGTCTTGTGCTCGCCATCCTCGAACTCCCGCTCCTCGTGCGCCGAAAGCGTTATGCCGAGCTCGCGGGCAATGGCTTCGCCGTACGCTCGCGTCGCGTCGAGCGCGAACAGCATCAGTTCATCGCGCATCCAGGACGCCCTCCATTGTGCGGGCTGTGGCCTGTTCGCTTCAACGGCCCATCTCGTCGCCAGTCATGACTCAGTTCGACGTCTTCAACGGCGATGCCGACGGCTTGTGCGCTTTGCACCAGCTCCGGCTGGAAACGCCGCTCGAGTCGGTGCTCATCACCGGCGTGAAACGCGACATCGCGTTGCTCCAGCGCGCGCCTGCGCAGCGCGGCGACACGGTGACCGCACTCGATATATCGGCGGCGACCAACCATGACGCACTCGTGACACTGCTTGACCGCGGGGTGAACGTGCAATACTTCGATCATCATTATGCTGGCGCCTTGCCGCCCCATCCTGCTCTGAAAGCGATTATCGACCCCTCTCCCGGAGTGTGCACCGCGATGTTGGTTGACCGCTATCTTGGCGGCAGGCAACGCATTTGGGCCATCGTTGCAGCGTTCGGCGACAACCTGCTCGATGCAGGACGCCAGCTCGCTGCGCCACTCGCGCTGGACAGCGAGCGGCTCAACGCCTTGCGGGAGCTTGGCGAGAACCTTACTTACAACGCTTACGGCGATACTGTCGGCGATCTTATCATCGCGCCCGCGGCGCTGTATCAGGTCATGCGTCGTTACGCTGATCCGTTCCACTTCCTCCGTTCGGAGCCGATCATCGCGCGTCTGAGCAAGGCTCGTCGCGACGACCTCGCGATGGCGAGCGAAGTCGATCCCGAACTCGTGTTGGACCACGCCACCATCTATGTTCTGCCCGATGCGACCTGGAGCCGGCGTGTTCACGGCGTATTCGGCAATCATCTGGCGAATCGATTTCCCGATCTGGCGCATGCCGTCCTGACCCCTAATGCGCAACGCGGATACACGGTCAGTGTGCGCGCGCCCATGGCGGTGCGAACTGGCGCCGACGTCCTGTGCCGCCAGTTCACGACCGGCGGTGGGCGGGCGGAGGCTGCGGGTATCAACCATCTGCCGCGTGAAGCGTTCCCGGAATTCGCGCGGCGTTTCGAGCAGGCATTTTCGACGAGCTCGTCGGCAAGCCGTGGCTAACAGTGCGAAAGTGACGCGCGATCGGCGCACACGGCGACTCGGCCGGCACGAGGCCTAAATTGACCACCACGCTGGCCCCCGCTTGACTTGCTGCGTGGCCACTCGCGTCCATGTCTGGTCCTTACATCGGGGACGGCGGAGTCTAGAGTATGAACAGGCAGCGATGGTATTTCTTCTGCCACGACGAGCACGCATCGCTGTTGTCAGTTCATTATGGTGCCGCATCTACCCTCCAGCTAGCATCTCGTTCGAAGATTGTGTTTCGCGCTTGGGCGCTTCGACGATGATGCAGTCGGTGGTCAGAATGAGGCTCGCAATCGATGCCGCATTCTGCAAGCCCAATCGGGTGACTTTCGTCGGATCGATCACGCCCATGGCGACTAGGTCGCCGTATTCATCGGTTGCGACGTTGTAACCAAAGCTTCCGCTCCCGGCGAGCACGCGTTGCAGCACGACTGATGGCTCCTGCCCGGCATTCGCGACAATCTGTCGCAACGGTTCTTCGAGCGCTCGGCGCACGATCTTGATGCCCGCTGCCTGCCCGAGAGTCTTGCCAGTCAATTCATCGAGAACGTGACGCACTCGCAATAGCGCCACCCCACCACCGACGCCGATACCTTCGGCGACCGCAGCCCGCGTGGCATGCACCGCATCTTCGACGCGAGACTTCTTTTCCTTCATCTCGCTCTCTGTGGAAGCGCCGACCTTGATGAGCGCGACACCACCGGAAAGTCTTGCCGCCCGCTCTTCGAGCTGTTTTCGATCGTAGTCGCTGGTCGTCTCTTCGATTGCTTGGTTGATCTGAGCAATGCGGGCTTTGACCTGCTCCGATGCCCCGGCGCTGCCAATCAAGGTCGTATTGTCCTTGTCGATCTCGATCCGATGCGCTCGGCCCAGGTCTGTTAGCGTCGCCTTTTCCAGCTTCAAACCCGTCTCCTCCGAAATCACGGTCGCGCCGGTCAGTATCGCGATGTCCTGGAGCATCGCTTTGCGACGATCGCCAAAACCGGGAGCCTTGACGGCGCAGGTCTTCAGGACTCCGCGGATCGCATTGATCACCAGTGTTGCCAGGGCTTCTCCAGTAACGTCTTCGGCAATCAGCAACAGTGGCTTGCCTTCCTTCGAAATTTGTTCGAGCAACGGGAGCAGATCCCGGATTGACGATATTGTCTTGTCGTGCACCAGCACGTAGGCATCGTCCAGCACGATCCGCTGCTTCTCCGTATCGGTGACGAAGTAAGGCGACAAGAAGCCTCGGTCGAACTGCATGCCCTCGACCACTTCAAGCTCATTGGTCATCCCGCGGCCATCCTCGGTCTTGATCACGCCGCTATCGCCGACCTTGGCCATCGCTTTAGCGATCATGTCGCCGATCGAAACATCGCCGTTGGCCGAAATCGTTCCGACTTGGGCGATTTCCTGTCCCGAGCTGCAGGGACGCGAGTTCTTCTTCAGTTCGGCGACCACGGCCTCGACGGCGGTGTCGATCCCGCGCTTAAGATCCATCGGATCTAGTCCGGCGGCAACGTACTTCATTCCCTCGTTCACAATCGATTGGGCAAGAACGGTCGCGGTCGTCGTTCCATCGCCGGCAGTCTCCGATGTCTTCGCCGCGACCTCGCGCGCCATCTGCGCGCCGAGATTCTCAAACCTGTCCTCGAGCTCGATCTCCTTGGCCACGATCACTCCGGAATTAATCACGGTGGGTGGCCCGAAACTGCGCTCCAGCATGACCAGGCGACCCTTGGGACCCAGCGTTACCTTGACGGCGCTGGCCAATAGGTTGAGGCCGGCGCAGATCTTTTCGCGCGCCTCGTGGTGGAACTTGAGTACTTTCGCGGACACGGTTCATCTCCTCAAGAGGCCAAGTGCTGCCGTATGTATCTACCGGACACTAAGGATGACCCACCAGGTCATTCGGCCGCTTGCGCTGGGTCAAACTCTATTTCCTCGGCCTAGGTCCGGCGCGCATTTTGCGTGCACGATCGCATGGGCGTTGGATCAATCGCTGGACACCTCGGTTGCAAGGCCTACCCCAAACGTCGCCCGTAACGCGGGACGTCAGGATGGCGGTAGAAGGAATCAGGAGGAAATGATCCTGATCAATAGCGCGGTCAGCCATTGTGTCAGCATTACACGCAAGGTAGCGGAGAGCCGATCGAGGTGTGCAGATGGATATCCAGCCTAAACGTCGTCGCCACATGAAGCCTTCGGCCAAGAGTGGCGCCAAGCTCAGGCTTGTAGCAACCGGGCAAACCAAGTCCGGTCGACATACCCTTGAATCGCCTGCCGCGGCGCCCGATCCATCGTACATCCGCGATTCTTATTCATCGACTGCACTGGCGGAAATCATCGATCGGGCTGTGCACGCGGCCACCGCGCGATTTACTGCGGGTTTGTCGCCGATGATGCTAATCAATGCGTACATGGACTGGGCCGCTCATCTCGGGTTCTCGCCCGGCAAGCGCGTCCAGCTTGTCGAGAAGGCCATCAAGAAGTCGATCCGGCTTGCTCGTTATGCGAGTCGTCGCACCGCCGGCGCCGA